>Ga0065711_1006742_pt1 | contig 26041 bp, 27 predicted proteins | sample Hoacrofraction12_FD_59098 | JGI IMG/M metagenome (GOLD analysis project Ga0065711, IMG submission 59098) | Hoatzin crop microbial communities from Cojedes, Venezuela - Epithelial fraction 12 v2 (version 2) | ecosystem: Host-associated > Birds > Digestive system > Esophagus > Crop | place... | reverse complement strand
GGGGGGGGGGGGTCATGGGGAGGGTGGCACACAAAGCCTCAGGAATCCTCTGCGGGTATGTCCTCGCTCGGCGGCAGCCAGGTGAGGACAGGCAGAATTGCTGCCCTGTGAGTCACTCTGCGATAACCACTGCCAGACACGAAACCTTCCTGCTTGCGCTTGTTCTGCTGCCCGCTGGAACAGGGGCTTGTGTCAGTGGCGTGGCTCACGGCGGCGAGCAGGGGCTCGGGCTTTGTTGCACTGGTACCACGGGCTCTGGTAACTGCTTGCTGTTTGCTCCGGTGGGCATCGAGGGCAATAAAGCATCACACCCACCGTAAAGGGCTGCAGCAAGGCAGGGGGGAGAGGCAGCCCCTACGCCTCGGAGCCAGCAGCTCGGCCCAAGACGGCCTGAAAGACTTCCCTCAGAACCCCACCACAGGTTTTACGAGTTTCCAAAGCCCATAAAAGCAAGTACCTCCAATTTCTCCTTCTTGACCTCTGCCAGAGACATGCATTTCTTTCCAAACATCTCTCTAAAGTGGCAGGTGGGATTGATGTCTGCCGGGGCATTGTTGGTCCGACCAGCAGCAGCAAAGCCTGGGAAATCCTCACGTGTTTCCCTGCCAGCTTTCAGCTGAGAAGCAGGAGCTGTGGCAGCGTTGTGCATCCTATGCTGTGCCTCCTGCCAGGGCCCCAGGGTGGCCCAGGGCTCCTCCAGCACCCTCGGGATGTTACCATCAACTGGGAGAGCTGGCCTCTCTGTCTTACGCAGCTGAAAAGCTGACTTGAGGAATGAGCTCATTCCTTTCCTCATCACTCACCATGGCCCATGGCTTCACAAATCATCTCTTGGGGCAGCCCTGGGGCAGGAGGATCTTCACGCAGCACCCTCCAGCTCACCTGCGCCCAGGAATGTCTTTGCTTGAAGGGAACGGCTGGATGCACCAACGCAGCACTAAAACTCTTCCTTGCCGGGAGCGGCGCTGGCAGTCGTAAGTCTAACCTCTTTTTTTCCAATGGGCAGCGGAAAATATGATGAGTAAATGTAAATGGCTGCAGCTTCAATGGAAAACTACTTTGGGTGCCTGTGCTGGGTCGTGAGCTGTCCCACAAGATGCAGCGTGCCAGACTTTGACATAAACAAGGACGATGTGGAGTGACTCCAGCAGGTTGTAAAAAGGGGTGATTTTTCCCCTGCATGGGGAGGTTTTAGCTACCTGCCAGCCAGAGCACCTGGGTGCAGGTGCATGGGCAGATGGGGGTGGTGGGGAGGCGAGTCGGGGGGGCTGGAATCTGTGCCTGCACTGCGCAGCTGCTGCCTGCGGCATGGGAATCACCACCGCTGCCAGGGATGGGACGCCAGGCTCCTGACGGAGACGGGCCTGGGGTGCGGCTCTCAGCAGGGAGGGGTTCCAGGCAGGGGCAGCCTGGAGAGCTGATTCAGGGAGCAAGAAATTAAAAGGGAGCCAAGAGGTGCAGTGAGGTTGTCAGGAACAGGACACAGGACTGTCATGTGCTGATGCTACCGACACTGCCATAAAACAAGGGGAGGGAGTGTCACGGAGCTCAAGTGAGCAGGGCACTTTGTTCACTAGACTCAAAAGCATTTAATATTACACTGAGACAAAAAATAAAGGCATTTGTTAAGAACGAGCAGCATTCACACCAGCTACTGTCAAACCTCCAGGAAAGATGAAAAGAAACGAGATGACCACCAGGCGTTAAACCCACGGAGAGTGGGAGCGGGACAGGCAGGGACCCTCCCGCGGGGGATGCTGGAGCCGCGTGGAGAATGACACTGCCCTGGTGCTGCTGGGGAATTAGCTCACTGCTCAGGTATGGCTCCTCCACAAACCTTCCCCTGTTTGGCCGGGGGCCACGATTCGCAGCTATGCTCCAGCAGCTGCATTGGGCGCGTCTCCTCAGGGTGGGACGCAGGGTCTGACCACCCGGTCCTGTCTCTGCCCCGGCACACAGGGCTTTTGGAGGTGCCACGGGGTGGTCCTCAGTGACTGAGTACAGCTCCTGCCTTTGGGCTAGGTACGGCCCCATCCTAGGGAGAGTCCGCAGTGAACTTTCTCTGAAATTTGCTTTATTCCTCTCTGCTTTCGGTCACGACGGGCTCTCACTCACCACCCAGCGGCACTGGCAGTGTTAGAAATGGGCAACGCTACAGACACTGATCTTCAAAATCTCCCCCGCCCACACTAAAATAAATAAAGCAGCCCTCACTCAGGTTTCCATTTCCCCAGAGAGGAACCCTCGCCGGAAGAGGGTCAGCATCCTGCCCTTCGAGCACCCCGAGCAGCGGCTGTGGGGTCACCCGTGATCCCAGCGCTGCCTGCCTGCCTCTGCAGGCTTGGGGAGTGCACAGCAGCCCCGCGGCACGGCCGCTTACATCGGCCGTGGGTATGCAGAGAGGTGCCGTGGGCAGCCTCGCCTGGGCTGGCACTGCTGGGTGTGGGGAGCTCGAGCCGTGCCAAGCGGGCAGCCCTGCACGGGGATCGGTGCCCCGTGGTGCCAGGAGCCCACCCCATTGCCATCGCATGCCCCACAGCACCCGATGGAGACACCACCATGAAAGCGTCCGCACGGGTGCCTTCCTGTTCCTGGCAGATGTCTTCAGCAGAAAGAAAAGGCCTGAGGGACACGGGGGAGATTTTCCTGCAGGGAAGGGAAAAAAAACAAAAAGAAAAAAGGAGGAAGAAGAAAGAGGGAGGCTGCCCATCTCAGCTCATCGCTGCCTGGCACCTGTGTCCCGGGGCAGGCGTCCAAGCGCGCCGAGAGCAGGCACGGTGCCATCGCAGCAGATGGGCACGAAGGCAGGCAGCCCCGAGCCCGCGATCCTGCCACAGCTCGGGGAGGGGGGCGGCTGTTTAGGGCAAATTTCCCAGCTGAGAATGTCAAAACAGCTGCCAGACTGGAGTTTATACACCTATAATTAAGGGGGTATGAGATTTCTAATCCAGCTCAAACGGAGCTGGATTAATTGGCAAACCTAAAAATAGCATCCGTGACCATGTAAGGCAAGCTTTTGTGTGCGGTTTAAATTAGGAAAGTGGGCTCTGGCTGTTTGGAGGGAGCTGGGAGAGACAGAGGCATCCCTCTGCCTCCAGACAGCCTGCGAGGGCCTGATGCTGCTGAGGGACAGGAGGAGCCCGCAGTGCACGGTGCTATCCAAAAGTGACAGCCTGGAGCAAGCAGGAGCCGGGGCGGGAAGGCAGCAGCCTCACCCCGGGGAGATGTGTTCCAGGGGAGCGGATGGCTGCTCCCCTCGGAGGTGACCCCTTGGCAGCCTCAGCTGGAGCTGCTTTGCTTTGCCTCCCCACATGCCAAAGACCCAAGGGCTCGCCATCTTACCGTATCATGTCGTTTGTAAGAGCCTACAGCAAGTTTGCCTGCTCTGTTTGTGATGCCCAGCAGCTTTATGCGGTGAAAAGAGAATTTCTGAATTACTGCCCCAGGAAACATCTCTGCTTTCCCACACCACTCCCGGCCGGCTTTGCACCAGCGCAGCCAACAGCGGAACACCCGTTGGCTTGTGCTCTCTGATCCGCTCCCTGTCTCGAACGCTCATCTACCCAAAGCCAGACTGCAAGGTTAAATTGCTTTTAATTTTTGTTTAATTATCTGCAGTGGCACAAATAACTAACAGCATCGATTTGAACTTGGCACACAAAGGCAGGTTCCAAATGGCAAAGCATATTATGAGATCGAATTATTAAACGTAGCTAATGAGCAAAATAATGATGTGGTGCCAAGCTATAAAAGGTTAGACTTTAAAGTTGTCACAGTTCATGAGCAAGAAAGATTTAATCGCATTCTTAATCAAATATTTATGTGATAATGTGTTTTAATCAAAATAATAGCAATTAATTTGGAAAGGAATATATTGTATGCTTCCTGTTCTCGCTTTACAGAGAGTTCTTGCGGTGGGGTTGCAGAGCACATATTTCCTTACTGAATAATAAATCCCTCCCAGTTGTAAGGTATTCCAGCTGTCTGTGCCTGGGGACACACCGGCAGGGCAGCAGACTGCAGGAGCGATTCCAGACCTCCGCATGCCCTTCACCCAGCCCGCTCCCAAGTGCCGTTACGGGGCCAGTGCTGGGTTCTGCTCTGTCCCAGCATGGGGCTGGGCAGCCCCGGCTGTGCGAAGCACGGGGCACCGGGACCCACGCTGGCACCCGCCGGTGAGCCAGGGCCCCTTGCTATGTCTTTGAAGCACTTACTATTCACAAATGATTTAGCTGCTACCTCTTTCCCTCTGAATCCTGCCAAATCTCATAACTCTCCTTGGCAGCTGATGCTATGGCAATGATTTCCAGCTGTGCAAGAAGCAGCTTAAAATGGCTGCTGTGCTCAGGCACCGATGCTCTCCTTCCCGCTCCTCCTTTCCCGGGCAGTGAGGCAAGGGGACGCACAGCCAGCACTCGCCCACTCCCATCCCTCCTCCGGGGCCTTGCGGACCCCCTGCCCTGCTTGGCAGAGCTCCACTCTGCAGCTGGATCCCGAGCATTGAGAAGCAGTGAGGTTTGCTCTGGACTTCTACTCTGGTGTGTTAACAATATAAAAACAGGCAGTTTAAAGAAAAACAGCCCTAACCAGCACCACGGTTCAATTCTGAGTGCCTGCAAAGTGCGGAGGTGGCTGTCTTGTCTACCCCTGCTGAGATACCACGTGCGAATGCCATGGAGGAAGGGCCGTGGAGGCTGAAGAGGTTGGACATGTAAATCTGTCAGGGTAAAGAAAAAAATACATCTAAAATTTTGCCCAAAACCTCAAAATGAAACTTGCTTGAAATTTAAAAAAGCCTGGAGAACCATTTCTAGCAGGTGCTGCAACAGTCAGACCATGAAAAACATCACCTCTTAAGGAGTGCATCGAAGTCCTTCCAAGGCTGAAGGAAGCATCCAAGTAGTTCCAGGATTTCTTTCCATGGAGCCTCCAAACCACCAGTGTTCACCTAAATGCAGGGAAAGATCTCCAAAACACCATGCCAAGCAAAACAGAGCCTACTGAAAGGGAGCATCGCTCAGCCCACCCCCCCAATAAGAACATGCCTTTATTCTGTGCGTAGCTCTGACAACGCTTTTGGAAAGGAGAAATGGTGCAAGGGCTGTCAGGAGGGCAGTAACCTCCCAGACAGCTCGTGGAAATCAGCCTTGCTCATCCTAGAGAGGCCCATAGGCAGGAGCACGTGGAGCAGCCGGTTCAGGAGGCACCGCTGGGAGCGGGTACTGGGGCCTCACAGGGCAACCACAGCACCATCCGGTAATCAGCCTTTGCAGTAACGTGTCAGCCTTAGAGCCACGCAGCTGCTGGGAATTCAGTCAAAAACACCGTGGCAGCGTCAAAACGCTGGCCCTGCATCTGAGCCCTTGGCACACACCTCTGCATATGCACAGCCCAGTATTTTCTCTCCTCCCCCACTTAGCCTCTTGTGCTGGGTGGGTGTGTATGCACTTTTTGCTGTCTGACTTTTTAACACTTCATCAGAAAGCTGAAATTTTTTTTTTTTTTTTAAGTGCTAAGTTTGCCGTTTCTGTTGGAGTCGAGATGAAACGCTTTCAATGAACCACCTTTGACTGGAATCACTTCTGTTGCCTTCAGTTTGGCCAGATGTTTCCTAATTACTTATCTGTCAAAACTTTTCTTTTTTTCAAATGCACAGACATTTCCTCTAAGTGAGAAATAGTGTAAGGTTCTTGTTTAGTGTCTTTGCCCGAGTGAAATAACCCAGGCTAAGCTTCATCATCAAGGCTGGATTTTATGCTTGAACATGCAACTTAACATCAAAAGCTTGATCTTTTTTATTATTCAGCGCAGCCTGTTTAGACTGACTTCAGCAGGAACCAAATGGCACATTATAACTTGGGATTTAAAACTTTTCTTTTTAAAGCTAGATCTGAGTCATGCAGCTTTCTCCTGAGCCTGAGATGGTTTCACGCAATAACTCCGGGCCAGAACCTGCCACCATTACCCACGTCAGTGAAGGCTTGCTTACATGAAGAGACTTCTTGCACTAATGCTACTTGGGGTGAGTAACGGTTACAGAATCAGGTCTGATCCTTCCCCCTTCAAAAATATATTCCCGCTGATTTGAGTCAGTCGCTGGGTCCTGCAAGGATGTCCTGTCCATGACTCACGCAGCAATTACTTTGGAGGTAGGAAGAGAAAGGAGGAAACCTTGAAGACTTGAATTCCCCAAACTGACCACCACTGGCAGCGCAAGCCCGCCTGGCAGGGAGCAGTGATCTGATCTAACGAGGCAGATGTCGTTATGTGTCAGTCATTCCAGACATTCGGCATCAATTTGCGATTTGGCGGCTGTCAAGTCTTTTACTTCAGGTTAGCGTCCCAAGGACTCCGACGTTACTGCGAGAAGGAAGGGGAAAACCAACCGAACTGAGCCCTGAACATTTCTGTGGATGCTCTAAAGGTTTTGTTCTCTTCCCTCTCCATCAAGAGAAAACAGAAATCCAGTGCCTGTCAAAGTGTCCGTGGATAATATACCAATACACCAGAAGGGGACTGAATTAACCCAAAATAAGTCCATGTAACAATTTTTCAATAGCTTTAGCTATCTTCAAAGCCAAGCAGCATTCTTTAATGAAAGCAGGATCAGGCTAGTAAAGCTTGAAGAGCTTGAAGTTATTTGATAGCTAGTTAATTTTCTTCAAAAGAGACTAAGTAAACCTCTGCCTGTAGCCTTCATCCCTCCACCAGAAATGCTTTGTCAGTGTATTTGTGACAAATTAATTATAGCGATAGAAAACCTCAGTAGAAATGAGTATTCAAAAAAAAATTTTTTTTAGGCTGTTAACTTCAGGCAATGCACTTCTGTTTCTAAAGCTGTGTGTTTTCCTCATTAGCTGTCTCCCTCCCCCAGTTCTTTTCAGAGACTTTCAGAAGTGATTATAAATGGTTTTATATTCAGCTTGCCTGGGGAATGGCATTAGCAGCGGAACAAACCAATGACGTTAGAGTCTTGCTGGCAACAAGCAATGGCCCATCAGCCCAAACTTTTCAGGGAAAACATCCTGAAATTACTGTACCACTCCTGACTACCTGATGCCAATGTGCAACAAGATGCTTGCACGGGGTTATCTCATAGAGCTTTAACATTGAAGGATCTTGTCCTTCCAGCTCCACAGATACACAGGAGCACAGGTCAGCAACTCCATCCTCTAACTACATTTGGCCAGATCCTGCAAACAGAAGAAGGAGCAGAGCTGGGGCAGACCACAGGTCGCTTTAACTTACCAGAAAGAGATGTGTGGCCCTTGCTCGCTGCAAAGGCTCTGGCAAAGCAGAGGAATCCTCTTTGTCTCTTGCTTTAGTTATTGTCGGTAAATTGTAGATCTTTCTTGTGTTGGGCAAAAGTCATTTCAAGGAGCAGAATTCCCATTTGTGAATCTCACGAAGGGTGAGAAAAGCAGGTGACTGCTTCCCATCACCTCCAAGTCATCCTCCTCACCTTCATCCCATGGTCACTTTGGTCCTGTCCCAGTGCTTACATAGCTTAGTTGAAATATTGGCCTGCAAGTCCTGGAGGCTCCTCTTCTTAGGTTGCTTTGGGCTGACAACAAGAATAAACACAAATAAAGCTTCTCCAAAGTTGTGACTGCACGATCCAGCTCGGGAAGCTCCCACAACCGATGCCGCACAAGGAGCCACATTCCTGGTTCTGCTGCAGGAACCAGGCAGAGATCCTCCACCCCATCCTCGCCTTTCCCTGACAACTCAATTAAACAGCTGCCTTGTTAGCTTCCTTTACTTAATTAACAAGTTGAATTAATAAGTAGCCTGAGCTGCTTAATTAATAATTAATTAATCCTTGGTTAATAAGGACATCAGGAACTAGTTCATAAGGGAATCATTTCAATAGATTAAGGTGACAAAGATCTGAGAAGGCATTAAATGTCTGCATAGAGCTGGTGACGGACCCCACCCCAAGAGCAGATTTCCCTCCACCAAGTCCAGCTGTGGGGTGACACCTCGCCTTCAAAGCTCCTGCCTGCCTCCTCTGGCCACAAATCCAGGCTGGGAATGTCCAAAACGCTCATTTGATTCTTGCTTCCACCAGTGATGCTCAGTGGCTTCTCCTCGGGAGGTCCCTGTCCCTGCTGGAAAGGAGGAGCTGGGGCAAGTGGCTCAACCCTTGGCTCTGCATCAAGGCAAAAGCGTGGTGTTACTTTAAATGAGCAATAAAAAAAAGGCAGGAATAAGTACAGTCTAAAAACATCCTTTCCCTGCCCTGCAGTGGTACATTACTTTCCAGGGAAGGACTGTGAATGCATTTTACTAGTTGAAGTTTAAACCTGCTCTGGGCCAACCAAGCAAAACTTGCTGGGGCCAGGTGAGAGACCCCATGAGACCCCTGCCCATGGCCCTTGAGCACAAGGCAGGTGCAAGTGGTGCCGAGGGTCTTGGTTCCAGGAGGAAACACCTTTCCCTTGGGCTCAGACAACGCTCAACTCAGCCGTACCCAACTCAGTACGTTGCCCACAGTTTGACAGCATACAACATTTGGCATTTTTCAGTAGGAAAGTGTGAAGAATTATGTGGATGTTTCCTTCTCATTTTGATTCAGAAATGTCTTGTTTCCATATTAATACCAATCTCAAGGTGTACATATGTATATATACATACACTGCATTAAAAGCACTCATGTTATCATATAACATTTAAAATTTAGCTAAATAGAAGCAGTTGATTTTTCCTGATGGTATTGGTTTGAAGCTTCCCATCCACAAACCATTTTGAAATCCCAAACAAAACAAAAAATCAGAGTTGTTATTTCCCACACAACAGAAGCAGCACCACAATCTCTAGGAAAATGATTTTTTTAGTTTATTGTTGCTTGTGGTGACTTCTGTTCATGGCTGGTTTGAAAGAAGATATTGAGTGTAGCAACAAAACACCTTTGCAGAAAGATAATTACCATTATTTTCAATTATAATGTTGTCATTTCCAATTCAATTATTTCAAGACTGGGAAATAAAAACATTACTGTTATTGCCACATTGATAAATTATGTTGTTGATTTATTCCGACAACAACAATTATTGGTGCTCAGTTGTGTTCCAAAATTTGTTGGACAGCCTGAAATAAGACACCACATAAATGTGTTTGACTAACAATGACAGCAAGGAGGGAGCTGGGGAGAAGGTATTTATTGACAAAACATTCTAGACACAGAACCTATAGGCAAAATTGATTTGGAAATTCAGCTTCCTAGTAGAAAGATGTGAAGTGATATCGCACTACTTCATGTAGTGGAAATGAGCGCTCCCCACACCTCTTATTCAGTGCTTTTTGGTATCTAGTGTGTCTCTAATGTCTCAGACTGCTGTTTGCCCAAGCATCAGTGGGAAGGAGCTGAAAGCAAATGCAACTTATTGGTGACAGAAACCAGGTCTAGTTAATTTTGGATTCTTTTTTTCTGATACAAACCAGTATTTTATAGTATCTCATCCCTATATAGAGCCAAAAATGCATGCTGTCTCAAATTTAGCCCTGTTTTACAAAGGATTGAAAGGAGGAGGAGCTCAGTGGTTTTTCCATCCCCTTTCACCCTCTGCCCTCTTCCCTGTCACAGTGCAGGCAGATCAGACCCAGTCTCCCCACTCCTGACCATAAAGGTTAAAGATAAATGCAGCAAAAAGCATTAGCATCAGTAACTCAAGAAAAGCATCAGAAAATTGAAGAGTAGTCAATGGTCTGTAACCCAAAGAAAACTGAAGGAACTTTTTGTTGGCTAATTGAAAGTATCAATAATCAAAAAGACACAGTTCATTTGTTACCCAGCACCTGATGTAACAAAAAATAAATCTCAGAACAATACCTGCTCCATGGTCATTAACTGCCTGCTTTGTGTTCTATCAAAATTCATGATTCTTTCTCTGCAGTTTGTATAACATAGATTGACATCCTTCTGCTTTGTCTTTCCAACAAGCAACCCCTGAAGCCCTCTGAGGTCTGTTTAGATGCAGAAACACAGGCAATTATCTTACCTGAGAAATAGCATGAAGGTTATTGACTTCCTGAGCTTGACAATACAGCGTCGATCCTGTTCCAGCAGATACAGGTCATGGTGTACTAGCATTTTAGTGGCTTGAAACCATTCAGAGTTGACAACACTTTTTACAGATGGTAACTGAGTTATTATCCCTAGTGAGCTTCATGTGACTAGGACATAGTTTGTGAATGTCTTCTATAACTTTAAAAATATATGATAAAGACCTGTGAAACATTTTTCTAGAGGCTTCTAGCAGGCCAGTAGCAAAGCAGCCTCTCCGGTAGGACATTTCTAATGTAGGACTCCCCTCTGTTGGCTGTGGCTCCACAAAGCCCAAGAGGTTCCTCCGTCTCTTCTGTAGATCCCCCAGGACATGGTTAGGGCAAAACTCATCAAGGGCTGAATGGGTTTTGTGTCTTAGCCAAGTTTCAGCTCTGTCATACAGCAAGCAAGAAAGGATATGAAGAAAGGAGACAAAGAAAGAGGCAGTTGACTTCATCCCCACTGGACTCTAAATAACAAACACAACTAATCGGGGTCAAGGACTTGTCGAGTCAGGAGCATGGTGATCGTCTTGAGAACAAAAGCCTGCTCCCAAATGCTTCCCATGGTCAAAGTTGCTGTAACAACTTGGAAAGGTTTTCAAAGTATTTACCAGTTGCTGTGTCTGTCACCTGACATGGAAGTTCCCACTCTGCCATCTGCCCAAATCCACTTGCATTTCTCTGCTTGCTTTACCTGATTTTCATTACATAGCATGTATAACACTGCAGGCTTCTGGCTTTGCAATGCAAACAGCAGCAACAAGCTGGATGGCCCCTGGGGCAGTTTTGACTAGTCTCAGTTGGTCCAAAATCCAGCGGTGATGCTAAAGGCAAGCAGAAAGCCATCTAACCCTTAAGGCAAATTAACAATATTTTCTGTGGTGATTATCGCAGCCAGAGAGTCCCCTGTTTCCTAACCACCCTCTCCCCGGATATTGCTTTTGTGTGGTCACATAACAATGATTCTAGATTTGGGAGGGAGCTGCAGTCAGAAAAGGCACAAAGTAGAGAGTGCGCACCACTCCCATCCCTCTGAGCAGCTGGGAATTGCAAACATAACTACAAATTCCTGTCCAGTGAAAACTGTGTTTACTCATCCAAAACAAATCCATGTACGTCACCATTGCCAAGGGCTCTAGGTCCTATTTTGGACCACACTGATGCATATGCCTCCTTGATGCCTTGCCAGAAGACTGGGCTTGCTGTGGGTGACTGGCTCCTGGCCTTGCAAAGACACAAGCCGACTTAATTTCAAAGAGCAAGCAGAAAACTTTGCACATGTCCAGGAGGGAAGCCCTGAGCCTCCTGGCTGGTGCTGCCCACGAGAAAGCCCAGAGTTACAGTTTCATCTCCCATCAGTGACCTGCTCCCATAGCTCAGCACCATCACTGCTAATGAATCAGCACTACCATGCAAAAACAAACCAGGAATGGAGCAGATCTCCCAGGTCTTCAAGCAAACATCTCTTCCAGAACACAATATCCTGTGTGGTCACACTGTCTTATGCAAGCTGCAGCAGCTTTGAAGCTGGGGATACACAGAGGAAGATCCTATCCTGTTTCTCATAGCTGAGCTCTGTCTACTCCCCATGGCAGGGAATGGACCCATTTGGAGCTGCCAGCTCTTCTCTAGCAGCTGGATTTCATATCATGAACACCCAGGAACTTTTGCTACTGAATCCCTGAATCAACACATCATTCCCTCTGAGGCTGGAGCCCCTGATGCCAAGACTCCTGCCTCTGAGCCAGACACGGTGTGTTTTACCCAGACTTGACCTCCCATTGGTGCAGCAGGGCATGTGATAAGGCCTGCAGATTGATTTTTAACCTTGTTGCTCTTCCCGGGCCTCATTGACACATTTTTTCCCCCCTCCTATTTTTTATGAAATCCAGGCCATGCAAGAAGGAAGAAAGAGTTCAGTGCATCTGTTCTCCACTAACATTGACAAACAGCACAGGAAAGCTTTGCCAACCTGAAATGTATTGGTATATCTAACCAAAACCCACTTGATTTCCCCTGGAAAGCAAAAGGTGTGAAAGGCCATTACTAGCAGGTTGCCCTTACATGTGAGGTAATTGAATCAGGAAATGGGAGATGTGAGGCAGGAGAGCTTAGCTGTCATTTTATGAAAACAATTAAACGCATGAAATGTATCTTAATGACATAATTAAGGCAAAATTCCAATCTTCCATTAGTAGTGGCATTAGTTCCTGCAAGCACATTACATTCAGTATCACTGGAATGAAGAAATCCTTTGTTATACAGCTTTATTAACAAAAACACATCAAAATAAAAACAGATTATCTGCTGCTCCTGAAGACAAGGTCTAATGCAGAATTACTTTTGAATAAACCTTGATTATCTTCATCTGTTCAGGCTGATAGTAAGAGAGGTCAAAGCAACACAGGGAAACCACTGCAAAATATTGAATGGTTGCTAGGACCTGTCGTGGGCTGCGAGGTGTGCAGTGAGAAGCTGTATGAAGCAAAGTCGACTAGTACCATCACAGACCTTGTAAGCTGTCGCCATAAACTTGCAAGAAGTACATCCATCCTCCACACTCCTGGATTTCATAATTTCAAAGGCCCAGACCTCAGCGCTCAATCAGTCGCTGAGAACCTGCTCTGCGTAATCCCCAGCCTTCAAAGGGGCCAAAAACTACATTCGCATGTCACTCTTGGTGCAAGCCAAGTCATAATCTCATGGCCACTAACAAATCTCACATGGGTATGTGCAGACAGAACCTGGCCCTCAAGCAGCCACTAAATGCAACCATGTCATCCACTGCTCCATCCCATCTAACTATGCTTTCAGCTCTTTATTTCTGGATTTCACACCTCTCACAAACAGCCCCAAACATGTTGTAACCTTTTCCATCACACAAGAAGTCAAACCCAGCTCATGTCAACAGCCAACTTCCCTGCATGCAAACTCTGCTTTCCCAAATGCACTGGCCAGGTGCCATTCTGGTGGGGTGTTTTTTGCCAACAGGCCCCCTTGGAAGGGCTGAGCCAGCCACTTGGCTCCCGAGGCGCTGCTGCTGGACACATCAAAGCCCATTTGCTCCTTTTGACTTGGCTACCTCTCCAGTCAGGCTTTCCCGCCTTCCCCTCAGCTTCCGAGTAGGTGCTGGATTTTGACTATTTCCTACATTTCCTAGAGGAAACCCCTCTCTGCTTCATGCACTGCTGGGCTAAGGCACCCAAAACAGCAAAAGGAGGTGAGGGATGCTCCTGGGTGGGACACTGACCCTGCAGCTCTCCTTTAACATACCAATTTACACACCAGCTATGTGCAGGACTTTCTTTTATCCTCCTAAAGCAACCAAAATCTCTTGTCACCTTCGAGACCCAATTTGCAGCAGGGCAAGATCTCACCTGCCTAATATGAGAGGCAATCACAGCTTTTCAGTTCTACAACTTATTTTACACAGATTTTGTACTCTGCTCCCACTCATGCAGACTGTCGGTTCTCCATGTCAGATTTCCGAGGTTTCAAGGCAGTTGGTTTGGCACAGCAGAGACAAGGGCTTTAGAGCTGAGTACATTCGCCACAGGAGGAGCCATCGATCAGCTGCTAAAAGGCCCCTGGATGCTTCTCAAAGCTGTTTTACATACTGGGCCAAATGGTGGATTTGCTGATCTCAGAGGTGTGAAGACATCAAATATACCTTCCCAACCAAGGGAGCAAGCCATCAATAGCATTCTCCCTATGGGTACACTTATTCAGGATGGTAAGCAAACTTATTACACATGAAAGCCTGTTTATAGTGATTTTCGATACTTAATTCAGCTCAAGAAACAAAAATTAGAAAAATTAACCCCCTCCAGACAGCCATGTGACTCCTAGGTGATAACAGCCAGAGGACAAGCAAACGCATCCGTTGAGTCATTATACCTGCTGAAAGAAGGGGGGTTTCAATTATGCATCGTTGATTTTCTACATGTATATCTCCTGTTATATGGGGAAAATCAATTAGCAAGAGTCATTTGTTTCCAAATGCATTGGTTGGAGAGAAAGATTAGTTCAGAAACATTAATTTCTGGACAAATGTTTACAATTAAAATACAATTTTGATTCCACTCAGGCCCTATACTGTCAACCTGTATCTCAGCCAGATCTGGAGAAGAAAGGAGAGTCTCCAGGAAAGGCGGATCAGGGGTCGCAGCGGTGGGAAGTGCCACTCGTTGGTCCGCTGTGAGGATGCCGAGATGCACTAAAGGCCCAGGGCTGAGGGACCAGGCTGTTTCTGCAGCTGAACCTTGTTCCTCAAGAGACATGAGCAAGTCCTGGGTTATCAGGAACCCAGAGGCACAGAGGAGGACAGCACACACATATAGCATGTGGGGATGGAGGACAACATGAACCTCTGAGGGTTTGGGGTTTTTTTTCCTGTGTAGGACTGATAAGGCAGAATTTCTTTAAAAGCAGCATGTACCCATAACTGGATGATACTTGTGCCTTTTGCCCAAGTCCCTAAGTCAGTCCAGAAGCTGAAGACCAGAACAGAAAGTGAGCGATGGCCATAGTCTCCTGGGGGTGTCAGAAACCCCCATGCATGGGCAGCACACACAGAAGCAGTGACTCATGGCTGCGCTTTTACCCCCACCACAGCACTGAAACCAAGAGCAGGAAAGAAAAACCAGTGCCTTTTCCCATAAACCAAAACTTTAAGAGAAAACCCAAAGCCCATTTTCCAAACTCACACTTGGTTCCAGCAATTACTCACAGCTACTTACATTTGCTCATGACTGAGTGTGAGAAGGTCTCGATTCAGGGCAGAAACCACACTGAGGAGTGGGGCATTTTCTGATGAATTGGAAGCGCTGAGTAAACCTGAATAAATTGTTTAAAGCTAGTCGATTTCCTTAAAGCTTTGCTTCATACCGTGCTTTTCTACACCACAAGGAGTCTCAGTTATATTGCTTGGTACTGTCCCTTTGTTCTCCGACACAGCTACTCAAACATCACGCACCCCGAAACCAAAGAGTTTCCTTTGAAGCATCGCCAGGCTGTAGGCAACAACAACCACATCCTCATGCGTACATAAAGAGCAAGTGTGCTGAGGGTGCCTCGCCTGCCTCGAGATCTGTTGCACATAAAGCACCTGCCTGCATCACCCTCTGTAGGGGTTTTCTGCAATAAGAGCTGCTCTTCTGCCACAGGTTACTCATCGGAGCGAAGTTCTCAGCAGCAGGGTGCAAGTGCATCCAGGCACTGTGCAAAATTTGCACAAACTGTTTATACAAATATTTTATTTGGGCATTTACAGTAAAATCTGGGCTGGAGAGGGTAAACAGAGTTCCAGTTTCATGCCCCTCTTAACACATTACTGTAAATCTAGTCGTATTTGGTATTTTTTCCTTCAAGGGCAGGAATTATGCACCCAGCTGACCTTGCACTGGCGCAGGAGGAAAGGAAGCTTTCCAGACCTCCTGTTTGCAAAGCAATAAAACATAACAGGGCTCAGAGATCAGAGGGAAAATAAATAGATCCTCTTGCTCACCCTCCTCCACTCCTCTTTTTTCCTTCCCCAGTTTATATTTAGCTCCGGCTCCTCCATGCCCACGGGAGGGCTGCCCTGGGAGCGGGGAGGCAGGGCACCAGGGCCAGGCTCTTGGGGAACCTCAAGCTTTCCTCGTCAGAACAGAAAATCAACAGACCTGCTCAGCAGAGCGGAGGGAAACAGCAGCTCTCACAAGAGAAAAACAGAGATAAGAAAAAGAAAGCAGCGGGGCCCATCAGGGTCATGCATCATTTGGTTTTTCACCTGATTCTGCTCATCTGAACCTTGCAGAGCCTTGGTTTGCGGTTCAAGGAAAAAAAAATTTGTCTGTGTGCACTGTGTTGGACAAGTACATTAATTAGTTGTCTGGAGTGAACACGTGCTTACAGCTCATTATCTTCCTTGATAAAGCCATCGGTATGCACTCACCCCGAGTTCAAACCCCCCAATCCAGCCCTCTCCTCACATTCACCAGCTCTGCCAACTACCCCAGACCTGCACAGACGCTCCTCAAGAACACCACAGAGCACCCCAAAGGGGTTGGTCTTGTATGACTACATGCTTGCGTGACTATTTTAGAGCTCCTACAGTGTTTTGAATGCCTAATTCTTACGCTTCTTAATGGGCCCAAGTACTAACATGCTGTAAATGCCCCTCGCTAAGTGCTACCAGCACTTGGTACTGAAGATCCTAACTCAGCATAGGGAGGACAGGGCCAGACTCTTTTCAGTGGTGCACAGCGACAGGAAAAGGGGCAATGGGCACAAACTGAAGCAGAGGAAGTTCCGTCTGAACATGAGGAAGAACTTCTTCCCTCTGAGGGTGACGGAGCCCTGGAACAGGCTGCCCAGGCAGGCTGTGGAGTGTCCTTCTCTGGAGATATTCAAGACCNGCCTGGACAAGGTCCTGTGCAGCCTGCTCTGGGTGACCCTCCTTCGGCACGGGGGTTGGACTAGATGACCCACAGAGATCCCTTCCAACCCCGAACATTCTGTGATTCTGTGAGCTGTGGCCACAGCCCACCATCTGATGGTAACAAAGGGAACACAGCATGGCAAACCAAGAACACCCACTCGTGACGCTACAGTCACTGCCTGGGGCTTGCAGCCACTGCCACGGCCTGCTGAGCCACTGCCACTCAGCAGAGCCACTGTGGTCCCCAGGACAGCACAGCCCTTCCCCTCCTGGGTCAGGTATACCCACCTGAAAGGTCTTTTGAAGTAGCCCAGTAGCTTCTGCGGTATTGAGAAACAAGACATGACATCTGTGCCAAGCTCCCAATGCAGCAGAAGCCGCCTTCTCCCCCTCCATTTGTGCCGTGACAATAGCAAGGCCACAGCAGAAAGAAGGTGGGAGCCTGGTGCAAAGCCACCTGCCTCGGTGCAGCACGTTGCCTGGTGAGCAATGCGGCGGGGGTGCTTCCTACTGAAGTCTCCCGTCTCTTGTTTTAAACCAGGCTGCCTATTAGCAATGCACATCAACACCAAAGCAATAGCTTTGTACTTCAGAGTTACTCTCTTAATCAAATGCAACTTCACAGAGCCGCACGGATCTAATTGTTCAACGTCCAGGTTCTCTGCCTTTGCAAGAGATAAATACTCTAAGGAGCTGCTTTTTGACTGGCATCCAAAACTCACCACTGGCTGCTGGGACTGTGATTTATTGCTGCTGCTTGCAATCAATTTCAAGGCAACAGTGTGCATTTGAACTGAGAGTCAGGACAGTGCGAGGGGGGAACGAACACCCACCAAGCGCTGACAACTAATGAATCCTGGGCAGTCAACGCTCTCCCACTTTTCTGCATTGCAAAACATGCTCCAAGAATACGGCATGAAGTGCTTGGCAGCACCTCTCCTCTACCTAGTCCGGAGCCATCAGTCTGGTCAACCAGAGCTCTAAATTTCATTTATGCACCTTTTAAACCTTACCTGACAGCTGGATCTCCACCTGCAGAGCCAGGGAGGAAGCCAGGTAGCGCTGCAGCCACCAGCCCAGCCCACAGCCAGCATCACCCAGCAGACGAGGGATGCTCTCCAGGCAGCAGCCAGCCCTGCTCACACAGGGAGCAGCAGGTCACGTTCCTGGGGGGGAAGCAGCCAGGGAGGAGGCCCTGGAGCTGCAGTGAGCCATGTAGTTTGAGCCACAGAGGCAAGAAAGTGCCCCTCTGTCTCCTGTAGCACATTGCTCTGGGCATCCCTTGAGCCCAGCTCTGCGTATGCCATAAATCTCAGTCTCAGCCCAAACAGAGCAAGCGTTGAGGTGGCTGCTGTTTGAGAGGAACTGTCTTTCCTCTGCATCACCCAGGCAGCTTCAGATACCTGGGGCCTTGCTGAACCAAAACCCATTCCCACCTCACACAGCTGCAAAGAGCAGTCAGGAGACACCCTCTCCAAAAGCCCCTCAGCTCCTCCACAGCCAAAAGAAGAGAAAACCCCCAGGGCCAACCACCACCCTCCCTGGAGCTGCTTAAATTTGCCTCCTGGGCCATGGTGGGATTGTGCCCACCTGGGTCCAAGCCCCCAGCTGCCCTGCCTGCCTTTGCCTGCCTCTGCCCGCTCTGCCTGCCTCTGTCTGCCCACTTACCAGGCAAAACCCACGAGTCTCCCTGCGCTGGGTTCAAAGCAGAGGGACAAGCTGTCTGCAGGGCTCCTGAGAAGGGGGAAGAGAGAGGGGAAGCAGTTTTGACCCCATCAGTCCTTAAATGAGTGGATCTTGAGCAGTATTTTTCCAGCCTGATCATGTCTAGGAGCACAAAGCAGGAATTATTTCCTCTTTTCTCCTGTCCAGTCTTTTGCTTTTGCTGCTAACGCTGTTACACAGTCCTGTTTTACATCAAAGCAGTGGGAATTTCTAGACTATATTTTTTTAAAGGAAAAAAAAAAGGGATAGCAGCAACTGTTTGGAGTAAATTCCCATTACAGTCAGGATAGTCAACAGCAAGGATTCCTGTGAGAGCACATTGCTTTCTTAGCAAATCTCAGGGTAACCGATCAGTGCAATGCTTGCCACGAAGGAGAATTTGTGTTTCCAGCCTCCTTACTTGAGGGTTTCCCTCCCTGGACAGTGAGGTTCGTCTCAGCCGGCACAAGGGCTTCAGGGTCAACAGCATGATGCAAAAAAAAAAATTCCGATAAATCAACCTGAGGGAAAAGCAGCCCAAACATGTTAAAAAGCAAGGGGCTGACTCCAGGTTTCACACCTTCCATGCTTCAAAGCACCCCAAGCCATATCCTCCACCTTTGCTGGGAATCACTGGTGGGGACCATCCCCAAACCCCGGGACTGGAGCGGAACAAGCCCTGGGGAATATTTTGCTTTGTGGCCCCCAGGCGCAGGCAGCGAGGAGGTGCGAGCTACTGCCGAGACTGCACGAGAAATGAATCATCTGCCAGGGAGAGCAGGAGCAGGGATTAACGCAGCTCCCGAGCAGGGCGATGGCAGAGAGGAGACATCGGCAGACAGAGGGGAAGAGGTTGGGTTAGGACAAGCAGATAAAATATGGAGACAAAAAGTGAAAAAAACCCCAACCTACTGTGAAGTTCAGATACTTTGAAGTTGGAATTTACACCTTCCAGGGAGGGCCAGAAGCACTGCAAAAGGGTTTGGATGCTGGAAGCACAGGGGGAAGCTGAATCTGATTTCTTAAATCCTATTCTTTCTATTTGCAGCACAGAAATCTGTTTAAAATCAAAGGCTTTATCGCTTGTGGCTTCCAAAAGTCACAAAATTGTTTCTTCCGCTGCGCTGTGGAAAAAAAAAAAAGAAAAAGGGTTAAAAACAGTCTTTCGCCAATCAATCAGCCATGCTGCAGTGTCCCCAGATCACCTCATTAGCCACAGAAAGGTAGCTTAGTAACAATATTTCTCTGCCCATTCCCACGCACTGCGCTGGTTGAACTTGGCTTTTTCTCTTTATTGAAAAAAATTCCCCTTTGGAAAATGTGATTTCAGCCAAGTTCCCCTTTTCTGTGGGAAGATGTTGGTTTCAGCCATGAATCCAAAAATGAAAAATGTCAGTTCGACACAGCGATTCAGACCAGCCCCTGCCCTGTCCTCCGCCTTGCCGCGCCTGGAGCAAGGTGGATGCTTCCCGCTTGGATGCTTGTGATCCTGAGGCTGAGGCAGGGGCATTGCCCCCCTCTCAGAAACAGGGCAGTCTGGTGCTTCTTGGCACGTGGGATGGGAAAGTGGGTTTGGAGCAGCCCGAGCCAGTGCCAGGGCCATCAGCGTCCCACCACAGTCACCGAGCTCCTCATCCTGCCCAGGCCGTGCTGCCCCTGTCAGTCAACACACGGTGCTGGTAAAGCAAAGAAACTCAGCCCCGCCACGGGTTTTCGCCTTGTTTCTTCCTGTCCCACAAGACTCCTGCGCACAGCGTTACACACCGAGTAAGGCATTTGAGTTGTTATCTGTGCATAATATGAGATATCTGTATCTTTCCAGGATGGGGGCCTGGGTTTCCACCCCTACAAAGTTCCCACTGTGTCGAGCATTAATCCCGGCTGTGCTTGCACGCACACAGCAGCTGAGACAGGAGCAGGGCTAATGAAGATTGCAGCAAAGATAAAACTCGCGTCTTCGTTACCTGTTTGATCCCATGCAAGAGGGGAAGTCACTTGGTTTGGTCCATGCACTCAGGCTGAAATGAAGATTTTGCTTCCTAAAAGCTACTCCCCAGCACATCACCCCCCCACACACCTCCCTTCCCCAGGAGCTGCCACCGGCCTCCTCACAAGCCTGCTTGAGCTGCCAAGGTACCGTCCCAACAAGAAACAGGACACCCAGTCCTGGAGAGCCCAGCTGCAGCACAAAGCATCACTCTTGATTGAAAACGGGTTAAAAAATTGAGCTCCAGAGACTCTTGTGAAAGGCAGCTGGTCCCTAAAACAGAGTGAGCAGGGCTCTGCTCCTTTAAAACATAGTTTAGAGGAAAAAAGTCTTCCTAATTACAGCTGATGGTTTGTAAACGGACTGGAAGGCATCCAATGCTGGAAGTGCAGAGCCATATCGAGCACAGCACGCTCTCCAGTACCTCTGACTGCAACATCAGCCCAACTGCTCTGTGACGCCTCGAGAATCCCTCTTGGACCTCCAAATAATCGCTCACCGATTCATCCTGGAGCCCAGACTGCTGGGGCCAGTGTCCTGCAGTCTAAAATGGCAATGAGAGCAGTTTAACACATAGTGCTGCTTATGAACCTCGCCAGCACAGCTATGCACTCTTCCTCCAAGCCGTACCCCAGCTCTCTGGGAACCTCTGGCTCCCTCAGGGCATGGGGACGGTGCCAGGCTTGAACACCCACCACTCGCAGGGGCCCTGACAGCAGACAGGGACGGTCCCCTGCCACCAGCCCCTGGTCATGTTACAGCTGCTGACACCACAGCGTTGTGAGTCATTTGGGTCTAAAGGTAGAAGGGCTCCAAACTGGACTTGGGTGGGTATTTGGCCCATCAGAGCCCATGGTCAGTTACTGGCCAGCATGCCCTGAAGCCAGGAGAGCCCCACCAATGAGCCAGGCAACGGCACGGCCTTAAAAGCAGCTGATTGCTTACCATGGGGAAAATTCAAAGTGTTCCAACCCAGGGCAGCTGCTTTCCAGTCCTGTATCATCCCAAGTTGTCTTTCCAGCAGCAACGCACAGAGGACACCAGGAATCCAACAAGTGAAACCACAACCAAGAGGCGAGTGACACAGTTCCAGGATCAGAGCCAGAGGGCTGGATTTGGGATTCTCCTTCCTGAGCTGCGATTAAGCTGCTTTCAGTCGTTACTAGTGATATTCTCCCAAGTGGCCATCAGCCGGGGCTGTGTTGCAAGCAACCAGCTGTGCAGAACATCCAGGCATCCCACTGAAGCCCACAGGAGCTCCTCGTGCTCACAGCTCCTGCAGATTAAAGCCAAGTTTCCACCACTTGCCCACCCAAATCAGCCGGAGGGGCCACTTCTAAAAGCCAGGGGCCACTTTCAAAGATGCTGCCACCTTAAATGGAGGTTTGCCATCAGCCAGAGAGCAGGGCTAGGCAGACCGAGGGCCCACATGGAGCTGCCAGCCTTCAGGCGAAGACCAGGGGTTAATTACTACACACTCCTTACTCCCCAGAGGCAACCCATTGTCTGGGTGAATCTACAGGACATCCTTCAGAAACAGAAAGAAAACCCCCTGCAAACAGTTAGGTTTTCAATCATTTTAATGTGATGACTGCAATTTGACCACAGTCTCAGAAAGGAGAAAGTCTCACAAATTATCTGTGCTTCGGATTTGAGTCAATCTACACAGTTCTTGTTGATTGACAGTTATTCAAGTTAAGACCTTCTGACCATCAGTCATGTTCTCGGCTGAAAGGCAGGATCGCAAGTGTTGGACATATTGGTGCAAACCAGGAATGCTTCTTCTGGGATTAAAGCTGCGACACCTGATCTCCTCTAAAGAAAACAGAATTGTACACGCACACACGCACGCATGGACCGAGCATGCAAATACGCCGGGAACCAGCTACAGCTTCACGGGAAAAAACACGTCGTGGCAATACAGAGGTTGGTCTGGTATTCAAAAGGCTACTTAACATGGAAGAGGGGAAACCACACAAATACCAAAAACTGAGAATATTCATTTTCCAGTATTTGAAAAGAAAATAGGAAGAGCTTTTGAAATTACATCGTGTTGGCAAACTCTGATTTTTGGGTAACAAAGCAAAAGGTGAAGGCAAATTTTCCAAAGTATTGTAAAATTTATTGTATAAGTATTGCAGCTTTTAGAATGACATATAATTGCCACTATTGGTTACTGTTACACAATAAGCGTTTACAACAGATTTTTGTAAATTGGCATCAGAGTACATATTCATACTAAAACAGCAAAATATAGATAAGTACTGCATTGCATGTGCTGTCAATAGTTTACATAAGTTTAAACTTCAACAGAACTCAGGATACAGGACTGCCTATAACAAACTCCAAAGCCAAAGCAATGCAACTGGAAGTTTAAGAAAATATTAATACAATGAAATGTGTCTATAAGGCAGGCAAATTAGGACTTTAATGTTGTCCTTCTTGAGCTTCTATAGTACAGCAAAAATCTGAAGCGCGGTTTCTGGAAAACTTTGTTTTTCGTAGTTTTGTGTTGTACATAGAAAATCTCTGAGCGATACAGAGACAGAAGAGATTAAAAATTCATTCCGTTTTTCACCTAGCACTGTTAATTCTACACATCTGGATTCAGTCTCTTTCCAATCCGTAGTAAAAATGTTGGGCTTTTATTTCTTTATTTTTTAATATAGCAGTTAGTGCAATTTTGTAGTTCAATACACATATAAAAGAGTGATTCTCCAGAAAGCAATTGGATTTCCTTATACCCCCACTTAAGATAGAACGAATTTTGTGACATGTATGGAAACAACGCACTAGATGAGTAAAGCTGAATCTTCAAACCGGTGAAATCGAGGGTTGTGAAGGGAACGCAAGTTTTACCAGTGTCAGCCCCAAATAAAACCCATCCTTCCTCACCATCCTGATCGACAAAGCCACATTCCCATTCCAGGCCATTAAGAGCTGGGGGCACTTTCAGGATGCTGTTTGCCGTACTTTAAGCTAAGAAACTCCGTGAGATTAACAACCCCTTTTAAAGCTAACGTGGCTTCAAACTTCGAGCAAAAAGGCAGGCTAGGACAAGAGGTTGCTAAGAATTAGCAATGCCTTGTTTCTTCTGCATTTGTTTAAAAAGAAATCATTCTTAAGGGGTCTGAATCTCTCTGCTGGCAGCTGCAAGATGCTAGCGACTGCTCCGGGGCAGGCCCGCAGCCCAGCTCCCAGGGCAGCGCTCTCCTGAGCTGCACCAAGGCCAGAAGGAAACGAGCAGAGACATCAGCAAGAGTGTGCAAAGCAAATTCTCTGCCTTGGCAGCAATACGGGACATGGGAGTTGGGAAGAAATGGACCCCGAGGCAAAAAGTAACATTAAATAGTAATAATAATAATAACAACAACAACAATAACAATAATAATATAAAAGAACAGACCATTATTTCTAAACACCCATTCAGAACTTGGAGTTGATCTGGGCCCCAGATCTGGTATCTGCACTTGAAATACACAGTTCTCAGGACTGCAAAGCAGAGGGATGGACAGAAGAAAGACAAAAGGTGACAACTTGGCTCTGTCGAGGTGGACTCGAGTTGCACCCACTGCCTGGGACCCGGGGTCCCCCCCCTGGGGCTGCAGCTGTTCCCCAGGCACCCGCACCGGGAAAGGTGGCAGCTCGGTTTTCCTTTGTGCATGGCACGGACTGAAAGGCAGTGTTTGCAAAAGAAATTTGGTGCTGATGAGCCACCCCGCTTCACACCCATTAAATTCCCCAAACTAGAGAAAGAGGTAAATGAAACTGGACCCAGGAACTCAACAAACTGGTCACTGAACTGCAGATGCTTGGGGTGACACTTGAGAAATAAAAGCTCATGATGGGAGCAGACTGGGGAGAAAGAAAAAGATGGGGGAAAAGAACCCAGAGAATCGGTTGAAATTTTGAGGACTTCAAAGCATAACAGCCAGGTTTAATTGCACTGCATTTTCAGACCCTCTCCCAGTACCCCCCTGCGTCTTTCCAGACCCTACCCACCTCCCTGACCTCTCGATGGGGTTTGGTGGCTGGGTGACAACACGCAAGACAATCCCGACACTTAACAACCTCCAGTCCCCATGACACCTATTCACTGCTCAGTTTCAAACGTGTGATGCATATTCCACCCAAAACCTGCTGAGGTAACCAGGTTTTTTGTAGCAAACAAACTAGTTCCGATCACAGAACAACACCCACCCCCCAAAAAAAAACCCTCCCCAACCCCAATAACACTATTCACGCATTTTGGCTCAAGAGGGCAGTAGATATATTTCGGTTTCTCTTTTGGTTGGTATCTCACAATATCCACTACAGTTTCCTACATCCCGGGGCAGGATGATGTGCATAAACATGTTCAAGTTCCCTTACAAAGAGTCGGAGAAGAGCAGCGGCCGAGGGAGCAGCCGGCGCTGGCAGGCACACGGAGCTGCTCCGGGGAGCCAGCAGCGCTGCCAGGAAAGAAGGGACTGGAAAATTGAATGCAAGGTCCAAAGGAGCAAGAGACCAGACGCTGGTTACTTGTGTCGCTAATGATGATTTTGTTTTCCCCTCTCTAAAAAGGGAGGGTTACTGTTTCTTTAATAAGGCACTAAATAGACATGTTACATAAAGGAAAGATACATTTTAAAAACTCGTATAAATTCATCACTTTTGTACCTTTCATGACAAACTAGATTTACTTCTTTGCATGACTTTTTTTTTTGTGGCTTTTTTTTTTCTAGGTCATCAAAATTTAGGTTACACGACTGTAAAGCTATGAAGATTTCAAGAGCTGTGGAAAAGCAGTTTGAAATATTGAGAAGGTACAGGACTATTTCTAGGCAAAAACAAAATAAAGCAAAAAATAATGATCAAACTTCAAGTTCAGCTATTCACCGTCTTCTTTAAAATATATATAAATATTGTTCAAATGGTCAGAACTTCAAAACTGTTCTCATGGTTATTTTTTTTTTTTCAAGTAATAGAAAAGTTGCTTAAAAACAATAGTTATTGCCTTTATATCTTTCATTTATGTCACTCTACTAGATAGCATCCTGCGGAAAATGAGATCACACTTCCTTGTAAAACCTTCGCTCTCTACGGTTCCCCTACCGCCCTTCCTCGAGCTCGGAGAGACGGGACCGAGAACGGGTTTTCTCCCTTTTGCTTTCTCTCTCATGCGCTCTCAGGTTTCTCACTCGCTCGCTCCGTCACATACAAATGCACCACAAGGGCAAAACACCTACCAGACACCTACGAAATATAAAAATGTAAACAATAGCATAGTAAGACAAAATGCTTCCGAAACCAAGATAAATTAAAGACGCACAACACCCGGCGGCGGGAGGGCAGGTGGGACCGTGCTGCTGCGGATGAGGGCATCTTCAGAAGAGGTAAAGGGGGGTTGCTTCTAAAGCGTTAAGCGTATTTCTTTAGCCTTTAATTAATACATCACAGGAGCAGATTCATTTCCATCTACTGTATCTGACACCTCTTTAGCTAGGGTAATAAAGTAAAAAACAGCGATGACCAGAGGCAGCCCGGAGGACGGCGGAGCTGCGAGACATGGCTGCGCCCGTTTATCCTGAATAGAGGTCTGGGAGGTTAGTACAAAACGAACGTGACTTTCACCACCGCCACATTTTTCAGCTCGTACTTTTGTTGAGATATTTAAACCCCGGCTGAGAGGCAGCTGGTGGGTACGTTACCATTTACTCACATTAACTTCCATAATCACTGCTTTAGCTCCAAATAGGGCCCCTTCAGTTGAACATTGAAAGAAATAAACCAAAAAACACTTTGTTCCTTCAGACACAGAAGTTTATTCTCATCCCCACCACCCCCCTCCAAAAAGTTAGAGGCTGTCCAAAAAAAAAAAAAAAAAAAAAAAAAAAAAA
>Ga0065711_1033131_pt1 | contig 26042 bp, 18 predicted proteins | sample Hoacrofraction12_FD_59098 | JGI IMG/M metagenome (GOLD analysis project Ga0065711, IMG submission 59098) | Hoatzin crop microbial communities from Cojedes, Venezuela - Epithelial fraction 12 v2 (version 2) | ecosystem: Host-associated > Birds > Digestive system > Esophagus > Crop | place... | reverse complement strand
CAGGGAGCCGCGGGGCCGCCGTTCCGCCGGTCGCGGCGGTCCCGGCGCGCTGCAGCCCGGCCCGCGGCCGGAGGCATTGCCGGGCGGGATTGTTCCTGCTCCTCTGGCAGACAAGTAACTGTGTCTTCCCTGCGCAGGCCGGTACGATGGTGGCGGTTGGCCTGACCATAGCGGCAGCTGGATTTGCAGGTCTGTAGGTGACGGGAGCGCGCCGAGCACAACCCCCGGTCGTACTGACCATTGCCTGCTTCAGTACTGGTGGGCGTTCGGGTCGTTTGACAGCTGATCCAGGGGACTCCTTTGGGAGAGCCTCTGTGGGGAATCATGGCTGTAATTAGAGAAAAGATCAAAGCTACTACTTCTTTATGTCCTCAAAAACTTATTCCGTGTTCTAATCCACGAATTACCAGTTGCACTGAATTGCTAAATCTGTACGAGACTTGATGCTTAGCCTTGTTCACCGCTGATTTCTTTAAGGTCGCTATGCAGTAAAAGCTATGAAGCAAATGGAGCCACAAGTAAAGCAAGCACTTCAGAATCTACCAAAACCTGTAAGTTTGTATCCGTAGCATCCTTTTAAATAAAAGTTTACTTAGTGAAGCAACTACAGACTGTTGTCTCTGTATAGCATTGCTGTATTTTCTTCTAACACTAAACATAATTTTGTCAGTAATAACAGAATCTCAGCGATTCTGGTGGTGGTTGACTGACAGAGAACTTGTTTTGGAACGTTTAAGTACTCATTTAAATAATGACTGATATTCTACTTTGACAATTTCTTATTATAAGTGCACAAGAAGCTTCGCAATATTCTTACAGACTAAAAGCTCAGCAGATGCTAAAGCAATAATGAGTTGTTTTAACTGATAAACTTGAAAATTAGTGTTTTTTAAACTAACACATTTTCTCTTTCAGGCCTTCAGTGGTTATTACAGAGGAGGATTTGAACCTAAAATGACTAAACGAGAAGCAGCATTAATACTAGGAGTGAGGTAAAAGGAAGTTTATTAGAAATGAAAGGTAAAAAGGCGGCTACAATGTTACCTAGTTGCTGGCCTGGTTTGAAAAGGGCATAATGCTCAATGCGTAAGACGGTCCTACCCCCAGCTTCCCATGGCAGCGTCACTGCTGAGTCAGGAAATATGGAGCGGCCTTTGGGATTTTCTGTATGTATTTGGGATTCTTTGCTGCGTGTTAGCTTGCTTAAAGCTGACTCTAGGTGGCCTTCCATATGCCTGCCAATCCCTGCCACATTCAAGGCCATGCACAAGTGCAGGTAAATGAGCCATTTTCAAGAAGCCTTGGGGTTTACTTGGTGTGGGGGACGCGGTTCTGCTCTTTGCTCGTGGTCGCTGTCACTGCTGGTGAATTTCAGGTAGACGCAGCGTGAAGGTGCTGCAGACCCACTTCTTGCATGTGGAGTAAATTCATCATTTACTCATATCTAAGATATTCTAGAATATGGTAGCTATTCCTGCCAACACTTAAAGAGACTTAAGACTAAGTACATAATTTTATCTAATAAGATACAGCATAAGAATTATTTCTATTTGAAGGCAACTTCCAAGTGAAGTTTCTGTACAGTTTGTTGTTTGCTTTTTGTTTAATTAAATAGATAGAGCAAATTTTGTTTTTTTCCTCCAGCCTTTAGGAAGTTGTCTCAATAAAAACTTTACAACATAGGTCTGTTTGTTTTCAACCATGAGAATGTCCTCCACCACTCTAGACTGCTATAAGCACTTCTTCAGCATGCAGTATCTTGGAAAAAACCTTAGAAAACATCTCTGGGACTTACATGCTGCACATCAATAGTAGGAAAAGAAAAGCAGACCTGTAAGCCAGAGTTTATGGATAAGACAGGGTGCTTGCACATTCCAAGACATCTTTTAAAGATCTGGGGGATTTGATGAGGTTCTCTTAAGTCAGTTTTTCCTCTCTTTTAAAGCCCTACAGCCAACAGAAGTAAAATTAGAGAAGCTCACAGACGGATCATGCTTCTAAATCATCCAGATAAAGGCAAGTAAATTAAGTCACACTGATTAATTAAGACATTTTTAACACAGATTAGTAGAACTGTGTAGGAAAGAAGTGACTGATGTCCGACTACCTCAGCTACTAATAAAATCTCAGAAAATTTTGAGGGAAAACAAATTTTAGGATGCCTTAATCTGTGTTGTTTTGGAGCATATTTTTTTGTGTTTGAAGGCTCTAAAGCAAGCAGACACATTGAGCAGGCCAGCTTGTTGCTTGCTCCGTCTTCTGTGCATATCAGATTAAAATACGATTTGCTAAAATAAGACTCAAAATCGCCTTAATTGTAGATTGAAGACCAGCGTATATTTGCGTGCTTTATGTACTATGTGAGTCTGATTTCATTTGAATGGATTGGGAATTCACCATAACTGGCAGCCATTGAGCCTTCTGCGTCTGTTGAAGACGTTAAACTATGTAATATTTCCATTTGTGGTACTCTGCAGGCTCAGAATCTAATTCTGCTTAAATTTAGTAACTTAAGGCATCTATACCTGTTCTAGATTCTGTTTACTTCTTCAATTCAGAATCACGTGTTAGTGCTTGGCATTTAACTTTCTAATTCTCACTTAAAAGGTAAAATGGCTTACTTTAAAGTGACTGTTGAACTTCATTAGTTTACTTTTATGCACCAAAATCCAAAATAATCCTGGGGCTATGCCTTTCATAGATAGTATCTAGCAGAAGTTAACTCAGTAGTAACTTTACTGAAGCCATGCAGAACCTGAAAGACCACCAGGAGCATTTCACATGCTTTATGTGACCTAAGTAAGTTAAATTAAGCTTCAAGTAAACAGCAATTCTAGTATTAATAAGTGGCATACTTGCTACAAATACACCCTAGAAATCTTTGCACCTCACGGTCAGTTCCAGTGTATTTGCATTATGGGTTCTGTGTCAGGATCTTCGCAAGGCGTTTATATGCCATCTTCACGAGCTGAGCTGGGCCCTTGGTGCAGCAGCAGCTCACATGCTGGCCTTGAACTGCGGGGGGGAGGTTTGTCTGCAGGCTTGTTAAGTTTAACGCTTCTGTATTCACAACACACTGTGCAAAGGCGTTAGTGACCGATTCATTTATGGCTGATAAAACTGGAGAAAAATCCCCTCCAATGAAGTAAAAGCAACCTACCAGGTGTGAGCTGTCTGCACACGGGGCTACTGCAGTGACCAGCTGTGCAAACTGATGTGGCTTCAGCCATAATGCAGTTTGTTCTTTAACCTAAATTAACTTTCAGATTGTACGCTTGCTTTTTTCCCTGTGTACTGTGGCATTATTAACAACACAGAAGGAAAATACTTTTTTTTTTCAGCTGATGTGACGTGAGGTTCTCTTTCTCCTAGGTGGCTCTCCATATATAGCAGCCAAAATCAATGAAGCTAAAGATTTACTGGAAGACCAGGCTAAAAAATGAGTGAGAGCGAAAACTCAGAGGGTTTGTCCATGCACATGATTATTTTTGATAAATGGCTTAAGAAATGTTCCAATGTCGGTCTTTGACTTAAGATAAATGAACCTGGAAACATGAATCCAGGGAGGTACGTCCTTCCCCACTCGCTTCTTGGTCACGTTTTGGAGAAACGTGTGGGAGAACAAGGCTTAAAGGTTTTTTTCATAGCCGTTCTTTATTAAGCAGTAAAATCTGCCACACACAAATATTTTTCCGTGTGAAAGAGTAATAACTTGGTTCGGCCAATACATGTTACCAGATACAGGTTGACTTACATGCTGTTACCTGTTTTTTGTTAAAACTAGCTGTTCTTTGGTATGCCAAAGTTAGCATGAGGAACGAGTTTGGGAAAGGGGGGGGTGCAAAAAATGAAGAGGATCTGTTGGACGGGAAGAATGAGTGGTAGTTTCTGAAGAAATAAAGTATAGGAAACAACACACTCCGTGGTTGTTGCCTTGTGAAAAACAAGGTTGGGTGAGCTGCTGAAGTGTTACTGATGGGTCTGGAGCATCCCAGATGTTTTCAGTAACTTTCAGGTTTTGATGGATTGTATAGCATTTAATAAATTCCAAATTTGCAATATAAGTACTGTAGTTTTATATGTTACCTTACACTACAAAGTTAGAACTCACACAGTAAGGTCTGCATTTTTAGTAATTAGGAAATGGGAACTCTTCGTGTAGCCCATGGGAGATATGGAGCTGTGTTTATCATGCGGCACAAAGCCCAGCAGCCCCCAGTCAGGGCCCAGGAGCTCTGGCATAGCCCAAGAATCTCGCCAGTCTCTCTGCAGCTACAGCTAACACTGCTGTATGGGGGGTGTGAGCTAACACACCTGTCCACACAGAAATACAACGGGCCTCAGCGCTTCCATTTTTCCAGAGCTAACGAGCCTCTGCTTCAGCATGGCCCAAGTAGCACAACATCCGCTGCGTGGCTGCTGCGTAGCTGCACTGCTGTAGGCTAGTCACAGGGCACTTCCTATTACCAGAACAGCAGCGAGGAAGAGTTCCGTGCTTTCAGGAGAGAGGACCGGATCAGTAATGCAAGTATGAAACAGAAAACATTTAGACCTGAGCGAGAGGGATGACATGGCTTTACCGCAGCATTTGAAGAGGGGTGAGAACACCAGCTGGAACGGTGCCATGCAGCAGTTCCAGAGTCTGTGTATTTCAAGCCCTGTGCAGAATGTTACTGTACTTCAGTTTTTCCCTGCCAAATAACGCCAACTTTTTGAACAGCTCTTTTTTTCTTCCCTGTTTTTAAAATTGCCTCCACTCTTGTGGCTGACTGATCAGTTGAGCTGCTTGTGCACACTTCGGAGTTACGACGTGACTGTTCTCCATCAGGGAACGCTGTCGATGAGTGTCAACACTTAACTGCTAATCTCCTTAAGTGAAATACACAGCCAGGCCTCCTTGGTACAGCTCTTCGGGAGCTGTAGCGGGGGTGGCAGCTGGACTTGCAGGTGCTTCGCAATACCTGGTTCTGTCCTTACGTCCAACAAAATCCGGTACAACACAATTTTCTTGTTTGAAGTCAGCACAACTTCAGCACAACTACCCCTTTGCTCTGACTTCTTACAACATCTGCCTGCTACCCAGATGTTTTTCCACACTTATTTTCTGCTTCATTGCTCTTGCTCACACGCCTGAAAAGACAGGTTAGCACGTCATGCTTCTGGCATCTCGACCACAAACTACATATGCCTCAAGTCCTATATATGTTAGTCAGGTCAGGTGATTCTCCAAGATAAGGCATCTGTTTCTAGGCAGATATTTTACATCATCACCTTAAAAGAACAGGAGATGAGCACATTTGAAGGCTCTTACGGAAGAGTTAAAGGTTCAAGCTGCCTTGCAAGTAAGTTTCAATTGGTAGTGTTAACAGCTTGAAAACCTTAACGTCAACAGTAATTTAAATTTCTGATAGAAACAGTCAACAGATGGAAGATCAAAGTTTATTTTCTTTTACTACCAGCATACAAAAAAACATATTGCACATCAAACAACCAAAACAAAAATAAAAATACTCTACTAAGGACTAACATATGTAGTTTATACAGAATAAACTTTCTGGAAATTGATCTTTTCAGTAGTTCAGGTTATGTCTTAATGGACATGACTAATTCAGCTTAGTGTTAACTAAAGCTATGTTTGATTTTTAAATACTGTACAGTTTAATAAATAAACCAAACAAAGCCTCAATGTAGAACAGTCACTGCCAATGTCACCCAGTATCCCTGCAGATTATGAGAATTTAACAAATGTATTCCAGTGGTCTGCAGATTTTTCCTCTACATACAGCATTTAAAAAACATGTATTAAAACAGACCAGTTTCCAGACTAAACTAATGGAGAAATTACATTTCAGTGCAAAATATTTTAGACTGCATTTCTTTCTAGTATTCCTCAGGTGAAGAAGTGGTTGCATATTATTAAAAATGTAACAAAAGCAGCTAATGCTTTCATAAAGAGTATTATGTTAGGGATCCCCCTCACATCTTTGCCGTATTTTGAAAACAAAATAACATTTCCTATAGCCAGCAATTTTGTTTATTTAAATGTTACATATACTATCTCAAGGCACATCTGATGATATATTTATAACACAGTAGGTGTCAAAGTATGTTTAACATATGATTTCTTCAGGATCCCTCCCCTTTCTGTATTCCAAAATGGAGGAACTGAAAGTGCGGTGTCAAGACTGGCGATCCATATTCTATCTTTGGCAAGCTTATACAAGCACTATTTTAAATGTAATGTAAAAGAACTGTAAACTAGGAACTTCAGTTTATGAAACACCATTCAGCACTGCTTCTTCCTGATTCTTCCCCTCCTCCTGAACAGTAACTTTCTTTTCATCAGGACTGTGCTGTAGTTTAGAAGGCTCATCCCCAGAGGCTGCAGCAGGACCATTCACTGCCTTTTCGGAAGGGCTGTTTTCATCAATGGCATCTTTTGCCTTGCAAAAACAAAATCAGGGTAGCATTAAAAATTCCATAAAAACATACCGAGTGTAATCCCCACTCCCCTCTGGCTCACACGACAACTCTGCAATAGGAAACACCTCTTGCCTCAGCCAGCACCCTCTCGCTGATCCTGTCACTTACAAGGTGCTTCTGTATCAGGCACTCCTGAGGAAATCACGCCAAGGGAACCTTCAGACAGCAGACCCAGAATGTTTTGTTTCACAATTTCAATTTTTTCTGAGCCAATGAAGTTAACAGAGATGCTGAGTTTTACACCCCTTTCAAAGTCTACAGGAAGATTAGGTTTTGTTATCATACAGCAATGGATCTTTCTCATTTTCCTGAACTCGGGCATGGCTTGTGGCAGCAACCTCCATGTTACTTCTGAAGAAATTCTGCTTTATTAGGTTCTGAATATTATTTTTTGACATCTCACAATCCTTTAAGGAGAACAGATCTCAGTCTACAATCTTGGTAGCACTCTTTCTAAAGTCGTTTGTATGAGTCACTACATGTGCTACCTCGCACCCTCTACTTACGAAGTGTTTTAAGGATTCCTTCTGAAGACTCATCCATAGATAAATTTTCACATTTTATTATGTAATGCTGTATTAGTAAATGTAATATTTAAACATGCATAAAGACTAAATTTAAGCATTACACTGGTCACTAAAGTCTGCAATGAGAGTCTATGAGTCAGTGTCAGTTCTGATTTCTCTGGACCATTTTTGCTTCTAATGATTTATTCTTGAACTCAAATGCACTGGTAGTCAAGTGAGAGAGATGTGCACGAAGCATTCCTTTACTGTTTTGCTGCAAGGGAAGAGAAAAAAAGCAAAGACACATTAAAAAAAATCCTCTTACCGTTTCTTTCTTGGTTTTGGCTAGTGTCTCCTTTGGAGGGTTTCTCTGTCTACTTTGAGATTCAGCTCGTGATATATAATCAGCTACTGTTACTGTTCAAGGAAAAAAATGACAGTGATGCTCACATCGGAAGTCTAATGCAGCTTTAAGCTTCACATGTCTTTTCTGTGCAAGTTACCCTACAACTAGGAGACAGCTCGCAAAAGGCCTTCACACTTACAGGTATCAACTACAGAGCAAGCATCAATTTGTGTCTGTTGGTAAACAAAATTTTCACTAAAACTGGTGGTAATGAGATGATCTGAAGGTGGAATCTGAATGTTAATAAAATAGTAATTTTGGTCCAACTGTAAATTTTATTGGAAAGTAAGGGCTTTCTGTACTGGATTGGAAGAGATCAGACTGCAGGCTCTTTAAACTACAGACTGTGTTGGTCACTGGGTTTTCACTAATCTCGAGCAGTGAGGAAGTTCACACTAACAAAATGAAGATAAGCTGAAATATGAGGAGAACTGGGGGAGGTTCAGAGTACGGTATCACTTACGATAAAGCTGCATTCAGATCTTTGTTACTCCGTGAAGCGACTGGCAAGAGCACTGGCCCTCCTCCTGGGACTCGGCACGCGATCCACCGCGCGAGCTCGGGCTGGAGGCTGGGGCAGTGACTGTGCTGTGGGCACAGGCCCTTGTGAGCCAGCCCGTGCTCAGAAGCCAGGCAGCCACGGCTGCGCCCTTACGGCGACACTCACTGGATGCTGGCCAGGGCTTTTCTGACCTCTCCTCCTTACCCCCTCAGCACATGTTCATGGAGCCTAGTTTTGTCTCATCCCGCCCTCTCATAACCACACCAGCTGAGGGTCATTTCTATACACAGTACTACAAATTTAAATACACATTTGTATCTTTGATGAGCTAAAGCACATTCAAGTTGGCAAGCATTATGTACTGAAGAGTACAGTCAGTTATATTTAGTATATCATGCATGCAGGTGAACTATTTTTTGGGATTTAGAAACGATTGTGCATGAAATCTGAAGCAGAAGAGGAAGTACAGCACAGGAATTTGCTGTTGCAGTAACTGGACTTCTTACAGCTGGGTGCCTGCGTAATTGTCCAGACCAAGGAAGTTTCTGCACAAGAAGAATTATTTCTTTAAAATGAGGTTCTGTACCCAGCTCCTCTAATGTAAAGATGAAGCATGTTTCAGTGCAAGACGCCCATTCTTAATACTGATATATGTAGTAGGAACCCAAAACGTGTAGCAATGTACATCTAATAATACAGCTAAATGACTCAAGTGCAGTGTTAGCATCTGGGGGGGGAGTTCCCTCTGTCTTAATGTCACTCACTATACACTTACCAAGTATTTGCAAAGAGATTAAATTATTATAGCATTTTTCACAAAGACAGCATAACTAACTACCAGTGCTCTGACTGTTGTATTTAAAAATATTTATTATGCAAACTGAAAATGGTATCTTGAACAAAGACATCAATCAACAGGAAGAAACTGAAAAATCTTGTCTAGGAAATTTTGTTTTGTCTTCTAATATTTAGATTTGAAACAAAACTATCACAGCTTTTGTAGAGATGACCAACACCTCTTCACGTTGCTGGCTGAAATTAGTTTCTTAGAAGTAAAAGCTGAAATCCAGCTTTTTCCACCCCTTTATGAACTTGTATCACTGCTACAGAACTAGAATGTTGAGAAGAAATGGGTTACTCTGGGGTTTTTAGGGGGGCAGGGTGTTGGGTATTTTTTTCTTCCCCCAAGTTTTAATTAGTGTAATGCAACAACTTTTTTCTTTTTAATCAAATGTTGAATGAGCACCACAGATATGAGGAACACAAACAGGTGAAATTTGAGCCTGCCAGTCTCAAAGCCCTTCCATTACTACCTTACACCGTGTATGTACACACGTTTTCTCAACGGGGCATTATATTGAAAATGAGCTAGTTCACCTTTAACATTTCAAGTGTTAGTACACACAAAAGAAATGCAACAAGCCACAACACCAACAACAAAAAAAAAATCAGAAACATGCAACTTTGTTTAAATTCCTCTTCCTTCCCACCCTCAATTTGTAATGGCTTAGAAATATTCGCAGAAGCCGAGGCCCGCTAGCAGCAGTCTGACAGAGACACAGGACGAGTCCCCTCGCAGCGCTCTGCCAGGGCACCCCCAGCCTGCCATGCCCCTCTCGGCTTCTCGGCCAGTGCTGAAAAGGTTGTGTCACCGTCAGTGCAAGCGCACGGATGCAAGTGAGTGCACATCATGAACCCTCACGTTTGGCTTGATCCTGGGCCACTGAACTCAACGGCCGTTTGGCTATTGACTTCAGCAAGAACTGGATCAGAAGCGCAACTCTGTGTCCAAGCAAAAAGTTAAGACATTGTAAATTAGTTTCATTAGGCAGATTAAGAACTTTTAGAAGTTCTCCTAGTAGAAGAAATGTCTTTCATCTTTATCCAGTAGTCTTATTAGTTATTGAGTAACCTTTTTGTATTATGCAGCTATATGTAAAACAGCAGACACAACATTCTCTCATGCTTTTGACCTGAGATTACCCACAGCTCCACTCGAATTACCTGGCTGTCTATCTTCTGCCTGACCCCTGAAACGACGCCTGCGGCTACGATTGCGTCGCTGGGGTTTTTTGTCACTATCATCTGCAATTGCAAAGTTTACCATGAACTATTTCTGATGATAAAATAAATAAGTTCTTCAGCAGTTTCAGGATGGGGCATTTAAAATTGCTTCTGTTAAGGAGACAGGCTAAGTAAGACAGGCTGCAAGATAAACAGAACTTTATACTGAAAGCATACACAGTAACGCAAAAGCTAGATTTTACTTTTTTGCTCTTGGCTTATTAAAACATTTAGGCATATGCTCAATAACCTCAGATTGCATTTATTAAATAAGTAACCATATGTCAAATTTTAGCTACATAACCCATGAAAAAAGAGGGGTTCTCTACATTATTAAGCAACAGGTTATATTCTTGTCCCAGCGAGTTTCAAGAGAATTTACTGAGGAAAGTACTTAAGCAGAAGCTGGGTAGAGACAAATTAACAGCTGCTTAAGTACCTTTCCTACACCGAGACTGAGGTTACCAGGGACAAACCAGACTGCTGACCCAACAGCACCGTTTCTATGAGAACAGCAGTACTAACGGGAGACGAGTTAGTCTTTGGTGTCCCCCTCAGACAGTTTTTACAAGAGGCACATGAAAATACTGGTGGAGCTCAGTAAACAGGAGATTTCATGGCAGAGCCATGGAGGAAGCCTTTCTTTAATCAGACAGCAACCTTTAACAGAACAATGGTTCGTCACTAACAAAAGTGAACAAGCGTTTCACTACACTTACATGGACAACACATTTTTTTCTTAGCTTGTTCTGGGATCATTACCCAACTGTTTACATACCTAAACCATTCTCATTAACAGAGGCTGTATCAGACTCTGTCATTCCATCCATAAGAACAGCGTCTTCGTCAGTCCTTCGCCGGCGTGACCTCCTGCGACGGTTACTGCTGTGGTGAGATTCACTGGCGTCGGTATCCACCGTCTGGTCTGACTCCGTGTTATCAAGCAAGCTGTAAGGGTTGCTGTCCGGATCTTTAAGCACTGAACAAACAAAAAGTTTCCATCTAAGATACTGTAGTGACATATAACTTGATTTCCTGGCTGACATACAAGATAAATATAAAGCAACCTTACGAAAAGGTGTACTACACAGAACGACGGTATTTATGATTCATACCGGTCCCTCTCCAACTAATCCAACAGTAAGTGTTCTGAGGGACCACAACAGGCACCTGAATCGTTTCCTCAAAAGATTTCCAAGGTGACATTTACAGAACTTTTACTCTGAACTGCTGAGCGTGCAAAATACACCTTTCACTTCGTAGCAGCACGGTCCTTTTGGCACTATTATGTGTTATGAATTAGCACAGTCAAATTCTGTTAAAACGCAAGAGAACTTGCGTTCTACGATTTCTTCTCTCATTCTGTATCCAAACACAAGGTTACCTCGGAAGGCAACCATAGGGAACATCCCAAAGATTCCTAGCTTCGTCATAATTATATGTGTGGATTACACTGAGGAACGAGAGGAACATCATCATCAGCAGAAGATAAACAAAAATCTAACACCATAGTGCAGGACAAGAAACTATTGTACAACTCTACTGAAATTCCAGTGTATTAAGAGTATAATGTAAAAGTGGAGCATTTTAAAATAGCCGGAGGTTATACAGAAAACTGCCAGGAGCTAAAACTAAAATCAAAATGCATGTGAAACGCAGTACCAGAGCTAATCGATGACTTGCCACCACGAGGCCCCCCACGCCCACGACCTCCAGATACACTACGTCCTCGTCCTCCAGGACGTCGTCTATTGTCACGTTGGTGTCTGCTTTCTCTGTCATCTTCTCCTGCCAAGGACCAATCACTAAGTTCATCTTTTCTCTCAGACTCTGTTTCAGAGGGATTAGAGAGCTCGGAGTTTGTACCTTGAACAAGAAATAAAAGAAAATTGGAAATTAATGTGAAATCTGGGATTATATTCTGGTTTCAGATTCTCACAGAAGTCTTCCAGCCAGCATGGATGGTTATATGACACATAAATATAAAAATTAAATACATTTAATATATACTTATAAATCACAGAAATACATACACTATTATATACACACTGATATGTAAAAATATATGCACATATAAAACATAGATGGAGCATAAGGTACTTATTTTTCTAAGATTCTCAACCAAAGTTTGTTTGTAATAACATGAGAAATAAGGGCTCAAAGATTACCAAAACTGTAATTCACGTACACGGATAAATCAAGGATTAAACAGCGTTTCCTCTCTTTGTGTACACACTGCAGGCATTTGGTGCAGTTTCTAGGCAACTTCTCTGAAATTCCCAAGGACAACTTTGCCACCTTATAGCTGATGGCTGTTGCTAAGCAACCTCTTCTGGCTGTTGTAATGCTGCTTCAACAATTTAACTGTTTATATTAAATAGTGTCCATAATATCCCACCGTCTCTGAGCTAATCAAAACCATCACAGTTTTTTATGACTTAAAAATTCAACACCTACTATTTGTTTTAAGCATCCAGGAAGCCGCCCTACTAACCATTCTGGAATAATAATGTTTAGACCCACATGGTTCTAACATGCGATTCCTGCCATTTTGGGAAAATGAATACATTGTCAAAGTCTGTGTGTACATAAACAAACTGAACAACTTCCACTGAAGTTTAGTCACACAGTTCATTGGGAAATAGTAAAAAACAATGTTACAAACAGCAGCATTGTCATCGGAATCAACCTGACCAACGTGGCATGATCCTGCAAGCTACAGTCAGTGACAGACTGTAAAATTCGAAAGGAGAACATGTCTGATTTTGTAGCAGCAGTGAGTGACATGCAGACGATTGAGAGTCATTTACAATATCCAATTCCTCCCCACCCCCCCGTTTACTAGAGCACCTATGTTTCCTTGTGAAATACGTCTACATTGGAACACAGGCCGTCTCCATTTGGGGAGCTGCTGCTGAACGAAAAGGGGACGTGCACACCTCCAGGGAACCGCATGGCAGCTCCTTGTTGATTTTAAAATGCATCAGAACATCTCATTACCTCCTAAACAAATCCAGTTAGTTCCTGACCAAATTAAAAAAATAAAACACCCAAAAACCACCCAGGATTTTGCGCTGTCTCCATTTTAATTCATCGTTAAATTATAATTTAAATTATAAATTTGGTTTACTTTTCAAAAATACATTCATAAGATGGCCAAGTTCAGACAAATGTTTTCTCTCCTCCATCAAAACAGATAATGCTAATTCCAGATTTTTTTAAATTTGTGTCTCCTGAAGGGTATCTGTAGCTCTTTCTCTTTCCCAGCTTTGTATGATGTAACTACCACCGTTGAAGGGCAAGACCTTACCAGAATTTGGCTTGCTCATTTTTTCAGTTTAAAACTTAACTTCAACAAGATCGTAAATCTAATTAGGTGTTTTGAGCTATGTGAAAAATAAAATGGCAATTCTAAATTTTCAACCCTGCCTTCACCCAGCTACGCTGAACACAGAAAGATCTAAAGACAGTTATGGATTCAGAAGTATACTGAGGGCTCGCCCAACAGACACTCAAGAAAACTCACCGTAACCAGACGTGTAATTGGGGCCTCTGCGGCCTCTCCCTCTCCCACTGTAGGATCTGGAGCCTTGCACTGAGGAGAGGGTGCTCTCATCAGTTGTATAACCCTTCTCTTTTTCAGGAACTCTGGCGGAAGAAGGTCTGAAACCCATACCAATCTGACGCAACTGTTCATCAATCTGGAGCCTTTCCAGTCTTAGTTGTTCTACCTCCTACATGAAACAAAGGAAAAAAAAAAGTTGCTGATAAAGAAATGTTCTTTCCCCTCACAAAATGCCACCGTCCATCCAGTCATCTTAAAACCTAGCACTCCTGCAGGAGAGCTGCCACCACCTTGAAGGTCACTGCAAATAACGGAATTCAAGTACAAGTTCTTCAGCCTCTGAGTTTGGAAGCAATCTAAAGCCTACAGATTCCTTCTTCCAAAATACACTTACCTTTAGATAAGCGATGTGGTATTCCAAAAGCACTTGGACATTTCCAATGCTTTCTTTAGTACCAACAAACACAAATGGTACCATTCCCTAAAGAAAAAAGAAAAAGGTCAAATTTTATTTTCAAGAAGAGCATTATCATCAAAACAATGCTCTTCTGTTTATATTATAAAAACAACCCTGTTTAAATTACAAAAGTGAGCTACACAAGCAAAGATAGTAACCGGATCTTAGGCCACACGGATGCACCAGAAACAGCTCAGACTGGGGTGAGGGTGGGCACTCATATCTTAAGGACTCAGGAGTGTCCAGCGATCCCAACAACTGATTCTGCAGCTGAGGTAACCGGACACACAGTGTTTATACCCCCCCCCATGTAACACAACTGCTGTTGTGTTATCACAGTGGGCATGTAGAAGTATCAACAGTTTATCAAGAAGTGGCCAGTGGTTAATTAAACTAACTTGGCAAGATGAAGCACCTTTAGAAGATTTTTATCTTATGTTCTCATATACTTAAAATATGTGAACACTACTAACGCTATCAATCCCAAGTTACTCATGCAGCTAAAGTACATACAGAAGAAAAATTAAAAGCAAGTCTTGCTTCAGCAGCAAAACCCCCTTTCTTGAATTGTTTCACATAAATTTTACTGCAAGATGCCAGTGTGAAAATAAATTTAAAATTGCACTCTCTGTATCCACCAAAAAATATAAAACTAGCTTTGTTAAATAATCCACAAGCACCTATCCTAGAAAACTACCCAAATGGCAGACAGCATGGTTTTGTAACATGGACATCACCACCACTACAGGCTGGCCATGAAGGTTGCACATGGTTGGCCAAGAGGGTGCACAGGCCATGAAGGTTGCATTTATAAACTGCACAATGATGCAGCGATGAAACAGCGATCCCATTCTGATGCTGTAAGGTAGCACCTGAAACTCAAATATTTGAGTATTGTCCCTGATATTCCCACTTTCCACATGTATTTCCCCACATATTTTGTGTTAAAAAGATTCAACGTGACTGGTTTTGAAAATAAAAACCTAATCACAGAAGAAAGAATAAAGTACTTACATCTTCACGGGGCAGTTTATTTTCATTATCTCCTTCAATTCTCACCCTGACGACTCCAGACTTGTCTACAATCTCCTGAATCACTTTTCCATTTTTTCCAATAACTTTTCCTTCAGAGGACAAGAACAGTTAATTTTGCACCCGTGTGTAAAATAAAATATCAAGAAACCCGTTAAAATAAGTTATGTATAACATAATTGTAACAACCATCTGATGCTCCTTTTAAAGTGTTCCCCTATTTCACAGAGGTACAAAAAATCCCCCAACAAAATCTGACTGTGCCAGAAGCAAGAGGTGAAAACTTCTGAAATTAAACTACATATATATATATATGCACAGAATGACAAGCTTTGATGAAGATCACCACTACGCACAAGTTTAAAATAGAACCAGACTAAGAGTAAAATGGCACAAAAGTTTTGCAAATGCCTATTTTAAATTTATGTATCTAAATTATTTGGACCCCGATTCCATACGTACCCTCATTCAATCTTTCCTAACATTCTGACACGCATATACAATATAAATCTGTTGGAAGCCTCTTAAAAAATAGTAAAAAACTACTTAATTATTTTCTGAAAATTAATTTTACCTTTACAACAGACATGAGTACTACCCATACTTCCCATATTACCTTTAAGATATTTATTCCAAGATCATGCGTGCGATCTAAATCAAATAGTTCTTCAAAACTTTTGAGTTTATAGCTCAAAAAAAGTGACTCCTTTGCTCACTTACTACAAGATTTTAGCTCTTTCTTAAACCGAAGTTATGCGGAAACACTTCTTCATCCCAGCTACATCTGCCACTTAAAAACATTTGTTTAAATTATGAGTAAAGGACGGTAGAACCTCTGAAAACAGGGTGTAACAGCCAGAGTGTTTGACAGAATACTCCATAAGCAACATTCTTTACAGCAGATAGCAACATGATACAGAGTAAAGTGCAAAAAGCACAAAAAATTGCTTCCTTTCCTCAACAGTTCAAATAGCGCAGATTTTTTCTGTATGTTTTTGTCTTAGAAAAAACGTGTTACAGCTAATCATTCTGTATGCCTATAATTTCATTTTGCACAGTGATCCTGCTACCACTACTAAAATAAACCACACTCATTACAGTACTATACATTTTTCTACAGATAATGGTTAGCCAGCATTTGGGAAGAAGTGCTCAGCCCCAAGGAGCTTCAGGAGCTGAAAGTGGCCACACAGCACACCGCACTCTCCTCTCAGAACAGAAAGAGACACACTGGGCTGAGTGCGCTATCTTGCCACTTGAGTCATTAATGGTCACCACACCTCCTTTAACTCGGTGTCGTCATAAAGTGTCACAAAGTCTCTGTCTGCTTATATACATGACCACCACCGGCGATTCAGGCAACATGTCTGCCTTTGTCATAAATTGGTACTGTAGTTGTTTAAAAGCAGCATTTTCTGTTAAATGCATTAATATGACTAGTGCCATGATTCTTACGTGGATATATTCACATAAAGTGAATATACCCGCGTACGCTTGAAGTGAACATCACCCAGAACTCCCCCAAAACTCAATTTGTAAAGCACCAGAATTAGCCAAGTTCCTTGGTTCAACTAGGTTTGCTGAAAGAGATTGCAGAAAAAAAGTGTGTTCATGTACAAACTAACAGTTTATTTGCTGAATGCTAAGACATTAAAGTTTTAGGTAGATGAGAGAATCATCAAGCTGCATCAGACACACAATCTGCAGAGGTCCTATTCAAAAAACCCAAATCAACAAAACGCTACACCTTAACTTGCTCAAGTTACAAAACCTTCAAAGTCTAATTTTTAATGACAAAGCCTATAATATGCAAGCTCTAAGCCCCAGACCACAGGAGGTTAAAGCACAGCTTTTAATTTCCCCTTTGGACAATCCAAACCGCTGTTGAATCAGGCCTAACACCCGCGGCCCTCAGGCTCCCCTCCTGCTGGCACCGCCTGCGGGCTGGTAACGTGGAGCAGGAAGCTGCCAGGCTCAGCGGGACCGGCAGGCTAAGGCGGGGGGGACGAGGGACATGGAAGAGGACATGGAAAAAATACCTGGCGGGGACTGGGCTGGGGAAAGGCGAGCTTTTCTCTTGAAGGGCAATAACATTGACCTCACCTTTAGGCAGCTTAGGGTACAGAAGTTACCATAATATGCATTTGCAAGTTTTGGGAAGCTATACCTTCATAAAGCTGAAACAGGGCAAAATGCCCGTTTCTAGACCGAGGAGACTGACGTGTGTGCTGCCGATTTCTGCAGCAGCTCAACACCACCCAGCCACCTCCACCAACAAAGCTGAACCCAGGAGGGAGCAGTGATGTGGGAGCTGTCTTGTGTCAGTCTTGCAACCCAACGCTAGTACTTCCATACTGAAGTCTGGAATTTAATTTCAGCATGTCCAAGCAGGCACCTTCACAAATCATTTTTTACTAAAATCCGAGCTTCAAATCTTCCCATTAAATCAGACAGTACCAGTCTGTAATCAAACCACTTTAAGTGTTAAAATCCTGACAAAGTACTATTCAACAATAACATAGGTAATTCCTTAATAATTCCCCAATACATATAGCTTTAAAAGATTAATCACTTGCTACCGAAATGGAGGAATCAAGTATTGCCCTTGCATCTAAATCTTCTTCGCAGAGTCATGCTGATTAGGCTCCCCTTCCCCATGTTCTCAAGTTTTAGCAGTACTACATACCAACGAGATTTCTGGGAACTTGAATAAAATCCTCCACAAATTCCAAGTAACTTCTAGCCTTTTTTACTGCATCAGCAGTCTGGAAATGAATGAGAAAGAAAAAAAAAAAAACAACTTTATTTGTGAACATAATACGTTAAAAATAAAACCTTTTAGCAACAGCTGCAAGTCATCCAAACATCAAACTTATTTTCAAGAAGAGAGGAATAGAGACAAGATTAATCTAGTTTTGAACCAAATGTTAAAGAAATAATTGAGTAAAATGCCCAGAGACAAAATTCAGTAGCAAAGCAAAGCATCAGTAATGAATTAAACAACTTTTTCCATGTTATTTCAAGACATTTTAAAATATTATCTGCAACTTATCACAAGTAAACCCCAGACATAAAATATCTTACAGATATATCTTGAAGCAGTTTCTGGTAGACATTACCAGGCGAAAAAAAACCTAATTATATTCTTTTTCTCCAAAATCAAGATACAATTTTCAAAATCTGGGGTCCAATTATTAAAAAAAATAATCAAGAAACAATAAAAACCGAAATATAGCAATTACCACAAAGATTCTGTACTAAAAAGAAACAAATCTGCAAGAGGTCCTACCAGCATTTATTGAAATTCAGCTTACAAGAACACTAAACAAACTTTGGATCGCAGATCTCTCTTCACCTGACGCTGCAGCAAATAAGTAGGCTATAATTAGATGGGCAAGCCATAAAACTATAGTTTAACCGCTGCTTTTTTGTCAACTGCTGTGGAAGCATCCAGTTTTTCTCCACAGAAATTGTGCTCCCATCGATACTGTCAGCAACATAAAGTGATTTTGCAATTTTTAATGTTATTTTTAACGTGTAGTACTCTAGTACATTAACCGGATGACTACATGTAGAAAAAAGCCAAAGGAGAAAAAGAATTTTAGACTCATTTGCCTCTCAACAGCATCTAAAGATTGTGTCATCTTATAAAGATAAGACACTTCCAAGGCTGAAGGAGAATCTGTATGCAGTGACTGGCTCACAGCCTTCTCCCTTAAGAAGGGTGGACTGACTTTTCAGCACTGCCTAGATAAAGCAGCCATTAGACACTCCCTCTGTGAAGTTTGTTCTCTTACTCAGTATCCAAGAGAACAGAGAGAAAACAATGAAATCAGTCGCAGAACCTTTCTTGTAACAGACCCATTCTGTACGCAAGCCTTGACACCAAGTACTGTCTGCAAACACGTGCCAGTCCTCAGCGAACACGTGCCGCTGCAGTGACAGAAGCGGCTACTGCTCCAGGTGCGCGCTGGCCAGCCAGCCCAGCACACAGCCGCTCCTCTCTGCGGCAAAGGGCCTGGCCGCACAACGGCTGAGCGGCCACGTTTGGGGCCCACTGCTCCACAGCAGAACTTGGCAGGGGTCAGGCCAACGGGGGACTTAAAGGAGCAACAACACTGCAGGAGGCACAGGAGCGTGCAGACACAGCACACCCACTCTGTGCACAACTGGCTACAAGTAGGGAATTCTCTATTTTCTCTGTAAAAGTTGTTCTACTTCTGTTTCTCTCCAGTCTCACGCTTGACACAAAGCTACACCTCAATAACAAGCACCTTCAGACAAGCTCTCACGCAGGCAAATTACACTGGTGCAACCTGAACTCTACCATGATCACTAAAACGGTGTACCGCACTACCAAATCTGTGCTAATCGTATCACCTCTTCGCTGTAAGTAATATTACAGCCAAGGCACTCTTCTTACAGAACGCCGTTTCTGGCCACAGCTCATCTACCATGTTTTGCAAGACAGGACAGCATCACTGGTTAGTGGGGAGAACTCCCATAAACGCTCTCTTAGAGCTTTAATATTAAATGACAGAAATTAACTGACAGTTAATTGAGGCTATACAGATGCTGAAGCAAGAAACAAAACTTTAAATTAGCAACAGCAAAAGTTCAGAATTAAGGAATGAGTATCAGCATCTAGCCAGTGGTGACCGCTTTTGAGCACAGTTTCCATTTTACACTAACGCCTCAGCCCTTTCATCTGTCATTTTTTAGGCAACACATGAAGTAACAGTACCACCAGCTCCTGCATCTTTCAACCAAATCAGAGAAGTCGTAGAAGAACAAAAAATGTATATACCTCCACTTCTGGCAGAAGTCAAAATGGTAGCATAAGAAACATGGGCAAACTGGATTTCAAGCTAAGGAAACAAGCCATAAAGCATGGAGAACAGAGGCACAGGACGTCATGGGGAGCAGGGGCTAAGCTGCATACTCATAGCAAGTGCCAAAATGATACAAATTTCACCACACATCAGCAATGTCTCACCTTCAACCAGCTTACAAATAGGACACAATCAACTACAGAGTTCACAGTGTCCTGCCTCAGAGGGATGATTACCAATTCTCTCCTAAATAAAGATGAAGGAACAGCGACTGCTTTCACAGAAGCAGAGTCAGGATGAGAAAATAACAACCGCCAGTAATTGCCCTTCTCCAGCGCACCCATACACACATCTATGCTTTGCCACAAGCCCTCAGATTTTTTCATGCAAGTACAACCTGCATGACTCCTTCACACCCCAACAGAAGACAGCACATAAAGCTGACCTGGACAACGCAGTCTCAGTTCCTCACAGTAATTCAGAAAAGAAAAATAATTTCTCTCTAAAAGTCAGCACGCACACGGATTAAAGTCCTCTAAGAATTCCAGTTACTAGAAACTACCTTCCTAAGCCTGAATGACAGTCTACGCATCCATTCATGCTTTGGTTACTTCACACAGCCCATCAAGACACGTCCAGGTTATCGGAAGAGTCTTTAATTGAAAGGTTAAACATGGGGTATGTTTCTAAACTTGGTATTTTGCCTTTTGCAGCAGGAGAATTCTAAATGAGAGTGTCAAAACAAGAACTGTATGGCTGCAGATTTCAGCAAAAACATTTTTTAACACAGTCACTAATGTAGAATCTAGTGGCTACACACTGGTGGAGTGCACTCCTGTTACAAACGGTAGATCTGTCTCGGGAGTCTCACACCAGTTTCCGAGACAAGGTCTCAAAAGTCTCTCCAAGGTCCTGGTAGCTCTTTCAGTCCTTCCCTAATGGAAACAAATAGACCTACCTCTGGAAATTATTTGAAAAACCTTACTGCATGCAGATAAAGACAAAGCCCTTCTAAGTCACAGCAGGGAACAATGCTTTTTCCATTGTGATACAAGTCTTTTTTCAAGAAATAAAATAAGAGGCATATGAGTCTCCTAGTCTAAATGGAACTGAACTCATGAAAGCTCTAAAGGGAAAATGAGCTTTCCTAACAGTCTCCTGAAAAAGCCAGGACAGACAGCATCTTGCTATCCCTTCTATCCAGAGGAACATAATCATACAGTTAAGTATCTCAGAAAAAAAATGGTGTAAGAGCGAAGAAGCTTAAGTGCTAAGAATCACACAAGAATCAAATGCAATTCAATTCCGCCAGTAATGAAGGTCTAAGAGCAGCTTTTCTGTTTCTGACAAGGCTCCCCATCTCTGGCAAAGCACAAGGTTTCAAAAGCAGGGGCAGCCACTTGCTGTCCAAGCTCCGAGGTTCACAGTACTCTGGTCTCTGTAACAGGTATCACAAGCAGCAGCTCAGGCAGCAGGGAAAGAGTCTTGGAATCAAAGTGGTCTTGACCAGACAAGGAAAAAGCATCAACAGCATCCCATACAGTTTAGCTTCCTTCTGATCATACAGCTTTCCAATATTCTTTAAAACTTATCTCCCTGTTCCTTGCCTCAAATATTCTGGCCCTGCACAACACCAGACTTTCACCAGTACGTGGAACGTTAGCCACGGGTGACCCTCAGACCCTGACCACAATGTCAAGGACACGGGACCGCTGCTCCCGCACATCTCAGCCTAAAATCATCTGTGGCTGTGTTCAGCCATCAGGGCCTGGCTGCTTGTCAGCTTCAGCTGAGAAGACACAAAAAGAGCAGAGAAGTACACCTAGATGCCGAAACCCTTGTCAGGTGGAATATTTAGGTTGCCCGGCTTTTTCAGAAGGAGGTATCACTTCTAGGAAAGACAAGGCTGGATGTGTCTAAAGGCATTTTTATTTAGGGGGCATCTGGTATTTACAATCCTTGCTGTGCACTACTGCAAGAGGCTGGTGACAGTCATAACCTTTCCACAAGTTTCAGCATCACACTACTCACATTAAAGAGATCAAAACTGGAGCACTCTAGATATTCTACTGCGTTTAAACTTCTCTGATTCTTCTTCATGAACTGTGAGAGATGTGATTTACTGGTAGCACTAGGTCAAAGAAGGATCTGTTGCCACCCTGATAGCCTGGAAGCATTTAAGTTCTCCAAAAAAAGGACACAGAACTTCAGAGACACTGAAGAGTACGGAAGTTCGTCCTTCCCTCAGCAATATCAACTTTATCTGTCCCTTGGATCACAACCAGCTTCTACTCCTCACATGTATACGGAGCACAATTCAAAACCACAGATTCCTGAAACAGTAGACAACCAAGGATTCCTCAAAGTGTTAGCACCAGAGACCAAGGCGTTAGTGACACCTGTAGAGTTGGTAACATAGGATAAAAACCCTCAAGAAATGTTCTGACAGGGCCCTGGTGACAGTAACATCTTTGTCACTCTCTTCTGCCTCCTGAATGGATCATAATTTTGGTTCAAAGACCAGCTATATTTCAAGGCACTTGTGAGATTTAAAGCACATCAGTTAGACTCACACCAATGCAACTAACTTGGAGCAAACGAGCATTATTTTGCCAAAGCCAGCATTAAACTGTCAAAAGAAAAGGGCTAGAAGCAGCACACAGATGCTTTAATACATGTGGCTAGGTCAGGGGAGCAGACATTGCACAGCAAACTACATATGAACTAGAAAAGGGAGACAGGGGGAACCAGCAAGAAGAGCATACACAACCTGAAGGAAAAAAATTTAAATATCTGTGATCAAGCAAACAGGCAGCAAATGATACTTCCCTCTGGTTGCCTGAGACATACAGTGCAGTTCTGGAATTTGTGCATTGGCACATGGAGTGATTAGGACAGAACACATCTTACAGAGGTCCACCGCAATGAAGTCTCGTATTTCAAATAAATATAGTACACACCCTGCCACAGGGTGAACGTGCATGTAGACACTCAGAGGACTACTCTAACCACTCTAAAACCAGTGTGAAACGCTCATCAGATTCATACAAAGTTTCCCCCTTACCTCTCCATAGATTCTGAAAGTACCAGTATCCTCCTCCAGTTCAATGGCGGTAACTCCTGGAACCTTTCTGGCTTGTTGTATGTTACTGCCATGCGTTCCTATAGCAAGTCCCATTAAATCTTCTCTGACTACAAATTCCTCATGAAATGCTGCAGCAAGCTGTTTTGTGCACTACAGGGAAAACAAAGTAAGACTCATCCACGTGCCCTCGGTGAAATGTACAGCTATGTGCTGAGTTTCAAGCAACAAGAGTTACAAGCTATGGCTTACTTCTAAGTGCTTTGTAGCCTCTTCATTTCTTGACATAAGCATAAGTTTGGTACGAATGCTGCGCAAATGCATGTCACTCAGTATGTTCACTCTCTTCACTGTTGCTTCACTGGCAGACTACAGAAGAGAAGAAACATCCAGTTTCATTTTTTAAGCAAAACCACATTAAAGGATAAATCCGAAGCCCATTTATATTTAATCATAAACATGATCTAAAGTCATTACTCACACGGACATTACTCTTCTGCAAAACAAAACATGAGCAATTCAGCACCAACTCTGCAAGCCAACAACAATCTTCTGTTCTCACTCACAGTGTATTTTACACAGAAGATTTTGCTGCTGGATACACATAGTAACTCTTTCCCCCTGGATGTTCCCCAGACAAATTAACTTTCACTCTACCATACACATACTTGTCACTCACTGTCTGAATGGCAGAGCTAAGGAAAACACAAATCTGGGGAGTGAGGTTCAAGTGGGTAATACTCAGCAAACAGAACTGTGCGGAGAAAATAAAGCTGGGAAAAGCCCATGTAACAAGAGAAAACTGTCACAGAATCTAAATTATCAATTCCTGACTGGCTATGCTGTACTGCTGCAGTTGTTCTTGTGGAAACCCAGCTACAGGTCAAAGAGCACAGCATAAGACAGCACAGGAAGAAAACTACTGCTCCAGAGCAGCGTATGCTAGAGCCTGCTTTGTGCCATCTGCACCCATCAGTGAAACGGCACTCAGCTGTGGATGACAAAAATTATAAAACCAATGAGACTGAAAGCTGCTCCTAAATTAAGGCTACATGCTGTGCAGTACCTGTAGCCCCTCCAAAAGGCCTACCTCCAAAGATAAAATTAATAAAAACATGAAATAAAAACCACATCTACTTATATTAAGTTTGTCACAATTTACATAGCTTGACAAGTTAAATCACTTTCCATACAAATACACAGCTGGCTATATACTTCCCATAAATAATATACTGAAAATTCAATAATACTTACCAGTATTATTAGTTGAGCAGTTTCAGTATGATAAAAAATTCGACATGCTCCCACAGCTTTCTTGAAATCTTTATGTGCATTTTCATTAGCACACCTAAGGAGACAAATGATTGTTACACCAACAAGCTGCATCAAAACAGAACACGTAGTATCATGATCAAAACCAAGAATGTTTCAGTAGTTTATGGCAAAGACTGTTTAGAAACTGGAAAATTCCCATTCTCTTCAACATGGTTCCAGAGCTTATTTCTCTGTGGACTGTATCCCACCATGGTTATTAGGCAAGTGCCAGTGCAAGCCTCAAGCAAGACCTGAAGCTCCCACCTTAGAACTTGCTTTTTGTCCCCAGCCTAAAAGCTCAGCAGGGATCCCAGTCAGCAGTTTCTAAACCAGCTGCTGCAGCCACAGCCACCCTTAAGGCTCTTCATGGACCTGTAAACTGGCCTCTAAAATAAGCCAAGTGGGTTTTTTTTCCCCTCTCTCAGATTCAGCAAATGCCTTAATTAAAGCATGCAGAGCTACTCACGCATCTCGCAGATCTTCCGGAACATCCACTGTGCACTTGAAAAAGGTGTTCTTTTTGACAGTTTTATTTTGATTCACAGGCCGGAGTCGCTCATACGTGACAATTTCATTGTAAGTGGCATCACAAGCAGCATATTCAATGACATAAAACTATGGAAGATTTTTTTTAAAATAGTAACTTCAGTAAGGAACAATAAAGACATAGCAACATCACTGACATCACCAAGAAAGCACAAAATACAAATACACTGACTAAAACATAAATCTGAGTTGATACTAATGCTACAATTCTACACAAATGAGCCTTGACGTATTTCAGTACCCATCTGATACTTCAGTGAAGTCAGGGCACCGTATCAGCATAATTTCAGTCCCCCGCAAAAGCATCTTCAATTGATTTTTCTCATGTTCATCCCTCTTCAAATATCTACTTTAGTATAGTTGAAGTTCCAAAATTCAAAATGTTTACCGGAACTCTAATTCTAAAAAACACCTAATAGAGAAGCAAACGCAACTCATTCTTCACTGAAATACCTGCTCTGTAACATTTTTAAAAACACAGGCAAATGTACTGACTCAATGGGCAAACCACCTGTGAATCATCTCGGATGAAAAGGAAAATATAATTTCAATTTTTTTTGATACACACTACCCCAAATTTAGAAAGGCAAGAGAGCTAAGAAGATTTAACAGCTGCCAATAACCTACTTCCACCCAACACAGGCAACCATGAAGAAGCTTGTGTGCAGTTTCCCCAGAGCCTGGCTTTGTGTTAGGGATGCTGCCTTCTCCCATCCTCCCTGCACCTGTGTGCAATTTAGGAGGGCAGCAGTACTCTCTCCTCTTCCTCCCTCAAAACTGGTATCTGTTTTTGTCCACACACACACAATGTACTTAAGTATCGTGAAAACGTAAATCACTACGATTGTGACAATTTCCCACATGCTATTTTCCAATTTCAAGTCTTAAGTTTAGCTTAGGTATCACCTTAATTATATAAAGCTACTCTGAAACTAATCACAAAACAAGTTAAGTAATAATAATGAAAAATAAATACTATACAGAAAACTAAACTTAAGAGGACTACCACCCTATGATTTAAAAAATTAACTCCTGTAGTTAAAGATAAGAACAATCACAAAGCCAGCTATCATTAGATACAGGGGTTGTCTGTCAATTTCACATTTACTCTGAGGAAAAAAAATTGAATACAGAACCACATTAAACACTGTACAAAGAAGCCAGAAAGCAGAATTAACTGTGAGGGGTTTTTTTGTTGTTTTGTTTGTTTTTTTTTTTTTTTTTTTTTTTTTTTTTTTTTTTTTTGGGGGGGG
>Ga0065711_1005865_pt1 | contig 26045 bp, 20 predicted proteins | sample Hoacrofraction12_FD_59098 | JGI IMG/M metagenome (GOLD analysis project Ga0065711, IMG submission 59098) | Hoatzin crop microbial communities from Cojedes, Venezuela - Epithelial fraction 12 v2 (version 2) | ecosystem: Host-associated > Birds > Digestive system > Esophagus > Crop | place... | reverse complement strand
CCGCCACCCGCCCCGCTTGGCGCGCGCACCCTCCCCTCCCCAGCTCGCGCGGGGCGGGACCTGTCACCTAACCACCGCCTCCCCGCGCCGGGGTGAAGGACTGAGGGGGGGGCGGGCCTTTGTTTGGCCTGCCCCCGTCACGTGGCCGCACCTGTCCCCGTTTCCCCTCACGCAGGCGCGCGTGAGGCTCCTTCGTGCCGCTGGGGGGAAGGGAGGGGTCTCGCGCCCGCCGGGCGAGGCGCGCGGCATGGCGGAGAGCGGCGCGTGGCTGCTGGTGCTGAGCTCCGTGTTCCTCTGCAACGCCCTCAAGATCCTCCTGCCCTCATGCTCCTCCATCGTAAGTGACGTCACCGCGCCCGCCACGCCCCCCGGCCGCCTTGCTGCGGGCCTCGCTCTGTGTCCCCCTTTCCCCCGCCCACCCCCCCGCCGGGCTCCTCCGCCGAGGCACGGCGGCGTGCGGCCCTCCCGCTAGCGGCCGGCAGCTGAGGGGCGGGGGGTGAGCGGTGCGGTTTCGGGAGGGCTCTTGGTGCCCGGAGGCGCCCGTAGCGCGTCCCGGCCGCAACCGGCGGGGCCTGGTCCCGCCGCTCGCCAGGGGAGAGGCGAAGCTGCAGCGGCTGGTGCCCAGAGAAGCTGTGGCTGCCCCCTCCCTGTCAGTGTTCCAGGCCAGGTTGGACGGGGCTCTGAGCAGCCTGGTCTGGCGGAAGGTGCCCCTGCTCATGGCAGGGGGGTTGGAACCAGACGAGCTTTAAGGTCCCTTCCAACCCAAACCATGCTATGGTGAGGCCTGGCGGAGGGCGGCTCCGGCAGCCGCGGTGGAGCGGGTCTTTGAGGGAGGGCTCTGGGCAGCGAGCTCTCGGCGCCTGACACCGCGCTGCCGAGGCCCCGGCCCTCGGGGCGTTGGGGGGAACGTGTGGGGCTGCTCGGCGCAGGCCTCTGCATCTCGAAGAGATGGACGCCCCCGTTGCTGGGAGCGGAGGCCAGCGGGCGCGGAGGTTGCGGCAGCGTTAGGCCTCATAGGAGCTCATCACCGCTGGTGAGGGTGACGTCTGGGCTGATCTTAAGCGTTTCTGTGGAAGCATGCGGATAACGGAATTACGGACCGATAAACTCTGCGACTGCCAAATAAACTCACATGTGAGCAGGCGTGCTGAAGTACCCATCACTCTGCTCTTCCACGTCAATAACTTCAGTGTCAGGTGGATCAGTGCACGCTGTTCCACAGTGGATGAAAATCCTTTACAATGCGCGTTACTCTGAGCAGTTTTGGGAGCTGAGCTCGGTGCTACTGCAGATGACTAATGAAAATCTCTGCTTAACTTTGTTGTGGTTCGTGGCAAAGTCTCATTGACTGCAGTGCTGAGAACATCATTTGTGGGGAAAAAAATTGTGTGTGTCCTGAGAAAGCTAGAAAGATTTGCTAAGGAACAGTAAGAAAAAGGGTTTATGTTCTTTGCATCCCCATTTCTGTGGTGGAAGGAGTTCATGAACCAGCAAGCAGGTGGTGCCTCATGAAAAGAGAGTAGGAAAGTAAAAGAAGAGGAGAAAATGTTTGCTAACACAACATGCGATTACCTTTTTACATTTCTGTCAGTAGGAAATAATTTTAGCCAAGAAACCAATAAGACGTTACAAGAAAACTGCATTTAAACACATGGGTAAGACGTAAGAAAAAATAACTGATGCAAGTTTGTGTTTCCAGCTGTGAGGCCGTGGTAAGGTCCTGCCCCAGGTGGATCACAACTCTCCGCCAGTGCGGCAGTTCCCATGTTTCTAACAGCCTGGACTAGGCAAGCTGCAGTCTAGAGGAGTGATTCCCAATTGGAGGAACATGTGTTACTGGTGAGGTCTAAAATTGGGCTTCAGTGAATCAAATTTCCACATTAATTAGCGTAGACCCTTGCTGAGGTTGCTGGAGCTGGAAATGGGAATGATGAATGAGTAAGGGACGTTGCTGGAGCTGGAAAGAGTAGTGATGGAGAGGAGTGCTTCCCCTGTCCTTCCTCTCCTGCACGCACTGGGTGCAGGTCATCCTGGCAGTGCATGATGAGAACGGTGGGGAGGGCAGCAGTTCAGCTCAGGATGCCGTGGCAGGCAGGGCCTGGAGGTTTGAAAGACCTCTGAGGGCAGCATCATTGAGAGTGGGGAGATGAGGAGACAGAGGCAGAAATAGAGAAGGAAAAGACAGTTAACCATTAGGACAGCCAGGGGATCAGGCCCAGCCAGCATGGGTTCATGAAAGGCAGGTCCTGCTTGACCAACCTGATCTCCTTCCATGACCAGGTGATCCGCCTGGTGGATGAGGGAAAGGCTGTGGGTGTTGTCTATGTGGACTTTAGTAAGGCCTTTGACACTGTCCTCCACAGCATCCTCCTGGAGAAACTAGCTGCCCATGGTTTGGATGGGTGTATTCTTTGCTGCATAAAGAACTGGCTGAATGGCCGAGCACAGAGAGTGGTGGTAAATGGAGTTAAATCCAGCTGGCAGCTGGTCATGAGTGGTGTTCCCCAGGGCTTAGTTTTGGGTCTGGTCTTGTTTAAGATCACTCTTTAAGATCTTTGATCTTCATCAGTGATCTGGACGAAGGGATTGAGTGCTCCCTCAGTAAGTTTGCAGATGACACCAAGCTGGGCGGCAGTGTCAATCCGGTCAAGGGTAGGAAGGCTCTGCAGAGGGATCTGGACAGACTGGGTGGATGGGCCAAGGCCAACTGTATGAGATTCAACAAGGCCAAGTGCCGGGTCCTGCCCTTGGGTCACAACAACCCCATGCAACACTACAGGCTTGGGGGGCAGTGGTTGGAAAGCTGCCCAGGGGAGAAGGACCTGGGGGTGTTGGTCAACAGCCAGCTGAACATGAGCCAGCAGTGTGTCCAGGTGGCCAAGAAGGCCAACAGCGTCCTGGCTTGTGTCAGGAATAGTGTGGCCAGCAGGAGTAGGGAGGTGATGGTGCCCCTCTACTTGGCACTGGTGAGGCTGCACCTCGAGTACTGTGTTCAGTTTTGGACCCCTCACTACAAGAAGGACATTGAGGTGCTGGAGCATGTCCAGAGAAGGGCAACGAGGCTGGTGAGGGGTCTGGAGAACAAGTGTTCTGAGGAGCGGCTGAGTGAACTGGGGTTGTTTAGTCTGGAGAAGAAAAGGCTGAGAGGGGACCTTATTGCTCTCTACAACTGCCTGAAAGGAGGTTGTAGTGAGGCACGTGTTGGTCTCTTCTGCCAAGTAACTAGCGATAGGACAAGAGGCAATGGCCTCAAGCTGTGTCAGAGGAGGAAAAATTTCTTTACTGAAAAGGTTATCAAGAATTGGAACAGGCTGCCCAGGGAAGTGGTGGAGTCACCATCCCTGGTGGCATTCCAAAAAACATGTAGATACGGCACTTCGGGACATGGTTTAGCAGGTGTCGTGGTGTTGGGGTGACAGTTGGACTTGATGATCTTGGAGGTCTTCTCCAACCTATGATTCTATGATTACTATAAAAGTTGAAAATCACTGCCATATGGGGATGAGAAAACCCTTTCTGGTTTGCTTCAGTCAGAACAGGAGGGTAAAAATCCTTTGGCTTTTGGAACATGCTGCAGATGTTAAGCCAAAATTTTCCTGTGTCTTGATGAAAGGGCCTTTTCTGTGCGAAGCTTTTGAGTATGTAAACGGGATATCATACTTTATACGTATTAAAGAAAAGCAACGGAATTGTGCATAAATAACTGATGCTGTTTCTTACTTCTTAGATATCCAGATTGTTACAAAAGGATGCAGAGCAGGAATCCCAAATGAGAGCTGAAATTCAGAACATGAAGCAAGAACTCTCAACCATTAGTATGATGGATGAGTTTGCTAGATATGCCCGTCTGGAAAGAAAGATTAACAAAATGACTGACAAGCTTAAAACTCATGGTAGAGTACAATGTTTACTCCCTTTTCTAGTTTTTGAAAAACATTTTTCCAAGAATGGTTTCAGTTTTAAGCATATTTCTCCTTCAACTTTTTTGTCCCCCTCTTATCGATTTTCCAGTGTTCCTTTCCTCCTCTCCTCTTCCTCCCAGCTGACTTTTGTCTTTCGATTGTGCATAGTTCTGCATATGCTGATAAGGTATATAAAATTTTTCTTACAATGAATTTCCTGGGCTTCATGTGTAATTATTTGCTCTTTCTCAGTGATGCTCATCACTGAATCCTGTTTTGAATAAGTCAAGCAAGTCCTCTGCCATTAACAAAAGGAGTAACACAGTAAGGCTGCGTATCTTTAGAGCAAAAGGTTTCCTTGCTTGGCTGGGGCTATTTGCTTGGGGTACTACAGAGTGCTTAAAGGGAAAGCACTGATCTGTAAGGTAACCAGATGAGGTCTTTCCTGTCATTTTGCAGTCCTGATTGACCTTGCGCAGCAGCTTTTGTGATAAAGCTGTAGTGCTGTCTTGATTAGGATTTTACAGTAGTGTAATCCATCATCTCATGTAGAAAGGACACGTAAACCTTTGGCACCAGAGCTTTTGTTCTTCTTTTTGCCCAAACTCACTAACTGATCCTAACAGGATAGGAGAATACTTGGCTTTGTCCGCCTCCTCTGTGCAGAATGGATGGATGTTTATGTGCTCCTTGCTTGGAGAAGGGACAGGACTTACAACTGGCAGTTTTGGTTTGCTTTGAGTAGTAGTATTCTTAATGCAGTAATTTCAGTTAAACTAGGTTTGAGGAGTTCCCTTAGCAACCAACAACGTTGTTTTAGAAAACTTTAGGCCACTGTTACCTTTGAAGATGTTCTGTCTTTGCTGGGCTTCTTTATATTGGTCTGAGGTACTGCACCAGAAGAAAAATAGGCACGAGAAGTTTTAATACTGAACCTGACCAAGAGAAATAGTCTTAATTGTGTTCCTGAATGAAATAGGGCAAAAAGTGCATCTGCTAAAGCCACCAGTCTCCCCTTTTAGGCAAGGGCAAAATTTACTAAATGCTTCATCTGAATCAAGTTCTTAAATTAGTAACCACAGTGACTGTTCTCATTTGGGAATAGTATTCTTGATTACGCGTGGCATTTCTCTGTCTAGGATATCAGTATTTTGCAACTCTTCATAGTAGCGTTAAGAAACCACTGTGTGATACGGACCCAGCAGTTTCTTGCAGAAGGGTACTTTGAATATAGCTATGAGTCATTCAGAAAGAGATTTTTAAACAATGCTATGTCCTGATTTGAAGAGTGAAATATTGACAAATTACTAGCTTTATGTAAGTATAATTCACTACTATAAATAATACACAGTATTTTTTTCTTTTAACAGTGAAAGCACGAACTGCCCAATTAGCCAAAATAAAGTGGGTTATAAATATTGTATTCTATATCTTGCAAGTAAGTAAATATTTTATTATGAATACAAATTACTAAACGAAATCCTCAGCAGTGTTACAATTCTCTCCTGCATTTATTGGCTGATGATTAATCACACAGGTGTTTGACATTCCAGTGACACAGCGCATGCCAAACTGAAAGAGTTCCTTGAAATAGGAGGGAGAGATGTTGCTGATAAGGTATGGTAGTTGTGGATGGAAGGAGTTTTGAGTTTCATTTTAGCTCTGTGTTTCTGGTTTTGAGATGATAAGATAGGAGTTTGTCTTAGCTCTGTCATCACTATTTGGGTTTTTTTTTTCATTTATATATGGCACCAGACCCAGGACAGTTCTGATACCTGTAAATATATTTTGCTTATGTTTTTGAAAACAAAATATGCTTTTATGAGGATGCAAATCTCCACTTACAGCTGCCACGCGTTTTGCCATGATGCCTCATCAGATTGTCTCTGTAGTTCAGACCTGATGACAAAGAATTGTCCGCTAATAAGGATAACAGTGGTTAGCCTGAAGATATCTTTAGGCTAATGTTAAAGCAAGTTGGATTCCTAGCAGGCAAGGATTATGGCTAAAAACTGTCAGCAGAATTTAACAGTTACTGTTACCGTGGTTGTCTACACTAGACTGGAGCCAGCAGTATTTTCCAACATCTCACTGTTACCTCTTAATATTGTGTCTAAAGTTAAGATTATACTAAGTTTAAAAATGTTTTGAACTTACTTAGGAACAATGTAAAATAACAAAGAAACTGTTTTCTTTAATTAGAATTTGTGATTTAGTCCTTTGAAATAGCGGTGGAAATGTACTTTGGTGTGTATTATTATCCAAGCTAATAAAAATTTCAATTCTAGGCTGCCTTGATGATCTCTCTGATTTGGAAGTACTATTCTGAGCCAGTTACAGTGCTTCCAAGCAAATGGCTTGCTCCGCTGGAGCGCCTGGTGGCCTTTCCTACGGGGGTGGCAGGTAAGGACTGTACACTGGAAAAAATACACTTCCCAAGCCCATGCGGATGCTGACAGCGTAGTGAGAAAGAGCATACGTGGATTAAAAGCACTGCTTCTGTGCGTTTCTTCTAACTCCCTTAGGACAGGGAGGGGTTTCAGACATTTGGCTAGCTGTTGGCTACGTCTTCAGTGAAATGGGCTATTTGTCACTTTTATATCTTCTCAAACAGCGCAGCTTTATCTTAATATGGAATAGACCATGGAGAATATTTCACATTGGAAATATTTTTATATTAAGGAGTCCACTGAAATAGTGGAATTGGGCCTAAAAATAGGCAAATACTTCATGGGTCTGTATCGCTTGTGTGTGTTTATTATAAACTGCTGGGGTTTCATCATAGTGTAACTCCAGAAGGATGCAGGTATGCTCTCTCTTGGCATTTTGTCTTGTCTATTCCCACCCTTTTTCCCACTGCACTTCTGTTGCATTTTCACCTACCTAAATAATTTTCTTTTGGGCAGTTTAACGAATTAATGGTCAGAAGGATATCACAGGTTGTAAGTACTTTTCACTCATAAACAGGTGTGCTGGCTCTAGGCTGATGGGATAAGTAGGCAGGCAGAGTAACAGGACAAGGTAGTGGGGAGATTTACCATCGAGCTGAAATGCTGCTGGTGAATCTTCATGTTAGGCTTCTAAGTCCCAACTGCCTTAGAAGGAATTCTCAGAATGTGTTGTTGGAATTATATCTTCTTGTATCTTAAACAGCTGTGCAGAGAATGATTTGTATCCAGCATGCTTACTGGATAAGAGGAGAGTCTGCTTCTGTGCAGGGTAGGGGGAATAGTCCTCAGAAGACATTTATTTAAACAGCATTTGAAGGGATTTAAAAAGGTTCACATCTATGTCTGCCTTCATATCTCCTTTTTTGTCTTGGCTGATAATGACTTTACTGTGGAAATTTCTTTTGAATTCTAGGTGATAAAGTTGAGAACACAAATGTGTCTAAAACTCACCAAAGAGGTAGTTTCTTCATGTGTGTGCTATGAATAGCTACATATTCTGTGACACTGGGTAGCATGAGTCTATGTGGTCTGCAGTATCAGTGTGCTGTGTGTTGCAGTCAGGGCACACCCCTGTCCTGTCACACCAGTACAAATTTCTGTGCAACTAGTTGGAATGAGTAGCGAAGCTCTCAGTAGCGTTTTTCTGTAGAGCTGTATGGGGAGTAAGGGGAAAGGACAGAAGTATGGATTTAGTACTTTCAAAAAGACTAATCTACATTTCGGAGGAAATTTGCTTTTTACCTCTCTCAAATGTTGAGTTTACATTCTAGCAAAGTATTCTGTTACTTGCCAAGGCTTTAACTTCAGCACCTTAGATGTTTTCTGTGGGGTACATAGCAAACATTTTTAGCTGTGGATTGTATATGCCACTCTTTGGATCATATTCATGTTATTTGGTACTCTTTCACAAGAAAATCTTCAGGCTTTCTCAGGACCAGCGTGGAGTTAGCTGCCATCCCTTGACGAGAGACATTTGCGTGTAAAAAGAAAGATGTTTTGTTCTTGTTCACCTCACAACTCTTAACGTTAAATTTTTTACGCTTCCAAAGTTGTTTTCAGATGCTTGTGTGCTTCAGGGTTGTTGATGCAATGACTTAAATCGTGTTTTATATCTCTTTCAGGTGGTGTTGGAATTACATGTTGGCTTGTGGTTTGTAATAAAGTTGTGGCTATCATGCTACACCCTTTCAGCTGAAGGGATCCCAGTAACCGGTGGAGTCCTAAACTACATTTTCATTATCACTGTTTTAAATGAATAAAAAAACCCAACCAAACAGTTGTCTTTCATTAGACTAGGTCTGAGATAATCTTTGTTACTTCATTTGGATATCAGTCAGTATTTTGATTTATTTTTCTTTTTTTTTGTTCGGTGATATGTTTTCAAAGAATAGCACTGCTGTTTGTAGAACCTCATTTTGTGTCTATTTAGACAAGTATGAACACCGGTTCATGGCAGAACCGTAAGACTTTGAAAGGTGTTGGATTTGTATTTTAAAGTTGGAAATGCACTGGCATTACGAATTAATTTGGGAGCCTTGCTGTTTCTTTGCTGTATAATACAGCAGTTTCACCCAAAGGTGGGGGTTATATTTGGTGACAAGTGGTACTGGAGGATAGAGGTAGGTGGTTTGGTTGGCTTAGAGTAAACCAAAATTACTTTTCCCATTATTTTTTAGACTAGAATTGGTGTATTCTTGGGATGTCTTAGAAAATGCGTTATTGATACATACGCAGAATCAGCCTTTATCTCTGAAGACATTCACTCAGTTGCCAAATACAGGCCGGCTGGCTACTTCTTGCTCCCTGACTTTTAAAACTGATTGAACACTTGATTTTTTTTCTACTTCTATTGATAACTGACTTTTCCTTCCATGACTTTTTTTCTGCTTCCCAAACTGAGTAAGGATCACTGAAGCTATTTCCTTCCATGTTTTGGGAGGAAAGGTCTGGCCATCCTTCTCAAGCTCCATGTTAAGAAAGAGAAAGCAGGAGACAGTGCAGTTCTTTCAGGGGACTACATTCCTAGGGCTTCAGCGTACGTCCAGGATAGCCACAAACAGCTGTGTAAACGTAAAAAGGCAAATTAGTGATTTTAATGTCTAAAGTAGTAACAGAATGGTAGCAAGCAGGAATAGGAGGGAAAACAATCGTCTGTTTTGGAATAAATCCTTCCTGCTGTGTTTAGGTACAGGAGACAGCCACAATATTTTGAATTTAAAGGAGGACAGAATTCTTCCTAGTACCGTGCCTGTAGGACAGCGAGAAAGTTGGGTTATCTCCCATGCTACGGTGGTATCTGCAACCCTGTCACTGCTGCCCCACAAGGCAAATTGGTGGCTTTATAAAGGTCTTGTTCCACGCCTCCTCTTTTTTTTTTTTTTTTTTTTGAGGTGAGCCTGAACAAAGCTGTAAGGGGCACCCTTCCCTCTTCTGCTGGGCTGTTGGCGATTCTTGTTCTGCTTCCCACTGTACACTGGAATGCATTTGTTGTGTTATTTCAGGTCCTTTGCCTTCCTGTAGGAAGGGGCTGGGGCCCCTCCGTAATTCAAAAGGTCACGATAAATTGTGTGTATATATCCATGGAAATGTTGTTGGCTTTTTTGTTTAAATGTTTATTTAACAAAAAAAATGTTTTTATATTAGCAATTACATTTAGCTAACATAAAAATGGATGCATTCAGTATCATCAAGAAAAAATGTTGTGATTGAATGTTATGTACAGTTGTGGTTTTATTAATGAAATAAAGCTTTTTCAACCCATCTCAGGTTTTCTAATCAATTTTTCAATGTTAATTACAGTTTTCCTAAAAAAAAAAAAAAAGTACACCACCAAAACCCAAACCAGCAACCTCCCCCCTCCCTGCCATGTTCTTGCATAAGGAGATACTGTTGGAACCAACAGACCTAATTTTTGTTATTATTTTAAAGTATTCAGGACAGATTATTTAACTATGACATTGATATATTTCTGAATCTAAAGATGCAGCTAATGATATTTGTACTTAGCTTGTTATGGAGTTTAATGCAGTGGACTCAAGAAAAGCAGCATCATTTAAAATCTTTGCAGTGGCATTTGCTGTTTATCCACACTTAGCACAGGATCATCAAATAACACAGTTTGCTGACTGCTCTAGTCAAACATTTTGGTGAGGAAGGGCAAAAAGGCTTTTGGTCATCTCGTCAGTACAAAGAGGGGCATTGGATTACGTGTGCTTGTTTGCTCTTAGCTTTGGGACAGCAGTAAAGGCGTTGTAGAAGTACCAGCAGTTAGTTCATAGAGCAGGAACGCCTGCTCTTCTGATTGTACAAAGTCATGCTTAAGCACAACTTCCAACAAAAATCTTTGAAATTTTGAAAACAAATATGCTACAAGTAGGTTCAGATTTAAATGTCTTAATCACCTTTAAAGCTTTTGCGGTATAATTTTTTGAGGGCTTTTTTAAAAGCCTTTCAAAATTAATAGAATACACATAATTTTCCCTAACTTCACATTTTAACAAATGTTTCATGAATTACTATAAGGAACAAAACATAATCCTCCTACCCTTGCTTACATAACCTTAAACACAGGATTTTAAAAGGCTTTTTGAGAACTGGATATGCCTGACTTCTCCAAAACAATAGTCTACTCTTGCACATTCATCTTTGGATGTCAGCTGTGGAAGTTACCAGGCAAACTGCTTTGATAACTTCTAACAGTGGAAAAGAATGAAGCTCTAGAGCTTTATAATGCTAGTGAAAACAATGTAGTCGAAAATTATTTTTATTACGTGTGAATTCTGGAAGCTATTTCAGGAGTGAAGAAAATAAAAAATTATTTTTTTATTGCATTGTTGGTACTAACCCAATAATGAACCTTATGAAAGCAGACTGCTCACTTTGCTAGCTAATGGATAATCAGCTTCAAAATTCAGACTGCAGAGAGAATGCAGAAAACTGGAAATTACAAAACAAGGTCTAACTTGGACACCTGATAACACATAAAAATGTCATAATTGTTAAGGCACTCTTGCTAAGATGCATATGCAAGCACACAGACCAAGGACAGAAGAATGTTCTTTTGTGACAACTGATGTGACTCATTTTGGAAAAATCCTTCAAAGAAATTCTCAGTACTTGTAAGATTTAATATGCATTTATTTAAAGGTAAAAACATTGGTTTTTAAAAAAATGTTTAAAATTATCCATATGTCTACAGTAGACATAAGTTGATGTACTTAACAACAAAATAACTAGTTTTTGTCTTCTCATGAGGTTATTCATAACAATTTCATTAGTGTTAGGTGCTTTATGTTATGAACTAGTAGCGGTGACTTGAAATTTGGCTTGTGTAATCCTGCATCCTCTCACTTCTCTCTCTTCATTCCTCTCATGTTAGAACTTGAACAGTTGTCTCTTCAAACACAGCCTGGGCCAAAGAGCCCTTTCAGAAGACTCTGTTTCTTTTCTGCAACTGTCATATGAGCACGGCCTTCCGCTTCAGTGGAACTGTCCTTCTGCCTTGTTTTGGTAACTTTACCAAAAGATGGTTCATACAGCCCAAAGGAATTTTTCACTTTAGATTCAACTGTTTTGCCACAGTCCTGACCTGCAAGTCGAGGGCTACACAGACTGCCTTTCTGTGATTTTGTACCTGATGTCGGAAGCCAATGATGCAAATTCTCAGTGGCTGCTGAGAACGCGTATCTCTTTGTTAGGCTAGCGGGTGTTTCGTTTCTTGGGCCTGGCGTTACACGTTTACTCCCTGCCTTCCCACTTGTATTCAGTGGTTCACCTGGCTTTTTTTCTTCTATTTCATATTCTTCCACTGCATCTTCCTCTTGATTGTCCTCTTTCACAGTGTCACTTAGAAGAGTTTGTTCAGTTCTCATCATTTTTTTCAGCTCTCCTTTAAGCAAATCTGTTTCTTTTTCTTCTTCTTTCATAAAGTCCAAACAAGTGTATTCTTCTATCAGTAGTCTGCCCTCCCTTAAATACTCTAAAATGAAATATTGTAGGTTTTAGGAATGCTTTTAAATTTCCTAGGAACATAAAAGAGTCATGAAGCATTAATGAGAACAAGTTTTACTTCCTTATTTCATTGCTTAAGTTGTTATTATTGATGATATTTCAGTCTTGAGGGTTATGTCAATGCTGTTTACTAATAAATGTAAAAGGATGGGGCAAGATTTAAACAAGATCATTGTGCCATTGAATCCAGGTAAATATTTTTACCTTTCTCATTACATTTAATTTCACTAAATTAATTAGCATGCAAATATAATTACTAATGGCTAAACATAGGGCCAGAAAAGTCATGTACAATTCACCAGAGAAACCACATGAGATCTGAACTAATTGCAATTTTCTTGCTGTTAAATGGAACTTTAATATATGCATGATTTTCTCTTCTTTCATTGATAGTACAGTTGCTTGTTGCGTGGAGCAGAACATACTGCAACTCTCTAACCCACGAACGAGTTGGCTCCACTTTTTAGCAGAAAAAGGTATGTGTATACTGAATGCCTACAGTAAATACATGTGCCTGCTGCAGAGGGGACAGATTATAATAGGTCCTGTGCTTTGGACAGACTCAGAGTACCCCAAAAATGAGACAGAGTCCACGCTTAGTGGAGAAGTATGAAGTGGCAATAATTAAAATAGCTAAATAAGACTTCAATAAATAAGTCTGACATCAGCAGTGGAAGAAAGCCAAAGAGAGTCTGGCAAACAGTGAGGAGAGAGATTCACAGGCAGAATCAGAAGACCTGTGTTTTCTGTCACTTTTAAAAGGGGATTTGAAAGACTAATAGTGACTTTGGTTATCTGGTGGGGCCTGGAAAGGCTGCAGGCTGAAAAGGAGAAGTACAAAACACAGGAGTTAATGCATTCCAGATTACTAGCTCTGCTATGGATCTAGTGAACGAGCTCAACAACCTGTTTCACCTCTAAATGTGTGACCTTTAGGTCATCGAATGTCTCATACCATTTGTGAAGTATTTAGCATGATGGCATTCAGATCTTGGTTCTTTCTACAGGCTTTGCTATAATGAAAATAACATGAATATTTTTAGAAAGAAAAGCTCAGATAAAGGCACAGATGTATTGGTTTCTTCTGTTCTGTAGAATCTCTTCAGAAGAAAGGTGTTTATAATGAGTTATAAATGAGTCCCCTGCATATAACCGTTATATGAGAACACAATCAATGGCTAAGATTTACATAAAATCTATTTAAAGTGATCACTGTAATGAGGAGATACAAATAGCCCTTGAAGAAGTCCTTTTCCTGTCTCAGCAACAGATTGCAAGCCAGAAGTATCTGCTGACATCAGCCACAATGAAGATTCACAACCAACAAGTAGAGATCAGTATGTAATTAGTCTGGAATTAACAAACTATTAATTAAAGCATACCTTTACAGATAAAGCACTGACTTTTTACCAGCATGACCAGGATGACTGCGCTTAGAAGTCCAGCAGTATGAACATGCCTTACACTGTGGAGCTGCTCCGCTGTCAGAGCAGCACCGCCCGCAGCTGCATTTCAGTGACACTTAATACATTATTTTGTTGATCTAGTTCCTGTCAGTCAGGTGCCAGCTAGTGGCTGTCAGGCACATGGAAATTACCAATACCATCAGTTCATTCAACTTTTGAAAAGATCAAATGAGTTTCTGAGAAAAATGTTAAAATATACCTCTACATGTTCTATTAAAAGGTTCTGGCTTTGGTATTTTCTTGGCTGGTTGCTTTTCTGTTCTACATTGGGCATCTGTGTATGCTTCATTTGCTTTAGCTTTTTGATTCTTATCTTCTGAAGACTTTTCCTCCTATAATTGGCAATTAAAGGTAAAAATAACAAGGTGATTCTTGTTCAGTGACTTTTAAAAGTACGCAGTCAGTGCAATGCATATAAAAAGATTAGTAATTTCTACTACTATTATATTCTTATTTGGTATCACAATGTTTGTCCTGCATATTTTCTGTAATATAATTATTTTCATACAAAAAACATTCATTATAATTACATTCACACAAAATCCACATCCTAGGAAGCTAGGATTACAGATCAGGCTATTCAGGCATATTACTGAAACTTAGGGAGTAACATACAGCTTAGCTGAGAGTTTAAACAAGGGATGGGATTAGATCTTTCATACCTGTGTTAGCTGAATTGGACTTTTTTCTGTTTCCCAAGCTTGGTAGTCTGACAGCAGCAGTGATCTAAAACTCCGTTTATCTACTTGTACTGACCTGTTTATTCTAAGACCTACTGAAAAAGGACAATCTTTAGTAATACAGTAGTTTCTGGAATTACATTGTTGGTATTAGCAAAAGATCTTTGATGACTGATAATGCTGGTGTGCGGCCTAGGATTTAAACATTTTTTGGCTACATGCCTTAGTGCCCTTCAGTAAAGACATTCTTTGTTCTGTCTGATCTATAAATGCTGAAACTGGAACACAACCATAGCTACCTGGACTCCCAAGCGTTTTCATCCATAGATCAGTGCATCATAGATCTACAAAGTCCTGTTCAGATGGAACACCAGAAGTCAGGCAAGTGTGTCTATACCCTAGAGCCCATGTGGGCTTAATTTGTGCGGTAGCATTCTAATGTAAATTTAAGAGGTCTGGTGTGAGGCCTCAGCTTTCAGGTTCCTAAATTTGGATCTTGCAGAGATGCTTGTTTTTATGCCTTCTGCCTTGGGTACTCACCTTTCTCAAAGTCAGCCCTTCTGTAAGGCTTAATGGAACCAAACTCTTCAGAGGAAAAGCTTAACACTGTTTGAAATATCTGTGGCATTTGAAAAGAGATTCCAAGGGAGTGACTGAATGAGACATTTAAAGAAATAGCTGAATGGAGATGGGATGGGGTGGGGAGGGGAAGATGAGTATATTATTCTTTGATTCTATTTTTAGAATAATTTTCACATGAGTACAGTAGCTGAGAAAGTTGCTAGCATGGCAGCAAAAACGTGATCTTACCTACATCAACATTCGACCTTACTCCCAGTTTTGGTCTCTGAAATCAGAGGAAGACTCTCCATAAAAAGGGTGCTCTTCAAATGTTGACAGCTTGGTGGTAAAAAGTATGTTGATAACTAATTTGGGGATTGCTCTTGAAGGAATGGCCTTGATCATGTGGAGGGAATTAGTATTCCGTTTTGAAAGGGAACTAGCAAGTATTTATTTCAGCAGCTCTTCCACCAGAATCCGGCAGAGCGTTCCTCAGATTCAGGACTAGGGGGAGCTGTACCTCTAGGTGAGCTGGTGTGACCTTCCCACAACGGAGCAAACTTTTCTCTCGGGGAGCTCATTAAATTAACGCCTTCATTCAGTAAACCAATTTTATTTACACACATAGAGCTTCCTGATAACCTAAGCAAGCCTACCTTCAGCTATTTATCAGGAGTGCTAAAAAATGCAGCCCCTTGTTTCTTTTTTTCTTTCCTGCTGGGTAAAAATTTTTGCAAACGCAGAATAGAAAATAACTACTTGAAGAAGTAGGGCTTTCTAAGTTTGTTATAGGAAAATTCAAGTCAACAGTGAAAAGGAAAAACAATTGTCAGTAATTCCAGCTCTGTATTTCTAAATCATCTGTTTCCATTAACTGGCAGAGAATGAAACCTTTATTGCCAAAAGATCAGACAACGTTGCTTGGAATGTTTTCATTATGAAATATCAGGTCCCTCTCCAGCTAAGCTCCCTTATTTTGCTTTTAAAAAACAGCAATTTAAGTACTGTAATTTAAATAACAACATTTTACAAGTCCATATGTGTGTAAAAATAAAAATCCATAGCTGGTTATGTGATGTAACTAAAATTGAAATTCAGAGCTTCACAGAAAAAGTGTCTGACTTGGAATCAGAAGCAGGAATTTGTGTTTCTTAATTTTACAACTTGAATTACAAACTTTTTCCATGTAGTTCACTTGTAGTTAAGGAAGAGTAATGGATTTGCAAAGGCAATGAAGAGGAAAGAAATAAGCAACTGACTACAATAAGACTTCGTACGGATACCATAATTTGAAGAATTCTGTGGGCATATGCAATATTTCCAGCAGATGTGTTTGCTACCATGTAATCTTTAAGTGCTCTTCTGTACCCATATGAAGACAGTTCCAATTCCTCTTTTGGTTTGGGAGCTGAAATATGTGACCAGTATTTTAAAGAGGTGCTTAACCCAGGAAAGTCAATGTTCAGATCATTATCCAAAATTAAGCGTGTAAGTTTGTAAGTAAGTTTGAAATCTGTTTATTAGTTTCTGTATAAAACGCATTTATTAGTTAATTCTAGATACTGCATCTAAAGCATATGACAATTAGAAATTTGTAAGTGCTTTAAGAAAACTATCTTCTTCATCATCATTTTTGTCCCTGATGAATATAGTGAGCACATGGGCAACATAGCAGTTCTTGGCTTGTATGATTTGTAATTGTTTTTAGCTGTGGCGCACTCAGGTCAAGGGGTGGGATCCACGTGTCTGAACACAGGCGCCTCGTGCTATTTGAGACGCCCTCGAATATTCAAGGTATCCACACAAGGCTGGCTGATATTACACAGGCCCGACAGGACACCCATGTCCTTCTGGAACAACAACTACAGGGCCAGGCAGAATGTGCTAGGGCATCCCAAATGGCACTGGATGCCTGTAATTGGGCAGCTGAACCCCACACAAGGTAGCTGCTCTTGGAACGTTTGACAGACAACATTGCATATAATAGGTATTTCTCCTCAGTGCCTGTCTGAGCATCCATGTGAAAGAAATACTCTTTACTAAAGAGCTCTTTCTTCCTTGACAGAATTTTCTATTGTTCTTTTCTATCCTTCTACTATATTATTCCAAATAACATCAATTCTGTAGATAGAATTAATTGAGAGGACATACAATAACTGGGTTATTATGATCTCTGGTTGCCCATTTAGATCTATTTATCCTAAAAAACACAGGACTACTAAAGATAAACGTTTTCTTCTCTCAGAGAAGCTGACAGTATGATCGTCAGACTGGCCTTTAAACTTCCGAAACCTTGTATCTGAAAACTCCTCCTCTCCTTTCACCCCAACAAAACGCAAGTCGCAGTAGCCTCAGTAATGGACACTGAAGCATCTCCGCTATTTGTAAGTTATAGGGTCTAAGGATTTTAAAGATGAGAAAACAGTTTTTAAAGACCCACTTAAATTCATTATTTTTGCTCAGATAAAAGTGCTTTGAAAGTCTGTACTAAAACTAGGAACCTGCTATAGGACGGTTATTTGCGAGGTGCTGTGAGTTAGTGAGCCATGTTGTGGGAATTGTGGCCACTTCCCCAGGCCACGTGCGAAAGGACAGCCTGAACAAAAATTAGTCTGCAAAAGCTTTGTGGACCGATAGCTTCACCTTGTTGAAAAACAAATAGGCAAATGGCTCTTGATGCAAATAGACATTTCAAATCGCAGCACTACTTCAGTGTCACTGTTAGCATACTAAAACTATGTATGCTAAACGCTATTCATGATGAAAATTGGGTTATATATTAAAAATGGGTCATTGTATTCATAAAATAAATGAGCAAAAAAACAAGTGCTTCTCTTTAAATTACATGTGACTGAATATTTTTAGCCCATATAAAAGTACTACATTGGCTTTTATTTTGGAATATACATCCCAGTTATAAAAGAATCTAAGGTTCACAGAAATAAACAAGAAAGGAAAATGAATATACACGTACTTTTTTCATGAGGTACTGAATCACTTTTGTCTTTTGGGATTTTAGGCATCCGATTTGCATAGATATTTTTAACATAAAGTTGCCGATTCTTTTCCTAAGAAGAAATAAATACTTTTAAAATTCTAATATGCATTAAGAATTACTTTTTACCAACTTAATTTTCCCATGTTGGGAGAAAACTGTCAGTGATTTTGCTTTGTATCAGGCCATGTGGTGACTTTGTCATTTACATAAATGGGAATCTGTCATGCTCTTTCATAAGCCAAATCAAAATTCTCCCTTTTTAAGGCTAAGAACACATCTGTACACCTACATGATCTTTTACATAACACAATGTTCAGAAGATGAAGTCATCTCTAATGATTTTTTCACTTGTTGTTCTATTTTTCTCAGACTAAGTAATTTTTGGCTTTACTTCCTTTTTGTTAAATTTATTTACTCAGTGCCCTTGTTTACAATGTGCTCAGTTCTGTTTTACAACCCATTGCTTGGGAGATGACATAAAATTCCGAAGCACACTTTTAAAGTTTATATAGCAAGAGTCCTTTCCTTACTGAAACCTGTCTTGGACACAGAAGAGAGATTTCAGTAACACTCTCACCGTATCAGGTTTTAGTGTGCAAAATAGGACCTGCATTTACTTTGGAGACACAGGTTGTCCTGAAACTCTGTCTGAATACCTTGAATGGTTTGAATAAGCCAGGTGCCCAAAACTATGAATGTGTAAGAATAAACTCTGTTCTGGCACAGAAGCAAGGTTAATAAACGTCTGGTGTTCTTTATGGTAAAACAACAGAAGGCCTTGTGAATCTAAATATAAAGTAAGTTGACAGAAAACTGTGTGGAAAACACATGAAATAACAGAAATATTTTAGGGAAGCGTTCAGGTGAGAACTGTGCCTTAGAATAATTTGCATTTTGGAACAGTTTTACATTAGTGTTGCTGGGACTACAATTATTCCCATCTCCCAGATTTGGACGTACAGGAGGAGATGAGGCTCTGGCAAGGAAATAGCACAGCACGTGCTGCTCGGGCCCGGGGCCCAGGAAGAAGCACTGTACTTTCTTCCTTTCCCGACAGCTCGCTGAGCTTTTGCAGCTGAGCAGCCTGGCTGCTGCCAAATACCAGGAGGGAAGTTGCTGCACCTGATATGTAGGTAAGAGGGGCAAACAATGCCCCTGTAGAGAAATGTAAATGTCCATGAATCCTCAGGAGCTGCCTGTTCTGCCCTTCCCAATGTCTGGGAAAACTCCCCATAACAAACATCTTTCACAGACATTTGATTCCATTTAGAAAGAGAAAGCTCCCTGGCAGGATCAACAGATGGATCAGTCACTTTACATAGAAATAAAGAAAGTATATTTTAACTGTGTTACAAGCACGGTTTAACTTATTAAAAGGGTTTTCGTGTTTTCTGGAATATGTACCGTTTTTCTTATTTACAACTCACACGACATACCATTCATTGGAGTTTTGTTTCTGTTTCTATTTAGTGTCACTTTCAGGTTTTCTTATATGTTTGGTTTACAAGCATTACAGTAAGTGGTGAACTGGACATACTTGTCCCCAAAATATCTAGCTGAAAAACAAGCTGGAATTTAAACAAACTATTGAAACATTTATGTAAGTCTTTTTCATAAACTCTGGTTTTGAAGATTGTAATATTTGGCTCATTTTGATTTGAAAGTGTTTCTGTAAGCGAGCTCAGTTAAAGTTAGTAGATGAATATATTGACCTAGATCTATCAAAAAGGTAACAAGTTGGTATGGTTCAAATTGTAATGTATTAAGCTCTGTTTTGATTAGTTATTGAAATACTTTGAACTTTTGACAAATAGACCCTACAATAATTTCATCATTTGATATTTTGACTTCTTTTTGGTAGACTATAGACTCAACTAGGAAACAAAAATTCCATTACTAAATAATATAAAAGAGGTAAAAGAAATAGGTAACATTACATACTTGAATTTTCTTGTAGGAACAGAAATCTGTTTAAAATCTTGAATACCTCAATTTTTTGGTGAAGAGAGTTAATTTCCACTTGCAAGTTCTTTGTAATTATCCCAGCTTCTACAGCTTTTTTGTTCTCGTTTGCCAGCTGACGACTAAAGGTGCTATTGTTCAGCTTCAGCTGCTCTTCTAGGCTCTTAAAGAAATTACATATTTTACTATATGGATGTACTCAGTATGACTGTTGAAAAATTTCAGTTCTTACCAGATTTAAAAAATAAGCATGCTACTATAATGAAAAGTAAGCTTCTAATAATTATACCTTATTGTAAACAATGAATTTATGAAGTATCTGAAAAATTACTTTAAAAATGAGCAAAAACTGGTTTAAAACCTGATTTTACTAAACAAAAAAAGTACGTTTTGTATTCAAACATAAAAAATAACGCCATACATTACCTTTCTGGTGGATTAATGAATACAATCATCTTTGCAAAATGTTAAGACAACATTTCTGTTCACACTGAGATCTATTAACCGTGGCAGCATAAGGAGGCTTAGTGTAAATGAAAACTAGGTAATTTATTGAGTACTTTATCATCAGAACCCAGTGCCATGCACTGAAATGATAGTTACTAAAACTGTAAGGTGGACACCTAACCCTGCATGCTTTTTATAGCTTCTCACTAGGACTTCCGTAAATAGAAAGTTTTCAAAAGAGAGTCTGAATTCAGCTGTTTATGTTTTCATTTTCTTTCATGTAGTAAATATACTTCAGACCTAGCCGTTCAGATGGTGAAATGCCTCTAAGACTACCTGGGTCTTTTTTTAATTCCGTGCATAATATACCCCATAGAAAATATAAATTAATTCCTGGAGGACAACGGAAATTTCACTCTTCCAGTTTTGTATTAAAAACTGTATTCCTGTCTTCTTGTGAAAAGTTCGATAGGAGTAAAGAAGCATGAGATATTAAAAGGAGCTATCTCCTCTTCAACTCCCACAGGGCTTTTACTACAGTTGCGTAATAAACCAACAGTAGAACCAACCCCAAAATCTAGGACACCTGACTACTGCTTGATTCAGCAGCCGCTCTACAGCTGACTACAGTGAGTGACAGTAGTTCGTGAACAGGAGATGTAGGTATGTCCATACTGCCCACCAGCACCACGTAAAAACAACCAGCGCTAGTTCCAGATAAGCCAGCTTTTCTTGTTCAAGGAAGGAGATCAGCAGCAGCCTGGCGTTCTCCACGTATGAGTAATCCTCTGCTTTGCCAAGGTAAATTAGGGTCCGTGCTATTGTGGCTAGACGGCCCAAGCAAGCCGGGATACCCCATGCTGCTGGCAGGGAGCAGAGCAGGCACTCTGCTGAAGGTGACTCTCCAGCTATATGCTACGCTTCTGACCTAACAGGGTTAAGGCATACGACATAATTGCTAAAAGACCTTTATTACCAGACTTAATCTACTCATACATTTCTGCCGGATTTTAAAATACTGCCATTTGTAGTACCTTACACTCAGGACAGCACTGGATTAAAAAGAGTGTTCGATGTTACAGGATTGTATCAGAATCATTAACGTGACAAGAAGCAGCTAAAAACTTTCCACTATCCTTGCACAGAAACCTCTCCTATTATTGTTCCACAAATACAATGACATGCACATATTACCTGTATTCTCTTATTATTCGCTTCCATTTTTTCTGTAAGGGCTGATAATCTGTGATAAAGTTCCTCTCTCTCTGCAAGAGCTTTATCTTCTGAAAGCATATACAAGGTCTGCAAAGCTTCTTTAGCTTTTAGCAGCTCTGCTTCAACATTTCTGAGCTTCCTGGCTGTACTTCTCTCGTCCTCCTGAGACATCCTAAGGAGTTTCCTTAAAGTTCTCACCTCATTATAATGATTTGCTAAAAGATCCGGCAAGTTACTTTTTGAATTTTCGTATCTATCTATTGCTTTCAAGTGTCGAGACTGAAGCTGTTTCAAAATGTTGTTTTCTAAGATTGATGCTTCTAATTTGTGCTGTAAATCGAATATTTCATTCTTCAGCTCTTTAATTTTGTGAAGTCTTGCTGATGATATTTGCTGAGCCACTGCATTTTTTTTCTGGGAAATCGTATTACTCTGCAGGCTTAAAAATGAAGAATCCTGATGTGGTATCTTCTCAGCTGGAAATTTTTTTCCTCCTGCATTCAAACCGAAGTAAACTGGCATTGATACATAGCAATCATTTGAGACAGCAAAATCACTTTATGTCTTTACTGCTCTCATAAGCTCATATACTGCTCACCCAAGCTACTTAACTGTGGTAGATTTGACAAAATGCCCAAGACCTGTACTAAGACTTCGATGTTCAAGTATTTCACAGATAAATCCATTAAAGATTTTATATCTCTGTGTGTTCATTTATGTGGCTGCACTGGGCCATACCTAACTAGGTCTACAAGAGTTTGAAGTTCCCTCCTTTCATTCTCTGAAGCCATTTTCATTCGAAACCGCTGTCATGCTCACTGTCCGTTAATAAGGGTAGCTACACAGGTGGTGCCTTCTGAGGCAAACAGCAATAATACTCTGGGAATAACTTAGTAAAATGTGTTTATGTTAACACATTACTCCAGTATCAATGGAAATAAATCTGTAAATCATGCAGTTCACTAATGTAGGCATGATCTGGGGACTGATGAACCAAATTCAACCCATCTAGAAAGATTCTCCAAGAGGGAGGACCTACACCTTGAATAGGGGCATGATAAAAAAAACAAAAAAAAACACCAAGAAAAACCCCATAGTAATCTAAAGATCTGCAAGTACTCAAAAAACAAGGTGATCACAATAGCACACGGTTAAATTTCTCTGCAGCTAAGATTTCTAACCAGCTTTCTAGAATTCTCAAGTCTGCCTTCAGCTGAACTACATTTTTAAACCTTACACGTTTATTAGTATAGAACAGTTATGCAGTTGTGTACACTGTTTCTATCCAGCAATTGAAAAAAAAATCTTTATGGGCTAGTATTGTAAGTGTATTACTGCCATTTACCTTTCTTTATGGCCAGCATTCTGAGTGAATTACTTTTGTTTTCCTTTCCTGAAACATAATTAGAATTTGAAAATAGTCAAGACTGTAAATCTGAGTGTGTTCCCCCTTTTCAGGCCTACATTCAATTTCACTATAGCTCTCAAGGTATTTCAGGCAGTATTTTGCTAGACGTTTATTACAATAATTTATATATCACACAATGCGTGTTATGGATAAAATAGGCAAGGTCCTAACCTATAAAACACCAGAGCAAAATGACAGATCTTTTCCAGCACTTCTGTCGAATCCAGCGGGTGCTGTGCACACAAACTCTTTACAGGAGTAGGCCCCAACCAGAACACCCCGTCGCAGATGGGAAGCAGCATCAAGCCAGCGGCGGGAAAAGCAGAGCAGGACACTGCCCGGGGCACCACCATGCCATGGCTTCGCCGCTTCCATCACCCAAGCCACAACAGAGGAAAGCTACACAAAGAGTGTCACCTGGGAAGACAGAGATGTGCGGGGCTGTGTTTTCAGCAGGGAAGGGGCCCTTCCCTGCCGCAGCAGCACCTACTATCGCTCTTCTCTCCCTCCCTGCTGGCAGCAGCCATGCCGGTCTTCCCGTTCTCCGCAGCTTCAGCTCAGCTCCGCTCCTGCCCTTCCCGCAGCCAGGTGCCTGGTGCGCTGGGCAGTAGGAAGGGGGTCAGCTGTACAGTCCTGCCCGTCCTTTGCTCTTACTCCTGAGATGCCTGACCCGTGCCACAGTTTCAGGATACAAATGGGCTGGTCTTTGGTCAGACAGCCAGGACAAGCTGGTAGGACCTCGCTGACAGAGCCACATGCGGACAACAGACCATCAGATTCAGTGGGACAGCAAAAGGAAAGGATAGAAAGGATCTGAGTTTAGAAATCAAAAGGAGGAGAGACTGTGACTTGGGCAGGGCAGTTACGTTTTTATATATGTTTTAAATGGATTAAGAAGGACTATCACAGAGGTTCAAGTAAACAGAGAAGAAATTATAGCACTCAGGTGAGGTCTGAACCTTCAAGACCTTCTGCAGTGAGCAAAATTAGCAGATGCTGTCAAAAAAACTTACCAGAGGTAAAAACCAAAGCAAATGGAGGGCACGCAAGCATCACACCCACATGTTCTCTGTAATGCAATTCCACTGCAGGAAGACTGCCATGTGGCCACAAATGTTGTCACACAAATATCTGCAAAATGAGAACAACCTTTACATTTCTATTTTATTTTGCCGGAATGTAATGAGAGGATGTAAAAGAAATGGGAAAATACCTTCCTGCAAAAGCTAACAAATATACTGTAAAATCTGTACACATCTATACAGGGTGAAAATGTAGGTTTTAATTGAGTTCCTGGGAAATCAGTCATTTCAAGGAGCCATGAACAAGCAAAAATAACCACTTAACATATGCAACAAAGCTAGTAGCCAATAAAGATAATTCTGCTAAACAGATTTTTAAAACGTGGTTATTCTTTCTGATCTGCTAGTTTCATGCCAGTGTGACTTCCTGACAGCAGCACATAACTTATTTAATACAAGAAATAATCAGTGGTTCCTCTCTCTTTTTTCGGTTGATTTGCATCTTGCAGATTTGGTAGCTCTAGATGTACGTTTGAAGCTCAGCAGGAAAAGGGTCATTGGTTTTACACTAATTTTTTGATGTGGCAGTTTAAGAAAGTATGGGTCTGGATATGAAAACATGCAGACATGAAAAGATTCTTCACTGTTAACATTTACGTTAAGGGAATATATTTGTGATATATGGTCATTCTGTTGAAGCACACATGTAATTTTACATGATAAGCCATGACTAAGCTGGCCAAAACACGGCTTTTTTCTCAAAACTGACACTTTCATGCAGACATACGATTTTTGAGTAACTTTCCTCGGGAAAGGCTTTTTCAGACTCATCATGCGATGCATGGTCAAACCCAGAAATTGCAGTATATGTGGGAGAGCCATTTTCAAGTCCTCAGATTAAAACTGAGGAATAAGGATCACAAAGGTGCACCCACATCTCAAGTGATTCTCCTGCCTCTTGGATCGCCACATATTGTGGGATAACACAATAGGGAACCTCTATCTCTCTTCTCTCCTCTTCCTAGTGTTTGAAACATGAGTTATCATTTTTCTTCACTGAACAACTGTTTCCTCTGTCTTCCTAATTATTGAAAAAATGCCAAAAAAAAGGAACAGCTATATTTCTCAGGAGTGTCTCATTTTACTACTACGAGAAAAAAAGCATCTTTTTATCATCTTGGGGGAAGATGCAATGTCCTTTTTTCTTCTTTTCCTTTTTCTTTCTAGGAATTTACTATGATACTGGCATGTATTTTCTAAAGATTTACAAGGTACTACCATCTAAATGCAAATATTTAACATAGTTTGTACTACCATCTAAATGCAAATATTTAACATAGTTTGTTTTTGTAATGTATACATTCTCTCCATGATTTATGTAATTTAAAAGAAATGTATTTGTATTTATGCTCAATACCTACAAAGTGGTTTACAACATTAAAAAAATAATTGTTCAAGTCTCTAGAAACTGGGTATTTCTAACTGTGTTTTTATAGCATTTTTAGCTTGCCATTCATGTCATAAAAATATAATTTAGTCATATTTTGCAATAATTAGATCACAAATCAGATCACAAAATTAACTTATGCATTAAAATAGAAATAAAAAATCTTATCTGCCATATTAACATTATAGGTAGAGGACACAGCAGCACCTATAGATGCACAACAGAGTATCTGACTTAGAGACTGAAATAAAGGTTTCCTTAACCTTTGGGGATGTTGTTTATTTTATTTATTTTCAAATCAGAATTATTTGCAAAAACAAAAAAGCTTGCTAAATAAAACCTCATAATGTAATAAAAGTGTCTCTGCACAGTTTCAGAAGAAAAATTGGGGAAAATGTCAGTGTTTTTTTAAATGAAAACAATTTCTTCACAGCCTAACTGTGCTTAACATATTTGTTTGCTTTTGAAAATGCTGCAAGACATTTATCTCCATGTCTACACATCCATGTAGCTTAGAAAATATCACCTGTAATGCACTGTTGTTGTCAGAGGTGTGGTTCTCTGATGAGATGATGATCTTACTTTGTTTGATCAGGTTCTAAGTAACAATGCTGCTTCCTCTGGAATTGTCTTTTCTCAATAGTCCAATTTTCAAACAAAACGAACTCTTCTAATTGGCTTTTCAAAAAAAAACATATATTTAGAATAAAATATAGAATGCCGACTGATTTTCTGTGTCTTTGTGAATATCTGTTACACTTCAATTTTTTTCCCTGCTGAGGCTGCTGGAGAGTAGAACAGATTATTTCATACTCATCGCAGCATTATTTAAACACCGTGGTTCTGCTAAAAAATATTTCTTGGGATATGGTTCAATCCATTTAATTTTCTTAGAATCACAAGAAGATTACTCAGACCGTAGTTTTATAGATGCAGAATTCTACTCAGTAGTAGAATAAGTTGTATATTGGGGGGG
>Ga0065711_1033130_pt1 | contig 26047 bp, 19 predicted proteins | sample Hoacrofraction12_FD_59098 | JGI IMG/M metagenome (GOLD analysis project Ga0065711, IMG submission 59098) | Hoatzin crop microbial communities from Cojedes, Venezuela - Epithelial fraction 12 v2 (version 2) | ecosystem: Host-associated > Birds > Digestive system > Esophagus > Crop | place... | reverse complement strand
TACTCTGCCCTGGTGAGGCCCCATCTGGAGTACTCTGTCCAGTTCTGGGCTCCCCAGTTCAAGAAAGATGAGGAGCTACTGGAGAGAGTCCAGCGGAGGGCTACAAGGATGGTGAGGAGACTGGAGCATCACTCCTATAAGGAAAGGCTGAGGGAGCTGGGCTTGTTCAGCCTGAAGAAGAGAAGGCTGAGAGGGGACCTAATAAATGGTTACAAATATCTCAAGGGTGGGTGTCAGGAGGATGGGGCCAAACTCTTTTCAGTGGTGCCCAGTGACAGGACAAGGGGCAATGGGCACAAACTGAAGCATAGGAAGTTCCGTCTGAACATGAGGAAGAACTTCTTCACTCAGAGTGACAGAGCCCTGGAACAGGCTGCCCAGGGAGGCTGTGCAGTCTCCTTCTCTGGAGATAATTCAAGACCCACCTGGACAAGGTCCTGTGCAGCCTGCTGTAGGTGACCCTGCTTCGGCAGGGGGGTTGGACTACATGACCCACAGAGGTCTCTTCCAACCCCTACCATTCTGTGATTCTGTGAAAGTTCAGCTGTTGCAGCACAGGTTTCTTTCTGACTTGTTTCAGCAATGTTGTATAGGGCCAGGTCTGAATCAGTGAGGGAAGAAAGTAAACGCATTTGGTCCTCCCACCAACCAGGAGGTTAGTTTTAAGATGCACTTGTACAGAGATCAAAAAGAAGATCAGAAAGCTGGTTTTGTTGCTGGTTAGTATAATGACATGTTCTTACAACAGTCTGATGACTGGGAAAATAGAGAATTACTGATTCATCTACAGAAACAAAATCATTACTAAGGAAATTGTTTTCTCACTAAAAGAGAAACGTACAGCTCCATTTGTTGCAGTAAGCGCCATCACATGCCAGTCTTGACACGGATCACAGCACTGCTCAATACCTGCCCTCAGTCAGTTTTCCATTCTGTACTCTAAACTTACCATTGGACAATGTCAGATACATGCACACAGATGCCACATAGACTGGTTTCATCTTACTTTCATTCTCTGTGGCTTGCCCACAAAAGTAAAGACTTAGACAAGAAGATTACGGTGTGATGTGTCCTCCTTTGACTGACCTACTTTGAGCCAAAAGCCAGGGAAGAAGATACACAAATCCACTTCTAATGCAGATTAAAATGTGCCTTTGGCACAGCATCCCCACCACATGTACTCATCATACATTCAAAAAAGGTTTTTTTCCATCCTTTTCCCAGATTCCTGTCATCAAGAGAGGACCATTAATGATAACTCCCTGAGGCTCCTTCTCCTCACGTTACACAATGCCTCATTCACAACTTAGGCATCAGGAACAGATGAAAGCAAAACAGAGATGAGTGGTGCTTTCTCTGTTATTCAGACTTTAAATCAAACACCCACTTTGCTGTACTATAAACAGAGCTGCCTGTTTAGAGCACCAAGTCGCTGCTGTAATGTTTCTTTTTCTTTAGGATTTTACATTTGGCCTGTGAGCAGCAATTACAATAGAAGTGTCAAGCAAAAATAAACCCCTGTTAATCACAGCCACTGTGAGCCTGCCAAGTAAATCACGTCTCGGTGTTGCTGTTCCATTTTTCAGGTAGAAATAAAAAGCGTGTGAGAATGCCAGAGTCTAGATATTAAGCTCTTCCCAAGAGGGAGTCCAAGGTTTTTGAAAATACAAGCTCTTCTCTTGTGTTCATGACATTGAGTGGAATTAGACAAGCACTAAAATCGAGCATGCAATGATCATAAGAATAATTCAGGTTGGAAGGATTCTCTGGAGGTCGTCTAGTCCAACCTCCATCCAAAGCAAGGTCAAAATGCAGAGTTAGGCCAGATTGCTCAGTTCAGGTGGGCTCAGGCATTTCTGAACAGCTCCAAAACACTGGTTCCACAGTCTTTCCAGGCCACCGGGCCCACGCTCAGCTGCTCTGACCACAAACAACTTTCTTCCTGAATCCAGTCGGGATTTCTTTTCCTGCAACTTGTGTACATTGTCTTTTGTGCTTCCACCATGCACTCCTGAGAAGGGGTTTGACCCTGTTTTCTCTACAGCCTCTCACTCCCTTAGGCTTTCCCTTCTCTAGGCTGAACAAACCCAGTGCCCTCAGCTTCTGCTCAAACATAGGTGCTCCTGCCTCTTCAAGTGCTCCAGCTCTTTACCCATCTATCACAAGTTCTGAAATCATATACAAATTTCTTTTGGTTTTGCTCTACAAATAGGCAGGTCTATGCATCTGCATGGAGAAATGGAGAGAGCTCTGGGCTCTCTGCCAAGCCATTATTTTCCCATAATTTTCAAACTTGGAGGCTTCATGCACTGCCTTGTGCATCACAAGGGAGCTGCTTTCAAATCACCTGAAGGGAATGGTACCAAGCTTGTTCCCCTCCAAATCTAAGAATTTTCTGTGAGCTTTGGAGGGTGTTCTATCGTCACCTTTTTACTGCTCCCTGTGCTGTGAAAATCCAGCCATTTCCAGGTGACGCAGCTGCTGTTCCAGAACAGTAGAGTGCAAGTGGGGCAGTTTCCATTGTGCCAGCGAGCCACCAGCCAGGGTGGTACCTAAGGATAAGTATAATCAGTTTAAAGATGTTGTGAGGCCTCCTGTTTCCCTTTTCTTTAGAGTAACAGGTAGTGGCTTGATGACTAGGTCAATTGTTATGAATATTAATAGGAATATCAGACACCTCTTTTAGCCGAGTCAATCTTCAGACATCATCTGTGTATTGCAGACTTGAGCTTATAGAATGAGCTTTCAAAACAGATAAATGGTTATTTTCCCCAGGAACCTTCAAAAACAGTTAGCTCATACCTGATCCAGCCATAACCTGCAATTTAGTAACACAATTTTCACATCTCATTCTAGATTCATGTTTCTTTTCCACTGTAAAACCCTAATCCTGCAACTGCCAGTTACACTGAGTCACCGCTCTGAAATAAATTTCAGACAGAAGAGCCTGTTGCTCAATAGAAAGGGATTAACTGGACTGAGCCTCATTTAAGTAAAAACTTCATTACAATTTCGGTATTTCCTGTCAGTCCCCAAGAACCCTGTAGATTTGTATTCCATTCCTGTAGCTTAAGATAGACATTTTTTTCTGATACAACGTTATCAAATCACACTCCTGAATTGAGCAATACAACCTCAAACTCTGCTCAATCTAACCATTTTCACGGCAAAGATTCTGAAGTGTTTCAGCTCAGATATGCTTCACTGCATGGAACGCACTTTGTAATGGCTTAACACCAGCTGCATTGCCAGCATCCCTCTTAACAAGAGATATTTCCCCTTTATTTTACAACAGTATAAAGACCCCAAGAGTAAGAAAGATACCTTTGAACTGTGATTCACACCACCCTGAATAAATTCATCATCTATCAATGGCAAAGTTAGTTGCGCTGGAAGATACTCTGTCTGGAAATACACATAGGAACAGTTTTGTACCTGACTTCCAGTCTCTGCACCATCCACACTTTTGTACATACAGCTTTAATAAAGTAGCATGCACACATAAAAGGTATTTCACATTCCTCTACCTGTGACCAAAGTCCACTAAGAGTATCTGGGTACGAGTGAGAAAAACAGTTTCATCTTTCTTTCATGAGCTCTTCCCTAAGATCATCCTACCCCCACTGTAGGGAATGACTCTGACTGGTGATACGCTGATAGCCACAAAAGCTATGGAACATTTTTTAATAACCCACCCCAAGAAATATAAATGCTTGCTTACTTAAAATTAAGAAACCTTGGTCCAATACCTTCACTCCGCAACAACAATGTGCAGAAAAACAAATCAGCAGAGGGGGGCAATTTCTCTTATGTTCCTTCTTTTTTGTGGCTTTAGTACCGCATTTGCTTAGAGCAGCCAGTGAGTACCAGCTCATGCTCTCTTCCTTGCTAACCGGGGTCCTTACCGGTGACGACGCTGGGGATTTTGGACAGAAAGCTCTTGACAGTGCGGATGGGAACTCCACCTGTTTTGTCATCCTGCATTCTCGTAATGATGTCTTCAATCTGTCAAAAGGAAGGAGAGACTTAGTGGCTTTTGTGAAATGGTGATGGTTATGTTCATATATCCTAAGTGCTTTGGAGTCCTGCTGGCAGGATGGGCTTCAAATACACCATGTGCGTTACTGCACAAACACAGACCTAGAGATACGGCTACCACCTCCCAGATTTAAACCCTGAAACAAGAAACCATAAGACAATGCAGACCTGCTTAAGAGATGGTGGTCTAAGCATGGCGACAATCCTACTGCAACCATGCTTTTGTGCTGAGCAGGGGTGGCAGCAACGTGTTGTTCCGCCCATGTGTGAATTAGGTCAGACTCTCTACTACAACCACCTTAAGGCACCTCCTATCCAGCCCAGTTCCCCCCCTTTCCCACATTTATTTGAATCCTCAATCTCGCACCCTTGGGAGGGCTTTCATTTTCCAAAGGTTCCCTGACATTGCCAAAGGTCTATGGCTTGAGAAGAGCATAAGACAGAACAACTGCAGGGTGATTTCCCGATGCCTCATGCTGTAGGTGGGGGTGGTACATGTCCACAGTCACTGTATGAAGTACACAACCAAAAATAAAATGATGATAAAGTGGTTAGATTTTCATAGCCAAGTTAACTTTTACTTCACAAGCACTTAATCCATCATATACAGGAAAATACATGATCATCTTCAAAAGCCTTGGCAATCAGAGGATCTGATTACAGGGGAAAAGAACTTAATCCTCCTACCATTTACTCCAAAAAGAAAAGGGATTTTTGCTCCTTCTGAGGCTACTCCCCCTACATTTACTTAAAGGCAACACCAGGGAGAACAAGCTGAACATGAGCATGGCGCAGAAATCCAGTATCTCCAAAACCTCTCTTCTTTCAAGTTAGTAAGGTCTCAGAAACTCATCAAAAATAAACCCAAAGCTGTTGGCTCTGTTAGCTCGAGCAGCTGACAACACAGCCCCTACCCACTGGTGACGGGGCCGAGGCCGACAGCAGCCAGACAGGGAGCACAGCTCTGATTTTACCAAAAGATTTTCTCCTCACAGATGCTACAAAACACAACCTCATCAGAGAGGTTATATGGTGAGAGCATGGCTCCTTGCTCTCCTAAAGGCAGCCCAAGGGCTCAACCAGCTCTCTTCAACTCTGGAAAGCTGGCATCATTTAGATGCGCAAGTGAGTTGCTTTCACAGACTTAACACCTACATTTCAAAAAAAATTTAATTTCAAGTCTTCCCGAGGTGGTAAGATAATCTCCTTGCCAACTTCAGACACTGAATTTGATCACTGTTGTTTTAACCTCAGGCTATCACTTAACTGAACTGTTCGCACCTTGTTTATATATTATTTTTAAGTTAACACATGCCCTGAACAAATTCTCAGCAGGAATGAAGTCACAAAGATGAAAATATCCCAAGATATTAAATAGATTACAGGAGGGTTGGGTACCTACAGATAATCTGTGATAGAATAATGGTTCTTTTTCCCCCAACCCAAACACTATGAAAGTCAATACTGCATTTTTCCCTTTACCTGATCTTTAGGCAAGATTATTTGCTGACTGAAACAGTTTCTTCCAGTCTGAGGTTATCTGAAGGAGTAACTACTCCTCTCAGTCTGGACAAGGAGCATTTCACACCACCTCGTGCTGCTGAGGAGCCTCACAGCATTGCACATCTCCAAACCAGACCTACAAGGCTAGAGCCAGAGGGACAGGACAGCTCTGCTACCTGCAAAGGGTGGACCAAGAAGGTCAGCAGACTGAGAACCACTTCAACAAAGCAATGAAAAAGCCTCTCCGTGACCAACTAGTTGTGTGCCTTCATCAATATGCACTTGCATCTGGCAGCAGGGAGAGATTTTTTCCACGCACATTAGGAGGAAACTGCTCTGGAATGGTTAGGAGTCCCATGTCTTCAGAAACACTTGATGGCTTTAAAAAAATGCAAGCATAATTTCTTGTAAAACTGTTGTTTTCTCTTTTTCTGTTTCAATGGAAAGTTCAGAATGAAAAACAAGCTAAAATAATTTTTTTGATGCAGGAAAATAAACTTTCTTACTCTTTTGCTCACTGTAAGCTAAAGGAACACCAGACATGATTTATGTCATTATCACCCCAAGAAAAGTTCGATTTCAAGCAAAATAAATCTTTAATTATGTTCAAAGCAAAGTACACTGTTATTACCTAAACTATTCCCATTTCAACCAATCAAGCAGGCACTGGTGTCTCAAATGGGGCCGTTAATTTGGGTTTCAGTCATAATTACAAAAGCCTACTACAGTTTTAAAACAAATAAACAAAACTGCCCTAGAGATAACTCCTTCCTCCTCTTGTCTTCCTGCCTGAGTACTGGTACTTTCTGCTCTCCTTATTTCTGAGGGCTGGACGTTCTTTCCATCCCTTTCTACTCAGATGCCACATCTCCTTCCTCTCCTGTCCTCTCATCTGATCCAGACAAGACTACGCCTGCCATCCTCCTACAGCACACCAGCATTTGCAGTCTGCTGCCTGAGGGTTACAGCCTCTGGTTGCACACTGTCCTTCCATTCCCAACATGGTTTCCTTGTGCCTTCCAGCAAATTTCTGCACTGCTCAAAGAGGACAGCATAGCCTACTCAAACATTTGATGATCATTATATCCTTTCTTAAAGTTATAATCAAGTTTTACATAAAATATTAAAAAATTATATTTAACAACCTATGTCAAGTTTTTGCTCAGTCCACTACAAGGAGAAGATCTGACCCTTTGTACCAGCCTTTGTGTTTTGCATCCACGCAACATTTGCAGATATTACCGCTCCAGATCCAAATTCCTGCTTAGCTATGGAAATGCTTCATGAAATAAGTGATACAGTGACAAAGTGGAAAAAAGTGGTTATCAGAGCTTCTAGTGTGGTGAAAAGCAAAGAGGGAACATCAAGTATGAAGATCGCTTTCATCAAAGCTTTTCATGTTAGCTTTTTAGAGAGTTATCTAGACACTTCAATACTAACAATTCTCCCTTCAGCTTCTGCATGCCGTTAAATATCTTTTAGGTTTCCTCATCTGGCAGACAGGGAATAAGAGTCCTTGGATAGTTTATTACACCAGGCTAGGAGGCAGGATTTAGCAAAACTAAGCATTCCTCCTATTTGTCACTCCTCAATGACCAAGGTTCAGTGAACTAACTTCTGCCCAACCGAAGTCATGGTAAGAACTGGCAATGGTTGTTTTTTTTTTCTGTTATGGGGGTCACTGTTATTTCAATTTGGTCTGATTTTGCACCAGCAAAGGGAACTGTTACTCTTCCCTCCAAGTGGATTCTGGGTCAATATCTCCCTGAGAAAGCCAGAGCAATTTATGTATCTGCTGTCACTGTTAGCTACACACTGTAATGTATGTATGCCTAACAAACGAGATCTGCCTTTCCTCCTGACTGTTTGCTGACAACTCTGCTCCCTACATTTGTCCAGAATGATTTTAGTCCACGTTACTCCACTTTCAACGCATTGAAAAGGGCTTTTGGCTTCAGGAGCGCGTTATCAGCGGAGACAGGACTCTATAGCAGGTACGAGAGTTTACCAACATACTCTGTTACACAGAATGTGTTGGGGATTTAATGCATATGTGGGATTTGCTGGTATTCATTAGACTTCCCTCTTTTCCACTATCAGCACTTTTGCTGGCTAAGGAGGGTGAATGCATGAAGTACAAAACCTCGAATTTCTGTCAGAGTCAAGATGTCTATCAGAGATGAGAAGTCCCTTTTCTGAGACAGGGGAAAATAAAATATTACATTTGCTGATATGTTATAAGGAGCAAGTAATAATACAACCACAAATATAATGAACACAGCCTGGCAACTTTGAGTCATTAACACGCAACATTCCTAGACCATTATAAGTGGGAAAACAACTCTCGACTTCGCGGGAGCTTCTCTTTCTCCCAGCACCAAAATAAAGCAGGCACCCAGACCGCTGCACGTTAGCGCGCGCAGCCTTGCTGAGCCCTGGCAGCACCCTGCTCACAGTCAAGGCTGACCTTGGAGGCGACGCACTGAGGGAAGGGCAAGAAACAAGGAAAAAAGAAAAGCCAACAGCTCCTGTCTCCCATGACCCCATGTCTAGGCACCAACAACAGCTTACTGGAGCTACCTGGCTGAACATGTTTAATTGCAACTGACTACCATGTAATGATGTCAGAGGCCACCACAGTCCCATTTTGCTAGCTCATTTTTGTGAGCTAGCGAGGGAAACAGTGCCCTTTCTATATTCCAGCCTCTAAGTTAGCTGCACATCCTCCCCTGGACCCTGCAGGAAAGGTCCTGCTGCCTACTGCTGAATATTTTGGTATACATCAGGTTCCTGTCTCATTATGCGCAGCAGGTACCCTACTCTCGGGGATTCCTGTCACCAGCTAACCTGTGGCTGGAGAGTCTCTGAGCATCGCTCATCAGCACCAACGTTAAACATATAGGGTTGGACAGACAGCTCTGCATGATGCCAAATATTCTCTCTGCCCGAGCAGATGAGAGCTCTCATGAATATTGGTTGAGCTGGATGATACATGGAGGAAAGGATCAGTCTGTTGTTAGCTAACATGCTGGCAACAATTATAAACACATTTGGTCTTTCACTCTTGACTGAAACATAAGCTTAAAATAGACTGTTTCTGATGTTACCAACCCCTACGGGTCCCAAAAGAGCCTCTGACTAGCTTTCTGACAACACCAGCACGCCTGTGCCTTCTGCACCTGCCGACTCCTGCCACACAGCCCCACGCACGTACAGGCAAGGTGAGTTAACTTGACAAGATGTCTGAAGCCAACTTGCTTCACCAGTCCAGACAATTTCACTCTGCTCAAACACAGGAAGAGGCGACAAAAAAAAAAACAAAAAAAACACGGGCCAATATATCTCCCTTCAGCATCCTCGAGGGAGAAAGGACAACCTTGCCTCTGAGACAGCGCTGGAAAGCAGCAGAGCAACACTGCCAGAGAATTGCTGGGTGACCTTGAACAGACAGCTTCATCTGTCTCTGCCCAGCTCTCCTCTCTTGCCTAATGGAGATAACACACAGGGGCAGTGAAACTTAATTCAAAGATGTCAGAGGAGGACTTGGAGTGCCTCGGATGTCGGATGCTACATGACTACAGAAGACATGCTCCCCACCTCTGACCACCTTTCACAATCCCAGCAATGGCAGCAAGAGCAGTGTGAGAGTGTGGCAGAACACGGACGCGGCGGCTGGCAGGGCCTCTCGGCTGCGTCCCGCATGGCTGACTGCCAACGGCGGCTGAGGGCAGGGGCACCGATGTGGCCTCTTCCCAACGGAGCTTTCATCTCTATTGCTTTTAAAAATCTCAGAACTTATTTCAGATAAAGGCAGAGCATACCACATAGCTCCCTCACACCTGAGTGTGTTTCAGAGAAGAAACAAAAGAACAACTACATTCTCTGGATGTTTATTGGGAGGGTGAAACAAAGCTAATAACATCACCTTGAAACTGGTAACGTGCTTCAGCATTTATATATCTCTGTTATGAATAGGAGAGTACCATTGGAGGAACAACTCCCAACGCACTTGTTACTGCACTTGTTATTATTTGTATACTGCTGCTAATCTAGCTAGAGCCTCACGAAGTGAGTAGCTACCCAGCAAGTCATCACATCAAGGGACAGGTTTCACCACATCAGTTGAATTAACCAAAACGATGCTTAGGAAAAAGCTGTGACACTTCTTACTCAGCTGCTGAGGTGCAACACCGAAGCCTGGGGAGCACCAGGCAGCAGCTTTTCGATCAGACCATGCCTCCTCCCCTAACACAGCCTACAATATCAGCTCTGCGCGGCACCTCTGGCTCAGGCCTGGGCTGCATTATAAGAGACGTCGTCACAGAAAATGGAAGCTGGAGCTATTCACCTCCGGCAGTATACGCACAGTTGGAAAACAGGGTTCAATATTCAGCAGAAAAACAAAGCCTAGCAAATTAATTCAGCAGAGATTCTCCAAATGAGCTGAACTAATGCAATTTTCTCCCTCCCCAAAATGAAGTTTTTTAGTCTATCAGCGTCAACAGTTAGAAGCAAAAGACATCAATGCATCAGTGTTATGCAAACTCAATTTTTCATTAAAAACATTTTGACACACAGCTCCCAATGAGCTCAAATTCTGCACGAGCTACAACTGCTTAAAAGAGGTGGCTATTTTGGCATGTTGGAAAGCTATATAAAATACTAAAAGTGAACTCTCATTTACTGACTGTGCAACTGTAATTATGGTAGCAAATGCCTGGAACTCTGGCATTTTGCAGCATAAGAGAAGTTTCTTGTGAACAGTGGTGCATTTTTTCCCCAAGCTTTCTACAGTTACAGTAAAGGTGTCACATATATGCATGTAAAGCAGCTTGAGAGATTCCACACCATTTAGAGCACAGCCACCCCAATTAGAAACCTTCTCAGGTTAGTTGCAAATTAGATCAAATATTTACTTTGCTCCATAAGCAAAAGTGTTAAGCTTCTCTTGACTGTAAGAAAGTATCATAAATATCCAGTGAAGATGATGTGAATTTTAAATAAAGCACTCCAATAGAAACCCAATGGCTGTAGAATTATCACTGAGGTGTGATGCAAGTTACATTTTGGTAAAAGAAATGATACCATTACTGCCATACAGTATGTATTGAATAGGGCTGGCTTTTGTGTGACTTCTGAACTATGCAAACACATAGGCAAACCCACGCACAGATACACACATGAATGCACAGATTGTTTCAGCCATTAAAACTGTAGGGTGGAAACATCTAGAAACTGTTTCTCAGTGTGCAATCCAAACTGGAGGAACCACTTTGGGGAAAAAAGGAAGAAGTTCAGTCCCCATGTCAGCTAAGCAGTACTGCTACAGGAGACACTGGTGCTGACAGCATCTGGGCTGTTGTTATCTGTCAGCTAGTGACAGCACTGAGCCTCCCAGACCATTTTGCTCAGGTCACCAGTCACCTCGTCCTAACTACTGCTGACCACACTATCCTCAGCTAGATGTGAATGAATAACCCTGAAGTCCTCTGCAATGACTATCTGCAGATAGAAGACTGAATCAAAACATTGCAGCAGCATGGGTTGAAATATGAAGGAACAAAAGTTACAACAGGAAAACTAGAGCTGCACTTATGCTAATATATTCACCACAGCCCCCTCATGTCAATAACCAAGAGGGGCTTGTGGGGGGCACGAATGCATGTGCTTTCTTTTGACGAGCTTTTACCAAAGTCACTGACAGCATGGACTGACAGCATCCTGCTGCCTCACTCCAGCCAGGGTCTGACACACAAGTTGCTGTGGAAACAGCAGAGATTTTCTTTTCTGTTCCATCACTGCACCGAATGCAAAATAAAAGGGGCTCCAGATTGCTCGTATGGTGATGAATGAGAAGGAGTGGAGCAGATGTGCCTACCACAGCCCACATGGGGACTATCATAGGAGCAGTAAACTCTGTACATGACACGGCAGAGCTCCTTTGCACGCCTGCTCCCACGTGGGCAGGCACCTTTGGGCCCCTTGCTGCTCCCGTTGCAGGCAGGGCACCAGTGCGAAAAGCCCATTAACCCAGCCTCAGGAATGCCCAGAAGCAAAGCTGTGACCCAGCTGCCATCTAAAACAAGACTGCACAAACTGCTTGAATTGGCAACTGCCAGAACTAAAAGATTTTAGTTCATCAGCTCTGTTTTTGCAAGTGCTTCTTTTGGAGGTTACCTCCCACACCCTGAGCTTCACTTTGAGTTCTGGCCATCAACTAATTATTCTCACGTACAACAAAATTACGCTGAAAGTTGTTTTATGCTGGAACAACTGAAAAAGCTCTAGGAATCTTAAATCCTCCAAAAACACTGGGCTGATTCTCCATTGTGTAACATGATCTGAGGCCAGTTTTTCAAGCCTGATTAGAAGTAGCACATAAGAGTTTTAGTATTACACTAGATTACATTAAATAATCGATAGTCCTAGCCCGTGGTGCTCTACGTGTGACCTGCTGTGAGAAAGCAGCACTGCTCGGTCCTCCGTGATGCTGAACTGCAGCATGATAAAGGCAGTACTCGCAGAGGAAGTTCACTTTCCTCTGGAGCATCAAATGTAAGGCATATCTAGACAGAAAAAATGCTGGACTTCAGCGGGTCACAAATCTGTTCCCACACAGGAACTTGCAGCTCCCCAAATCTTGATAAAAATGAAGAGCAGGTTATAAACTGCACCCAAACCACATCAAACCAAATCCACGAACCCAAGCAGACTCTCATTTGTATGTTCCCAAAGCTGGGAACTGGACGATGTTCCCAAGGCTCATCATCCTTCTCCGGAGCTGGAAACACAGAGCTGCCATCTCCCACCGTGCCTGCCTTCAGCACAAGGCTGCGGAGCAAGGGACTATGCAGCCGCCTCCTTCACAGCACCACTGGCACGTGAAAATGAGCCCTCCCATGCAATGGGGTGGAAAAGGCCATTCCTGGGTCTAGCAGAAAACAAATTAAACAATGCTGAGCAGGTGTAAGACGACAAGTTGTTCCTCATGAGTGATGTTTTCCACCCCCTCGCTACAAAATGCAGCAACTGCTACATAATGAATCTGAAGTATTTCATTAAATACATTATTTATTGAAATGAAATACAGAGACACAAACATTAAGCAGATGAGAAGTGGGGATGGAGCTGGTGGATGCCCGACCAGGGTTTCAGCATTGCTACTGCTGTCTTTAAAAATCTGAGTACTGATCAGCAGAGAATGTCATTGTGTCACCCCAAAGGCTCAAGAGAGGACTGCGTCATCTTCTGATTCTCACTTTTTTAAAGCCAAACAGATTTTCTACTGCCCTAGCAGATCTTTAACAGCGAGCAAACTCCGCAGTGAGAGGGGACAGCAACCTGCTGCATTCCAGACTATATTCTGCATACAGAACAAGCAAGCAGAAAGAAACTCACTGCCTTATAAAGTTACTATTTTCTGTTTAAAACTGTAAGGCCTAAATTTGCACTTGGATCTAGGCCCCATGCCCAAGGGAAGATTTGTGCCCATACCCTTGTGAAAAGGCTTTGAGGCATCTGTAGTAAAAAGGACACCTGAATTATAAGACAAGACTTTCACACTGCAGATTACTTGTTTCAGTACGAGCTTTGACAAAACACTATCAACTGCAGGCAAAAGCAGAACTTCAGTAGTATGAACTTGAGAACCTTATGGTTTAATAAGAAATGCAATATAACATCATTTTCTATTCATTTTGCAAAGCTTCATAAACAGGTTCCTAACTTCTCCCACAGTAATAAAGCTACTTGGAGCCATTCAGAAAATAGTCCATAAGCTATTTCCAGTATGAGATGCAGAAGTTTGGTTTTGTTGTTCTCTGCAGGAAAGCTGTATCATCGGCACTGAATCTCCACCGTTACTCTTCCCTAATGAATTGATGAGCAAAACTATCCTGCATATCCTGTCTTTCTATTTTGGTAGCTGATGGGCTCCTGTGGCTTAGCTCAAATAAATTATGCAGAAATACATGTACACATACCAAATGTTTTTCTTCTAACCAACAAAAGAGTGGGGCTTCAGGAATTGTTTTTTCTGCCTTATTTTTTTAAGCATTCCTCTGTGTATATAATACTGTGGCACATAATACAGTGTGACAGGTCATTTCATGCATCACCTAACCCTTTACACTGCAAAGTGCCGTACCACAATAAAGATTAGATGCATCCCCCTCACCTCCAAACGCCGTGAAGTAGATGCAAAGCAGAGCAATTTATAAGTAACAACAAAAACAGGAAACCCTGTTCACCACCACCAGAAGGTTGTATTTTGTTTCTCTCCCTCTTCATGTGATCGTGTCACCTTGCAATTTCTTTTTCAACCACATAAAAGTAAACAATTATAAAGGCAAAGACAGACAAAAAACCTCAAATGTTCCACTCAAGATTTACAGGTAGCACTGAAAAGAAAATGTTGCTTTCATTTGAAATTCAAACAGAAGGAAGACAGAGGCTTTGGGAAGATTTGTTTGTTGGAGAGTCAAAGGATGGAGCCCTCAGCACAGGAAAGAGGTGGAACTGTTGGAGCGGGTCCAGAGGAGGCCACCAAAATGATCCGAGGGCTGGAGCACCTTTCCTGTGAGGAAAGGCTGAGAGTTGGGGCTGTTCAGCCTGGAGAAGAGAAAGCTCCAGGGAGACCTTATTGTGGCCTTTCAGTACTTAAAGGGGGCTTACAAGAAAGACGGGGACAAACTTTTTAGCAGGGCCTGTTGCAACAGGAGAAGGACTCATGGTTTTAAACTAAAAAGAGGGTAGATTTAGACCAGATAAGGAAGAAATTTTTTTAAAACTAAGGAGGTGAAACACTGGCACACGTCGCCCAGAGAGGTGTTAGATGCCCCACCCCTGGAAACAGTCAAGGTCAGGTTGGACAGGGCTCTGAGCAACCTGGTCTAGTTGAAAATGTCCCTGCACACTGCAGAGGGATTGGACTAGGTGAGCTTTAAAGGTCCCTTCCAACCCAAACTATTTTATGATTCTAATGTAGATTTGGATTTTATTTATTTTTTTAAATACCCTTACAAACTATGTCTTTTCTCCATATTGCTTTTTACTGCCTTTTAAATGAATATATCAAAAAAGCAGTAATTTTATGACCACAAAAATGTACAAGATTACCAGTGTTGGAAACTGAAGCCCTTGGTTAAGCCCATGAAGAGACAAAGCTGAAGTGTTTAGCACTGTAAGACCTTCTGTACTAGCACTGGGAAAGAGTTCCAGACAGAAAGCAGTGACAGGCAGGGCCTGTGGTCTGTCCACCCACACCATATCTAAACACTCTGCAACGTACAGATGCCATTTTTTTTTAGTGAGTGGTCAGGTTTAGGCATTTAGCAATTATTGAAAAAACGTTTTTCAAGTGCTCTATTTGACTCTGATATGTTAGTGGGCAGCAGTAAAATGAAAAGTGTTAGAGAAAATTTAAAATAAATCTGACATTAATCAAACCAGATCAGACACTGTCTAACCAAAGTTATCTTAATTTAGGAATTAATTTATTCAAATATGCTAAGTTATGCTGATAGGCCAGTTTGCATAACATAAGAGCCTCTTTAACTGAGCCACTCCACTGCTTTGGCCCTTGACTTTGATAGCAGCTATTGGTAGAATGAAGAAACCCAAACCTCACAGACTGCTAAATGCAAGGCATGAATTAAAAATGCATATACCATTCTCATGACGTGATCATCACTACTAGATGCATGAACATTTTCATGCACTGCAACTACCATTTATTATTCTAAGACTCACTTGTGCTTTCCCTTTGGCAAAGCAAATGTTGCAAATCAAACAGTAGTTACAAGTTCCGCTGTGACTCAATTACGGTCCTCACCATGGGAGAAATTATTTACCTCAACACCGATTTTATGATTTATTCAGTGGTTCTGCCCCTGTTAGCTCTGTCCTTTGGTAGCAATGATACTGTCAATTTACTAAGAAGAATACTTAAACAAAACAATTTATAACAACACTTTGGAAAAAGAATAATTTTCCTTGTTCAAATAAAAAGAAATGTCAAATTCTTTTTCCTGCAACAAAGTTTTCCTTCTTCTGCTAATAATGAATCACGGAACACATTGTTTGCATTAAACTTGTGGCAGTTAATACAAATGATGCCACGTCTTCTTTCCCTTCAAATCTCAGCATCAAACTGCTGTTTGATTCAACGCTGGCATTTAATGTGTCTAATGCCTGACTGGGGCTCTGCTGTTCCTTTCAACCCACTCTTTCCTAATACACATAGAAACCTTTCCAGAGTCAGGGGTGCGCCAGCTCTGCAGAACACAAGTGCACTTGGGTTGAGCACAAACATCTACAACTTCTGTGAACCCTGCCAGAGACACCAATTTTAAAGACTTCTACCTCTTGATAGCTAACCAGTAGTTTTCTCAATTCGGGGGGTGGAGGGAGGGAAGCGTGTGTGTGTGTGTGTGTGCTGTCTGTGTAGTTACCAGTAGAATGAAAGTTAGAAATCCTACAAAGAAAGAGATTGTTTTCTTTTGGTGGCGTATTGCTATCTTCTGTACAGGGGCCCGTGTAAAAGACAACTGAAGACACCACTCACAACGCAGAATTACCCAGCAAGAACAGGAGGCACTCTCACCTGCCCCTCCTGCCAGCAGGCAACACAAAAGCCTGTCTCTGGCCCTGTAATGCTAACTGGCTGTTCTGTTCACTGAGAAAGGACAGGACAGAATAAAAGGAGCAGAAACTGCATCCTGTGGCTACAGCTCAGCGGCTGATTCAACATCTGAACGTACCAAATGAGAGCAGGTGAGCTACCTCCAGAGCATGAAAGAGCTGCTCTTACCCTTTTTTACATCACTGTCATGTGATCTCAGTATGTACACACAGGTGTGGGTTTTTTCTTTTAAATGCAGAAAGTATTAGCTCCAAAACATAAACACTATATAATCATTTTGCACTCATGGATTTTTTTTCTCATAGAAATCATGTTCATTTAACTATGTTTTCATGGTGTGAAAGGAGAATGTCTAGCACAGGTAACAACACCATAAACATGTTAAAGCTTATTACGCATAAACAAAGTGCTCATACAACATGGTCTTGACTTCCACTCTGCCTTACTTCCCAAAGCAATGGTTTCTGCACCAGTATACTTTTGCTATACATCTCAGTTGTGCAAGTCTGCAAGAATGGTTAGCCAAAATAACCTTTCACACTACATTTTTAACTGCTTGATGATGAAAGATGGAATTGTGAAATACAGAACTGTGTTGCAAGAGTGGATTGTTTTAATTGTCCAGCGTCAGCTAAGAGAGGGACGGGGTATTTGATCACAGGTTGTATCTATCTGATGTACTGAAACAGAGTAACATACTACGCAGCACACATAAACAACATGAGTTTTAAACATGTAAATTACAATATAAATCACAGAAGGAACAGAAGCAACTCTGCGCACAGATGGGAAATATACTTTATGGTTTTAGAAGTACACTTGGATCACTGTTTTATGATCTTTTGTTTTTCTGTTCCAACTTTTTACAAACACGCTTGCAACTCTCAGAAATATGACTGACTTTTAGATACAAAGGAGTTACATATTAGCAGGTCTGACTTGTACCTCTTTGCTGTTAAATCTTCTCGGTGCTCAAGTCTGACACCAGTACTTCATGGTGAATTAATGTAAGAGTATAAGGGGCTTTCACTCTGCTATAAAATCATCTTGTTATCAGCTAAGGTCATTACCGAAGTCACTGAAGTATTGAAATATTCACTATTGAGGTAGATTCAAAGTTTCCATGTTCCATAATTTTATTTTTCTAAGAAATTATCTGCTAAGTTTCTTCTCTGGCCGACTGCAAAGCAATATAACTATCTCTAAAACAGAATTAAAAGCTACTAACACACTTCCCAGCAACTCATCTTGCACTGGACTAACTTTTTGTAGCAATACAGCTATAGGTCAGTCTATGAATGGACAGAAACAAAAGCACAACAGTATTTCTTTTTGGTAAGAAAAAACCTTGCACAATAAGAAATTTCCTTAGAGCTTCCTCATCTCACAAAGAATAATGTATTTTTACGCATAAATTCTACCCTAAAATAAAACTATGTAGTTCTGCTGCAGTGGTGTTTCCCCCCCCACACATAGTCAGAAAAAATCCCAACAACAAAAGAACCCAAAAAACTTACTCCAGAGTGTCTTCTCCTTCATGTTCCTCCCTCCCCAGCAGCCTCTTATGCCCCACGTCCACCCTGGCTTGCTCCTCCATCCAGACACCAGCTCCTAGCCCTGAGCCCCCACCACCTCCCTCCATCCTTGCACAGGATGTCTGAGGGCTGGGGCACAGGCAACTCCAAAGGGATAAGTGCTGTATCCATTGAAATGTTACGCCATGTGTAAGTCTTCTTGTCTCCATCTTTCTGCACATCAGAACTAGACAAGCAGCTCAGAAACCTTCGATCCAAACCCTGTCCTTAGGGAAGGAGAAGAGCGCAGTAACCACAAGCCCTTTTAAGTCAAAAGCCAAACGTGGTAGCTCTCGTCAGTGCCACTGGGCATGACTGCTTCCTCCAGCACTTGTAACGCCCAGGTTGAAGATGATGCTATGACAGTAATTAAAACGTTTCTGCAAAACCAAAGGTTCAGGCACTTAATCATCAGCTACAAGGGACAAGAGGAGTCTCAGGCTGCCCGTGTCCAAGATCCTGCAGCACAGAGATGGGCTGTGCTCTGAGCTCCACACTGCCATGCAAACTCTGGCTGTTTATTAGCTTTGGGAGGCTTAGGATGCTATTAGTCTTTGTCAGTTAGCAGAGGAGATTGGCACAGATAAATAAACAAAACTTTGTCTTAATGTTCGTCCCTTACATTAGTTGAACACTGTAATTAGATGTTTGCTCTTAAAATATCCTAAAGATAGACTTCTGGGGGCCTTGGTTTTTAACCTTCTAGCAAAGAGTGGATAGGGATGTTCAAACTAAAATCTAGCTTCGATGAACATTTCTCATTGTGACTAGCTCCTGAACCTAAGAATTTATTCGTATTTTTTAGGTAGTTTGAGCAACAAGCTTTGCAGTAAGCTTCAGTAAATATTCAGAGCAATTCAGTAACTCTTCTTTTGCCACTTGCTTTCTGTCGAAGAGTGGTTTGGTTTCTTGCTGTGACGCGATGCCACTTTTTCTGCAAGACATGGAAGGACCAAGCATGGATCCTTCTATTAATGCATGAATACTGCAACTTGCATAAAGGTAAGAATACATATCTGAAGTAAAATGCTTATTTAAAGACAGATGCACATACTACTCACCTGCGTGAACATGCTTGGCTAATGAAAAACACATGCATGTGCACATGCATACACTGTTAAAAAAAAATCAAGCTTCAAATACGAATGAGTATGAGTGAACTGAAATTTGCTTTTAGACTCAGCCACGTTTGAATGCTGTGCCTATTCACATTTCCACAATCGTGATTAAACGCAAAGGGTATACAATGAACATTTTATGTCCTACATAAAAGTGACTAAATAAGAAATGTAAGAAACCTCTGAAATAAGTAGTACTGACAGATTTTCTCTACTTATTTTACTGCAAGTCAAACAAAAGTGAGTGAGTAGGATTTGGCACTTAATGCTAACAACTTCATAAGAAACAATCAACACTAGTGAAAATCAACAGGAATTAGACATTTCATGCTTCAGACATATACATTTATACCTGCAGTCAACTCCGCAAGACACAGCTCTGCATTTCTTACCCAGTCAGCCAGTAAGATATAAAAAAGAAAATGAGTAACGACTGAATAATTGGATAAAGAAGAAGAAGAAAAAAAAGATTCTCTACAAGTCCTTTTCACTTTCTGTGCCAGTATCAAGTGGGCCCTTATTAGTGCTAGGAAGTATGCATGAAAAGAAACAAGACCTGACAGGCTGGAGATCAGCAGCTCAGGCTCCACGCTGGTCTCTGCACCTGCTTCGTCTCAGCGGTGCACAAGGGCTCTGCAGGAGCAGGGGGGGAGAGGGTGGTGGAAGGCCATCAATAATACATGGCTGAACAGCCAGAGGGAACTGCACGCTGCACGGAAATTTCAAAGCTGGTGTTCTTGAGGGCGTTCAAGGCCATTTCTGTGAGCATGGCCACCCTGTATTTACCAGGTGTACTTCCAGGACGTAAATGAGCTGCTGGAAGTGTCTTACTCTAGACTGCATCCCAGAGTCAAGCAGCTCCCCAACATGCCTGCAGAAAGATAGGACTGTCTACCAGAAATTCAACACCAATACTTCTCCTTTCACATTCAGGACTCGAGTTCATATGCAGGGAGGTCTGACTGCATTCTTACATTAGACACTTGTCAGAATTCAGTTCCTGATACGTAGGCTACTAACAGGTTTGCAAATCAGGCAACTAACACTGAAAAAGCTTTCCAAAAGCCAAACAATCCATAGATCTCTATTCTCCATTGCTCATAGTCCTTATTCAGACAAAAGATTCACGACCAGCTTCCACATATCATTTGTCTGGTCATTTCTGTTGCTATCCTGCGTCCTGATGCATTGCTCCATGCAGCTGCCTTTCTTATTCTCTGGGGACCAAGAACCACCACGCTTCAACATACCCAAGTGCAAAGTTTTGTGGCACACATTCACAGTACTGTCAGCCTCCAAAGTCCAAGTCATCCTGAGGGTTTAATGCTCATTTTCCTGGTATTTGCTGTTTCCTATCCTGTCTATTCTGTCCTTCCCACTACCCTGTTGCTAACAACAAGTGACCGGGCACAAGCATTTTGCCTTTGCTTCCAGATGTATTGAGTAATTTGGATCCTCTTATTTCAGTACAGGCAGCTCCTCCTCATTGGTTCCCTGGACTTCAGGGAAGGTTACTTCCCACCTTTCTGCATCTTCACCTCCAAGCACCTCAGTCTCCTCATCTACTTTATCATCCTGCTCCCCACCACGCATCTGTTCCTCTGAAAGTACAAGAACTTGTCACTCCCCAGCCCCAAGCTCAGAGAGCTCTCCGGGGGGTACCCACACACGCACAGGATGGAGAGAGCTCCAAAACCCCAGCTTATTCGGTATTGCTGCCTTTGTATTTGATTCTCCCTCTGAAACTCACGGTTTGTACAACTTTTGAACCCACTGGCCCACATGTGGAGGGGAGGGGAGATACTAAATACCATTACAACTCTACAGGTTCTAAAAAAACAAGGGATTACATATTAGAGAGAGTTCATCTTTCATGTCAGTACCACAGCTGCAGGAATTCCTGCAGTGAGTAGTCAACAAGTGTTTGCCTTGAGACAACCACCACATAACTGACACCTTACGTACAACCCATCTGTATGGGAAAGAGCTCCTGCTAAAACACTGCAGTCAACTCGGAGAGGCAGACCTCAGAGAAGCTGTGTTTCTGTCACTCACCAAACCAGCTAACAGCCTGCCTTTCCTGTCTCAGCAGTCCCACAATGCACGCATCAATTACGTGCCTCCATCCCAGTCCAGGGCCATTTGTTCTTGCCCCTGCTTTGGAGTATGCTGTCATTGCCAAGGTTCCAAAACAATCAGTTGTGAATCTGGACACAGAAAAAACTCTACCTCATTGTAGTGCACAAAGTTGGAAGGCAACTACTTCTAAACATATCCGGGTGTGTGTGTAGGCAATTCTTGAAGAGGAAAACTAACAGTCTAGAGTTCATTGTTTAAAACATACCTGTTTACCTGTGAAGAAACTCACAGGAAGCTTGTCTTCAATTTCAGACAATAGCAAAATTTGTTGTTTTTAATAAGAACAGTAAAGATTTCATATCTCAATCATAAAAAAGTACCACTGGGTACCACCTAGTTAATTTTGGCTTACTGTTAAGCTCATGGTACTAGAAGCTTCAAACACTGCAGGAATTCATATTTGTAGTTTTACTAAATATCTACTGAAACACCCATTCACATAGTATAAATACAGGTGTACACACCCACCCCCCACCACGTTCTGTGCCATCATTCCACATGGCAGATTTAAGAACAAGTGACCCTAAATTTTTGACATTTCCAAATGACTTCAATAGAAGCCATGGCTCTGTGTTTTTAGAAATTAAACTGCTCAATTATCACACAGTATCTTTCAGTGGTCCTCTTTCTAATTCTGTGTGGGTTTTCACACCCATGAGAGTTTCAGTACCTTTTCCGCATCTTTTTTACATTCATAGCTGCAAATAATTATTTTCTGATTATTTTAATTGAAAAGTTTATTAAGGTTTGTTTATGAGCATTTCTGCTGTAGTGCAATAACTGATACCACTGGAGTTGTGCGGGCGGCTTGTTCACTCCTCCCAGCTTTGTTCCTATGTACGCTGATCTTACACATATAGCAAACTGCAGGTCACTCCTCTATCAATGTATTGATTACATACTGACAAAGTGTTAAGTAGATGTTTAGAGTATGTTGAGTATTACCCAGCTGAATAGAACAGTTCAAAGGATCTGTGATGAGTAGGAGGCAGGGATACGTTCATGCAAAACCACTGAACTAGACTGGCTGCCACTGCCAACAGCTAGGCTTTGGCTGATGCAAGCCTTTCAGCCAACAACTATTGCTATATGCTCTGCACATGGAAACACAGAAGTGAAGCAGTATGACTCTGAATGGCTTTTGGCTGCTTCTTCACTACAGCCTTCCTCAGATCTCTCATGTTATTTAGAACTATTTTAATGATGCTTCACCCATTTAAAAATGCTACGTGTAATCTGGCGCATTTGCTTCATCTGAATGATGCTTAAGGCAACTCATGGCATGTCCTAGTTAGTGAGCTCAAAACAAACAAGTCTTTCAGGAACATACGCATGAACGGGGGTTCATTGCTGTATGAGCTCTGTCCTAAGCAGAAAGCTCAAAAGAGCTGCAAGAAAACCTTATCTTTTTAGACTGAGTCCTCTGTTTTATTCCTCTAGGAACCGAAAACTAAACAAGCATATAATATCCTTCTCTCCCCTCCTTTGAGGTCCCAATAAGACACCTGAGCAGCGGCTGCAGACATAGGCAGAGATGAGCAGTGTGCTGCCTAGGGGCGGAATGCTGGAAGAGACCCTGCTTCACAGAGACCTGGGCCAATATTTTTCAAAGACTACACTTAGTCTCCGATACCTGCATTGCTGCCCTTGTTGTTGGTACCTTATCTGCTAATTCTTAATCAGAATTTCCTCCTGTGGAGAGCAAAATGAGAAACCTCTCACTTTCCTGCAGTTTCTTCCACCAACCAGCCTCAGTGGCTGAGGTCAAGCGGGGATAGAGCCACAGCTCCTCTGCCAGCCCCCTGCCGTGGCCTGCTCTGCCCTCCAAAGCAGGCAAACCCGGCTGTCCAAGCAACATCTGGACTTGAGACGCTGCCTCTTAAAGCGTGCTGTTGATGGATCAATCTTATGCTCCGTTTTCTTGCGCAGGGTCAGGTCACAATCTGGTCTCTTAAACCAGCAGCAGCCCTACTACAAGTTTTTCTTTTTCTCAGTAAGAGTCTCCAGGAAATGTAAAAATGAGTGACTTGGATGTTTTTCGCTTTTTAAACAAATAAAAGTTTAGGAAGAGTTGATGCTCTGCATTTTCAGCTATATCTGTCTGCACAAATTTTAAAATAACTTGTGAAAATACACAATATTGTTTTGTACAAACTTCTGTGGCTTATATTGCACTAAATCACATTTATTAATTGGGTCTCTCATCACTAAGGCACAAGCAAGCTACAAATACAAAAGAAACTGCTATTATTATTAGCACTGGGAGTCCAAAACTTGGTCCAGGGATATTTTCAACTGCAATTGACATGAACCTTGGATTTTTGCTCCAATTAACTGAATGAGAGATGAGCACAAAACTGTGTTTTGGGAGAGGAGAGTTGCCTTGCAAACCTGTTGCCAGCTAGGTAAGAAATAGCCAATGACCTTCACAGCTGGGTAGGAGTTATGGAAAAGCAAACCCCAAGAAGATACAGAGCCCCACTGACTCAGGGCATTTAACCTGTTGTTTGCTCCAACTCACAGACAGCAATCTCAGATGAAGAGGAGAATTGCTTGTTCATCTTCATCTTGGATTTTAAAGGCGCTTCCCTAACACAATTAAAATTGAATGGCCAAACATCACTCGTGCAAACAAGTAAAAGCTGGAGCAGGCCATGGGCTCTCACCATCTCCACTCCTCCCTTGCCCAAGCTGGCACTGGGAAGAGGGACAGGCCACCTCACTGCTCCAGCAGCTCCCCAAGACTGGTGGCTTTTGCCAGAGAGCATTTCCAGCCTCTTCACAGAAAGACGCACACATTTCTGTGTAAGAGCAAGGCAGCCTGCAGTTCTTACCACAGGCAAACTGGGGACCCAGGGACAGCTTGTGCTGCCTCCTCAGCCCCGTTCAAAACTGCTGCATGGGTTAATGCAAACAAATCAAGTCATACTCACCCGAGCACATAGGACAGCTAATGGGAAGGGATGCAGCTCCCTGCACAGACACAGCAAGTAAACTTGCTCCTACCTAGCCAAACAAAGTATCTTTAATTAAACACACACCTTCATAAGAGTCTTTGAAAGGAAAATTCAATTTGCACCTAACTTGAAGGGTTTTTACATTGCTTAATTAGTAGCAACTATCCTAGCTAATGAAAACTAAGTACCTTCTTCACATGCTGTTACTTGGGAGGTCAGGAGGTGCAGCTGTGCACACAGTCAGGCTTTCACAAGAGTACTCTCAAGACAGAAACAGTGAGGAAACCTGGAGTTTGTCAAGGCTGATACTGCCACTGCAGCAGCTTCTTGCAGGGTGCCCAGCCAAGTCCACTGTGCAGCTCTTCTCTCTGGAGGACTTCACTCTCCACAGCTCTTTTGACAGGCTCTTCCAAGAAACGGCATTTCTCATGTGCGAAGTGTCCCAGCTGAAAGAGGCATGTTGCCCTAAGCATAATGCTGTGCCTCAAAGGGAAAGCTGTTGCATTTCCTTGCCCTGTCTCCATTCTGCCATACTGAGCGGCAGCTCGGTATTTTCCAAGCTCTTGATCTTCACTGAGCAAAGAGGAACATTCACAGGTAGCGCAGGGTTGCTCCTACAGTTACTCTCGCACAGGTCTTGAAGTCATGTTCATAGTTTCTACCAGTCATAACTCCCTTCAGAAATGCCAATGGGCACAACATCATGCTTCAGGGATTTCAAGCTCACAGGAGGATTACACAGGGTGCCTGTTGTACACATGGGGTGCTTCAACTCAGAGTCGCTGAATGAACCGCTGCAGCAGCTTAGGATATTCTTGCCCCCAGCTGTGTGTGTAATGGGAGTTGCAAAATCCCCCCAGCAAAGACTACAGAAGCAAACCCATACTTACACTGCAGCTGACACTCTGATGTCTTAGTGCAAATGTCATTTCAGAATAGCTTTAAGATGTTACGCTGGGCTGTGAAGGGGTGCAGCTGAGGCTTAGACCACATTCTTTCCAGTCTCTTGTACAGAGGGTAACATTCAGACTAATAATAACTGAAGCCACTCTAGCAAGATTCCCCTCAAGTTCATCCCTAGCACCCTCACCTTGTCATAGCCTGCAGTGGACACTTGCTTTTTGTTTACGTATCTTCTGTTCATCCTCTAGATCTGACCTCCAGCAATGCACCGATAAGTGCTTCTGAGCAGAATGCCAGCTAAACCCTTAGCTCTCCTCTTTTCAAGCTGCAATCTGACTGTAACAGGTATGGCTGTTAGAATGTCTCTTATTGTGCAGGTGACTTAGGAACCAAAGTTATCTGGCTACCGTGACTCACTGCTTACAGACTGGTGTTTCCAAAGTCACATATACCTCAAATTTAGTAATTTGAAAGCCTCAGGAGGCTGGGTAGATCAAAGTAGAGCAAGTGTCTGCAGTGCAAGACCATTCACCTCTCTTCTCCCTCAGGAGAAAGCCCACCAGCTGACAGTAGGCTTACAAAAGCCCCAAACCACAGCACATGTCTAGGATCTTGTTGTCTCACATACAGCACATTCCTTCTGCACAGCGCCTGGAAAAACAAATGCCTAGCTGCTCTCAGTGCCTCGGCCTCCTTCAGAGCCTCCAGCCACTGGAGATTCCTTTGAGCGACTCAACTTCAGCAATTTTCCTTTGAGTACAAGTCTTTAAATGAGAGATAATCTGTCCAGTTCATCAAAGAAGCCTCCACGAGCAAAAATCCAGCGTTTCACTTAGAGATTCCGGAAGATTTGCCTGTCGTCTTTAGCTGCGGATTTTGTGGGCGATGTACGCACCTTTTGCAGAGGTCTGGCAGTGTTGCAGAGTCTTTGACAGCGTTCTGAGAAGCAGCTTATTAACTGATTACAGCAAGACTGGAATGTGCTGGTCAAATCACTTTCCTGACAGCCCAGATGATGAACAGACATTATATTTTGTTCTTGTTACACTTTAGTTTCCCCTTGTTTTCATTTTCATCAGCAGTACTCCATACCTGTCAGCTGCTTCCCACTCCAAACAGTTTTTGTTGGGGTTTTTTTGTTTTGTTTTTTTTTTTTTTTTTTTTTTTTTTTTG
>Ga0065711_1033129_pt1 | contig 26047 bp, 13 predicted proteins | sample Hoacrofraction12_FD_59098 | JGI IMG/M metagenome (GOLD analysis project Ga0065711, IMG submission 59098) | Hoatzin crop microbial communities from Cojedes, Venezuela - Epithelial fraction 12 v2 (version 2) | ecosystem: Host-associated > Birds > Digestive system > Esophagus > Crop | place... | reverse complement strand
AGGGACAGGGACCGGGTGATGATCTCTGTCTCTATCTCCCGCGATGACCCTGGCTCATTGTCATCCCTCCCGGAGCGATCTGCTCTCTTTGCATCTTTCTTTAGTTTTACAGGGGCAACTGCTACTGGCACAGGTTGGTCATTGGGCTCAGCCGCGATGCCTGCAGCTGGAGCTGGGGCTGGAGCAGCTGCCGTACCTGCAACGGAAACCGAGGCAGACCCTGAAGATGTGGCAGCCGCGGTGCCGGTCGAGTGGGCTGTGACTGCCTGCTGGGCTGGAGGGGCTACTGGGGGGGCAGCGCCAGTCGCAGTGCCTGCCACTTCGCTTCCCCCCCCTTCCCCTTTAGGGCTCTGAACAGTGTTGAACAGGACAGCTTGGTAGGCGTGGGCCAGACCCCAGCATGTTGAGGTGATCTGTGTCTCTCTGGAGTTCCCAGGGTGGCAGCACACTTTTTGCAGATATTTTACTAGTTTGTCCTGGTTCTGTACTTGCTCAGGGGTGAGTTTAAAAACCATCGGGGGTGTCCACTGCCCTAGGTACTTGCCCATGCTGTTTCACACACCCAGCCACTCACAGCTATCTGGCCCCGGGGCAGGTCTCTGCACGATGTTCTTAACGACTTGCTTAACCCTAAACAAAACCTGCAACCCATTCAGGAGGCAGAACAAAAGGAGAGTGCTGGCCTGAGCATCCCACGGGTACTCAAAATTCTCAAAAGCTGTTAGGACCATCCTGAGGGAGAGAGGGAGTGGGAAAGAGTGGGGGAAGGCATCCCCTCCGCTTTTCCCCACAGGCTGTTTTTGATTATTAACAAATTCTAAGACATAGGATCCGAGGTACGGAAATGACCGCAGTGCCGCATGCAAATACAAGCCTAATTTCATGCATAGTGATGTTATCATGTCATAAGTCGATATCATACAGTAGAGCAAAATCATCATCCTAATCCTTTTTCCCATGATAATGAACAGCATGGCAGTGAACACATAAAGCAAATACGGGTTTAAATACCAGAGACATTTGATCAAAGCCATAAACATTACCGGCGACTATTTAACTAACACAGTAAATGCGTACAATAAATTTTAACAAAATCTATGAAAGCTGTTTTAACACCTGCTGCTCAGCCCTGCCGTTATCCCCGCCCCACTCTTGGACGCCAAATAAAAGTTTTGGTTTCAGCTGCCGCTGGCAACAAAAGCACCATGCGGCTACCCCTCCCCCAGCCGCGGTGCGGAGGAGAATGGAAAGAAACAGGCAGAAACCAGTGGGTCGGGATAAGGGCAGTTTAACAGAACAGCAAACAAAGGGAACGGTAACAATAACAATACAGATAAGGAGAAAACACAACACAAACTCGCACAACAGACCCTCTCTCCTGGACAGGGCCGGCGCTGCGTGCTCCCCAGCCGCGTGTGAGTCCCCGCTGCGCCGCTTCCCCCTCCTCCAAAACCCAACATGATGGCACATGGTATGGAATACCCGGCTCTGTTTGGCCGTCAGCCCCCACCCCCTGGCTGTGCCCCTTCCTGGAGTCCGGTGAAAATTAACCCTGTCCTGGCCAAACCCAGGACACATGGGCTGAGGTCAATAGCATAAAGTTCAATGAGGCCAAGTAGCGGGTCTTGCACCTGGGTCACAACAACCCCATGCAACTCTACAGGCTTGGGGAAGAGTGGCTGGAAGGCTGCCTGGAGGAAAAGGACCTGGGGGTGCTAGCTGACAGCAGGTTGAACAGAGCCGGCAGTGTGCCCAGGTGGCCAAGAAGGCCAATGGCATCCTGGCTTGTATCAGGAATAGTGTGGCCAGCAGGAGTAGGGAAATGACTATGCCCCTGTACTCAGCACTGGTGAGGTTGCAGCTGTAATACTGTGTTCGGTTTTGGGCCCCTCACTACAAGAAGCACACTGAGTTGCTGAAGTGTGTCCAAAGAAGGGCAATGAGGCTGGTGAAGGGGGTTAGAGAACAGGTCTTATGAACAGTGGCTGAGGGAACTGGGGTTGTTTAGTTTGGAGAAGAGGAGGCTGAGGGGAGACCTTATCGCTCTCTACAGCTACCTGAATGGAGGTTGTAGTGAGGCAAGTGTTAGTTGCTTCTCCTATGTAATTAGAGACAGCATGAGAGGAAATGGCCTCAAGAAGAGTCAGGGAAGGTTAGATTGGATATTGGGAAAAATTTCTTCACTGAAAGTATTGTAGAGCATTGTAACAGGCTGCCCAAGGAAGTGCTGGAGTCACCATCCCTGGAGGTGTTCAACAAACATGTATACATGGCACTTCAGGATATGGTTTAGTAGACATGGTGGTGATGGGTTGACAGTTGGACTTGATGATCTTAGAGGTCTTTTCCAACCTTAACAATTCAATGATTCTGTAATTCTGTTGTCAATACAGGCTGGGGGATGATGTGATTGAGAGCAATCCTGCCAAGAAGGACTTGGGAGTACTGGTGGATTAAACGCTTGACGTGAGCTGCCAATGTGCGCTCACAGCCCAGAAGGCCAGTTGTATCCTGGGCTGCATCAAAAGAAAGGTGGCCAGCAGATTAAGGGAGGTGATTTTGCTGCTCTACTCTGCTCTGATGAGACCCCACCTGGAGCACTGTGTCCAGCTCTGGAACCCTCACCACAAGAAAGTCATATAGCTGTTGGAGTGGATCAAGAGGAGGGCCACAAAAGTGATCAGAGGGCTGGAACACCTCTCCTATAAGGAAAGGCTGAGAGAGTTGGTGCTGTTCAACCTGGAAAGAGAAGGCTGCGGGGGGACAGTTTTGCGGCCTTTTAATACTTAAACGGGGCCAGTAGGAAAGATGGGAACAATCTCTTTAGCAAGGCCTGTTATGACAGGACAAGGCGTAACGGCTTTAAACTAAGAGGGGGTAGATTTAGACTGGATATAAGGAAGAAATTTTTTACTGTGAGGGTGATGAAACCCTGGAACAGGTTGCCCAGAGAGGTAGTGGAGGCGCCCTCCCTGGAAACATTCAAGGTCAAGCTGGATGGGGCTCTGAGCAACCTGATCTAATTAAAGACATTCCATTTCTCCAGACTGCAGGGGGGATGGGCTAAATGACCTCTAAAGGTCCCTTCCAGCCCAAAGCATTCTATGTTTCTATGAAACTACTGAATAGGTTAAATCATAATTCTAAATGGGAATTTATGCTTTTACTCAGAATCATACACAAAAGGAACTAGAGATTGACCAAAAAACCCAACTAAAAAACTAAATAAACCCCACACACCAATCAAAAGCAGCTTTCAGTGTGATGCATTCTTTCAAGGGGAACCACTAACATTACTCCTATCAAAAAAAAAAAAGCCAAACCCAAGAAAACATAAAAAATAAACCACCGTGATTATGAAAAAGAGTGTTTCTTCTACATGAGAGAAGCCTAGAAGTTTCAATTTTAATTCTATTCAGATTGTTTGATCTGATAAATGAAGTATTCTTTAATGATTAGATTTCAGAAGGTGAAATTGTTCATTAAAATAGAAGCAAAAAGATGTCACAATGAATTTTTTTCATATCTATTTACGAATAAAGGAATATCAAATGGCTGAATCTCTGCCACTGGAGTTTAACAAAGCAACACTGTCTTCCCCAGTTTCTTTCCTTTTCTTCTCATTGCTCCTGTCCTCAGAAAAATATCCAAACCATGACAACAAGCAGGTAGAAAAACTGCTGGCAGAAAAGACTTGGACAGGACTTATCTAAACAGGACATAACCAACACTTCATGGTCTTTTCCACTTCTCTATTTCATACCTCCAAATTATGAAATGCCATTTTGTAATATAGTGTAAGACAATTCCTGTGTCATAGAATAATATGAAAGGTTAAAGATAATACAGAAAATAAAAATATATGAAAATACAATACAGTAAAGACCATAAAAAACACTCTTTAAATAATTTTATGGTAATTTTTTCATTATTTTATTTTGGAATTTTAAAAGGTTTGCACAGTTAGTGTTTTTGATAAAGTAACTCTGTCTTTTCAAATGACCTTTATCCAAAATTATTTAACATGTGAACTGGAGATGGCGTGGAAACTATCACACCCTATGACCATTTTATTAATCTGTGGAAACAACTTTCACGTGAAAATGCTTTTCAATAACCATTTTTATGAGTTTACTTTCTTATTAATTTATTGTGAAAGATCTATTCTATTCTCCAAAACTTTGCAGGTGATCCTTCTTTCCTACCTCAATGCCCAAGATGAAAATCTGAAAACAATTTTTTCTAAGGTAAACATAAATAATACTTCTTGTTTAATTTTGGGCTTTACTAGTAAAATGAGAAGTTAAAATATATATTTTCTTGTCCAATAAAACCTGGAAAGAATTTTTTTTTCCTCCAACATTTTTAGCCTACAGGCAAGGACAAATTATCAGACACAGAACTCTCTGGTTAGCCTGTACCCATTACCCAAATCTTTTCAAAATACTTAATCTACCTCTACTTACAATACATTTTTCTGCAGAAAGAATACAGGATGTGTTGGAAAATGTGTTTGCTAACATGATTTTTAGAATGGTTTCTCAACTAGGACTGGGAAAATTTAAAAAAATTTATTTAAAAAAATATTAGTTGTGCCAAATGCTAAAACATTTTCTGTTGAGAAAGTACGAAGTATCATTAAGCACGTCTCCAGAAATTGGGTCATCTTTGGGTATCAAATACTAGATTTAGAAAATCAGGCACACTTCTCAACAAAACAAATAGTAAATGTGGTAGTCTCTCCTTTTTACACCCATTTGGAGAACAAATGAGGAAAAGAGTGCACAATGTTAAGAACTGCTTCAGAATAAGTATTTCAAGAACTTGCAAGTGCTGTTTTGTCTGCTAAGAGCAGCAGTAGTTCTGGTGACAGACTAAACTCTTGAATTCTCAAATATACTACAAATGTAAAATAAGAAGTGAACAAATATTACTTAGAAATAATCCAAAAACAAGTAGAACTTTTATTTATTTTCCCCTTTCAGTCTGAAAAACTACATTCTGAAACACGCTTCTTGAGTACTAAACCTTAAACCTTACAGTAAGAAAATGTGTCACTCTAAGCCTGATTTCCTCTTCAAAAGCAAGTAATTAATAATAACCATAAGAAAGCAAAATTTAAAAAAAAAACTTTAGTCCCATTATCCACAGGTACCACTGTCGTGGGAAATAAGCTAAGACAAACTGTTCAAGAATACTCTGATGAAATGGCTTATCATTACATAATTTAGATGGTTCCTTTTCTTCCTGAACACCTCATTTGAACATGAAAACATTTATCATGTTGAAAACACAATTTCTAGTGAAGCACACAGAGGGAGAGCCATAAAGAAGATACTAGAAGAAGGGAGGGATATACAAAATTAAAAAAAAAATACAGATTTACGTTGGTGAACCTAATTTTTGTGAACTTTTTTGTGTCTTGGATTAATGTCAGCACAGAACAGAAACTCCTGACATGTCTGCAAGATCAAATATCTTACTTGCCCAGGTATAAGCTAGGGAGCATGAGCTGTCAACCAAACCAAATTCACTGAATTCTCCTGAACACATGGTATTTACTTTCTGTCCAGAGTTCAAGATCTTGAATGTATTTTCTTATTATTGTCTTTTAAAATATGACATCCAGTTATGAACTAGGTTTCTCTAGTGCTGGATGCATGTATATAAATAGCAAAAATGAAAGAACATCAGTAATGAAAACACAAGAAAAGGATAAGAAGATGGATATATACATAGAGTGTGAGTCAGGCCAAAACACAAGGCAGTAACAGGCACCTCTCTATGCAGTGGTATCAACATACTTTCACCTTTCCATTGTTCATATTTTGTATTTCATATTAATAAAGATATTAAAGATAAGACTTGAGGAATAACAATTATGTACCATTGAGATTCTTACAATGATTTTCCAGGTCTGATGGAAAATTCTGGAAGATGTATATGACCTGTAACATCTTGTAATCACTGAAAGAGGTATTTTTGAGAGAAGATCTGAAAAAAATCAAAGCACTTTCAGCTACCTACATATACATTCCCAAAATTAGGTGCTTAAGAAGGACAATGCATACAACTTTGTAACAGTAGCATTAGTTCAATAGCAACATTCAGTTCTCACCAAAAAATTCTGCTTGAATAATTGTTGCTAAGGAAAACACAAGACAAAATCAGAAGTCCACCATTAGCCTTTCAGTTTTTTAATCAAGCTACCTCTACATGCAGAGTTTTGTGTAATTCATAATTAATAACAATACAACCAGTCCCTCTAATAATGATTTGTTTCAAACTAGCAAAAAGAAGTGCAAAACAGTGTTTAGATAACAAAAAAATAATTTTGAGGTTATCACTGGAAAAAGCTATGTATCTGCTTGTATTGCATTATCAAAATAGTTGTTCACACTGTTGTGAACATCAAAAATTTGTAGAAATTAAAGTAAAATACACACGATTTTTATAAAATAGGACCATCATGCCTCCAAGTTAACTGAGGTAGTCAAGGGCTGCATAGTCAAATAAGACACCAGGAATACACTGTACCAACTATGCTTCTTACATACCTTTTCATTCAGTAAGTCCAGCCTTGCCCACAAATTAAAATGAAAAAAATCTGTCTTTCAAGAAATCTGTCACTTTCTGTGCTTACCCTTCTACCTGACATTATTATTCATGTCCTAATTACATTGAGGCTTGGATTTTTTTTCAGTGTATTTAAAGGGATTAGTGAAATTTTGCAGCAAATGTTAAAAAATCCGAGTCTTGCCTCTGTGAAAGGTTCTGGCACTGATAATAAGATAGTGAAAAGATTTAAATAACTCTGCCAGAGGCCCTGCATTTGTTACTTAAATTATGCTTTCTGGCTCTGTTCCTATCAGCATCAGCTGTGCCAGGTTCGAAGTCATTCAGGCTTAAATAATTGGCAATGCCATTCATTTTCGATAATGAGAATGAAGGTTCCATGCACAATTCTGCAAGCAATACAATAATGGAAAAAACAATAGCCAAATTTGTCATTTTAACAGAAGAGAAGGAATTTCTGCTTCTGTTAATGAGTCTTGCATAAACTTGGTCAGATCCAAATCCTCTGATACTGCTTCACTGCAGTATTCATTCTATGTTTATCAGCAAAGACTTTAGTGCATTGGATCCTACTTACCTAGACAAGTACATTAGATCTAGCTTTAATTAAGGACTTTCTGAAAAATAATTTTATATAACCATGCAAATAAAATAAAATCCATGAATGAACGGGCAAATTTTGGATCGTGGTGTGTTCATGTAATTTAGTGTCTCCTTATGTATATATCCTATAATCAGCATAAAGGTCATTTATTCATTTCAAGATTTTCAGATAAGTAGTTAAGATATTTCTATATACATATTACCGCAGGAGCCAATGCACAGTGGACTGTACAGTAAGTACTGTTGCAGAAGACATAATTGGTGGCATTTTATCATTTAGGTATAACGCGAACTTTCACACTATTGGAAATCATGATAGGGACACACTTCAAGGCAATATTAGTCTATGCAAGTTCTCTGTTATCCCTGAGTGTAAATGTAGTACACAAATAAGCCCAGCAGAGAAAATAAAAGTTATGACCGAGTCAACTATTGAACAGAAAGCAGTATAGCTGTATCAACAAAGTGAGACAGGATTTGTAATCTCAGTTATGGTATCATGCTACAGTACTTGAATAGCAACAATGTGTCTCTATCATGAACTGTTTACTTCATAGCAACTAAAATGCTTCCCTAAATAGTAGAGGTCAGAGTTAAAACTGTACTCTATGCAATGAAAAGCTGTGAATTTAAATAAACAATGTAAGGTTTCATGTAAAAAAGGAACAAGAACTTTGGATCCTTTACATGCTGTTGGGAGTATGGGCCATAAGATTACTAGACAAATGCAAACTCTCACGGTAGTTGATTCTTTCCCTTTGGTCCCCTGAAAAAAAATATTTGTCAGAAAGTACTAGAAACAGGCCACAATTTACAAGTAATCCTGAAACTACTAATAACACATTAGTAAAGCAAAAAAAACACCGAAAAAAAAAATCACAGATCTCTGTCTGCTTTCTTGTCAACAATGCCATGGGAAGAAATTTAATAGCAAAACTAGTGATATGAAAGTATGTTTTACTCGTATTTCTGCATACAATCTATGCTCATCCCAGGATCCCAGAGCAGTCTAAGTCTATGTACACACTGCAAGTAATAAATAGCAAAAGAAATGCAGGGTTTCATACAGTGATATCATTAGTACTGAGAACGCAGAAAATTTTACTTCAGAATAATTCTAGTTTGATCTATTGAATGTGATAACCACCAGCAGTCAGAACACATTCAACGTGACTCTGGAGAGCATCTTTATGTCTAGTTTCATTCAAAAGAAACCCAGTAAGCGTGATTTGAAACCATGACATGAATTAAAGTAGAAACAATAGGAAAAGTCACTTCAAAAGCACACTTCTCAATGAAACTAACACACTAACATAGAGGCACCTTGAGTTCCCGAGGACACAAAGCATTACTTTAGAGGCAGACCTTTAAAGACCCTTCAGTGCTCCCTATGTAACATCACAGTTTCCTTCATAAGTTCTCAGCTATTTCAATGATGTTCCACAAGTCAGACTGCAAGCAGACACAAACCTACTGTGCTCTGAGCCAAAGAAACACAGACTGTCTTTGAACAGAAGCCGTATATGTACTATACTTCTTCTTGGTGAAATGGATTTGTATCTTGTCCAGGCTGTAGCGTCAGAAGAGTGAGCTGTCATCAGGTGAGAATCAAACACAGATTTATTTCAGTTTGGGTTTCAGTATTGTTTTGAGATTAAAAACTGTGCAAAACTTAACAAAGTTTTTATGTGTCCATAAGCCACAGAAGAAAAAAATACAAGTTTTTGCAACATTTCATGGGAAGCAGCAGCTGCTGGAGAGTTAGACAAAGAAGAACTATCCAAATCTAAACACCCCTCTTAAAGAGAAAAAAGTTTCTATTGATTGTACTTGAAAACTTTGACTAGAATTTGCCGATTCCAAGATCATTAACACCACTTTTTAAAGTAATTTTTTGTGGTCATCTGAAAAAAACCACCCGTTCTTATTAAAAAGGGCAAAAGAATAAAAATGGCAAATAATAGCAGACCTGATCAGTATATATATATATGTATATATATATATATAAAAAACATGTCTTATATGCTTTTTATACATGTTTTTATATTCATTGTAGCAATATAATAATTAAAGAAAATGTTTTCCTTGAAGATTACAATCAAGGCTCTAAGTTCATCATCCCCACAACCTAGTGGTTTAGTGGCCTGGGCTCAGGGCCAAGGTAGTACAGCCAGTGACCTTGAGGAGAGGCTGCCAAAGAGCACTACTGGAAGGCCTCTGGGAGGGCTGCCCCCACAATCCCTTGGGAGGTGCTGCCAAATTGTAACCCATCCTGAGCCCTTGCCTGACCTATAGTGTCAAGAGCATTGCAGCTGTACCTGTGCCTGGCCCACTTATCCAGGCCCAGACATATCCTTGCATGCTGACTTCCCAGCCTGGCTATCCCAAAGCTGTGTTTGGCCCTGTTTCCCCTCACCAGGACCGATCGTGACTACCACCCACAGTCTGATGTCCCAGCCCTGCTTCAGCCCATCCCCAGGAAGGTGCCCAACATCCAGAGCTGGGGCTGACCCTGGCTGGCCCTAGGCCTGCCCTGCTCCCTGGCTTCAAAGGCGGGGTGGGCCCTGATTGTGAGGTCCTGCCCTGTCTGCCTACTACTCCCCATGTCTGGCCCCCAGGGAGTCACCGGCCCCCACTGTGCCCTGACACTGAGAATGACATGACTTTTCTCCTCTGATTTCTGCACTTACATAAAAGCCCTTTTTATCACTCACGCAAAAAGAGTAAGTACAGAGACTTGTTCTTTAATTTTGGTTAAAAGAGAGGTCAGATTCTCTACTAGAATTATGGAGGATTTGGGAATGCCTAAAGGACAAGTGTAAACTCAACCATAGGCTTCCTCAGTCATAAAAACTCTCTAATCTTCCTGTAGCTATTACGACTTGTATTACCTGTCAGAAAGATTACTACATGATCTACTGCAGAAGTCTCTGGGATGGGAGAACTTTCTTCTAATCGACATCTCCATGAAGATGTTACCGAGCAGCAGATGAATTATACATATTCTTAGCTTTTACCAAAGAAAAGATTAAAAAGATCATATTAAAATACAGTTTTAAAACCTATTATGTCTTGTAAAACTGCTTGTTTCTGAATCCGCTTGCTTTTTTTTACCCACTTACACTTTAAAAGTTTATCTTGACTGAAAAAACACAAGTTTTCACTGAACTAGAAACTACTTCAGCAATCGCTACTGGCCACCTGACTAATCACTTCAATTTCTCTGACTCATCGTTGTCAACATGGTACTTTGGGTTGTGTCAGGGTGGTTGTGCTGTGACACTGCTGTCAGAAACCACGCATGTTTTGGCAACAGAAGAAAAAGTTCTTAACAACTGAAACACCTGCACTTACTTTTTTAATGAACTCTGATAAATCATAAAAAAACCACAAAAGTAAAATTATATTTCCACTAAAAGGGGTATTGCTATTATGGTACAGTGGTTGGATGGATCCAGAGGTTAAGGAAAGATATGCCTTACTATCAGGCAATAAGCTTACACTATCTGGAAAGCCTTGCCTGAAGAGATGCAGTTTTAAAAGTATTTAGAAAGAAGTTATTTATTAAACACACAGAGGAAAACTCATATCAGACTATTAATAAATATTTATCATAAGTTAAATTAGCATACGTTTGGAAATTTTTAGTGAGAGATGACCTGTTTACTGATAAGCAACATGTATCTATAAATCTGATTCTTCTTTGGTTGATACTGCGTAATCAGGAAGTAACTACTCTGCTTCTTGTAGCATAGCACTGAAATTCAACACAATGGCTAAAGCAAGGGAAGTGGGTTGTGTATTTGAGAGTATCCATGCAATTGTTGTGATAAGAGCCTTCAAACTCCAAATAAATCCACTTGTAAGATATTTTCCTTTCCTTTTGCAAGCTGCTTATGTTCATCTTCACACATGAAACAATTTTGTGTCTTGCCTAGTGATGACAAGGAGAAAGAAATTTTAACCTGTAAAGAGCATCTTTAACATATAAGGGGCCTATTTTGGAGACAAATTATCTTCTCTTTCCTTCATGGGCTCTAGTCAGGAAACAGGGTGATGATCTAAGGGAAAGAGTGTTAAAAGGAAAATAGAGTACACATTGAAGGTTTAAGTCTCTCTCTCACATACATATGGTTTATTTTGCTTTTGAAATTTTACATTACCATGGCTGTTCTTCTGTCCACAATATGAATAGTGTGTACCTGAATGTCTGTAGGACATAGCAAACAGCACAGCAGTATACTCAGCAGGACTATTTCATTTCATATATCATTCACAGCTTGCTGCTGTGAATGCAAAACTCTATAACTTCTCATAACATTAGAAGGATAAGAAATTGTAATAGGATTTCAATCCTAGACAAGTTTTTCAGGTTTTTTTACTTCTTTATTTTTTTTGTTTCTCCTTTTAGAGGATGGGTTTTTGAAGTTTGATTTTCAAATAAGAAAAACAATTGAGATAGAGTTGAGATCTAGGAATATTTCAAAATTCAAATATTACCAGAGACATTATTGATGTACATTTTCACAACAAATGGTGCTACATTTGTCAATTAACTGAATACAGTTTACCATTAACAACAGGATTTCAGAGTGTGAGCGTGAAACTACACGAATGTGCCTGTATAATCTACCTGTCATTCTTATAATTTACAGGTACTCCATCACTGAAAAAAATTGTCACGTTTACAATCTTTCTTTCCCATGGTAGGAAAGCAGAAATATGGAACAGATGGCTGAGGACAAGATTTTAGATCTACAAGTGTTAGATATCTACTGGTATCCTGGAAAATTCGATTAGATGGCTAAGTATCAAGCTTCCAGGCAAACAACAAATTACTGTCACAGAAAAAAATATTTAAAGTTGTTATTCTGAGTCAAACATCATGTAGCTTTTATTGTTGCCAAATGCAAATGCTGGTTGATCTTCAAGGACAGTCTCTCCAGGGCACAAGAATGGTCTGTTCTTGTCAGGCAAGTGTGGGAAAAAGTCAGGATAGATGAACACTGAGCTCCTGACTGAGCTCAGCCACAAAAAGGAAGTACACAGATGGTGAAAGTGGGGACAAGCTAGATGGGAGGAATGCAAAGATACTGCCCACTCATGTAGGAATGGACAGAAGAAAGCCAGAGCTTAGTTTGAGCTGAAACTAGCAAGAAAGGTGAAGGACAGTAAGCAAGGCTTCTGTTAAGTACGTTGTGAGGAGGAGAAAGGATAGGCCTTGTCCTGGGTTCGGCCAGGACAGGGTTAATTTTCACCAGAATCTAGGAAGGGGCACAGCCGGGTGGGCTGACCCAACCCCAACCTGGCCAAACAGAGCCGGGTATTCCATACCATGTGTGTCATGCTGGGTTCCGGTGGGGGGGGGTGGCGCGGCGGGAACTCACTCGCGGCTCAGGAGGGCACAGCAGCGGTTCAGTCTGAGAGCGGTTCTGTTCTGCTGGTTTGTTTTGTGTATTCCCCTTTTTCTGTATCGTTGTTGTTACTGTTCCCTTTGTTTGATGTTCTGTTAAACTGCCCTTATCCCGACCCACCAGTTTTCTGCCTGTTTCTTTCCATTCTCCTCCACACCCCGGTGGGGGGAGGGGCGGCCGCGTGGCGCTTTTGTTGCCAGCTGCAGCCAAAACCAGAACAGGCCTGTTGCTCAGTGGGGCAAGGAATGCAGTGATAAGGATAATGGAAAAGGCTGAGCACTTTGTGCCTTTTTTGTCCTTCAAATAACAATCAGCTTATAAAGTATATTAAGATAGGAGTCACTACATTTGTATGTAAATTAACTGCAAGCCAGGCATCCTCATAGTGTTTACATCAGAAAGACTTAATTTGTGTCTGGTCATCTAGTTGTTCAAAGCTTTAAAATTGTATCTGTGGCTCAAAGTTGAGCTTTTGTTTCCCAGAAAACTTCAGACCCTTTCAGGGTTGTGTTTAGTTAGTTAATACCAATCAAATCTATGTTTTAGAAGTAAGCAAAAACTGTCACGTAATTTGGACCTAGAAACTTCATCTTCTTGTAGCTCTAATCCAAGGTGACTTTGCAAAACTCTTTGGATCCCTAAAACCTTTTAAAGTCACAGGGCTAACTTATGGTTAAAGGAGAACTATGATAAATGAGAGAATTGTTTATTTTGTTTTTCTAACCATTTAATATCTTTTAGAATTTCATCCAACCTTTCATTCTGAAACATGCACCATGAACTTTCCAGACCAAAGTTCTGTAATCACTACCATATATTTGTACTCTATATAAAAACACCTTTTGCTATATTATAATTATAAAAATCATACTTTCTTTCTGATTTTATCCAAAGTGTGTTGGAAAAATAAGTAGAAGTGAAGTTGTTAAGGGAGACATAAGGTTCAGGGCTTCAAGTTCTGATAAATGGAAAAATGCACCATTTTATTATTATTTATATTTCAATAATTTTTCCCTCAGTATCTATATATTTTCACAGCATCACAAAGAACAGTCATAAAAGCACCATCATGTCATGCCTACTATTGCTTGCATGAGAACAGATGAAGGAAATAGCTATCTTACTTAGGAACAATTACTGTTAACCTAAGATGTGGCACTTTGCCTTTGTGTTGAAATGGTAGCTCTCTGATATAAAGCAGCCTGGAGCAAAATCTAGCACTGATGTTACTTATTAGATAAGCAATAACATAGAGGACATGGGGTTCTGAAGAGTAATCCCTGCTGTGTGCCTAAGGGCACTGTAGAATTATGAAATTCAACATGGCATATGTGACAAGGGTGGGTGACTCCTTTTAATTATGTGTGCTTTTGAATCAAGGCATCACACAGAACTTACAGTGAAAAAAAATGGAGCGTGAAACCTACAGTTCCAAGATAGACATTCTGTTAACTCAGCAGGACTTAGGATAATCTACTGTAGGTCTGCACTGGGACATAATGAAACCAAAAGACTGAGCTGCTGGTGTTAATAAGTACAGTTTGAATGACTTCTAGCATCAGTATAAAATACCCTTCTTTTAGAAAAAAACAAATGTAATTTCCCACTTGGAGCATGTAGTCAAAGCAGATCATTATGACATCTGTATATTTTAAAGATATTCCAAATATAATGTTAATTAATTATTTAATTAAATACGCTAAAATCAGTTTTCCTTAAACCCAAATAGCAGCGTAATAAAATAGTATACTTCATAACAGTATTTAGTAATACATTCATGGAATAACCAAGCACAGTATATAGGCATTTTGCATTGGAATGAGCACGATGTGACCAGTGCAGGGATACACCTGCGTGCAGTTGTACATGGGGAAAAACACAGAGACAAAAAGTTGCCAGACAGAGGACAAAATAAGCACTAGGCATCACAAACCGGCTGGACATTCTGCCTAATGCACACCAGAACACAATACTGGAATCAGAAGAGAACTGGTTTTTTGTGGGAGGAGCTGGGGGGCTTTAGACATCACACTTAAATGACAAAAACAGAAGAAAGAAGACAAGCACATCTTGTTTTTTGTTTCTCTTGTCAAGGAGCTCTCGAGCTGGTCACTTGGACCTTGCTCGCTAGGCCTGTTCAGGACTGTATGTGCCATTGCTAACTATTTAGCTTCAGTTTCGTGGCACTGTATGCTCAGAACTAATTTATAATACGGTTGCTAAAGACTATCAGTTTTGTGCAACTTGTGATAGAAAATAATAATGTGTAAGAATTAACCATTAGCTTCAAGTGTGCAGTTATTGAGTGAATTTGATGAGTTTACTTTTCATATTTAAAATCAACCCAGTTTGTCAATTTTTCTAGATGTTCCTATCACAATAAGTATTCCCCTTGTATACATGAACTTATGCAGATACATATGTGTATATATATATATATTCATACACACAACCTATTGAAAATACGAGCCAAAAAAGGGATATACACCTTTGTGTATCCCAGTGACACTATTTTACCCACAGTATGTACATAGTTTATGACATTAAGAATATGCTTAGGCCCATCCCTTCAGCAGACACCCCAGGAAGCGCTCTTCACTCTTTGATTCAGTCTGCTTTTAACAATCAGTAGGATCCTTAGAAGCAGTATAAATTGTATCACCAGGGAATGGCAACTCCAAGAAAGGGAGAGAACTTTTCTCAGAATCATCAGTACAGTTCGTGAGAACAGATATCGATACTGTTTACATTGAACATTGTTACAGTGTATGTTCTTCTGTATATTTTTCAAAAGTGGCATAAATTTTTCAGTTAAACAAGTAAGAAATCATTTCGGAAGTTTATTGAGCTTTTCAAATCTGAACTTCACAGCACTTCTTTTTTTCACAAAATCTTAAAAGGCTTTGATAATTTTAATTTAACCCTGTAGTTTCTGTCAAATAGGAACTTTTCCACACTAAATCTATAGAGAGAAGAAAATGGAAGAGCAATGAGTTTTCATGATTTCTCTGACACTGTGAGGTGGCAAGCAGCAGAATAAAATCCAGAAATTGTGTCTCTTTGTCCTAGGCTGAAAAATATCTCTTTAGCTTTTTAAATAAATAAACCATAAAAATTGCACATGTAGTACTTTCTGGACAAGTTTAGTGTTTAGTACCTTAATTATATGGTCATACTGGCAAAAAGTGTTATTCTTTATTTTTCTGAAAAACAGGATTTTCAGCAGTTTTCAATTGTCTTCTCAGTACACAAGGTCACTTATATGAGTGAAGGCTGAAATATCAAACTACAGGAATTGCTTACAATATAGATAATCATTGTCACAATTATGTGCTGATAGAGTTTTGAAGACCCCATTTTCTTGCACCTTGTGTGGTCTGATCAATGACAACAAAATACATTGCATGTAAATCATAAGGTAGAATGTCTATGGATAGTGGATGAGCAAAGAAATGTCAAGAGGGACATTAAAAAAAAAGATAATAAAAGAACACACTATTCTGAATTGAAGGTAGATTCCACCTGAATACTACAAACTGCTGTTGCTAGTGTGAGGCACTTACATAAAAGCTAATCTATGTGAGAATGTGGAAAAATGGCACTTACAAAGGCACTCGTACACTTGAATGTATGCCTTTTCCACAGCATAGTAAGTATGAAATGTTAATGTTAAAACAGATGGGGGAAGGATTTTTACAAGTCATTTCTATGCTAGATACATCTGGCGTAGAAGTAGTACCTGTGCCTTAATTGTGTATTCTGCAGATTTCACAATGCGAGAATTTGCTCATTACTTTCTAGTGTTTTGGCAAATAGAAAATCCTGGGAAAGTTATAATAGATATAGTTATTTACATACTTAAATTGTTAGTATATATATTTTAATAAAAATATTGATATATTTGATCCCATTTTTTCTTGACAGAAAAATCTTATTGATATAAAGTCTTTCATTCTCTATATTATATTAATTTCTTTCTGGAAAAGGTCACACCTGTTGAATAAAATAAATACCTTTTTTGGTCATATTTTTCTTCTGTTACTAAATGATGCCAGTCAATGTAATATTTGGAACAGGACATTAAAAAAAATAAAGTAAATAAAGATTTCTAATATCTGAATGTTTTTTTGTTGCTTTGTGGTGAAGAGTTCTGCCTTGCTTGTTAAGTCAAGAACTCATAAGACAGAATGCCTATTTGTCAAAGAAAGATAATATTTCTGAAAATGGACTTCTGTCACTTTATACTTAAGAAGATTACAAAAATTAGACATCCACTCTTTGAACTCAGTTAATGAAGTACTTAATCTCTCTTTCGGAGACAGCAGTACGCTCTCTTAGGTTTTTCTGTAGATCTAATCATAAGCTAAAATTTAAAGTCAGCACAAGGAAAGACAGTGCAAAACATGCTGTTATTAATACACAGGCTCACCCTTTGCTCTGGAGATGGGAAAGATAAAGACAAATCCTGTTCACGTGACTGGAAAAGAGGTGAATAAAAGAGACTTTTAGTTTTAACTTTTATATTTCTGTACTTGAAAAAATGAGGGTTTTTTTCATTTTACCTTGTCTTTTGAAAAACAAAGCTAGTTTAAATTTTCAATTCTTTTTATATACTAGAAATACATAAACATGTTAACCACAGAAAAATGAAATGAAAAATGATGGAGTCATAGTTTCTATGTAGAAATTGTTTTTAAAAATTCACTCAAATTTATCAGTTTTTCTGTTGTATATGTGTATGGATGTGCATTTGTGTGTGCACTTACACACATTTTTTATATGTAGAGCTTTGTGTTATATGACTAAATAGGCTTACAGAAATTTAAGTCTTTGAGACCCTAATATTAACAATCTACAGTTAGTTCTGACTTGTTAATTTTTGGTATTATGAGGACAGCTTGAGTTGACATGCATTTTCCCATGAAATGATCTCTTTTGTAACTTTCTTGCTCATTTCTTGCAATATTGTAAGACAAGTTTTACAGCAACCCACAGTTGCAGACTGCTAGAGAGCATTTTCTTTCAAGATATATTTCTAAGATGAATTGAGAGCAATTACCTGATGGTTTGGAGATTTTTGAAATTTATGATTCTATAGTCCTTATGCTAGATCATTTGTGTGTGTGGTGTGTGGGCTTGAAGTTGGGTGTTTGCAAAAAACAAAGAAACCCAACAAAAAAACCCATATGTTAATTTTCAGTGATAAATTGCTTCTTCATATCAGATGTTGCACTTGCAGAAATGGTTACAAGTGAATTTACTAGACATGCTTGAGAGGTCTCAGAGTAAACTACATGTTTTGTCTGATGAGAAGGCTGTCACTCTTTTGATTCCAAGTCGAAAAGTATTTGTTAGTAAAGGGAGCAAAGATCATGGTTCAATGGAAAGAAGTCATATCCAGGGAAATTATATTTGCTGCCGGAGTAGGGCTGAATTGTCAAATACTAGAACATACCAAGGAGACAAGATAGCCAGATACCAGTTTCATTATGAAATATTGACAACTGGAAAATCTCAGTGCAGCTCGATTTAACAAGAACTGGTCCAGAAGAATATGAACATCTGAATAGTCTTTCCACCTTTGTATCTCTTTTAATTCTCTATGGGCTTTGGTTAAATTAGATATAAAGAAAAAATAAAATAAATTCCACAAAACCCACCCTTCATCAGCCTAGTATCCAAGAAGAACCTTGAAGGTCCTCTGTTCTACACATGTAGAGAATTACATTTTAAAACCAGGACTGATGTAATTCTGAACTACTGTCTTCTGTCAGGTGAACAGTACCTGCCTCAGCATACATAGCAAGAGGAACAGTGAGATGGTAGCAGGGGGTGGTACACATTGGTTCTTTTTCAGGTCAAGGCAGTTTTCTGAATGCCCAAAATTTAGTAGCAGCTGCTTCAGAGTGCTTATGTCAAGAAGGTAGTAGCTAATTCCTCTTTGTCCAAAATGCTAAGTGCTTGTATTCTGTTTTTCAATCACAAATTTGGTCATATGTGGAAATTCCCACACTTCTAGTCACCTCAGACCATTTCTGGACCTGCTCCAAGATATAAAATCTATCCATAAAATCCAGTTCCTAACTGGAAAAGAAATAGAAGGATAAGAGGCTGTTGGGATTCATATACAGGTAGGGTCACTGTCAGTACCATTGCTAACACTAAAGTGTCAGCCAACGTATATTGTTGATAACAGTCTAAATTGCTGTCATTCTTACTTGAATATAGTTGAAAATGATAAAATTTATCTTTTACATGTTCTTAGAAGCACCAACTACTCCATAGAGCTAAGGGATCACTAGATTCATGAGAACCCTGAGGAGCATAAACCAGTCCAGAGGTCAAGACTGTGAACTTTTATATCTTTCAGTATTACTTAAAGTACTGTGCTATTACTATATATCTATCACTGTCTAAACAAGAAGTCTATTCTGCACTTACATTAACAGCTAAGAGTATAGAAGGGACAGTTAAAGTGCAAACTTACTGTTGCACCTATCCCATTCTGTCCTACTTTTGACATTCCATCAGGAGAAGTCTGAACTTAAGCAGCCAGTTTTCTGCTTACTTTCATTATTCGTACTTAACAGAGACTCCAGAATCTTCCTACTGAGGACTTCTACTTTAAGTAACTGTGCACCTTGAGACCTGTTCCCATTTTGTGAAATAACCCTCAGAAAAATGGTTGTTTTCTTCCCTTCACCAGAGAATTTTCCTTTATTTAGATCTAGAGTTTTAATGTCTCTGCACTTAGCAATCAAATAGGAAACAAAAGCAATACATCTTGACAGGCTGAGCCAATTCAAGGATTCTAAATACTGCAAAATAATTTCATTTTGTCACCTTAAAGGACCTACATTTTCCTCATTGTTGGAATGGAACAGTTCAGTTTTGCTGTAGTATCAGAATGCCTGTTTGGGTTGAGCTTGTGGAGAAATACAGGAGGCAGAGGTTCTTGTAGCCAAAGCAGGCTCTTGACACCTGCAATTCCTTTTATTGCAAAGGACGTGGACAGCAGGTGGGATGAGCTGCACCATAGCTTCAAGCTTTTTCTTTTTTTTTCTATGATTACAGAAGCAGAAAGCATTCATTGGCTGAATCATAACACAGGTATCTTTACTGGAGTAATTAGGATAGATGGCACTTTGTCACTTCACCCATTCGGTTAACCACGGCTTTGCTGATGGTACATTATCCCTATATTTGCCATTTTTCAAAAGGCATCAATGAAGTTTTGCAAAACACTAGGTTTTGATGTAGGTATGAGAAAACAACAAGTTCAGATGAATTTCCAAATCAAAATTCCACATGAAAGATAAAATAAGATAGAGGTAGCTCAAGGGCTGCTTGGGAAAGCAGTCTTCGGCATCTGCATTTTGCTACAACATTTGTTAGACATATACACCAAGCTAAATAACACAATATATCATCATGTTTATATCCTGACCTGAAGCTTAGCTGACTGGAGAGACAGTGAGAAACTTCTGAACATAACAAATAACACAGTGAGGTCTGACAAAAATTTCAGAGAGAACCACGAGGGATGGATGCATTTCATAGGTGAATAAGGGGGAGTAAAGCAACCTGTGGACTGACATCCCAGCCCAGTCTTACTCCCATGGTCCTGTCTGGCCATCCTGGGGCTGTGTCTGAACCCAGTTCCCCTCACCAGCACTGATCATGACAGCCATCCATCAGCTGATGTCCCAGTCAGGCCTCAGTCCTGCCCTGTCTGCCCTGGGGTAGCCTCCAGCACTCTGATCCTGCCCCTGGGGAATTACTGTATCAAATAATTAACTTCTATGCGATCATGTTTTTGACGGCCTCAGTTTGAGAATGACTTCAGGGACTGACAAAAGAACTGAGTTAAAGGTATTTAAATATTCACACAATTCTAATTGACACACAGCATACTTTTCCCCCCTTTTTTTTACTGTTACTTTTTTGAGAACTGGTGTTCCTTAATTTTATGTAATAAACCACAAAGTTAAGTCGTGTAAATGATTTGACATAATTCATTGTGAAATATCAAAACATGTATAAATGGCACAGTCAGTAATGTACCAGAATTAAGAACCTTCTTAAAGTGGATCACAATGTGTCTGTCATGTTCACTGTTTTTTTCTTTAACCACAAAGCTAAACGTGCACCCTCCAACGATTTATTGCTGTATGCTTCTGCTGAGAACATCTAAAATAGAGAATTCAGATAGTAGATCTGTTGTGATTCTAGAAAGAAATAAAATGGATATATGTTTCCAATAGCAACCTTTTTTTATTGTACTATTGCTGACATCCTGCAACATGTAAAGTGACACTCACAAATCAATGAAGAGACATGAGAAGCTTCTTCCTAGAACTGTTAGAATTATGTGCCTCCTTGTTTACTTATACATACAAAGAAAAATTATTTACTTTTTTGGGGGTGGGATTTTTTTTTTCATTATTAATATTTTTCTTTTCTCTTTTCATAAAGCGACTGTTACTTTTCTGACAAAGAAAGGCTACTAGTTGTCCTGAGGTTTTATTTTGGAATACATGCCTATGAAACTTCCAAAGGGAGATACAGTTTGTAGTGTGTATTCACAGCTGTGAGCCATTCATGGGAAAAGTAAAATAATGCTCTATCCCTCTAAAATGGAATTTGTTGGCATTCAAATTTGTCGGTGTAAGTCAGCAGCAGAAAATGCAAACCTTTCGTCATCAACAGTTTCTGTCTGGGAAGATAATAGCAATACTTGGTTAACGGTTCAAGGAAAAAAATGAACACATATGAGAAGTCTGATTTCATTTATTCTATTCTAATGCTTTATACCATGCAGTTTCACTTATGGGACCATTTATCATTGAGTAATACATTTTAATTCATCATAATTACTACTGGCTTTGTTGGTATGGACTTTTAATGGTCATCTGGCATCTGTTTATAAAAGCGGTGTTTTCAGAAAATTCAGGGATATTTGTAAAATCTATTCAACTGCACGAAAAATAAGAACATGTTACTCACATCCATGGGATTTTAAGACTGAATTCTGCTCTGACTTACACTGCAACTACTCAGGATATCTTCTAGAATAATTGACAGGTGTGATTGGCTCTTTTCAGCCTCCACATTGTAAAACCTGGATCCTGAGATTTCATGTAATGGTTTAGAGGAAACAGCTAACTCAAGAAGCAGAAAGAATCACATATTGTCTCTGCAAAAAAGACATATAAGTACCTAAAATCCTCACAAGCGAATCAACATCTTCATGATTCATAGCAATTTGCTTTTAAATAGTAGTTATTCAACAAGTAAGATTTTTAAAAAAGACAATTTTCAGCTGACTTCTGTTTTCTACCTATACTATAGTTTTGTACTCTTTTTAGAATGGTGCATGCAGTACTGCAGTGGTTTTGCTTTGATTTTTTCTGAGTTCTAGTCATCGGGGAAATATACGTATGCATAGGTAAAACACATATGTGCACAGATATGTGTTGCTGATTGGTGAATTTAGATGAGAACAGTATAGTACCAAATCCAAATGACAAAAGGAAGCCGCGAGTTTATGCTGTATATCATACAACTTATATTATGAATTAGCTTGTTTTATTAAATGAAAGAATAAGATGATTCACCTTCTGAGTCCTGTACCATGGGTCTCATCAGAGAAAATCCCTATCTGCTTTGTCATCTTTAATTTTTAAGAGCTTACATTCTCAATCCAGCTTTGAGAAAGGAGATTAGGTCTTTTCTTTTTCCTGAAAGCAAAGGCACCAAGAGAATAGATCTACAATTTGGAAGACATTCAAAAGTTTTGGGCTTTAAAAATGCCTGAATTAATAGGCCAACAATCAAACAATTTTTACAGTCCGATGAGAAACTGCATGGGGTAGAAGCAAAGATCTGTTGCTGATATGAAGTATATGCAATAATTTCACAGAAATAAGATAGAATAAATTCTGCATTTTTGGAGATCCTCAAATGAGACTTGGTGAATATTTTATATCAGCTCATTTCTTAAACATGAATGATCAAACTCCCACCAGTATGATTACTGCCATGCCCAATATTGTCTGAGATGTGTTTTACTCTACCTGAGTCTGATCAAGAAGACAGACTGGGAGCTCATATCTGATGGCTATCCCTTGGCTAACACAATGAAATTGAACAAGAAAACACTAGGACTAAACACATTCTCCTTAGAATAAGAAAGAAAGTTCTTTCTTCAGCTGAACTTCTTTAAGCTCAAATACCACATAGATTACTAGACAAAGGGAATTTTAGAATATAAAATATTAAAAAATATCAGTGAATGTCATGGGACATCCAATGGAAAAAGGTTGGAGGCAGACATATTCAATACGTGTGCTGATAGTTAAATTTTTCCATATAAAGTGGATACTGAGATTATTAACTCTTTACCAGTCCCTCTCTGTTGTAGTTTGGCCATGGCCAGCAACGAAAGGGCGATGCAGTCACTCTATCACCCCTCCCCCCGCTGGGGTGGGGAGGAGAATGGAAATAAAAAGGCAAAAACTCATGGGTTGGGATGAGAGCAGTTTAACAGATCAGCAAACAAAGGAAACAGTAATAACAATACCGATAAGGAGAATATGAAAAACAACCAGCGAAATACACAGAGCAACTCTCACGGCCCGATGCTACCTGCGCTCCTGCTCCCGAGTCACGACTCCCTTCCCGCTGCCCAGCTCCCCCACCCGGAACCCAGCATGATGGCACGTGGTATGGAATAATACCTTGTTTGTTTGGACAGTTTGGGTCAGCCTGCCCGTCTGTGTCGCCTCCTGGATTCTGGTGAAAATTAACCCTGTCCTGGCTGAACCCAGGACACTCTTCAAACTGAGAAACTCTGTACAGGAAACCGGTAGCTCTTACAGGTAAGTTTTTGTTGGCATGGGTTACGGATCCGCTGTAACGATGTGACCCCAATATGAGTATGATCGTTCACCTTTATTAGTCAGCAAAAACAAGGTTTATATAGCAAAATTATTACAGCATCTGAATGGTTAAACCCCCAATCCATATATAGGCAAAACTACTGCAACTCGTTGTGATTGGTGCAGAGCTGCATCTCAATGTGAAAACAGAGCTGTGGCAGGAAACAACAACGTGGCAGGAAGGAAGTGACAATGTGACAGGAAACGGTGACGTTCCCCCTGCTCCAGTGTCCCGAGCTCGTTGCTCTGCCTTCCCAGCAGGGTTCCATATCAGCCGCTCCCAAGGCTCACTTCTGGATCGGAACCTGTGTTGCTCAACACACCAAACTATGTCCCCTCTCATCCAGCCAGGACTCCACAAGTTTTCACTGGAATTTTCTAAGAAATAAAATTAAACTGGACCTACGATGTCAAGAAGCAAGAATGAGAACAGAAACAACTTTGAAGACCAGTATTTCTTCGAAACTGCCCGTGTGTTCTGAAAAAAATTGGTAATGGTAATTCTGGGCACAAGCCCAGTATGTCTTTGATGACAGAATCACTTATATTAGTACAAAGATGAGTTTTTCAAGTGAGTAGATACTTGTCTTTGAAGAAACCACTTTTTTCACCAGTATCACCAGGACCTAACTCGTACTAATTAATTGTCTGCCAAGTACTCCGAAGATACAAAATAAGGGTTAATCAGGCCATTATTAATTTTCATTATTTTCTATTTTTAATGTAATACAGAAAATTTCTTTTATAAGAGGTAGTTCTTTTTTATTTCTGTATGGAAATATTGTGAAATAGTGTTTTCCTAGGATTACATAAACAAACACACTTATTTTAAGAATTCATAGGTGAACAATGCTAGAAATTATATTAACCCTATGAAGTGATACTATTTTTGCTCCTGATGTCAGTTAGAAATACTTACACAGTTAAGAAACTCTACCTAGGGCCTTTCCTGGGGATTAACGAACTAGTCACCATTTGGAGAGTTACTTGCTTGAGGTAAAACCGCTCATTAATTCCTTAGGAAATATGTTGCATTGGGTTTTTCTTTTTTCTTTTTTTTAAATTAATCCACAGAGTAAACTGTTACAACTTTCCCTAGAAGCAGCTTCATTTTTCCACTCTGCCAGAATCATATTTAGTTTGAAAGGGTTGTACTCCTATATTGAGTATTCATGCAATATTTATAGCAAGCATAAGAGTATGATAATTTTTTTTTTGATTTTTATTATTCTGTCAGGAATTATATTGCTAATATATTATGTTCCTAGTCATTCCCTAACAAAACACTTATAACACAGTAAATAGAATCATTATACTGAATCCAACGAGCAATGTATCAAGCCTAAATAGTATGGATTCCAGGGCAAAACCACTCGGATCCTATGAGAAGATGCCAAAGGATTAACAATTACATCGGCTATTTCAACAAATTTAGAGGCCAGTTGCTGAAACTAAGTCCATAATAGTTGTTACAGCACATTTCATGTATAGCAGAAGGGTATCACTCAGATATTCAGAAACGTAGGTAACACAGGAAATGGCACTCATCAGGAGCTAACCATAAATGATTCACAATTTAAAACTTTATCTCTAACCTGGAAAATTTCTCTGTTTTAGGAAAGATAAAATATCACATCCAATGCAATCAGTCTTATTTGCCTCTAAATAAAACTAAAATGCAAATAGAAAGCATTAATAGTTCTATTATTTACTATAGATCTCAATAGATATGAATGACAGATGTGTTTTTCTTATAAAATAGATGAATTAATAGGAACTTTTTATCATACAGAGTTTTTATCAACCCGTTTAAGTGATTGCTCTGCAGCACTATGACACTGAGCAAAAGACATTCTTCCAGTAGATCTTGTCTTTCTTTTGGGAAAAGTGTTCACATTTCAGTGTTTGCTCAATCTACCTAAACTTTTCAGAGTTTTACTATGTCTTACCATAAATTATATGTAATTCCAAAGAAGTTGTACTGGTTTCGTCTCTGCTGAGAAAGTGTGAACATAGGAAATCTTAGAGAAAATAAAAGGGAAATAGTTCTCATGCAGCTCAGCTTCCATCAGATAAAATAAATTATCACACATCTACTACATTGTCATGTCCTGTTTCAGTTTTGCTTAGCAGCTTGTTTTGGTTTTGGCTGCCGCCGGCAACAAAAGCGCCACGCGGCCGCCCCTCCAACCGCCGGCGTGCGGAGGAGAATGAAAAGAAACAGGCAGAAATCAGTGGGTCGGGATAAGGGCAGTTTAACAGAACAGCAAACAGAGGGAAACAGGAACAACAACAATACAGATAGGAGGAAACACGACAAAAACAGACCCGCTCTCTCGGACCGCACCGGCGCCGCACGCTCACGATCTGCGAGCGAGTTCCCACCGACCCACCCCCCCCACCAGAACCCAGCGTGACTTCACATGGTATGGAATATCGGGCTCTGTTTGGCCAGGTGGGGTCAGCCCCCACCCCCCGGCTGTGCCCCTTCCTGGAGTCCGGTGAAAATTAACC
>Ga0065711_1006278_pt1 | contig 26051 bp, 20 predicted proteins | sample Hoacrofraction12_FD_59098 | JGI IMG/M metagenome (GOLD analysis project Ga0065711, IMG submission 59098) | Hoatzin crop microbial communities from Cojedes, Venezuela - Epithelial fraction 12 v2 (version 2) | ecosystem: Host-associated > Birds > Digestive system > Esophagus > Crop | place... | reverse complement strand
CGGGCCTCGTCGCCTGCCCGGCGGGGCCCGGCCCGCCCTGCGGGGGGAAGAACGTCGGCTCCGGCTGCCTCGGCAGCCAACGGCCCCCGCACGGGCCGAGCTGGAGCGTCCGCGCCCCTGCCCCGCTTTCAGCCGAGCGAGGTGACGAAGCAGCAGAAGGAAACGAAACTCGAGAAAATGGCCCTTGCGGCTTATTTTCCTTTGTTTAAAACAGCAAGGCAAAGCACAGTTCCACCTCCCGACAGTCTTCCCGCGGTGCCGTTGCCGTACAACTCCGGTGACGCCCGTCCTTCGTGCCCGCTTGCTCTCCCGTGGGCCCACGGCAGCTGGATGGGCTGCGGCTGGCGGCAGGGCCACGGCCGCTGTGTCCGCCCGGCACCCGAACCCTCCCCGAGAGCCTCTGGGTTTTAACAGAGCGGTTGCTGGAGCCCGGGGCGCTGCGCTTGCTTCCGGCCTGCGGCTCGGGGTTTGAGGACAGTTGGTGTGTGCTAGCGGAGGGTGCTTCTCTCGGGACACGGAGTAAAACCGTTTCTCGTTTGCCTGGACAGAGCTGGGGTGGACGGAGTCCGTCCCCTACCTCGATGGGCCTCCGTCCCCACTGGAGTTTTATCGAGAGTGGGTGAGTCCGAATAAACCCTGTGTAATTCAGAATGCCATCAGCCACTGGCCGGCGCTGAAGAAGTGGACCTCAGCATACCTCAGGTATGAACGAGCCTTGGAGCAGGGCTGGGGCTCAACTTGGGCTGACCTCAGTAAAAGGCCCTTGGTTAATCTTTGCTTTTATCTATAAGATTAGCTCAGATTCTTCCGTGCTTCTGTGTGACACTGTTCAGTCTGGCCAAACGCCTGTGTGAATGTCTCACCGCAGCCGTGCTGCCCTGGCCAGGGCCCGAGGCAGGCAACAGGGCGGGCGTTCTGGTGGTGTCAGCCAGCAGACAGCTGTCGAAACCCCGTCCGATCACTGTGCTCCCGCCAGCTCTGCCTGTAGCCTCCCAGTATGAGTGGGGCGGTAGCGCTGCGAGAGCAAGACAGGCTTGCTTGCAACAGAGTACGCTGTTTTTTTAAAAAAACAAGCAATTAGTGTTTTAACAATGACTTTTTTTTTTTCAACTTCTATTTTGAGAGGGGATTTCTGGTTAGACCTAAAAACTGTGGGTTTAAAATGAAATTTGTTGTGGAAATGAGGGCTGTTAGCCTTGCGATGTGTGTGTCTGCCAGTCTGTCCACCCTTTCTCCCTCCTTGGTTGCTTTAGAACATGTGAATGCCCAGATTTGGCTGGGTTGAGTGGTCCCGAGAATGCCGAGCTCCGCTGTGATTCATGAAAAGAAGTGGCTGAAGAGGGCCTTCTGCCTGCGCGGAGCAAAGGGGAGCTCCTTCTGTGAACTGGCCTGCTAGACACAAGAGAATTTAGAGAGGTGAAAGATGCTACCGTTGCCTTGACCACAGGAGGCAGTCGGAGCAGAATGCCGGAGTCGAAAATCTAGTCTGGAGACACCCACCCGTGGAAAGCCAGGCTTCTTATTTTTGCTGCCCATGAAACATGTTCTTTTTAAGGTGACCAGTGTCCAGTATACGGGCCAATTGCAGGTCTGGCTATGAACCTTTGGTTTATTTTGCAGGGAGGTGGTAGGTCCCAAGGTAGTGAGTGTGGCAGTAACACCAAATGGTTACGCAGATGCGGTGTTCCAGGACCGTTTTGTTATGCCAGAGGAGCGCCAAATGCCTTTCATGGACTTTTTGGACATAGTGGAGAAGAAAGTGACCTCTCCCAACATATTCTATGTGCAGAAGCAGTGTTCAAACCTCACTGAGGAGCTCCCTGAACTTGTCTGCGATGTGCAGCCTGACATACCGTGGATGAGTGAGGCGCTTGGTAAACCTTGTATTTCTCATATATTCAGTAAATATTTTGTATGGAGCCTTAAAACAATCATGCTAGGTGCATGGTGAATGTTTGTTCTGTTTCGGGATGCCACAGCTCTGTTTGGTTTCATCCCCTTGGAAAGCAGAAGTGGTAAAATACTTGAGAACAGAGTAATCCAAGTTTTGGGTTTGGGTTCCTCCAGAATCAGTACCTCAGTTGTGTCTTGTGACTGTCACAACTGAAACGATGTGGTGATAGTGCCGTACAACACTTCTTTTCATACAGTGGCTTTTCTCTGATGTAGAGTCATGTTTTAACTCGGATTCGTGCCAAAGCTGGCATAACAAATGAGCAAAACAACACACAGCCCCCACCCCCTTTGGTGAAATCACAGAGGTTTGCTTCTAGTTAAACGCTGTTGTGTTTTGGTTGGTTTCTATTTTACAGCATGTCTTTCCTTAAATTGTCGATGAAAGTGATTTAACGTGATCTCACATTCTTGTTGCACATGTAAGCAGACGTGCTGCAGTTTCCCTGTGAGCGAAGTCTTAGGGATTCAGAACATGGAAACAAGGGATTTCAACCCTGGATTTGGGGAAGGATAATACTGTGGCATGAAGTCTGATCGGCACTACAGTGGCTTCCAGCGTAGGAGGAGGTTGCTGTTGCTCACAGATTGCTATTTTCCATGAAACCTGTTGTAGCTATGTAGGAAGTTAAAGGACAGAATTTGGCAGAAATTGGCAGAAAATAATTTTAAAAGCTTTTAAACATGACAATTCAAATTCTTTTTTTGTTGACAACATTTCTCTATTCCCAAACCATACAGGGAAGAAGCCTGATGCTGTGAACTTCTGGCTTGGGGAATCGGCTGCTGTGACATCTTGTAGGTATTGTGTGGGGCTCGAAGTCTTCTGCATGCTTCCAGCACCGGTCTAAGTGGGCTTGTTCTGAGTGAGTGGCTCAGTAGCACTGTGTGTTGTATCTGATGAGGCAGTTCTACTTTAACATGCTTTTTTGCATTCTTTGTGCTACAGCCTCTTGCTGCTGTGTCTCTGGGTGCATCTGCCTGGTGCTGTGTCAGGCAAGGAGCCGACTGTTTGCTTGGTTGAGTACATTTGCTGCAACGTTGTATTGTTACTTCCCACTCCCAGAGAGGAGGAAGCAGCCTGATAATAAGATGGCAAGCTGATGCTTTTGGTTTACTATAATTTCTGACGTAGAGAAGGAAATAACGCTGATTTTTCTCTCTTTCTCCACACCTCTTTTTTTCATCAATCCTAGTACATAAAGATCACTATGAGAACTTGTACTGTGTGATATCTGGAGAGAAACACTTTCTGCTGCATCCACCGAGTGACCGTCCCTTCATCCCGTATGGTACATAATTTACTAGGCAGTATATCTGGAGGATGGAATGAGGAGAGACTAAAATATTGAAAGATATGAAAAAGAAAGCGGAGAGAACATTTTGATGTTTATGCAGTGTTACGCTTTCCAGCGTGAACAGAAATCTCTTCTATTTTGTGCCGCAGGTAGATCGCAGTACAAACATTATTCTGAGGTCAGGTTTTCCAGGCCTGTAAAGTAATAGGTTCGTTGATACCCAGCACAGTCTCTTCAGCTTTAGAACATTTAAATTATTTAAGTATCTTGTCGGTATTGTAGCATGTAATCTTTGATGTTTAACAGGTTTGGATTCTGCCTGTTCATTCTTTTCTCTAGGAAAAAAGCCAGGAAGATGAAAAATAAGTTGCAGTTTAATGAAATATTCAAGTTGCTAACTGAATCTCTGGAAACCGGAGAAATTAAAAAAGAGCTTCTTATGGCAGCATTACTTCGCATTGCCTGTTTTCTCTTTCTTTATATTGCTTTCCGGTGTGCACAGTAATAGTTTGTTGCATTGCAATGTCATCTAGAAAATGGACAGCTTAACTTTATGTCTCATAAAATGAGACTTTATTTTCCCATTCCTTGACTTTCAGACCTTCAGATTAAGTGAATGATTTAGTGCTATAGGACACTAATGTGATTTTGCCTAGATATGTGCGCTGCTGCAATATTTTATTTATACTGGTTGTATTTTGTTTGCAACCTTGAAATCATAGAATCATGGAATGGTTTGGGTTGGAAGGGACCTTTAGGATCATCTAATCCATCCTCCCTGCCGCTCACTAGAGCAGGTTGCTCAAAGCCCCATCCAACCTGACCTTGAATGCTTCCAATGATGGGGCATCCACAGCTTCTCTGGGCAACCTGTTCCAGTGCCTCACCACCCTCATCGTAAAAAATTTCTTCTTTATATCGAATCTAAATCTACTTTCTCTCAGTTTGAAACCATGGCTGCTTGTCCTGTCACTGCAGGCCTTGGTAAAAAGTATGAAATACGTGTGTGTCATGTGAGTCACACATTGTAAAACAACTTGCTGTCAAAGCTTAGAACAGAGATAATGCTTACATTTTGTGGTGCGTAGCAAGACGACAACTCCAAGTTTTTGAACATGAGGTTAATGGAGAGAAACTCTCTCAAGGGAGGACGTAGAAAGCCACATGTGCTGAAGCAATGAAAGAAAAGCAGCCTGCAGTATCTGAAGCAGTCGATGAGCCCTATCCAATAAAATTAGAAGTGAAAGGCTGGCTACGAGTCACTACTGACTCTTGTGAGTGCTATATTGCTAGACTGACCAACCAAAGAAGAACAGGCAGAATGTAGAATGGTGCATAAGACAGGGATGCATTTATGACTTCTGAAAGGGAAACAAGACAGTTACTGGAACAAAATAGGACCAGGAGTAAAATGAGTTTTGAGGAGAATAACTCCTGTGAAGAAAGAAGGCTGGAATTCCGAACAGGAAGGTAGTTCAGTATTCAGACAGACTTAAAAGAAAAAATTAAGAAACTGGATAAAAATTGAAGTGGACAAAGGGAAGGGCAGTGAGGACAGTAAGTTGAAAATTATTTTTTCTTAATTTTTCTTTTACTTGTGAAAGCGTGACATGCCCTGCCATTAGTTTCTCTGAGTACTACCCAGAGTTGTGCCATTTAATTCTTTCTGTGGTTCCAGAGCTCTATCAGCCAGCAACCTACCAGGTGTCAGAAGATGGCTCATTTGAAATTGTGAATGAGAAGAGTGCGGATAAGGTAAAAAGTATATATAGAACACTCTCAGTACAGTAAAGATTTGGGCACTGCTGAGCCCTCAAACTGAGCATATTGATTGGTATTTAGAACCTGTTCATTACTGGAAAGAGAATGCCCAGATATTTCACTTGCATTTTGCTGTTTGCAAAGGATACCCAGCTTCCAGAAAAGATTTTACTGCACACTTGAAAGCATTGATATAACTGTCTTCTGTGCACCAAACTTAAACAGATCTAGTAAAGGACTTTTAAATGAATCAACAATAAAGGAATTAATTTCATTAAGACTGAAATAGACTCCTCAGCATTCACTTTCTTTTCGCCCTCTACTCAGGGCTAGATTTTACTCTACAGCAGTATCACCCAGTGCAATAAAACATATCTGTCTCAATGAATAAATTGTGTTTTCTTAGTAGCAGCAATATTTATTTGATTAAAATGTATAGATCCGGAGGCACTTTGCAAAAACTCATTAGCCTTTTGTACCTAATCTCTCTCCTTTTGCCTCTGTGATGTGTGACTAATGCTACAGCTGAACTTCAGCTGGGGCTTTTTCTCTGTTACCGGAGTGGTGCTCATGGAATCTTGTGGGAGTAGTCCTGTAAAGCACTGAGGTGGAGCGCTGAGGTTTGTAACTCTGTAGGGCACAGAAGAAATGAATGCAGGCAAGAGCGATTTCCCAGCAGGAAGAGGGGTTTTAGCTGCTGGGAATAAAATTAGACCAGAGGGCTTTAGAAGATGATAGGATTTTCTAAAAAGAGTGGTGCAGATAAAATACTCACGTACTGAATGTAGGAGGAACAAGTGACTTAAGGGGCTGGAGGTTTTTTGAAAGTATGCCACAAAACTGAAATTTCATGGCTGACATTTAGCACCTTTTCCCTAATTAGAAATGCTTCACTGAAGGAGGCAAATTTTTGCATCCTTGACCTATTCCCAGTTGAGTGTGGAAATCTGTGTAGCTGTACGTGTTTTGCTAGCAAAATACATGTGTTGTAACCTGGGAAGTTGGGTTATCAGTTGTTTTTCTGGAAGCTTGCTGGAATTTCTTGCCCGAGTCAGTACCGTATACGCAGTCTTCCGCTTTTAGGTGCCCTGGATCCCCTTGGACCCATTGAACCCGAATCTAGAACAGTACCCAGAGTATGCTCAGGCAAAGCCTTTGCACTGTACAGTGAAAGCTGGTGAGATGTTATACCTGCCTTCTCTCTGGTTCCATCATGTTCGGCAATCACACGGCTGTATAGCAGGTAAAATATGCAGTATTTCCAGATATGTTTTTGAACTGTAGTGGGTGTGCAGCTAGAGCAAAAGATCTGCAGCAAAGCTTAACTGGGACCTTTAAGACCATCTGCCTCCCCTCAGGAGGAAGTAGCAATCTCGCAGATGCCACGGGGCTACCTCCTTGCGATCTCTGCTGCTGATAATTCATAACATTGTTGACAAGTGCTAGGGATGTAGCAGAGGAAAAAGTCTTTCTAGTTGTCAAGTCTGGAGAATCAGTCATCATGATCCAGTTTCTGTTCCTAACGTGGAGCTAAGTGGTTTGCCTGGCCTGCTAACTGCAAATCGGTCATCTGCATGTTGTGTGTGCCGTTACCGCATCAGCAAAAAAGGATCTGGGGGAAGAAAAGGAAACCAGAAAGTGTATGGGTTTTAGGCATGGATACGGACCCAACGAGGAAGGTACTCTGTTGACAGTCATGTGAGCTGCAATCTGCCCCAGCGTTGTCATCTACCTTGCTAATAAGCCTGTGCTTGTGTTACTGTTCCCCTGTGACTATCAAAACTCGTCATCTCTTTCTTTGTAGGATTTATCATCATCTCTCGCTCCATATTTTTTTCCTTCCTGAAGAGAGTTGCAGAATTTCAAGTATTGCTCATTTGGTGCAGGGGTGGGGGTGGTGCAAAGTATTATCATTGTATCCTGTAAGTTTTGCAAGGTTTGAGGAAGAGTTTTTTGCTGTCTTTTACCTGTAATAATCCTGTCTGCCCAGAAAGAGTAAATACAGTACTTTGAACAACGTAACATTAGTATTTGTGTAACACTGCAAATATTTGCAGGCCCTTTTTTTCAGTATTTGCGATACTGTGATAAAAAGACAAACTAGGAGTGAAGCAGTATTTCTGATTCTCTTTTCTGAGTACTGCTGCATCAGTCCTTAAAGGACTTTTGGAAAACATAGAGTTGTTTCCAGTGGCACGCCTGCGGCCACTCTCTCTGTCTAGCAGAAACGCTACAGAGTCGATTTGTTCATTTGGCCTTTAGTCTGTTAACTGCACTGCAATCTGTGTACACTTGAAAAATCAATATTTTCTGGGTCTGGTCCAGTGAATGTCTGAAGCTAGAGGATATCCTCCTCCAAGAACCATTGGTATAATATTATACTGCTTGGCTTATTTTTTCTAGGAGATGTACACCAAAATTGAAATAAGAAGTATAATTAAAGCACTGTCTAATTGATAGTCTTTGTGAAGTAGTGGTGAACTTGCTGTCCTTTACACACTCAGAGGAAGAGAGGTTCCTATCCAGATATTAAACTTCGCAGTGTATTTGGTATTCTTGGTCTAAATAGAAGCATACATTTTCTGTAACTAAATGTTTTGCCAACTTCTTCTCCAGTTAATCCCCAGTGTAGAATCTGAAGAGGGGTTGGTTTGGGTTAAGACCAAACTGCATTGGCAGTGCTATTGAAGAACTCATAATGTTTGCTTACATTATTTTTGGCTGTAGTCGAAGATTCTCTCGTTTTGGAGTTCAGTCAGTAATAAGGAAAAGCCTGTAACTAGCTGAACAGTGTAAAACAGTCTGTGGACACGTTTGTAAACCATTACATTCTAGCCTTAGAAATGTTTTTCCTTTTTCTTGTCTCCTCAGTGAATTATTGGTATGACATGGAGTATGACCTTAAGTACAGCTATTATCAGCTACTAGATTGTCTCACAGAAACCGTGAAAGTGTTATAGCAGAGGTGGGAGACTCGAGCTTGTGATCGCTCTCTGATGCGACACAATCATCAGTATCTGTGACTGGAGTACAAACATGATTCAAGTGAAAAGAACTGAACAGTAAATTATCCTCAACAACATCTGTCAAACAGATCATGGCTATTTTGCTTGCTTTCAGAGCCCAGATCAATTGATCAGATTTTTTGGCTTGCACATAGAAGGCTTGATAATACCGTTTTTAGGTCTCTGTGTGTTGCCTCAGTGACGGTGAGCCACATAAAATTTGAAGGGAGGCAATCCAGCTTTTGGAAATCCCAAAACAGAAGCCGTAACTGTTCATACCTACAGATTGTTTCCATAACAACCCAAGTGGACAAGGAAGCATCTGCTCTGCCACCCACCTGTGCCTCGGGCTGCATCAGTCCAATACATGCATTCTGCTTAAGGCAAAAGTCCTGTCCAGTTCACGAAGTTCAGTGGCTGTGGTGTTTTGATGCTGAGAAATTACAACTTCTTCAATAAAAGGTCTGTTTAAAAACTTACTTCTGTACGAATTTCATACTTCTTTTTTTTTTTTCAAATGATGTGATGGGTGGAGGACATCCAGGAGGACATGCAAAAGTCAGTGCTGGCTATTCTCCATGGTAAGCTACATGGTCTTATTGCTGGTTTTTATTTCTTTCCGTCGTTGTATTTAATTGTACCTGCATTCTCTTACATCCTGAGTGGTGATTTTAGAGTTGTTTTGCCCGATCTATAGTCAATCTGCACATCACCTGTGGTCTCGTGCCATGACGTATGATTCTGCTGCTTGTAGGCTCATTGATTGTGTAATTCCTTTGCCATTAATTGCTGCCTAACACATGGTCAGGTGAGGTGAATGAACCACGAGCCTGTTTCTGCAGCCTTAATTCCCATTTGTGTTTCCACAGAACAGGATGAGACTACTCAGGTGCCTGAGACCCGCAGGGTAGGGCTGGAAGGCTGTTAAATACATGGACATTGCAAAAATGTAGTGGTGTTGTTTATGAAAACCGAAAATTGGTACTGATTGACAAATCTTCAAGCAGTTCCTTAGAAACATGAGCGATATGGGGGAAAACTTGTTTTCCATGCGTGAATTAGGAAAATGCAGATAGTCTTTAGACAAGATTGATTATTGTGAAGAAAAAAGATAATTCTTTTATTTTGTCTGTTTCTTTTGTTTTTTAAAGAAACACGGTTAAGGCATAAAGCATCATTTTACCTTGTGGTGCTTGTCCAAAATTTGCTGAAAACTGAAGCGGGATAAAGGGCAGGCTTTGTTTCCCAGCGAGACTGAGGCGTCGTGTTCCTTCAGGCTTCCCGGTTTGTTTGTGCTCACTGTGCCGTGGCAAAGGCGTCCGAGCCAGTTCTGCAGTCGAATCTGCCCTTTCCCACAGGCAGGGCAGGGGGAAGGCGATTTGAACGCCTCTTTTTGTCTCCTTGGGGTTTTTAATTTGGTGTCTCTCTCTATAACCAAGGGTAAGACCTCTCGCCAGAACAAGTGACAGCTTGCGTCCGTGCGGGTGGCTGGTGCTACCGGCCCACCTCTGAGCCCCGGGCAGGAGGGAGGGAGGCCAGCGCTGAACTACGCCTCCCAGCAGCCCGTGCCAGCCAGCCCGAGGAAGCAGTCACGGTGGTTCCTCCTGGACTTTGAGCAGAAGTTTGAAGCCTGAGGAGCGAGAGGCTTCCGGTGATCCTCTCCCGGGCAGCCTGTGTCTTGGCACGCAGAAGGGCGGCTCCTCTCCCCGCCAACGGAGCTGGGATGGCGGCGCAAGTGTTGGTCCTGCCTTCTCCCCGGTGCCTGTTCGATGACCCCGTGCAGATCCGTGTGGAGGGTCTCCTGCCCCAGCAGGCCGTCACCCTCCGGGCCAGCCTGGTGGACGAGAGCGGGGAGCTTTTCCAAGCCCACGCTTGCTACAGATCTGGGAGCGATGGCAAGCTCGACCTCAGCTGCTCTCCGGCGCTGGGGGGCAGCTACTTGGGCGTGGAGCCGATGGGGCTGCTGTGGTCTCTGCAGTCTAAGGCGCCCTACAAGCGGCTGGCAAAGAGGAACGTCCTGACCCCTTTCTGTGTGGACTTGGAAGTGTATGAGGGCCACGGGGACATCAGCCGGTTGCTGGGGAAGTGCACCAATGAGCGATGGTTTATAGGAGAGGGAGTGCAGAGGATTTCGGTCAGAGAAGGTCGCCTGAAAGCAACCCTTTTCCTCCCTGCTGGTGAGTGTTAATTCCATTCTGGTTTTCCAGGTGTGACTTACACCATGTCTTGTGCCCCGTGGCCCCTGGATGCGCTCGGCAACCCAGAACAAAGCCTCAGTTAATGGTTCCCTCAGCCTGTGCTTGGTCCAGTGACTTGGATCCTCAGAGCAGAGCAGGGAGGAGCAGGCGTTGCCCAGGCAGGCCGAGTGCCGAGGCCGGGGCTGCAGGGTGGGCAGCAGTAGTCACACCAGGCGTGTCCTGCGTTCTCTAGCTGAGGGAGGTCAGCACCTCTCTGGCGGCAAAAGCTCTGGGGAAAAGTGTATTGTTTCTTAGCTTTTCTGTTTAGCTGACAGGACAAAGAGGCCCCTGGTCTTCAGCAGAGCTGTGAGGCGTGATGGCTCTGGCTCTGGAGCGAGGGTGGTGAGGTGTGGTGGGAGCACTGGACCCGGGCTGCAGCCAGACTGGGCTGCTCCAGCAGCTGCCATGGATCTTCCTGCAGGCTCTGGACTTGTCTCTCTGTCTCCCTCTTTGGCTAAGGAAAAGCCAAAGAAAGAAGTCTCTACCTAGTTGAACAGCTTGCCTTCACGGGATGCTTAGGAAGATGGGAGACAAATGAGAAAAGCAAGGTCTTTAGTTAAACAGGCTTCATATTCCACAGCTCCGTACAGAGACAGTGCTGAGACTGGATCCTGTGTATAGCTGCCCTGAACTGTGTACGTTCCCTGAGCAGTACATAAACATGAATGTCTTGCTCTGTAATGAATAAAAAGTCCGTTGCAGCTGCTGTGACACCAGATCTTGTAAGGCAAGTCTGGCTGTAAGAACGGGCAGAGCAGCAGTGGGAAAGGAAGGTCCTTTGGCTGCAGAAAGAGATCCGAGAAGTCCAGGGGTAGTTACCCAGATAAGACTGAAGCCTGAACTGGCATAGGGAAGTGCTGGCACTTGTCGGTGCTTTTCATAGCTCGAGTGTTCCCTCCCTGGAAAATCTGCTAGCTCAGTTCCTAAAGAAACGCAGCTTGTGCAGCGATACTGTTTGTTCATCGATCCCAAATGGCCTGAGAACATCTAGGCCACTTTCAGCTGAAATTCATGGTGGGAGAAGGATGCCCAGCATATGGGCTTCCTATAGTGAGTTCCTAAGAGAAAAGAAATATCCAGATTAGGGTCCTTACAGTGATTGTGTGTGTGCCTGAGATTGAAAACCTCCATGGAAAGCTTCAGAGGGTGGTTTCCTTTTGATATCTACTGTCCTGGTATGTGCTGGGGGGGCACTACTGAAGGGAAAACTGCAGAAACTTTTCTCTTTTAGTGTATATATACATACACACATCTTTCGTTACAGGACCTGGTCCATTCCCTGGACTTATTGATTTGTATGGATCTGGAGGAGGTCTTGTTGAATACAGAGCAAGTCTTCTGGCTAGCAGAGGCTTTGTGACTCTGGCGGTTGCTTACATGGCCTTTGAAGATCTCCCTGCTATGCCAGAGATTCTTGAACTGAGCTATTTTGAGGAAGCTGTAAACTTTTTGCGAAAGCAGGAGCAGGTAAGAGACAAATTATGGTGCTCATCCTGTTGGAAACTATTTTCAAATCTTCTAATGTGAAATGCCATACTGAATGCAACTAAGTTTCTGAAATGTTTGAAGGAGACAGCATTGTCTGAAAGACAGTGTGATCTGAGAGATTTTGCAAGTAGTTGGACAGCTGATTTTGCACAGCATCTTATGACAGCCCGTAGAATGTTGTGCAAACCAGTGTTTGGATAAGATTAAGTCAAAGCAGTTCCTGGACTAGAAGCATAAAACTGCGTAATTTTTTCCCCACTCTTGCATCTTGCAAGATTTTAGAAGGGAAAAAAAATCCATTGACTTTTTCTACCATTTCTGAGAAGTTACAGGCTTTTGAGTCAGAGTGAGTTTCACAAGGCAGTAACAAAACACTTTAACAACAGAATCCCTTACAGTTGTAGCACTGGAGTGAGCCATGTCTTAAGAAGCTGGGGCTGTATTTGAATAAGCATGTGGGATGAGAAAGACACTTCATAGCAATATATCATCATACTTAAACCAAAAGAAACCAAGAGAAATCAAGTAGCATTTAAACTTTGTATGGAATGCTACTTAATGTGGTATTCATTTCACAAAGTTATTAATTTTCTAGCACATGGACACCAGGAATGTAGCCAATGTAAGAGCAGAATTCAGCCGTGCTTGTTTGTCTCGTTCCTCATGGAGCTGTGAAACTTCCAGAGTGTCTTACAAGACACACATTACAAAATGAATTTGGTGTGAAGAGCCTTCGCTATAAATAGGTTGATTTAAACAGTTGTTGGGCTTACTCAGCCTCAGGTGTAATGAACCTTACGCGTTCCAAGACAGAACAGAAGGTAACAGGTCAGCTGTAGGAGAGTACCGAAAAACAATGGCATGAAAGAAAATCAATGCAAGTAAACCCATGGAAAAATGGTTTTCCAAAGGGGACCTGAGGAGGGAAGATTGGGGTGGTTTAGAGGCAGGAGCAGTAAAAGATACAATACTGAGAGCAAGTGTCTAGCCAGGATGTGGAGGGAGCAAGGAGGCTTTGACTGTAGAGGTCAACAGGAAGAATAAGAGTTACACGAGGAGAAGTGTTGAGGAGCTGTAGAATTCATAGTCACTCCTGTGGAGGCTTAGCAAAGTGATAGGCACAGGAGTGGTGTAACCTGAATAGAGAGGTAAGGGGTAAATTATGGGCAGTCTTATCTAGATGAGGAGTGAGGAAGCAGAACTGGAGATGTTATGTCAGCCCAGGAAATCAGGAGTTGTTGATAATGGTTGTTTCATAACTGTGTTTCAGGTGAAAGGTACTGGGATTGGCGTCCTGGGCTTGTCTAAAGGAGCTGATCTAGCCCTTTGCATGGCCACATTTCTACCTGGCATCAAGGCAGCTGTCAGCATATCTGGAACTGGTTTGAATTCTTTCATGCCCCTACGGGGGGATGGCTTCACTGTTCCTCCACACCCATACAATTTAGGAAGGGTGAAGACCAGTGATGAGTCTGGCCTAGTAGATTTTTCAGATGTCCTAGATGATCACAGGGACCCAGCGACTTTGGATAGTCGCATTCCCATGGAGAGGTCCTTGGCCAAGTTCCTCTTCCTGTCTGGACTGAATGACATGAACTGGAAAAGTGACCTCTATTGCCAGGATGCTGTTCAGCGCCTCCAGCAGCATGGACGGGAAGTGGAGTTTTGCTCCTATTCTGGAGCAGGGCACCTCTTGGAGCCGCCATACTTGCCTCTGTGCCAGGCTTCAATGCACAAAGTGCTTGGGGTATTTGTGTGTTGGGGAGGGCAATGGAGGGAGCACGCCAAAGCCCAAGAAGATGCGTGGCGCAGGATACAGGCCTTCTTCTGGCAACATTTGATGGACTCGGGCATCCGGAAGAACAAGCTGTAGTGGAAGCTGTCGAAGATGCTGACCAGGATTGGTTTTTCAGCTCTCACTGAATCTTGGAAACTCATCGAAAGTTTCCTGGCCTGCCTTCCTTTAAACCCCACTGTTGCATAGTTGTTTATTTTCATTCCCCAAATAATTCCCTATCTGAATTTTAGTTGTCTTCTGGCCCCAGCTGCACTGTAGATTGGCACCATCTGATCTGCCTGTGTGCTGTAGTCATCTGAGAAAAATCCAGCATCCTGTCATGCGGATTGAATTTGTACTGAACTATCCTTGCCCTCAGTCTCCAGCCATCTCCTTTGGTAGCAGGGAATACTCTCACAGAAGGAGTTTTCCAGTGAATTGTTTAGTCTTGCACCTTTAACTAACCTAGATGTAAATAACAGTTTCTTGGGACAGCACATCAGTACACTCATGTTTGCTCTTGGTATACTATTTTCTCACATTTCCTCGTAAAAAGGTTGCGGCAGCTCTGATCTCAACTAAGTAAAGAGGAATTCTTCTGACTTACTCTGAAGTGCAATGAAAACATTTTTTTCTGATACCTCAAAAACCAAAAGTGAATCTTACCCCAGTTGCACTGGTTGTATCTCCTGCTGACTCCAGATAAGCTATATATCAGGGTAAAATTTCCACTGCACTACTCAATAAATACCATGTGTATGTGTGTATTCACAGTTTACTTGAAATTACCTGAATGAAGCCTCCAACTGTCTTTATGTCTGTAGATACACAGGCAGCAATCCTGGTGTAGTCACAAGCTGCCACTTCACCTTGCAGAAGAGTTTATATACAGAAGTCCTTACCTCCTATCGGTAAGAGGAGTGGTGGAGTTTGCAGTAGGGGTCTGCCTAGTGCTCAAGATGGGAGTGATATAGATGTGTTAAGTATCTGCTTTTGGATGTTGGAAGTCTGTTTATCCCAGTTTTGGGAAGGAAGATAAAGGCACTGCTGCTGCTGAATTTCCAGGAGCCCTGTGGAGTGGGCTGTCTCTGCGGTCTTGTCTCTATAGCAGACAGCTGTGGGCTCAGTGACAGCTAGGAAATGCCACTCTTCAGAGAGGACTGACCTTGCCTTCTGGGGGGAATGTGCATTTTCTTACCCTTTACTGAGGTCCAAACCTGCCAAGGACAACTGCGATCTACCTCATGCATTTGTGGGATAGTGGCGTACAGCAGCTTCCTGGCATTTGCTAGATATCAAATGTCATCAATTGAGCCAATTTTGCTTCCTGGAGCAATCAAGGCTTCCATTCTGACCACAGAAGCCAGTAGGAGCTGGGGGTCTCTGCCTTTGCTGAGGCAGCAAAATGTTGCTTTTGAGAGGGCCATAGTCCCTCGTTTCCAATTCCTGCTGAGATAGGAGCCCTGCAGGAGTCTGGGTCCTGCTGAGGGCAGAACCATGCCCTCAGTTTTCTTGCTTCAGGGAGCAATGGCTACCCAAAATGAGCGTGTTGGACCTCAAAGGGCTGTAGGCTCTCTCATGCAACACATCCAAGGTGAGTGTGCCCCTTCAGTTCCTTCTGATTTTCCTGCCCCAGCCCTTCCTCAAAATGGTGGATGGGTACCACCTAGCTCAAGGTTTGAGTAGTGAGAGTGGAGAGGTCTCACTCCTGCTCATCTATACTGGTCATCCATCAAGTTTTCTGCTATTACCTCTTCTTCATTTTCTGTTTGTCTCATGCGTGTCCATGTCCTGCATGGACTGTGGTTGTTCCAATGTTCAGTGAGTGGGTAGGACCTGGCAGAAGAACAACATGTAGCAACAAGGGAAGTCAAACACGTTTAAGCAGTTCAACCAGAATAAAGGACATTTTCTTTTCCTTCATTTTTCTGTTTTATTGGAGCAGTCAGAAAACCCATGGGTTGTCCATCCACATTTGCCTCAGACTCAGGGCACAAGGCTGTGGTATGAGTAATTTTGTTCTTTTGTTTTTACTGTTTTTACAGTGAGGCTTAGGCAGTACACTGTGGTATTCTCCAGCCTGTGGGATAACTCACATCTATTCTAATCCCTTCTGAGGTGAAGACAAACTTTCTCAGTCTTCAGCAGGCAATTTACAGATCTATACTTTGAATTACAAAGTTGTGAGCTTCTGAGAAAATACATTATCTATAGGACACCACCATTAAAAGGAAAAATACTTTCCATCAGTAAAGCAGCAATGTGGTCAATGCTGCTTTCATACAGCCTGTTACGTTGTCACATTCAGCAGTTGGGTTGAAGGAAAACAGTGTTGAAACAGAGGATGAAGCGAGCTGACTGGTGACTCCATCAATGACAACAGTACATAGGACCTCTTTGTTTTGTTGCTCTGGAATGAAAGTTACCCAGTTAAAAACCCTGTATTTCTCACTTGGATGGCAAGAAAGACTGAAAAAGCTGATTTAGCTGAGCATCTCTGTGCCACATACAAACAGGAAAATACGCCAGCCAACATGGTTGCACTGAGAATTCTTTTTGAATCAGCTGGCCTTTGTAAATTAAACTCAAGTTTGAAACTTATCTTCAGGAAATAGAAACTGGAAACTGAAGGAAGACTAATATCAATAATTGCAAATGGCTTGACTTCAATACAATACGTGTGCCTGTTCTTGAGCTGAAGACTTTGACTACTTAAAGTTTCTTCTGCTGAAGAGGTGATTTAGACAAATGGGGCTAAGATCACATTTTTTTTCCGAGTTAGTGGCAAAAATGCTACTAATTGCAGCCTGTAGAGTCAGGGTATATAATTTCTCCAGGCTTACAGAGTATAGGTAACATTATTCAAGAACAAAGTGAGAGTTATTATTTAATTAAAAAATGACCTTAAGCTGTAAAGGAGAGCCCATGCCACACACAGCTGATAAAACTAACAAAATGGGATGGAGAAAGCTATTCTTGTAATCTGCCTGTAATTGAAAAGTGCTTTGGATGAAATAGAGCATGAAAAGACTAGCTTGAACCAAAAATCGCAGCTTGATGCTTACATCAGTCATCCCTTTGCTTAGCACTTTGCACTAAGAGATAGGAGAATGAGAATGAGAAAAGCTTGTGACAAGCCTCTTAAGAAGCTGAGAAGCAGTGTTCCCACACGTAAGCTGCTATGAACAAATCTATTATAAGGGAACATTACATCTTGCAGTGCTCTTTTGGGGCAGGATGATTTCCCTAGCTAATTTGGAACCAAGCAACAATAGAGATTGCTAATATGCCAGTGCATTCTTAAAATTTTCCTTCTTTGCTCTGGTTCAACTTGTGGTCTCTCTACGTAGAAAGGAGACTAAGGCAAAACGAAGAGAACTGGTGTGAAAAAGCATGTCCTTGAGTGGAACGTCTCTAAACTCTAGCCTTACTGCCCAGATCCCATGAATCTAAAATAATCTGAATGAATGTAATCTAAGTTATAGGAAGCATCTTTGGCTCATTGTTTTAAATTAGGTGTCCCTGAAGCAGGCTGTTTGCACACTGTGAGATCATTGGACACAGCTTATCCTTGTAATTGTGAGCTTTCTTTGTCACAGTGCAGATGATTTTCTTTACATAGCTCCATCCTGCTGTTTTATCTGCTCAGTAAACCCTCCATGAAAAGTTCCAGAGACTCCTAACAGTTTGGAAACATTTGGGCGCTGCATGGAGCAATGTCCTCTGTACTTCTTAAGGCTTCTTGAAAAGGTTTATGGGGTTCTTTCCCCATACTTTGCCTTATGTGTTGTTAGGCTGCGTGTAGCTGAGGAAGAAAGAAGTTCTTGATGTTCTTTACTGCAGACCTAGATGTACCAGGTCCAATCAGGTATTTAATTGAACACAAGCTAGGGCTGATCCTGAAGAATTTTGATACATATACAGTATAACTTGGAGGAAACTGCAAAATGAAAGTAGTCAAAATGGCTGTCTTGGAGAATAGTGAACCACAGGTACAGAAGAGGTGAAACATTTCTGAGAAAGGAGCTATCCATCGAGCACTGTGCCTCTGCAGAAGCAGAGGGTATTTGAGGCTTCAGTGGAGTTTTACTAGGAACTGTGCAAAGGTGCTCCTGTAACGCTAGTAGCTTCTTACCCAGGAGGAGCAGTGTCTCTGGATGGCTTCTGCAAGCAAGGTTGTTTCACAGCCACAGGGCAGAAGGAATTAAGTGAAAGATGAGAATATACGTTCTGTGGTGTAATTTAGAAGTGACCTTTCTCCATTCCCTGTTTCTGTTTCCTTTGTGTATTTGGAAGTCCAAAGGTGATTGGGGATATTTTTTTTTTAAAATTCAAAACTTAGTTCTGTAATACATTACTGGATCATTTGTTATCAAGCTGTGGGATAAGACCAACATTTAATGAGAAAATATAAATAGTAAAAATTTTTGCTGTATTAGTGTTTTGCTAAGAAATTTATAATTCTATCACTTCAGAAAAAAATGACTATTCTGCACTTTTTAGTGCTCCATACATGTCATTCAGAAATGGAATCTGAGCCAAATGTAGTATTAAGTACAGAGAAGGGGATACTTTGTTTGAAATTTGGCTAGAAGGAAAATTAATATTTCTGATGAACTAATGTTCCTTGCAGCATTTACTGCAAAATATCACTGCCATTTGTCATTGTCCAGGACGAAAAATAGAAATGCTAAAACTCACTGTTTTTCAGAGTGTTGAAAACTTGTCCATGCAAAATTTACATTAAAACTGAAAATGGCTGGGCCCTGACTTTAGATGACACTCAGAGGAAAATAGTTACATGTGTTATCTTCTACTAATTTAGGCTTGTATCTTTTCTGTGACTTAGGCCACTGAACATTTAACATCTTGTGTTTAGACTGTAAATTTACGTCTGCATTAAAGTCACTTTAGTGAAAGATGTGGTTTTATGCTCCAGTTTAACTGTTCCAAGAATACCTTGCTGCCCAAAGGGACAGTCATGCCTTTTTCCTGCTTGCTGATCTAACTGAGAGGTAGTCCTGTGGAAAAAAAAAAGCACGACATACGAAAGAAGATTAAAATGTTTAGAATCATAGAATCATAGAATGGTAAGGGTTGGAAGGGACCTTAAAGATCATGTAGTTCCAACCCCCCTGCCATGAGCAGGGACACCTTCCACTGGACCACGTTGCTCAGAGCTCCATCCAGCCTGGCCTTGAACACTGCCAGGGAGGGGGCATCCACAGCTTCTCTGGGCAACCTGTGCCAGTGCTTCACCACCTTTATGGTGACAAATTTCTTCCTAATATCTAATCTAAATCTGCCGTCTTTTAGTTTACAGCCATTCGCCCTTGTCCTATCACTACACACCCTTGTGAAAAGTCCCTCTCCATCCTTCCTGTAGGCCCCCTTCAGATACTGGAAGGCTGCTATAAGGTCACCCTGGAGCCTTCTCTTCTCCAGGCTGAACAGCCCCAACTCCCTCAGCCTGTCCTCATAGGAGAGGTGCTCCAGCCCTCTGATTGTTTTTGTGGCCCTCGTCTGGACCCGCTCCAACACATCCATGTCCTTCTTATGTTGGAGGTTCTAGAGCTGGACGCAGTACAGCTGGATCAGAGAAGGCAGGAGCAGGAACATGCATGGGGTTATCATGAGAAGGTGGGTGAGCAATACTGTGCCTTTCAGGGTCAGTGTGGCCTGATGTCAAACCAAGATAACTGAGTTTTTACTTATGTTTGCAATAACTAGTCCATCTGGTTCTAAATTATGATCCATTGCTGTATACAGGGAAGTGGATGCTTGGTGGCTCGTTGCATGCTGCCCCGGTGTATAGCAGCATGTAGTAACACTGCAATGAGGAACTGTGATGGTTTGGCCAGTGAAGACCAGATGATACTATGTTGTCTTGCTGAGAAATGACTGCAAACTGGTGTTGTTTCTGGCAAACTGCTTTTAGGTTGGTCAGAAGGACAACTTTTCAGTGGTAGACTGGGTACAATGAAACATCTGTCTAAGAGCTGTAAAACTACAGGGGCTACTCTGCTACTAGCACTGAGAGTGGGACATGTTGCATATATTCGTACTGGCTAATGATTGTATTCAGCACGTTTTGTGTGTGAGGAAGAGCACTGGAAGGGTGCACTGTGTGTGGCACCTCAGTAGCAAAAGGTGAGGTTAGCAGAGTGATAGGCCGTTCAGATGGGTTAATGGTTAATGGTCAGACTGGGCTAATGGTTTACCTGAAGTATTTTTTTTTAGCTTAAGTTTTGGTCTAGTTTAGTGGTTTTTTTATTTAGAATTATGCCATAGGAGCCTGGAGGTGACTCTTGTTTCCATGTTGTTCATTTCATGCTGAGTTTTCTATTAGAGAAAGGAATGCACATGACACTGCTTTGGTTGTGCTTGGTTATAAATATCTGTAACAATCAGCTGTTTTGACCACATCTGTGTGTAAGGGAGCTGGTAGGTCACAGAACAACCAAGAGTGGGTACAGAGCCAAGTGTTGGCTAAATGGACCAGCTGTTATGACCGAGCCGGAGAAAAACACTGGGAAAAGCCATTAGCATCACACTAGCAGAACACAGGTAGCTGTAGAGCGTTCTTGTTCAAACCCAGCCTGCTCAACTTTCAGTTTCTGGTGGCAGAACTTGCAAAATGGGCAACATCTGTGATTTGGAGGTTACCTGCTTGTGTGACATCACAGAAGTACCCAGATGGCAGTGCAAATTGTACATAGTGATGTATGTAAGTGATGCAGTTTGGCTTGGAGTGAGATGAAAGTGCAAATCTTTGAATCTGATCTGATTCTTTGTGACAATCTCCTACACAGATTAGGTTGATGTTACATTGGTAAATACATGCACTGATTAAGCTGCATTTGTTTATGAATTCTGGATGCTGAGCCTAAAAATTCAAGCATTAAGCAGTGGCTTAGAAGTCCCACCTTGACACCATGCCAAATTTGAGGATGACTGTATGAGCTGGACTCAGTGCGTTTGGCCTGCTGACCAGTCAGCAGTTCCGTGCCAGGCACTGAGTGCAACATGAATACTGATCTGCTGTACTGATCCTTTGTGCTACAGACAGAATATTGCTAATATCAAATATAAATCTGCAAATAGATAAAATATATTTGTTGTTTGCTTCAACCATGTCAGCCATCTTTCTCCTCGGTCTTCAGAGCATCTTTGTTGAGGAGAGCAGGCCCCACCCTGATTGATGACACACAAACAAGCCCACTCCACAATGACTTACCATCTAAGTATACAAGGTACTGGTTAGATGCAATAGAAAAGTATTGGACAAATATATGTAAGAAGAATCTGTTAAGGTTAACTAAATTCAAAGACACTACCTCTGCCTCTCAGAGTCCCAGAACCACAAATTACAAGAGTCTGGAAGACTATTCTGGAGAATTACCGCAAGAGACTTGTCCTTTTCTTACATTCTCTTGTGGACCTCTTCTTTGACCATGGGCAGAGCCAGAATGTTGGGCTAGATGGCCTGCTGGGCTGAAGCAGAGAAATCAGTCTTATCTTTAAAAGACGCTTGCTGTGAATTTGGTTATTCTTGTAATGGAGTCCTATTTCAGATTTCTAGGAGTCATATACCAAGTCCTGCTTCAACAGACAAGGTGCACTCCAGCCACCTTCCTGTGTTCATGCTCTGGCACATATCCCCCGCCTACTTGTTCCTAAATTCTACACTTTACTGCAAAGCAATAAATGAAAAGATACCTCGGCAACTGAGAAGGAGAAGATAGAGCTTGCTTATGTGCAGTGATCATCAGTGGTTAGAAAATGCAGCAATCATGCAGTGATTAGTAAAGAAAGTGAACATGAGCAAAGCAGAAGAAATTTTCCTTAAGACACACCATCGTTTGTTACTTGTGGGGGTTAGGAGTTTTTCCTTACCTAGCTATAATACACTATGAGTGAGTGTTAACATCTCTTTGAGTGTAACCTTAAAAATCTCAACAGACTGTGACTGTATAAAGGGGAAATTCTCATCTGTTGATAATGTGGAAATTCTCATATGTTGATAATGTGGAAACAGTCATACATTGTCCATCAGTTACACCAGGGATTTAATCTGTGTGTCTTTGTTCTTTCCAGGGCAACATACATGGCAAATGGTGGGGCTGTGTTTCCACCCCTGACACAGTCAATTCCAAGTGTACTGGATGCCCCTCCAAGTGAGAGCAAACTGTGGCTTGCACTCTGCTGCCAAAGGGATTGAGAAAAATGTGTTAGCAATATCAGTGGTGGCATACCACTTGGCTCCCTTTGACTCCAGTTTGTACTGAAGTTCTAGCATGTCCGACACGGCAGCACTCAGCAGTGGTGTGACTTCATTCAGGCCACGATAGTCTACTATCAGTCTCCACTCTGTATTACACTTTCGTACTGGCCATATGGGACTATTAAAGGGCGAGCGAGTCTTACTAATCACTCCTTGACTCTCCAGTTGACTAATCAGCTTACGGATGGGGATCAGGGATCCATCCCCCTGTCACTCCAGAAAAACAGATAGGTTCTACCTCTTCATAGCTTGATGGCATTAGGGTACACTGTGTGCTGGTGTCTACTAGAGCCTGATACTCCTGGAGATCTGATGTGTCAGGCCATCGAATCTACACAGTCCAGTAAACCCGGTTGTCCTGCTCCTCCACGTGGCTGGAGGCAGGGCCCCTCTAGTTCTGGCCATAGTAGTTGTTATCAGGGAATGAGTTAGTGTTGCATGTGTGGGTTACCCGATCCTTGGTACTCATGTCTTGTAAGAACCAGTCAGAAGTTCCTCCCCTAGGAATAGAAGTAAAATCAGCTCTTCTACTTTGTCTGGGGAGCTTCCAGCTGTAAACTGGAGCAGCAATTTTCCTGGGAGATTCTGCATTTGTGGTTGTTTTCCCTTGCAACTCATGTACCCATGCCTTTAGGGCCGAGGTAGTTTTTCCATCCCACCTCCTCATGTCGTTTCCATGGTCATGCAGGTAAAACAACAGGGTGCCTTGTGGTGTGTACTGTGTCTCTTGAGCAGGAGCAGGTTTTCTTCTAGTAGCTGAGACACTGGTTTGTACAGGTGGGGAGTAGGACCTATTTAATTTTTCGAACAGGTTTTTTGATTTTTCGGACAGTATTTCCACAGCCAAAACACAGGCCTGTAGGGAAGAAGAGAGATTATCTTTGTATTGCCGGAGGTGGCCAGCCACTTCATTCACCATTGGTGCCTCTTCTGCCAGCCCATTGTTGCCAATGAGTTGGCATATGATGATTGTGCACTCTGTACAAATTTCCATCACATAGGTCATATGCGTTGGACTTCATCTGGATCTGTGGGTGACTGCGGGTTGTCCAGGTCATGACAAATCGGCTCCTGCACAGCTAGTTCCCTCAGGTACTGGATGCCTCTCTCCATGGTGATCCACTTGCCTGGGTGGCATGTGATACTTTCCTTGAAGGGATGCCTGTTCTTCATGGCTGACGGAAATTGCTGAGGACTTGTGTCCCTCTTCCAATTGCCTTGTCAATGCCCCCTTCCCTAGACAGAGATCTCAGCTGCTTGGCTTCCCTGCCCTCTAATTCCAAGCTACTGGCCCCACTATCTCAGCATCAGAGCAGCCAGGTGGCAATGTTCTCATCTGGATGACAGCTGAAATCTTTTCATGTATCTCACATCTCACCCAAAGATAAGAATCGGATGATTACCTCTGGTTCTTCATCCTGTTCTCATTATGATCCTGGTTCATCTTCACCTCTGTGTTCTGATTTTTTAATGTATTTCCTCTTCTGTATAGCGGTGACTGATGCCGGCAGGGGTTGGTTCTCTGGTTCAGCTGCGATGCTTGTCTGGGGGCTTGAGTATCTACAGTACCTGTCGCTGGGTTCTGAGTAGCTGCACTGCCCGTTGCAGGGTTTTGAGTAGTTGCAGTGACCATGGCAGGGGCTGGAGTAACCGCAATACTGTCACAGGTTTGAGTAACTGCAGTGACTCTCACGGGAGTTGGAGTAGCCACAGTGCCTGTCACGTTGTTGTCAGATCCAGAGATCCTCTGAGGGTACTGACTAGTGTTGAACAGGGCTCAGTAGGCATGGGCCAGGCCCCAGCACTGTTTTTCAGGATTCTGCACTTGTTCGGGGGTGAAGTTCCAAAACTCCAGAGGTGCCCACCATCCTAGGCATCTGCCTGTGCTGTTCCACACACCCTGCCACTCATAACTATCCAGACTTGAGGCAGATCTCTGGATGATATTCTTAAAGTGCTTGCTAACCTTAAGCAAAACTGAAACAATATTCCCAAGAAATACCAATAGAAGTATTTTAACTACCGAAGGATGTTCAAGGTATTGAAAAGTTATTGTAGCGGAGGAGAAAACATCACAGAGCAGGGTAGCGAAGGTGCCATTCTGTACTTCTTCCATAAAAAACCTCACAGAAGAAAAAGTTTAACTGCTAATTATCTCCACGAGGTGGTAGCTGAGTATTGGTAATAGATTCAGCACAAAGTGCAAATACCAGATTAAGGCCAAGGTCAGTGGTCTAATAACAGATCTCACAGGTGAAACATTAGTAGTCATTGCAGACTATAGCAGCTTGCAATAGCCAGCACCAACCTTTAACATGTACAGCAAAAGCAAGAGCATGAGTAATCTATATCGTGACCTGCAATGGTTAAGAGATATAAATGCTTTAGTACGCTCTGGTCAGATCTGCCATTATCTCAACCCTTTGAGCCCCATGTAGGGCACCAAAAAGGACTGTCATGGTTTAACCCAGCAGCCACCAATTAAGCACTGGACAGCCGCTCGCTCACCCCCCTCCCCTCTCCCCAGTGGGATGGGGAGTAGAATGGACAAAAGTAAAATTTATGTCATGGGTTGAGATAAAGACAGTTTAATAAGGCAACAAAGGTAATACTAATACTAGTACTGATACTACTACTACTAATGATAACAATGAATATGCAAACCAAACTATATACAATACAATTTTCTTCTCACTGCCTGATGACCAGTTGCATAGCTACTCCCCAAGCAGCGATCGCGGGACCCATGGGTTTCCTGGAGCTTACAAATTCTGCAGATTTTGCCAAACTCACAAATTTCACATAACTTGCCAAACTCACAGAAAAAGACCAAACTCCCAGAAAAGTTCTAACTTCTGCACAAGAGACAATTTGAACTTGAGGAAAAGAGACAGAAAAAAACCCCAGGATTCCTGCCCCCTGGCCAACTCCCATTTATAAACTGAGCATGATGTTTATGATGTGGAATATTTCCACTGGTCAGCTTGGGCTGGCTGCCTGGCTGTGCTCCCTCCCAGCTCCTGCACGCCTACTCATTAGCTGAACATGGGAGACTGGAAAAAGTCCTTGATTTCATAGCAACAACTGAAAGCATCAGTGTTATCAATGTTCTCCTTGTACTCAATCCAAAACACAGCAACTACTGGGAAGAAAATTAACTCTATCGCAGCCGAAACCAGGACACCTTTATTTGTGACAGAAGTAGCCTAAAGGTGGAAAAATGAATTACTTTTTGTATCTTTCTTACTTGACAGAGACCTGATTGTTACAAGTGGGCACCAACTCTCAGTAAACCCTCCCTTAAATCCCAGGCACCAGGCTCTGGGCTGCTGCCAGTGGACTGAAGAGAGAGCACACTGCTTTAGCCTCAGGGGTGTTCCAGTGGAGTGTGCCCTGTCTGTTGCAAAGTGGAACGTGACAGTGTTATTTTCCCATGAAAGGTATGTTTGGAAGGCCCTTATTTGCTGATAATGACAATTTTTCATCTTTCAAGAACAGTTTGTAAGTAGCAATTCATATGGGGGGATTCTTCTCTCAATTGGACTGTTGTTCTGAATAATTCCATGGTCTTTCTTACAATATCTGCAGACGCAATTTAAAAAAATCTTTGTGGTGTATCTATCAAACTGTATCTGGCTGCAACTCTGCGATGAATATTCATATTCCTGTATGTAGCATGAGGTAAATGCTAACACTGTAAAGCCATCTGAAGACTTTCATTGTTCTGTTGGCCTTTGTAACCTTCCTGACTATTTTCTTTAGGTTGGATTATAATTCAAGTACACAATCAAGTTCAGGATCAAGGTTAAAATCCTGCTTATGGCTCCATGCTTATAAACAAACATATGAAACAGGCTGTGCTGGACTGTGTATTGGTGATTGATTATTGTGACAGTGTTCAAGGCTTTAAATAAGGAAGGTCAGGTACTCTAGATATTCCTGCTGAATACCTGATCATCTTTATACAATAATTGGGGACCTAATAAGTGCTTATAAATATCTCAGGGGTGGGTGTCAGGAGGATGGGGCCAAACTGTTTTCAGTAGTGCCCAGTGACAAGACAAGGGGCAACGGGCACAAACTGAAGCATAGGAAGTTACGTCTGAACATGAGGAAGAACTTCTTCCCTCTGAGGGTGACGGTGCACTGGAACAGGCTGCCCAGGGAGGTTGTGGAGTCTCCTTCTCTGGAGATATTCAAGACCCACCTGGACAAGGTCCTGTGCAGCCTGCTGTAGGTGACCCTGCT
>Ga0065711_1003861_pt1 | contig 26051 bp, 13 predicted proteins | sample Hoacrofraction12_FD_59098 | JGI IMG/M metagenome (GOLD analysis project Ga0065711, IMG submission 59098) | Hoatzin crop microbial communities from Cojedes, Venezuela - Epithelial fraction 12 v2 (version 2) | ecosystem: Host-associated > Birds > Digestive system > Esophagus > Crop | place... | reverse complement strand
TTTTTTTTTTTTTTTATTGCTCAGTGCTATTTTTAAGTACGTATTTTCTGTTCAGGTTCCATTGTAAACACCGTTCCATTAGGAAGCTCCTGCTGCTCACATAGTTAGCCTAAGCCGATGTAAATAACCTAGCAGGCAGTGTGAACTCTGCTTTGACAAGCTGTAGCGCCGAACCCCATGCGTGCGTTCCCTTTCATCAGATGCACGTGCTCTCTCCGTGACTTATATTGGCCACTGGGGGATGTGAAATGAAAAACTACCTGATTGTGAATTATGACAGTAAAAGTTTATAAGCTGCTAAAATGAAGTTATAGCACCTAGGAGCTCAGTCAACTGACAACGTTAAATGATACGTTTTAAAACTCGCTCTGAGACAACGCAGCGAAAGGAACCGCGCAGGCAGAGGTGAGGTGGTGCTGCTCTGTGGTGGGCAGAAAGGCAGCGTGGCACGGAGCGAGCTGCGGAGGAGATTGGGGAAAGCTGCGGCACTGACGGCAGCTGCTCTCCGTTAATCCCAGGAGAGCTAAAAGTAACTGCTTTGAAAAGAAGTGTGTTTACAACTCTAAGAAATGGAGGAAACAGAAAAATGTAAATATATGTATATTGGGAGGTGGGCTGTAATCGTCTGACTGCTGGCTCTCCTGGGCTGTGGAACTGCTCTTTCTCTCTAATTAGAAAATTTTGACAAGAATGGCATTGGAAGGCTAAAGAGGGAATTAGTGGCCAAAGGATTGGTTAAGGCTGTCAGGTTTGTACAGCACAGCTATGGCAAAGGTGGCTGTTTTTGCTTCTCTCCATTTTAGGTCATTCAGGTGGGGAGCAGCCACTCCATTTAGATGGGTAGGATTTGATACCAGACTTGGAGGGAGTAAAGAAAGGTGATTTTGGGCACGTTGATGCTGGTGTTTTAGTACAGATCAGGAATGTCTTTTGATATGAATCTCCTGATCATCTCTGATTTGCATCACATAGTGATCTTGGAGCAAAAGAACCTGCATTCCTTTTGGATGGGATTAAACCAAAAAAACGCTCATGCCTGATGTGTCCCTGCTGTTAGTGGGAACCGGTCTGTTGTGAACCCCCAGAGCTGTGTACAGTGTGGACATCACATTCTCCGCGCCAGCTGTTTCACACTCTGTATTTGCCGCTATTGCACTTTACTACTTGCTAATGAAGACAGTCTCTCTCTTTCTTTTTCAAAGACAATAAATATCCTGTATTCCCAAATAATGTAAAGGGCCATTACAGCACTACAGAGCTCTCTCTGATATTCTGTATCTAGTGTAACTCCTTTTTCACCTTGGTTTTCGTGTTTTTGCTGTAGCTGATTATGGTACTTCAGGTGCTGATTGTCTTCAAATGCAGACTGACTGGGGCTGACTTTCTTTTTAAGCATCTTTATTTCCATAGCTATCATTTACCACCTAAGCTTGTTTGCAGACTGATTTCAATGGACAACATTGGAAGCAATACAGCTGCAAACTAATGCACAGAAGAATACAAGCAGGGAAGGCTCTTGGTGTATATAGGTGGTACCATCCTCTGCTGAACGGAGTTTAAGCTGCCAAAATGTCCCAGATACTAGTGCCAGAAGCCTTGGTAGAAAAAGGCCTGATTCATGCAAATAAACGCTGTGTGCAAGACAAGGACACATTGCAGACTCACGGCTAAAGGCCTAAAGAAACATAAAGTAAAATGTCAGGTAGAATCTTGGTAATGGAGCACCATCCAAGGCACTGAAGAAATGCTTTTTATGTGTTGCTCTTTTCTGGTTTTTTTTGTTTTTCTCCTTAAGAAGGGCCTATTAAAAGCATGAGAGATGTGAATAAGGATTTCTATGGACCACCTTAGTTCTAGCTCTTCCTAAAATTTTCACTCTTGACATTCACTTAGCTATGTGCACAGCATAATATAGAGGGAAGATGGCCCAATCATTACTGTAGGAGCTGTGCAGACTTAGGTTTTCCAGTACACTTCACATTTGTTAGGAAAGTTCTTTAGCCTCTCTAGATGTCTGTTGCCTGTCTGTGAAGCAGGAGCAAAGTACACTGTAGACTCAAAAAAAACAGAGATGCTGTGAGAATTAAGTCTGTATAAATAGCTACAGGCGAGGGTTCAAAGCACCTGCTGTGATTGTGTCTTACACAAAGTTATCTCCCTGTCTTTCATATGAGCCACATCTCAACCTGCAAGGTAAATTAATTCTGCTTCAAATATCTGCTTTGCCAGGCAACTGGTTTCCACACTTGCTGCATGAAGGTAAATTGGAGAGATTCTTCTTCTTCTTGGCTTCCTTAATGATGGTGAACACCCTGGGGTTCTGGACCATTGCACACAGGTATGCGTGAGAAAATGAAAGCTTGATGTTTCATTTGTAGATGTGGGTAGAGAGTCTTGCAAAACCTGTAACCTAGTGTGTAATAAAGAATAGGTAGTGATAGATCACGTTATCATTCAGGGTTCAGACTTTAGTATTTTTCATCTGCCTCGAGGAGAGAGATTTCACAGCAATAATTATGTGCTAAGGTTAAAAAAAAAACCTGATGTAATTAGCCTTAAGTATTTAAAGGGTGTTATTAATATTAAAATGCCTTGAAGAAAGAAGAACATCCTGTTCTTTACAGAAGGACATAAATGTGTTGGCGTGGAGTTTAGATCACAGCACCAAGATGTCTTGGTCATGGAACTGACCTCCACAGCAGATGGCTACTGGTTAATACTGTACGGAGTAGATTCAGCAGAATAACCCTGAAATATTTTCTGATACTCTACTGCGCAATGAGAGAAAAGCAACTTTCTGCTTGAGACAATGGAATTGCTCAGTTAGCTCCCCCACAGGAAGCAATTTTATGCCACCTCTAGACCCCATGTTTAATGCCTGTATATTGCCTGTAAAATGCAAGAAACTCACCACTGCAGTGCCCTCTTACATCCAGGGTGGTTTGAAAGTTAGTCTGCCTCCTGTATTCCAGAATATTTAATCACAGTTCACTTTATCTTGTCAGTGTTTTAAGTAATACTCGTAGTCAAGAACAGGGATGGAAGCAACCTGTACCACCGCGAGTGGGAAGGGTCATGAACAAGTGGCATTGTCTCGTAGACAGTGGGCTGCAGTTTTATGGAAATACGTCAGAAACCTTAACGAAGTAGTCATTTGATAATGGCAATAACAGAAAATTTCCAAGGGCAGTGTGCTTCTAGAACTCTTGAGAAAAATACTGCTTTTTCTGTTACATATAGCACTAGCTTTGTAGCACCAAAGATTACTGTAACCTCTTGTCCATTTCAATGTAACCTGAGACACAAGTGTCCATTTATTCCAGTGGCTAGTTCTTGATTCTGTTTTAAATGTGACCTGAGTTCTGATTAGAAATGTTTCTCCTACATGTACATTGCCTTCCTTCTATAAAATAGGATTTTATGCTTCTGTGAAATGAAATTTTCATTTGTGACATTTACTGCAGAAAGCTAAAAGGTTTTGGCTGCCAAAAAGTGGCCATAAATTTGAGTTCAACTCCACAAATAATTTCACCACAAATTAACAGATTTTTAAGAGGAAATTTGTTGACCTCCAGTCTTCCTTAAAAAAACCCCAAAATTTATTTCAAATTGGTATTTCTGTGATTCTATGATTTCACTTCAAAATCAAGGTACCTCGTTTTTCAGTAAGGCAACCAAAATCTACATGAAATATATTTTTTGAGGCCAAATGTAATTGTTTCATTTTGTGCTGAATAAGAATTCTCCCGCAGGGGAGAAAAAAGGGTGAGGACTATTCAGATAAACACTGATTTAGGGGTGAGGGGAAATCGGGCTTTTAAACTCTGAATTAGAAAAAATATACTAAAATTTCTCTGAGGAAAAAAACATGTTTCTTTTTAAGATGTGTTAAAATTACGCAGTACAACTATTATTAACACCTGCATGCCATTTGGCACTTCTCATCATGAAGTTCTGAAAGGTTCTAGAAAAACGCATATCACTGTCATATTGTTTTGGCTGCTTAGAAGTCCAGGAATCAGAAGGCACTGTAACTTGCAAAATATTACCTAATAAAAAATGGGTGAAGCTAATACCAGAAAGGACAATTATTTCAGTATTTTCCTTCCTTATCCTACCTCCCAGATACAACAATCTGAATCGGGATTACACAAGTGAATTCAGAGGAAGTCTTCCTGAAGAAAAACTTTTGAAGCATGAAAAAGCCATCAAGCATTATGATAGCGTCCTGGAAAGTTCTCCCATTTTGTCTCCTATGGAGAAAACCTGACAAAATTTCACCTTGATTAGACTAAATTTTGATTGTGTTACCAACCAGCTTTCTAACGATAAATTACCTAGCATACTTAAGTGGAATTGCCAAAGTAATTATGAATTATCTTAGAAATATTAAAGTTATTTATAAGTTTACCAAATAGCAGTCATCATAGGATTTGGCCTTGTAGGATACTGCACTGTCGTAATGCTTGTCGAGGACAATGAGAGCTCACTGCCTGGCATGGTTGATGGAGAGAGGCTTTTAATCTCTATAGGGAAATAGATAGGCATCCACATGTATTTGTACTTAGTAATGGTTCAAAAGTAATAAACTCATGTATACATTTGTTTAGCAAATTACTTTGTGACAGTATCATTTACAAATAATTTTGGAGTCTGGTATTGGCTGGTTGACACTTGCAAAGGTGGGTGACTTGTGTGCTCTTTTTGGCTTTGCTACTCATCTGCTATCCAGCCTTCAGCAAGTTGCTTTCTTAGTTTCTCCGTCAGTGAAATCGACTCAGCCGCACTAACCTTCTTTGCAAATCACTTTGAGATCTACCAAAAATATACTAGAAAGTATATACCAGTCATGAGTCCATAGATTATGTCGTGAAACATTGATGCTGAGGCATCTAGTCTTTATTTGGCAGAAGTACAGTGAGATTTGTCATTACTAAAGGATGATATGCAGAAAATTGCTAGTAGGAGAACTGGAGACTAGAATTTATTTGTATTAAAATTACTAATTGTAGCGAGTGAATGTAATTAGGAAAAGAAGACTGGGAAAGGGTAGATGGAGTTGGAAATTGGGGGAAGATTATTAGTAAATGCATTCCACTTTTTTCCCTTCTGGAGTACTGTGTCCGGTTCTGGGCTCCCCACTTCAAGAAAGATGAGGAGCTACTGGAGAGAGTCCAGAGGAGGCCTACGAGGATGATGAGGGGACTGCAGCATCTCTCCTATGAGGAAAGGCTGAACGAGCTCGGCTTGTTTAGCCTGAAGAAGAGAAGGCTGAGAGGGGATCTAATATATACTTACAAATATCTTAAGGGTGGATGTCAAGAGCATGGGGCCAGACTCATGGGGCAGTGGTGCCCAGCCACAGGACAAGGGGCAATGGGCACAAACTGACGCAGAGGAAGTTCCATCTGAACATGAGGAAGAACTTCTTCCCTCTTAGGGTGATGGAACACTGGAACAGGCTGCCCAGGGAGGCGGTGGATTCTTCTCTGGAGATATTCAAAACCCGCCTGAATGAGGTCCTGTGCAGCCTGCTGTAGGTGACCCTGCTTTGGCAGGGGGTATGGACTAGATGACCCACAGAGGTCCCTTCCAACCCCAAACGTTCTGTGATTCTGTGATTAAAGATCTAAATAGTGTTGACCACTCCCCAAACTGGCTGATGATGAGCAATGCTTACCTAACACTTAACATTTTTTTTTTTTTTTAAAGTCGTATTACTAAAAAGAGTGAGGATAGAGGTAGGCTCCTTATGTGATAAGGAAACATACTGAACCCAAAAACTAAAGGAGCACTTTGATATCAAGATGTTTATACTGGAAGTGGTAGTCAAGCCAGAATGCTTGCTAGATATGAGGAATGCTCTACTGCAGGAGAAGCTACATTAAAGGAATATAAAGTGCTGAAGTTAGACAGAGGGTAGTTTGTGAACTGAAACTATGAAAGAGCTGGTACAGGAAATCATCCCTTCACTCTTCACTATATTTACTGCTGTAACTTTGGGTTGGGTGTTGCAGGAGGGGGAGTAGAATGTAGTAGATACATCTAAGAAGTAGGAAGGGAGGCGGTCAGGAGCTGTTAGTTTGATCTCACTAGTGTTTAAGGTTTTTTAAATAAATTAGAAGAGAATATTTAAAGTCATGAGATAAAAGGAAAATTTAATAAAATAGAACACACATTATCAAAGGTAGATTTGCCAGACTATGTTAACGTCTGTGTGTAATGAGAATTCATTTTCTAAACAAAACCTAGTGCAGATGACCTGCCTTGATTTCAGTAAAGCATTTGACATATGTCCCATGGGAAAGAACTTGTGAAGATGGAGATCAGGGTCAGCAGAAGAGCTACAAGGTGGCTGAGGGACCTGTTGAGGCCCAGGGGAGGTACTCATCTGGAAGCGAGTTTTTTAATATCTTCCTTCATGGTAAAAGAGGATGTGATCCTAGGATGCGCTGGTGGAGATAGAAGAAGTAAGTATATCATCATACAAGCTCATGTGAAATGGTTATCCACGTCAGAGATGTGCTTTCTGACCAGTGTGGGACGTCATGCCTTGACGTCAGAGCTGCGTGTACAGCTCCCTGTTTGCCCTGTAAGAAGTGGTGTAGGGGGAAAGATGGCTGCCTGCTTGCCTTGCCCGGCTTTTGCCTTGCCAGCACCAGAGAGTGGGAGGCAGACTAATTTCCACATCTTTGAGTAGACCTGCCTATTTCACCTGACAGTTATTTGCTTGTAATGTATTATTTTCTAAATGGTATTTGTATTGCAATAAACCCAGCTTTAAGCCACAGAAACTCCTAGTTTCTTTCCACAGAGAAAAAGTGAGAAGTTCCTGGATACTTGACTTGACCTTTGTCTTGGCACCAAAAAATTGAAAAGATGCTGACTGGAGTCTGCTGACAAGAGGTGTGTGGTTGCTGTCGATGCATTTGAGAGTTATACACAAAAGGAGAACTAAGTAATAAAAGGGTAAAATCTAAGATTTGAGCCAGTGAGTATAACTGAGCTGGAGATGCTTGTAAAGCCTAATGAGAATTATATAATTATTTTTTTCAAACTGCAAAAGTAACAACAGTTTGGAACCTTTTCCACTGAGAACAGGAGAACAAGAAACCTAACTTTCTTTTAAGATAAAGTGTTTCCTTTAGTGCATGCTCAAGCTGAATGACCTCTAACTTCCTAAGACCGTTTGTTTTTTCTCCCCTCAGAAATCAAAATATGAGAGTAGGTGACAGCAGAGAATGGAATGCAGCTATTGCGGTTTTATTGTCTGATGAAGATCATTCTACGAAAGAAAATAAAAGAGGATCAGTGAACTCCCTGGATGGGTCCTCTCTGTCATACAGTTACCCAAGAAAGGCTTTCAGCAGTGGAGGAGGCAGCAGTTGGGCAGCCTTCGTAAAGAGGTGCTCTGGAAGACAGGCATTAGAATGGGCTTTGGGGTGAGTAGCTGAATGCTCAAAACTCTCTGCTTTCTTCACGTGGACTAGAGGAAGGCTTTTTCTGTCAGATTTAGTGAAGAATTGGGCCTTTCGGATGGATGGCAAAAGGGGTACTGATTTTGCTGGATTTGGGCTGATTTCAGCTGGTGGTGCAGAGGAAGCGATGTGCAAAAGTCTATCAGTCATGCTGGCTGTTAAGGCAGCGGTTCAGCAGTTATTCCCAACAGACGGTGGTGCTGCTTGACCTGCAGCATCTGGGACTCCAGACAAAGCTGATGGAATCCTTTGTACTTTCAGAGCACTACCTATACTTTTTAAATACTTGCACTAGCACACAGTGAAATTAGTAGAAAGGACTCTCTAGGTTTGGTCTTGATTTGGAAGAAGCTGCTTTTCACATCTGTTTTAATACATTAGAAAAAATGAGGGGACAGAAAAAATTAAGGAGATGTGTGTCCATGTGAAATACAGCAGTGAGCAGCTGGAAAATGCTAGAATAGCCTTTTGTTCAGCATTTTGTTGATCTATGGCAGTTTTCGTGGGAGATAACAAAACACTCAGATCTGATTGCCTGTGTTCAAGGTCACCTGTTGATGTTGCTTTGCACAAAGTAAATCCAAGATACGCATGTATTAATCCTCTGTGGAAAAAGTTGCCTCCTAAGTGAGGTTAGCATTGACCAGAAACATGCTAGTTCAATTTTGTGGTTTGATTACTGCCTAAATTTTCTAAATCTTGTCCCATCACGCAGTGAAGCTTGTATAAAGAACTATGTAGATTCAGTCTTGACTTTGAAAGAAGCTGCTTTTGGGCTGGTCATAGCTACTTGAGTAGGTGCTGTGCTCAGCGGAGGTTGTTACGAACCTTGAATAGCCAGAAGTATTGCTGATTACTGCTGGTACAGTTTTGGGGTTTTTTTTTAAGGGTTAAATGTGTGTTTTATACTGTATTCCTGTATGCACATTAAAAAAATACAAGTTCTGTCCCAGGCAGTTCTTTGAGCACCTCAGTTAAGTCTAAATGCATGGGACGCAGTTCTGAGTGAGGGAGAGTGAAGAAAGCTCACTGGAGAGGATTAAGATCTCCATCTGTTAAGTTTGCACTGATGATAAAACACATGCTCCCAGTTGGAACAAGATGCATTAAAAGAGCAATTTCACTTCTACTGCCTAGCAACAATGTCATTGAGCACCTGCAATAGTTTAAACATTAAGCATAATTGGCTTTGCTTGACATAAATCTGTAGTTTTGTAAATAAGAGCAGTTGAGTTTCCATGTAATACCAATTAGCTATAAGGAATGCTTTGTTTGCTGAAGCCTGCAGCTTTGCAGAGGAAAGAGGGAGTTGTTAAGACTCAGCGGTAGTAGTTAGGAGGTAGAACCCAGATCAGACATTACATAGGCTTTGAGTGTCCTTGTGCAAGTTATTTAATCTGTTTCAGTCAGGTTCCCTAGGTATGAAGGGAAGAATAACATTCAGACCTCTTTTTTCGTAAAGAACCCTGACTGTATCTGATTAAAATACCTTGGAGGTAATTTTACAGCATTAAACTGAGCTGCCTGGGTCTGTGCTGGATTTCTTTTCCTTTCTTTTAGTTGGAGCTACTATTGCACCTTCAAAGTTCTTGTAAATTTTCTAGAATTGCTTGCTTTCTACCAGTGATGGAAGAGGCAGGCGTGTGACCCACTTGATATGAAAATCAGTCTCGTTCATCTTCTGTGGGAATTCTGAGTTGGAAAGATGACGCAGGAGAACGCCTTGCTTGTGGTCCTAGAGCAGAGCTGCAGAGCAGAACTAAAGCTTTTGGACTTCAGCTTGGTGTCTGTTTCCTATAACATGCACTAGATTTACCGTAGCAAGGGCAAATACAGCTACCTTTCAGAGGACGTTTTGAAAGTCTGCTTTTATTTAATCTTTTAAAAAAAAGTATCAGAAATTCACAAGTTTCCTCATCATGTCTCTCTTCTGAATAAAAATGACCTTTTCCTTTCTATCTATCTAGTCTCTAGAAAATTTCACCACAGAAGTAATATTCTGTTGGTGTAGTACTTTATTCTAGTTTCAGTCTCTGTAATCATAAATATAGATTTCCTTGATTCAGAGAAGGTTGACATTTGAACCTTTATGCAGTCTCCTAGCACTAGTTCTGACTCTTTGTTAGTTAATCAGTTCTAATACTCAGTGGCAGTAAGACTGAAAGGAACTGGTCTGACAATGATTTTTCAGTGTTTTGCTCTGCAAAGTGCTGGATAATGCACCCTAAGACCACCAAATTGTAGATACAGTCTGCACATTTTGTTGGGGGATATATGCTCTCAAGAAGAAAATTTACAGAAACTTTTTTTAGAACATTGTATGATCAGCATATTTGCCTACTTCGGGTTTTTTTGGGGGTGTTTGTTTTGATTTGGTGGGATTTTTTGGTGGTGGTTTTCCCACCCCCTCCCCCCTTCCCCCCGCAATTAAATAAAAAATGTGGGGTAGGTATATCTACAGTTTGGCTGGAGGTTAGCCCATCACTTTTCCAAACACCAGGATTTTGTATAGAGCCAAAATGTGGTCATTGCAATTATCGAATACACTTCTGAGAAAAAGCACATGTCTAGAATATCTTGCAGATACTAACTTTACATTTTGAGGGTTAGGCTTCATTCCTGTTAATATGGGAAACTCCTGTTCAAGTGCTTGCTCTGTCACATCTGGAACAGCTTAGCTTAGAACAAACGTTTGGAAACAGGGTCTTGCATACCCAGCAGAGCGTGCTGACTAGAGGGAGACTGAATGTAGGTGTGCAGATTTTCTGGATAGTCCATTTATTATTGAAATATATATATATATATATTCTTCTCCTTTCAGATCAGAAGAAATGTTTTGAAGTCTGAAACACTTAGCAAATCAAAAAACCCAGCCGTGGGGGAGTGGGAGAGCAGAACCAGAAAAAAATCCCTTACAGCAGTCAACGTTTGTCCTGTCTGCTTTATAGCCTGGTAAAAAGCGTCTTTTGAAACCAGATCCTGAATGCCTGCGTTGTCATGTCATGTGAACTTCAGAAGCTAGATCGCTGATGAGGCTGGGGTTAGTAGTTATAGTAGCATTTAGTAAAAAGGCACCACAAGTTATCTCAGCTTTGTTTCTTGGATGGTCAATGAATACGACATGAAGATACTGTCTATTTAGCTGGCAGAAAGAGGCAGTCTTTGGTATGAAGCAAAATCATAAATTCAAAACAAATGTTGAATAGTAAACCAAAGGTTGCAAGAAGATGCTGCTTGACAGCGAATCCAGCATTACATGCAATTTTGAATTTCTTTACCTTGGTTCATAGAGTTTTCCAATTGTCTTGAAATTGTTCCTTTTTAAAATATTCAGGTGAAAAACCTGAGAGATTATAATATCCTGCTGACAGATGATAACCCCTTCAACAAGCTCTGTCACCGTTATAAAGAGCTGTCATTTAGTAGAAATGCTTTTTAAGCTTAAGCTGTTTGTAAGCTAAACTTTAAAGTTGAGAATATTGTGTACAACCTTAAGAGGCAAAAAGTTCTGCCTTATGTGTTCTGTGAAAAAAGCGCCAGGGAATGTCTGTGACTTTAAGGGCGAAACTTCATTGCAGAGATCCGAGTACAGAAATTATTCAGGTCTTACAAAAAGAAGCCAATAGTTTCAGCAACAGAGAGAGCACCAAACTGTACCAAGAGTGGGGGAAGGCAATTATTACCTATTTGAAAATGGTGTTGGTTCATTATGGAGGAGCTTTCAACTCCTGCTTCTTGGTTGGGGTAGGAAATTAATGTTTATGAGAACACATGAGAGTGGATGAAGGTCTCATCTGTTAGATTACATAGATGTTAAATAGACTAAATACAGTGGCAGTGAGGGCACACCTAATGTGTGTATTTCTTGTATCTCAAAAGAATTACCAGGAATAGGGTATTCTTGTAGTTCTGAATTAAATAATTGAAGGGTATAACTTACTTAGTAAATCCAGTGCTACTTTTCTTTTTAGTTCCAATGTCAATTGATTCTTGCCTTTGCAAAGTTTGTTCATCTGATTAATGGCTAAAGTGGACTATTCTCTGCTCAGTTACTTAAAATAACAGCCTACATTGTAGCGAGGGTTAACTAAATCACGGTGATGTCGGTTTTGTTCTTTCCCTCAGTATTTTCAAGCTATCTTCCTATGCATTCAGTGATTGTTACGCCTACCTTTCAGCATTCTTTAAGAAACAGTGTTTTCACTTTCTTTGAGCCTTTTTAAGATGCAGTGAGTTCCAAATAATCACTTGCGCAGATGCTCATAAATGCTTTATTTTGCGATACTTGTGCGGTTCCGGCACAGGCTCAGGCATGTAGATCCTGCAGAAATGCTCAGAAAGAGTCGCCCAATTTAAATTATCTATTGAACGCTGAAGCACAAATTGCACATGAAATCCCCAAGCTTCAAGGGTCCCTGGCAGGTCACATCCTACCAGTCACTCAAACATTTAGTCAGTGCTACCCCCAAGCACCTATGAAACTGAGGCTGTTTGACACCTCTGAGAATATTTCTCATGTTAGATCTGTTGTAAATGAGCACATGGTCCAGAATAATTAATGGTAACACTTCAGTCCTTTTTTGACAGAGTTGTGTTTCTTATGCAGTTTGTGCTGGTCTGTCTATTTAACTGCAATCAGCCATGCCTGAAAGACAGGAAAGAACAAGACGGACAAGTGTGTCAGTGAGTGAACCTCTTTTCTGTAATTAGAAATGCACAGGGAATAAATTATTCTCTAATTCAAGCTGTCCAGCTCACACTAATAATAACAACCCAAGAAGCAATCTGTTTATAAAAATTAAAACTGAATTTGTGAGACTCCTTAGTGCAAGACGGGATTTGCTGTGTAGTCTTGTTCTAGTTTATCATGCTTAAAGGGCTCTATCAAGGCTTTAGGAGTGTCGCAGGACTACACAGCAATTTCATGCATGCATTTTCTATCACACAAGATTAGCTACAATCTAATCAGACATGACTGTATCAACTCTGGGCCAAATTCTCTTCTGCTAAATTAACGGCTGATAAGGAACAAGTACCATAGAATGAAGGTATGAGCAAACTTGGCCTAAGCCATTTTTTTTTCCTTCTGTGGACATCTTTTAACGCTTCTCCATTCAGTTGTCTTCCAGCTTGCATGCGCACAAACTTTTCTGTGGAGGCACTGGGGAGGAACCTAGCAATGCCTTGATAGTTTTTGTGTTGTTTACCTAAGTATAATTCCTATGAGTCAGGTAATTCTTTGTAAACACTAATGAAGCTTAGCTATATCTCTAATGGCTAAAGATTTAATTTAAATTACTCCATGGTGGACGGTACAATTTTCAAACCACAATAATATAAAAATGGGGGGAATCGGACTGATTCTGAAAGGTCTGTCTTACTATCATAGCCGTACAACTATAGGTTAAACTCTTCCTTCTCTGGGCTCTAGGGCAAAGAGAATGGACGGGTTCTTGAACTTTTGGGCCCCAAAATGTTTGGCGCACTGGATTTTAACTGTTTCTTGGTATTTTTTCTCTGCTATATTTTCATAAACTTACATAGGCCTTAATTATGGCTAACCTCTAATTGTAGCACCTGATTAAGATGCAAAAAGCTGAGTGCTGGAGAGCGCAGAGCACTCTTACTTGACTTCAGCTTGGAGTCAAGTGGAGATGTGACCTCTTGAGAGTGGAGGAGGTGCCAGAGAACTAGCTTTCCACCAATGAGTCTGAAAATGAGAGTGCACAGTCTCCATTTTAAACCTGGGAAAATAATCAGGTCTTGGGATTAGAGATGTTACTTATCCTCCTTTAGTGCCAAAAGCTTTAAAGAAACTGCTCAGAATTTGAGCAGCTGTCATAAAGCATCCCTGACATTTTTAAGCAATCTCAGATCTTTGGATGAGGAGTCGTGATAGTAACTCTTGTTTTTGGAAGGCTGAAACGTACACAATGAATTCTCTCTGTCAGACAACATGCTGCAAAAGAGAGTGTTGGCTATGAGAAGTCGGCCTAACAGGTAACAATTTTTTATTATTATTGTGAAATCTCAGCAAATCACTTGATCCATTTTATTCTTCATACAAAGGTTATGTATTATGGTCAGTGGCTGATCTGAAAGCATGGATGAGATTCAGGGGAGGGAACAAAAGCTATCTAGGTTTTCTGGCACATTTGTGTATATACATCACTTCAAACGGAGTAGAACAAGCTTGAAGAGTCACTGGCCAGTAATTCAGAGTACCTAATTAATTTAATTGCAAACCATTAAATTCTCAAATTAATTTATTATTCAAATATATTCATGTACTTCCCTCCCCCAGGGCTCTCCCCCTAAAAAAACTCTGCCTTTTCAGTGCAGCTCTGTTTTGTGAACATCTGAAATCCAAACAAAAGAATACCCTCTGTGTCAGACCAGTCATCCTTCTAACGGTGTGCAAGGGGAAAAAAATACAGAACAAAGCATGAAACCCTTCCAGGCATCCAGGCTGAAGGAGTTATCCTTAGTTCTGTGTTTCTGTTCATCCCAATAGCTTATGTAACTAATCAGAATACTAATAATAACTGAATGTAATACTTATTGCCCGTTTAGCATGTTCTAGTGAAACATACAATTTGGGTACTTGTTTTCAGTTTATGTTTCTTTCTAGTATCTCTCTGCTAGTGCTTGTGCTCTTGCAGGTTTTTTTATGCCTTGCATTTTGAAGTCAGCCATGGCCCAGACCCTTCCCTGATCAAACTTCTACAAGTGGGAGGAAGGGGGGAAAGGGTGAAGGAGAGAGAATAAACTCACAAATCGCCCTCACAGAGTGCAAACTCCTCAAATATTATTTTGTATGAGCAACTGCTGCCCTTCCCAATGCTTTGTAGTTCAACATCTAACATCAGTGAGCTGTGCTAATAAAAGGAGGTGGGGACAGAGGAGGGATCTGGTGCTTTTTGTGGTGTAACCTCTCATTAAAAGTGTAAAATAAGTCACGAGTTATCAGAGCTTGAGCTTTCTAAATCTGCAAAATAGACACATGGCTGATTTGAAATTTGCTTTTGAATCTATTAGTAGGAAATTCCATCCATTAAAAAATAGGATGATCTCTTTCCTTTTTATTGTAGTAAGCAAGGCACCTGGTCCTTCCTTGACAGCAGAATTGGGTCTGGCTTTTTGTCACGTGGCAAAAATAAGTAAGAATAAGTTGATGCTAAGAACTCATCTTCCTTACACCTTCATATGAACTTAAACCTCTCATACTTTCTGACCTCAAAAGAAGAATGTGTAGAAGTAGTCTTCCTGGTGTATTTTGGGGTTTGTTTTTGTTTTCCTTTGCCTCCTCCAGCTTTCATCCCACCAGTGCCCTCAAAACTTTGATACGAAGAGACCCCTGCAGTGTTACAGGTGCTGTCTTGTTATTTTTGGCTCTTTTAGATGCTTTTGACTGGCAGCTACTCAGTGGTCTTATGCTGGCACCTCTTCTCCTGGTCACCTTTCTTCTCTATTACAGCACAAGGGTCTTTTTCTGTTTGCCCGTTGCTCGCCATGCTCTAATCCAGGCTTCCAACACATCCCCTCAGCAGTAATTCTGCTTTCCCAGCTCCCTCTGAGGATCTGTCATCCGGCCTCTCTCGGTGTTGCATTATTAAGCATCAAGTAGACACCGGGTAAACTTGGTGGGAACTGTATTGGAGGCGCGTTTCTCCCTCGGCGCGTGTGATGTGGCGCTGCCCCGCTCTCCGGTTTGCACCCGCACGCGCGGTCGCCTGCGCGTGTCTGCGGGCGCTGGCGATGAGGTAACTGGGGAGCCATCGGGACCCGTGTCCTTGCGCACACCCTCCTCTTCATCGGGTCTGCCGGGTAGATGGTCTCTGTGCTGCATTTGAGGAACAGTGGGGACATCCAGTGGTCATATGGGTTATAATTAATTATTCCAGATCCCGTCAGTAAGATCAAATTTCCAAGCTTTCTTGTTTTCTCAGTGTTTGACTTGTTTTTCATCATAGCTCATTATGCTGTAAAGTGCCTGACAGAAGGCTGGGATGACTTCTTACTCTTGTCTTTTCATTTTCTTCCCACCATGTGATGTTTCTTCATATCTATCAACAACTGAAATCAGAAAATTGAGTCTCTCTCAGAAGAATATCTGGGGATATCTTTTAATTTCTTCTCAAATGGAGAATTTGGAAGAAAGAATAAGGAAAATATTGGCTATTATTTTGAATACATAACACTGGAATAACTGGTAAATAAATGTTATTGCTAGAGGTGATGGACTTTTTTTTAAAAATTACAACAAATAATCACAACTTAAAATTTTTATGCAACTTTTACAGATTACCTCATGAATAATTCATGTGTACCTTGGTTCATCTGGAGTCTGTAATGAGACTGAGAGGAGCCATCTCCTTCCCTTTTCTGAATCTGGCAGTGATCAGATCCCGTCACTGCTCATCGGGGGAGCGGTCTCCCATTTTTCTGACTGAGTGGGCTTTTCTGGAATAATTCTGAATGGGACAGATTTTAAAATACACAAAGAAAAAAAAGACTAGTTCTGTGCTTTTCATAATATAGAATAGCAACATCAGTGAGCTCCAGACCTTTACATCAGGGGATGGAAGATGTTTCTTGCCCTGCCCTGTCTAATGACTGCTTGTTGTATGATCATGTGGAGGAGAGAACTGTCCTTTGCCCACTTAGTAACTCCAGCAATGGCACTAGCTGATCTTCTAGTCAGTAGCATCAGAATAGCAAAATGTCTGACTGCTGTGCATCAGCATAGCCAACTTTACTCCCTAATTTTGTTCAGAAATATGAAAAAAGAGTATGAACCGTCCAGGGATCGAGAGCACATAGAAATCTAACTTCATTTCTTTTTTTTTTCCCTTTAGAAAAACAATTAATTTATGATAATTTTAAGTAATGTTATTATATTCCTCTTAGTCTATCTGATACTGGAAACACTGCCGTTTTTGTTGTCAAACTATGAATGAATTTAAAAAATACGATTGTTCCTCTGCTGTTTTTTGTTTCCACATTGAGATAAAATTTGTGGAAGCCATGGGAGAAATTCTAGTAAAGGTCACTGGCCTAATCGTAAAACGTCTTTAAAATTTTTACGATCCTTTAATGGAGTGCTATTGGATAATTCCTTCTGGAAAGGATCTAGCTCTGTAATAAAGCCTTTTGAAGGAACATTGAATGTCTGGTACAGCTCTCAGCAACTCTTTTCCCCAGGTTTGCATTTGGTATCTTGCTGTCAGTGACCAGTACAAATGCCTTAAACATTTGGAAAAAATATGATGCCCAAATGAAGCAAGAGAGAAGTAATGGATTTTAAACATTACCTTGATGAAAGAGCATGACAATTTCAACATGGAAAACTCTTATCAAGGAAAAGGTTTATATAAAATGCATTTGTCATCTGAGAAAGTTAAATCAAATTATCTCCACCTGATTTATGAAAAAACTGGCTTGTTCCAGTGTGTCATGATGATTAAATTTCAATAAATCCTTTATTTTGCCTGGGTGGTGGACATGGTGGAAATGTCAGACTGGAAAAGCTGTGGTGTTCTTCCACTTTCTGTTCTTCTTTGTTGGTTTTTCTTGTGCAAATTCATCTTCAATCCCTGCTTCAAAAATTTGGATAAACATCATAAGGTAAATAATGGGTGTGACTGAATTTGTCAGAAGTAAGCATTTCTATACCCTAATTTCTAAAACCAAGTTTCTCTTTAGGCCAACCCTGGGAATTTTATTATCTGGTAGAAATCTTCTGAATATTGAAATGTTCTTACTGATACTGAGCTTTGAAACAAACTAATTTCGATGGGATGAATAAATGTTATGCACGTGTTTTTTACATTTGCTGACAATGCAGTATTGACTGTTTTTGTTATTTCCTTAAAATAAAACAGAATTCTAGAACATTTGAGGGGGTGCTCAGGAAAACTCCGGACTGTACATCCTGTGTAGCAGGTCATTAATCAGCTCGGTAGCAGCGCTGAGGCTGCACGGCAGCTCACCTGTTTTCTCTTCCACTCCTTTCTGGAGGGAGCTGCTGCTTCTACTTAATGTCTCCAAACAACCTACAGTAATATGCATTTGAAGTTCTGCCAAAGGAAAGCATAACCGTGTTTGACGGTAGCGGATATTGTGAAGATAGGAGGGTTTTTTGTTTGTTTTTTCATTTCTTGAGATGAGCCTTTCCGTTTTTGCTTGAAGTTTTGCTTGATTAATGCATTCATTAAAGAGGAGTGACGGTAATGATTAAACAAAAACGTCCTTAAAATGCAGAGTTCATTTCAACCCATTTGGTTTTGTTGCACACAAATTGGGTTGGCATGGCATCCTGCACAGCAGGTACTCCACTTGAAATCAAAGACAGATGCTTTTATAGGATTAGAAAAGATATCATGAGGGGTGGAGGAAGACATTGAGGTTGGGGGGATTTGTTGCTTTTTCTTGTACTTTTTAGTAATAATGGTAAATGAATGATGATAATACTTCTGTTTTGTCTGCCTTGAGTACTAATAGTATTGTTTGCTTACAATTAAAAGGAAATAAAAGCTCCGTTGTAACTTGAATTGTTAGTAAGTCAATAATACTTAATTGAGATTCTCTCCCTCATAAATAGCTAATGACACCTGAGTCTGCTTGAATTTTAATGCTAAATATCTCTGAATGGAAATATTTGACTGCTGAGTCATGCCAGTCAGCCACACTGGCATTGGTTGGTTGGTTTTTGTTTTTTTATAAATTATCTGGCAGTGTACATGTCTTTTAAGAGCTTCCTAAATCGCTTAACCTAGACTCTGCTCCGATAGAAACCTAGTGAGGGAGCTGCAGCTTGCAGGGGGTTGTAGTTGGTTATAATAAATGCAATTGAAGTATGTATCTTGAATGGGAGACAAGATGGAGTTGCATGCAGAACAGATGAAGGTGCTGATCTTCATCAAATGCGCTGCAGCCAGTTGACCAAGGAAGCAAAGAGAAGGACAGGTCTAGGGTCACTTCTACAACTCTGGCAGTGCCTTCCAGTTAAAATACCCATTTTGGCTGCCCTATAAGAGGTGTGGTCTACAAGAGTCATGAACACCCTGTGAAAATTGAGTTTGGGTGAAATATCATCTTGACCCCCCAGATCCCATTTGTCAGCAAACTACAAGCCAGCATTTCCCATGAAACATTTTTAGATTGTTTGGCAAGAAGAATGATCATATCATCAGGCTTTGGGGGGGGCCCTGAGTTGGATTGCCTTCCTAGTAACCTCCTGTGCCTAATCACCCAGTATTTCTGCACATCATAGCCTCTCTGATAGTGGCTACCATAGCTTGTGCTGTTCATTACTTTCCATGTGACCTTTCCATTCTGCTTTTATGGCTTTACAAAATACCTATTTAATCTCTTTCTAAAGATATAATTAAAGGGCTTCTCCTGCCTCTTGACAGTACGAAGCATTTTTTTTTTAAATACTCTTTATTCAAATCTTAGCCTGACCTGTACAGAAGAGAGTCGAAGGGAGGAGCAGCTTGCTGAGAATATTCACTTTTTTTACTGTCACTGTTCATTTCCTTAGTGCGTCCAAAGATTTGGATTGCGTTCAGAGTTCACTTCTCTGTGTGTTGTTCAAATACAACAGATGGAATGTCTCTAACTCCAGGAACCTGTTGGTGCCTTTTGAAACAATGAAGAAAAGAATACTGAGAAACAAGAGAGAAATAGCACGTATTCCAAGCAATTACAATTTTTCTTCAGCTAATGTCTTTTGATAACATCATTTCATGTGGTTTGAGTTTAATCTCAATCAGCTCTAGATCATGAGAATCATGACGGCAGTGGACTCTTGTTCAGGGTTTAGTACCTGGTTTCATTTTGCTGCCTGGCTTAATTTAGTCTTTAGTGAGGGTCTGAGTGTGCCCAGTACGGTTTGCATGAATGTATGGTATGACCTCTGGGACTTTTCAATCATAAAGTCCTAAAATTGACGTGTTTTGTTTATTGTTGCTATTGGGTTTCTTTACATTTCCTACATTTTAACTGTAATGTGTATGGTTTACAGAAGCTAAGAACTACATTTAGATTTTGATAATCATACCATATCAGGTGTGGCATTTTGTCATTCATGACTTTCCTGCTGCAGAAAAATACTATGTCCGGGAATCTGCAAATTATAATTATTGGCCCAGACTCTTACCTGACATTACTTTCAAAATTGATCTCTACTGTACGTTTAATAATGTGTTTTTCTCCTACATAAAGACTTTTCAAGGTTTTCCTAGCTCTAAATTTCTTTATCTATGTTCAATGTTAATCCCTAGACCCATATAGTCAATTCTTGATATGGTTGTTTTTGTTTGATTTGTTTTTCAGAATAAATGATTTTACATAGTTCACATAGCCTGGACCAGGTGAATAAATCAATCGGTTTCTGTTGCACATTTTTTCTTGTCCTACTTAAGAAAGAAACTTTGCCATTTAACTACACGCAGGGTAATAGCTGTCTCTTTCAAAGTGACTCTCTCATTTCAGTCTTAAATCAACCTACAGATACCAGAGGAAGACATTCATTCCTGAAAATGAATAGACAGCTGGAAAGCAAAAATATAGGTCGGGGTTTGTAGAGGTTTTTTTTCTAATCGTAATATTTTTGCGTAAGAGTCAGTTTACTTTTTCCTGACCCACTTATTAGTATATAGGCTTTTCAAATAGATGAGACTTTTAAGAACTCCGTAATGAATGTTTGTTTTCTATTGAACTTTTGAGAGAGATTTGATGCATTCTTTTAAATTCATGAACAGAAAAAGTCTGTGTACTCAAGAACAGTATCCCTGTTGAAGAAAGAGGTGGTGTTTATCATTCAGCAATCAGCTTAATTGCCTTCCATTATGAAATTGGCTTGGATTTTTGTGTTTCCGCCACAACAGTTTTTAATAGCAGAAATGAATTTTTCATAGAATGAGAATGAAAATAAGTTCAAAAATTATGAATTCAAAGATACATTTTTCCACTGTGCATTCTTCTGTACTCCTGATGGAAATTGTAGAGTCATATGTTGTTATTGTTTTTCAGAAGACCTATCCGGATGGGAAGTCCTTCTATTTTATATTGCCAGAGGCTGTAGGAAGCCAGAAATAGGGAATTGGAGACAACCCTGTGATCCTCCAAAACTGAGCACAAGAGGCATAAGATTGACCTCACACGAGCGCTTGAGAAGTTTTACTTCTCCCTGACTTCAGTTGGAGCTCGGGTATCTGTATAGTCATACTACTGTGAGCTTCGTCCCTGATCCGCAAAACTTTTTAATGCTTGTTTTCTCCACCGTAAGCAGAGTATACCATAGGGCAGGCAGTTGCCTTCCTCTCATCCTGGAGGTGATGGCCACTTCAGATCGACTACTGAGAAAGGACGCACTGTTTGTGTGTGTAGTTGTAGGAATGCAGACAGATGGACAGATCTGGAGGAGTTTCTTTCTCAAAAGTCCTTTCCTCCTTTCCCCTCGTTCCTTCTGCTTCCCTCTGCTTGAGAACCATGTAGTTCCTCTTAGGTTGGTCTGAGCCCTTGCTAACTGCAAAAATTTAAATCTGAGAGGGCAGCAGAAGCAGTGTGGGAGCTTTCCTGAAGGCACTAATTAGCGAGGTGATGTCACTAAGTATCTGAAAAAAAAAGATACTTTTATGAACTTGAAGAGTTTTTTGAACACCAAACATGTAGCTCTTTCACCATTTCTGATATTAAAGCAGCAGGATCCCTTTCCTCATAGGTATGAAGATACTTTCCTCATAGGAAAGGTAAGGTAACTTCTGCTGGTATAGAGAGTTTTGCACATTGGAAGAAAATCTACATTAGTTTATGCTAATTTTACTGTGACCAGTTGATGTTTGATTGTGTCACAGCTATTTCTTTTTTAAAAATAATTGAAAAGCACCCCTTAATTTTCTATACCAGAAAACAAATTTTGGTTAACTCTTGTATGTTGCTATAGGCGCTGGTATTCATAAATAGCATTTCACTACATATTTCACCTATTGTTTTCTCAGTCTTTCTCTGCTCCTGCAGTCTGAATATGAACATATCACTGAAGTTAATTTTTAGAGAAATTCAGGAGACTTTCTAAAAAGAAACATTTTGAGGATGATGTAGGGTTAAAAAAAAAAACCAGCACAGCTTTGCAGTGCTGCTTCTGCTTTGTGAGCATTGATTCCTGGTTGGATTTGTTGATTTGATTTTCTTAGGTGTTTTTTAACTAGGTAATCTATTGTGCAATTTTTTTTTAATGCCACTGATTTTAATGGCTGGGTTATCGTAAGACTATTGTGGGGGATGTATTTCTCTAGGCATTTAAAATATTAACTAATTCTAAGTAAAATTTTAAATTCCTCATATCTCCTTATGTAAAATGCAGTGCTGAAAGCAAATGTTGCTATTGAATTTCATGTTCTCTATTCCAGCAGAAGAGAAAAAATTGAAAGCTATACTAGGATAAAGTTTCCAGGGTTTTCGCTGGGTAGTCTTTTTTGGGAGGGGTAAGTTATCATGAGAGAGAATAAAATCAATGCAAATATAATCGTATAGACTTTTAAAAAAATGTTAAAGTAGAACTTCATAGGTTATGCTGAAAATGATCAGAATCCGTGTTTGTCTAAATTTCTCTAAAAATTAATTCTGATGCCAAAGTTCTTTAGGAATCTTATAATCTAGAAAAATCAGACCAGTATCCAACACACATTAGTAAATGCTGGCTTCTTCCAGTGGTAACTGCTGTGTGTGCTTGTAACTGTCAGGAGATCATGTGGACGTGTTGTCTGATAACAGCTGTGTTCTTTACTTGTCAAATTTGAGAGAATGTATTGATGGTGTCCGTGGTTTAAAAGGGATGGATGTGGATATATACAGTATATGTCTGACAAGGAAATCTGGAAATGTATGAGTTAATTGTATATTGGTTTGTAGTAGGGTAAATTTTTAATCACTTGGCATATGTACTTTTTTTTGGTGAAGGAAGTAATTGATATTTGGGACACAGAGGGATATAAATATTTTATTCTATCTCCTAAAAATAAAAAGTCATGTGGGTTCTTTCATGGACTTATATGTTTATAAGGTTTAAGATGAAGGAATTTATTCATGAATGTCAAGAAGCACAGATACCATCAGCAACAACAGCTGCCTAAATCAGCTGAGACAGTAGTGACTTACATAGTTTTGTTTTAGATCTGCTTTTGCATTTGAAGGAAGAGAGCTTGTAAACACTTGCACCTCTGAAAATAAGTAAAAAAAACTCTGTAGGTGGTGACACACCTCCTTTCCCTTCATTTACTAAATCCCATCACCAGTTCCTGTGTTCCCATCCCTCTTTGGCACTGACAATGTGGTACAGAGTTACCAGTATGAACTGCAAGAAAAGTCTGGATTTTTTTGGAAGGAACTTATTTTCTGATACACTAATCGGTCTTTCCTTGACAGAGCAAAAGTGGCTGGAATCAATTGAATCATATGTGGTGTTCGTTTCCTTGAAACAAAGCAACATCCACTGAGGCTTTTCGTAGACTGAAAAAACTTGTTATGCTAAAACCACGAGCGGAGCTTCTGGACGCTAACGTGACAGTAGTGTTATGTACTCAACGTGGCTGTTGGTTGTTTTTTAAGGCTTTGTATTCAGGTATAAAAAAACAAGAAAACATCTAAACGACACAGCAATATTTTATTTAGTCACGCAGCTGAGAGGTGTGCCAAGTTAGATGCAAGTGCTGACTGTTAGTGACACTACTGAACATTTTGGGTTCCAAATCCCCCTCATTTGTATCCCAAATTTTCCTGTGAAATTTCCTGTGGCACTTCCTAAGGCCCCCTTCTTTTTCTCTCCTTTTTTTTTTTTTTTTTTAATGAAAACAGAACTATGAAGGAAGTAGAGGAAAAGCAGTTTGTGCCTGTGTTCAGGCTGCCAGTGCCAACCGTGCAGTTAAGCATTACTGTTGCTAGCTCTGCTCTAATGTACCACATCACCTGGGCAGAGAGCTTCATACCCACCACCAGGCTCTGATTCGGGACAAATGCGATTAGACTGAGAAGCTGAAATAGTGTAGCAAAAGAGACGTTTACGGCATTTCCCCCTTGCCTTAAAACTTCGCTGTTAACAATCCCCTTCTGTGCACATGCGAACACAGTCAGACGTGGCCCCAGTCTGACCCGGGAGCAGGGGCGAGGGCAGCGGAGCAGAGGTAGGACTGGAGCAGATGTGCTGGGAAGGTGCGAGCATCGAATTGAACGTTGTCAGCAGGGGGTTGTCAGCCCTGTCAGAGCCCGTCCTCTGCCCTCAAATCCTGCCTAGTTAAGCGATGATAAGTCAAGGGTTGTTTTGAAAAGCTCACCAAAAACAAGTCTAATAAGTTTGCTAAATCTGATCAGTGCGTTGCATTGTCCCTTCCCTGTTCATCCAACTTTGATAATGCTATGGTCAGTCCCTCATGAAAATATTTGGCTTAAAATCTGCGGTGTAGCCTTAGTTGTTTGGTTTTGTGGTTGTTTGGGGTTTTTTCCCCCCTCTCTTTACGGCTTGCTGCCTTTTGAGCACAGCATGTTTTTTTTTTTTTAAAGCCTGTGAAAATATATATTAGGTGATCTGTCTCTTTTAGACCATTCAGTGATGAAATTTCTACTGTACTACTTTATTGTGACATTACCTGACTAGATAAAGCCATTTTCTGTCTGAGAAGGGAAAGAAGCTGGCAGTGTCTACATAAATCGTGTTACTCATTTCATGCCGAGACAAGGGTTCCCAAAGGGAGATCCTCTGGGACACGTCCGTCCTCAACAGAAAAACAAGCAGAGGCACAACCTGTTTCTGAAGGATGGGGCTGATCAGCTTGATAACATTGCTGTTATTACAGTAAACATTTGTGGTCCAACTCTTGCAGTTTAGTTTAACAGATATCCCAACAGCTATTAAAAAGTAAAGCGTCTATGAAAGAAATACACCCTCCTCCGGCTCCCTCCTCTCTCCAAAGCACTTGGCATCACCCTTGGACTCCAATTCCAGGGGAATGACTGGGCATCTTGAAATAATATAATGTGGGATCGTTGATGCCAAAATTACTGCTTTGTCTGGTCCACCTGAATACTCTTGTCCAACATTATTGTGACAGCTGTCAGATCCATTTGTGAAAGCGCTGGTTTTTAATAGCTCTTTATTTTGTGAGCTGTTCACCCATAGATCCTAACGTGCTTCGTAAAAAGAAGGTAAAACTCTTCTCGTTCCACAGATGGAGCGCTGTGGTCTTTCAAGATAGATCACTGAATAGGGGAGCTGGACAGGATTTCTGGCAAAACCCGCTTTTTGTTGGGAAACATTGATTCATCAAAGCTCTTTTGCAGAAGCATCTGCTTTGATGAAACTCCTGGCATGAAGTTTTCCTGAAGTCTGTAGCAGAATCTAAAGACACAATTCCTGGGCTGGTAGGAGAGCGAAGACGGGCCTTCCTCTGTCGCAGTGCTGGGGACAGGGTCGCCCGGCTGCGCTGTTCGCGTCCTGCTGGCATGGCCGTGGCCATGGCCATGGCCGTGACCTCCACAGCAGTGCTGAGCAAGGCCAGCTCCTCGTGGCCAGATGCCAGCGACGCAAAAGCCACTGGAGCAAGGGCTGGCTGCTCGCTGCAGCGGGGAGGCCGGCTGCTGGGGCCAGCCTCTCCGGGGCTGCAGGGCTACCATGCCGCTGCAGGCATTGCCTTTTGCGCTCCGCTCCAGGTGCTGCCGTCCGAGACCCCTCTGTGCCACGGGGAGCGGGGAAGGGGCCAATATTCCCACGCCTGCTTCGTAAGAGCTGTGGTCTGTCCCTCACCTGCAGGCTGCCCAGGGCTTTCTTCATGCTCTCACTAGACAAATACCTGGAATAACTTTGGGGACAAAAGCAAAGCAGTATAAAACAGTGTAAAACTTTGTAGACTGAAGAGCTAGAACTCGGAAGAATTAGTTTGTACTTGACAGAGAAAACACTTTGCGCTGTCCTACAGGTAGTTACTAGGAAGCAACTACCCACAGCATCCTAGTAATCAATAACTCTGTGCATGCACAGTATTTCTGGTGAGGCTGTATGGTCATCTTTACTGCTGTTCTGAGCCTCTAGAAAAAGGCTGTTACTCTTCTGGTGGAGTCCTTCATCTGCAATGAACGGCCATAACTCTAACAATAATATTCTGCACTTTTTTGATGTCAGGTACACAACTCAAACCTCCTTCACAGAGCCTGAATGAAACAACCCGATGTGCCTGCGCGGTGGGTAGGATAGCGTCTTTACAATTGGGGAACTGGAGATCTGAAAGACTAGGTGATGTGCCCGTGGTCACACGGGAGGTCTGCTGCACACCGGAGACTGAGAACAGAAGTGTCGGCTCCTCCAGCATGCCGAGCACACCCACCTTAGCTTAGCATTGCACTTCGGGTCCCCTGATGCTCCTCTCCCTGCCTTGCCCACATTACCACATCCCCACCTGCAGGCTCAGTGCTCTAGGAAGAAATTAATATGTAAAAAAGATGTTACCTTCTATATCATAGCTGGTTTGGAGTTCTTTAAACAAGGGCCTTTTTACCTTTTTTCTTTTTTTTTGGGGG
>Ga0065711_1005801_pt1 | contig 26053 bp, 44 predicted proteins | sample Hoacrofraction12_FD_59098 | JGI IMG/M metagenome (GOLD analysis project Ga0065711, IMG submission 59098) | Hoatzin crop microbial communities from Cojedes, Venezuela - Epithelial fraction 12 v2 (version 2) | ecosystem: Host-associated > Birds > Digestive system > Esophagus > Crop | place... | reverse complement strand
GAGAAAAGGAAAGAACAGAGCCCTGAAAGTCAGTTTTGCCTTCAAGGCTCCATGGTGGGGCAGGGGAGGAGGGTGCGACTCTGTCACCAGCAGAGTGCCAGGAGGCCCCTCCTGGTATCCCGAATGTTTGACGTCCGGCATCTCGCGGCACCCCTGCGAGGAGAGGGATCCCCGCGAGCGCTGGGGGAGGCCCGAAGAAGGAGCCCGAAAGCGTTATCTCCTCTCCTCCAGCTCCCACGCTGCATTCGCAACCTCCCCTCTCGCTCGACCCTCTCATCTTTCCTAAGAAGCTGAGCCAAGCTTTCCCACAGACCCAGACAGCTATTAGAGAAATATTATTACCAGATGGTTTGTTTTTTCCATAGGACCGGAGGCCAGCGTGAGGTAACGGGGAAAATATTAACCCACCCCACCCCAGGCGTGGGGTTGTGGCTTTGGTGGAGCTGCGCTGTGTCCTGGCTGTGCCGGCGTGCAAGGGGTCTGCAGAGTTGTGGGGGGGGCACCCACACCCCATGTGTGCTGGACCGGCGGCGGCCCCATGGGGTGACTCAGGAAGGCTTTGGGGAAGGGAAGAGAATGTCCTCAAATGACGCTGGGAGGGAGGGCAGGGTCCCTCGTGGGCCAGCTCGAACTGGTAGGAGCGAAGCCCAGCTGGCAAACTGCGCGGTGGGGAAGTTCGCGCCGGGTCAGAGGAGCCAGCGATTCGAGCGGAGGAGAAGCGCCGCATCCCGGCTGTCCGGCCTCTTGCAGGCTCGGTACGAGCAATAAGGCAAAGAAAAGGTGCCAAGGTGCTGCTTTGAGTAGGGATGTCAAGGGATTTGGAAGGTGCTGCTTAGCATGGGTTGAGTCTTCTACTGGGTCTTTCTGTAGGTTGGCAGATTGAGTGTGGGACCCTCCGCCGGTGCTGCTGAGCCCGCTCTGTGCCCGTGGTAGGATGCTCATAAGGACCACCCGCCTCTGCTGGGAGGGCAGCTGCTGTTGTGCTGGGAGAGGTGACGCTTTCCTGCTCGGAGGGATTTCTGCAGAAGCGGAGATCAGCTGTGGGAAGCTGAATGACCATGTGCAGAAACACCGCAAGCCGCTCTCTTCCCAGCGGGGTTTGTGGTTGGCACAACGCCCTGCTCGGACCACGACTGCTCCCGTTGTGCAGGTCCAAGCACGGAGATGCGGCACGCAGAGGGGATGCAGCTGAGCCATGGACAGGGTGGGTCGTGCACCCTGGTGGGCTGAGGTCCTGCAGACCATGGTAGCCAGAGCACAGGGAAACCTCTCCAAGCAAACGCCTTCACCATCCCAAACACTTAGCAAGTCTTGGGTGCTCCTGTCCCCAGGAGCCAGGGGGGAAGGTGACGCAGCCAGCTGGCTGGACGATGGTGTGTTTCGTACGGTTGCAACCAGGGAAACTTCAGTGCTTGTTAATTGTGGTGTCTCCTGGGACCATGTGAGAGGACAAAGTAGCCTCAGCTGCAGAAGATGGAGCTGGAAACCTGGCACTCAGTCCTTTCCTCTTTTCCAAAGCACCCTTTGGTTAGAAGTGTGGTGGCGGGTTCAAGCCTGGCTTTTCCCAGAGGGATTCATATCAGCTCATTCCCGTATTCCCTATGGAAGGAGCGTTTCCTGTTTCTAAGTGGACTTGATTAAAGGCAAGGAAAGGTTGCATGAAAGGGTTAATAACAGAAAAATGGAGCAAACCCATTCTTTCCTCAGTCTCTGGGAGGAGAAAAAGCAAAATTTCGGTCCCAAGTGCACTTTTTTTTTCTCCCCTGCACCCTAGTTTGGTCTGGAGCTGGACTAAAAGCTTATTGCTTGCTGTGCAATGCAGTGCTGCGGGCTGAGACTTGGGACAGGGAGCTCTCGTCCCCTGCAGCATGCGGGCATCATGGAGGGGCTCCCCTTGCCCATCTGCATGGCGAGCTGGAGGGATGCTGGCCCCATGCTGGTAGATGGAGGATGTGCCCCGTTCCTGGGGGACCCGGTGTGGCGGACCCATAGGGCTCATCTTTTTTGGCCTCTACTGAAGAAGCAGCAAAAGACAACGTCCTTCGCAGGCATGTGTTCCTTAGGTTTCGGAACATGATGGCATGCTGCTAGGCCCAATGACTGCAACACCCCTGGGGTCAACCTGCAAACTGCTGAGCAGCTATCAGCTGGATTCCTCCAAAACTAGCCCACGCTTTTCCAAGGAAGCGGCTGTTCCATGCCCCAGGGATGCTGCTGGCTGCTGGCCCTGGTTTAGCACCGCGGACCTGGAAAAGGCAACGGTTTTGAAGCCGGACACGGATCCAAGCGCGTGGTCCGGTTGGAGAAAAGAGAGGGTGTGCTTGGGACGTCAGGCCTAATAACAGCCCCTGGGGCTGGTGACTGGGTGCCAGGCAGGGAGTGGGGTCCCCAGCGGGGTGGGGGGAACCCTGCCTTGCCGGCTCCCCGTGCCAGGGTGCGCGGGGTCTGACAGGCTGCAGCTGCGCGGAGCCATATACGGTCAGCAGGCGCCTTGCTCAAGCCATACCATTACCATTAAGTCTTTGCTGGCGCAGCCGGCCGGCCTCCAGCTTGCAAGGCTCTGCGGAGCGGCCGGGCTGTTCCCGAGATGGATGTGCTTTTCCCTTCCAGTAAGAAGGGGGGGAATCGGCTCTTCCGCTGCTCCGGGGTAATTCCCTGGGAGGGAAGCGGAGAGAGGAAGAGGTAAAGCAAAGAGGAAATGTCTCCGGTGTGCGGATTCACAGGATGCCTCCGCTCTGATGTGTGAAGAAAGGTCCCTTCCCAGCACCCCTCCTTCCTGGGAGCCCATGGCTGGTTTTCAAAATCCCGCGTGAGCTTCGTCGTAGGCGCCACGAAGAGGCATGCTGGGGAGCTGAATCAGTCTGATCCCCCATGAACGCAGCAGGATTTGTTCCTGGACACGATTGCTGTCTTGGAGACCATCTTCAATAGGTTTGAGATGCCTTCAAAATTTGTCTTTCGGTGTCCTCACCTCCTGGTGCCACCAGCACAGCTCTGCAAAGCCCACCCGCCTCTGTACCTGGGTGGTCATTTACGCCAGCCACATTCGTGCTAGCACTAAAGCTTTCTGGCTGGGGGAAAAATGCTTTTTTTCAGCACAACAAACACCTGGCTCTTTTAGGGCTGGGGTGTCTCTTCCCTCCCCTGACACTCATGCAGTTTTGTTTCACATTTTGGTGTTACCCCCTGACGCTGCCCAGCTTCCCCCCCAGGGAGGAGACCTGCTGGTCTGGCTGCCCCTCAGCCAAAGCACGTGGCACCCTGAGACTCTCCAAAGGTCTGGAGAAGTGATGGGGTGCAGGGGTGCCCACCAGCAGCCTTGTCCCTCCTTGAGACCACCAGGTTCTCCTCTTTCCTTTGTTTTAACATCAGCTTCCACGGATGCACCTAATTCTGTGTTGGTGTGAAAAACAGCGCCTGTTGTGCTGTTGGGTTTATGAGGTTTCAGTTCAGCACAGTCTGTGTTTTTTGTCTTCTGCCTTTGGATGTTGTTTATCCAAAAACTCATTATTTGGTACATCTGCCTTGATAGTGTGGACAGACTCCTCCACTGATGTAATCTGTAATCAGTGGAGCTACAGCTTTTTTTTCTCAGCCAAGCCTACAATGTTTTCTCCTGACCAGTCACACAAAGATGCTGTCAGAGTGGTTGTGAGTGAAAGGCAGGGTGATGGATGTGGCAGCCAGCATCGCGTGGCCCCATGAAGCAGTGCAGTATCTCCTGCTGCGTTTGTGCAACCACGTTGTGTGTGAACCATTTGTACTGGCTTGGTTCATGCTGTTGACCCTTTGCCCCTTGGAGCCATCCTGGTCCTATGTGCTTCCACAGGATGCTCTGCCTGGCCCAGATCAAGGCCCTCTCCGGGTTTCATTTCAGCAAGGTGCCTCCTTGGCCTGGGCAACCCATCAATTTGCTGTTTAATGACAGCCTTTGGTCCCCTTCTGTAAGTCTGGGAGCAGGTTACAGCTGCGGCTGTAGCAGGATGAGCCTCCAAGCATTTCAGCGCTCTCCCCAGTAGCAATTAATACTCCCACCGTGACGAGGGGTTTGGCAGTACCTGCATCTGGGTCTGAGTTCAGCAGCATGGGACTCGTCTCCAGTGCTGGCCACGGAGAACGGGTGGTCTACAACACCTTGGAGGACCTTGCTGTGGAGGTCCATCTCCACGCTGCTGCAGGTCCTTGGGCTCTCCTGCCATCTTACAGGATGGGAAGATGCTCATCTCCTGGCACTTCTAAGATCTTAGGCTCCTGCTTCTGCATCCTGGGCTTGACAGCTTTGACCTCATCCCTGCTTCCTGCCCTTAGCATGGCCCCGGGGGGCTTTCCCAGTCAGGGGGGTGCAGGACAACAGACGGGGGGTCGGGGGGGTGTCTCCCTGTGGGGTGTTTCTTGGCTTGCCCCTCAGGTTCCTGACTGGGTTGAGTAGAAAGCCCTGAAAGTCAGGGAAGAAGGTGCTTCTCTGAAAATGTGATGCCTCCGTGGTGCCCCCATCCCTGGGCCGTGGAACAGCTCCAGCTCTGCCCTGTGGTTAGCAGGGCAGCACAGACCAGGTCTCACGCAGATGGGGATGCGAAGGCAATGCCTGTCCCTCTGCTCCAGCTTTCTTGTCCCAGGAACTGGCAGAGAGCAGTCTGGCGGTTGAGCCCCCCTGTCCCACAGAGCAGGCTGACCCCCAAGGAGGATACTGATGCTGGTCACTGACCATGCCAGGGCTCACTGCGTGACGCTTGCGGAAATCCCAGGCACCGGTGGCCAGTGTGCCATTGCAGGTACAGAAAAGGGGTAAGGAGAAATGCCTCATTCGTTTCTGACTCACAGCTGACAGCCCCTGATCCCTCCCTCCCTCCGTCCTCAGCCTGGAGAAGTCTCCTCCTCACCCTTACCCTCCTGCCTGCTCTTCCTCCCACGGAAACCAAGGGAAAAGCGGTAAAAAAAAAATCTTCAGCAACTCCTGCCTCCGGACCACGGCCTCTCTCAGCCGCCAGGTTCTCCTTCCCTGCTTTTTCCTTCGATCCAGCTCGATGGTAATCTGAACCACGCAAGATGAGGCTGCGAGGCTTTCTACTCACTTTGCTGCTCCCAGCCGTCTTCCTGGGGGGAAGCTTGTGGGCTCAGCGCCCAGATATCGCCACCCGGGTTGCAAGCGCAGAAGGTAAGCCTGGTAACCCTGCTTCCCAGGGTGTTTTTCCTCCCCGGGATCAGCAGAGAAGTCCGGCTGCTGCTTGGCTCCCGGGCAGACGCCTCCACAACCGCGCGCGGCCGCAGCTTTGTCGGGATGTTTGGGAGGAGAGTTGTGTTTGCTGAGGAGAGCGATGTAGGATTAGAGAGGATCTGCAAGACGTACCCGCTTTTAATGTGTTTTAGGGTCTTTCTCCTTGGCTATGTCTTGCCAAGTGTTATCAGTAGCACTGGGATGCCAGAGGGGGGAATAATATCTGATACCAGTTTAGCTTTCTGAAAGATTTTGGTTCTGATGCTGGCTATTAAGGTGCCTTTGCTCTCCTCTGCAATAGCATTTGTGCCAGGGTGCGACAGAAAATCTTTAATTTTCCATTGTGTTAATTGCTATCACGCCTTGGGTTTACTTTTTTAAGTGGTTGCTGCAGCTGCATGTCATTTTATAGAGTAACTAGTACTGGTCTTGCAAAGACAGTCTTGTAATGTAAATGGAAAAAAAATGCATAGGAAGCTGTTAAACGCCACAAACTGATGTTTTCTGAATATATGCTCAATCTGGCTTACCCTCGATGCCAAAAAAAATGAGCAACCTTACCGATGCGTGTGTGCTTGCGTGTCGGGTTAGGATGTGAAAGCGGTCCCCTTGGCCCCGAACCGGGGAGCGGGGCTGCAGGCGTGCGTGCCGGGGGTGCGGGGAGCCCGGGCTGCGGAGGGGATGCAGCAGGGCTGCCTGCCCACTCCTGCCTCTCCGCTTCTTCCCAGACTGCCCCGTGGACCTGTTCTTCGTCCTGGACACCTCAGAGAGCGTTGCCCTGAGGGTGAAGCCCTTTGGGGACCTGGTTGCACAAGTGAAAGATTTCACCAACCGGTTCATTGATAAGCTGACGAGCAGGTACATCTCCCAAGGTTTTGTCCAGGCTGCTTTAGGGATGGGTCCTGGTGCCGGGTGGGGTGCTGAGACCGCCCTGCGCACCCATCAGCAGAGGGAGAGGAAGAAAGCAAGGATTCTGGGGAGGGGGGTGGGAATATCTCCTCCTTCTCCTGGGCCACAGCCACACCATTTCTGCTCCATCTGTGCTAAGTGCAGCAGCGTGCCTTCAGCAGGGCTGCCTGCACCCGTCCCTGGGAAAGCAAGGGCTTCCTGGCGTGGCAGATGCGGCCCCCCAGCCCCACCACCTCCAGGCGGCCAGGTGGTTATTCCGTAGTGCCAAAGCGATGCTGATCCCCATGCCACCGGTTGCTTGGGATGAGGACAGCCCAGGTGCTTGTGTGGCAGCAAGGCACCTCTGTTGTTAAACCCAGCACTCAAGGGCATGCTGCAGAGCAAAGCCTCCCTTGCAACTGGCATACCCCAGGAGACCCTGCAGCATTTAATCCAGCTTTGGGGGGCCCTGTGGAGTGCCCTTTATCCACCCCATTCCACAGCCCTTTATCTGCCTCTTCCTCACCCAACCTTGTCACCACCAACCCAGGTCTGGCCCTGGCTTTGCAGGGTGAGGGGATCCAGGGGAACCAAATATCCCAGACCCCAAAAGGGGGTGATGCTGGCAAGAGCTGGAGACAAAGGCCTTGGCTCGCCTGCTGGCAGGAGATCCAAGGATGCACAGGAGCATCATGAGTCCGGGAGGCACGTGGGTCCTGGTCTTTGAGGCAGTGGGAGATGTGTGCTGGTGCCCAGAGGGGCACTGTGGGGATGTCCCAGTGCTGCACAAGCTAGAGGGGCAAGACCTTCGTCTCAAGACATGTGGTGAGGGGGTTAGCAGCTTGTCTGCTGCCTTACAAGGCATTGAGTAACCAGGAACCTCATGCTTGGGAACAGCCTGCCAGGCCTCCATCTCTCTCCATGATCTCTCTCCTAAGCAAGGCACTGGGCTTTGTCCAAGGCCCCTACTGCATGCAGACAGACAGGTGGACCTCCTGACCCTATCCAAGCACCCCTGTGCCCACTCTACCATTTTCTGCCTGTTCTGGCTCTGCAAGACACCACTGTGCACACCATGCTGCCAGGCACTCACAGTGTGCACAGCGTGGTCAACATGGGTGATGGCAGTGGTGGCATGGAGGGGGGAGCAGCGGGCAATGCTCAGGTGGCTTTGGGAAAGGTCCTGCTGGGCAGAGAGAAGATGAGCTTGGGGAGGTGAGGGAGATGTGCAACTCCATCCCTTTGGGACTGGCCCTGGCATCCTGAAAGACCCTTTTGGGGCACTGGCCAAAGCACAGGGAGTTGTGATGCCTCTGGCACAGGGAGTCGCAGGTCCAAGCTGTGTCAATGTGCAGGACAGGGCTTCAACACACACATCCATCTGTCTCCGAGTCAGAGCATCCTTCAGAGGGAGACATCCCTCTTTGATTTTAAAGTGTCTGGCAGTGGAAAACTCACCGCAGTTCTGTGTGGGGTGTTTCAGTGGTTACCTGCCTTGCACACATGCACCTGGCTGCCTGGCTCAGCGTGTCCTGCTCAGCTCCAGCCACAGCAGCCTGGTGCCTTGTTGGAAAGTGGACAAAATGCCATGTTCTTGTGGCTGGCCTTTACATGTGAAGCACATCCCAGCCTCGCAGGAGAGCAGGGAGCCCTAGCAAAGCCCTGCAACGCGAGGATTTGCATTTTGCACGACGGGCCTGTGCAAATGAAGTGGAGGTGGTGGCAGGGCACAGACAAAGATGCTGAAAGTACATCTCCTGGTGTGTCTGCGCAGGTACTACCGCTGCGACCGCAACCTGGTGTGGAATGCCGGGGCGCTGCACTACAGCGACGAGGTCGTGCTCATCAAGAGCCTCACCTCGATGCCCAGCGGCCAGAACGAGCTGAAGAACCGCGTCTCCGCTGTGAACTACATCGGCAAGGGCACCTACACAGACTGTGCCATAAAGCGGGGCATCGAGGAGCTTCTCATCGGGTAAGGCAGTGGGGCCGGGGCGGCCAGAGGGGATGATGCTGGTGGTATGGTTGTGCTGGATGGAGGTCGGGAGATTTTGGGTTAGGACATCCTTGTGTGTTGTGCAGAGCTGTCCCCAGGGTGGGAGAGGAGGTCATCTAGACATGAAATAGGCGTGGGGATGGCAGGTTGCTAGTGCTCTGGCTTTGCTGGGATAATGCATGCCCTGACCGTATGCTGGGACACTGCCTGGGGTGAGGATCCAGGCGTGCCCAAGCCTCTCATTTCCAGCTAAATCTGTTAAATCCTTGCAACGTTAAATCTTCTGTTCAAACCCTTGCAGTGGCTCCCATCACAAGGAGAATAAATACCTGATCGTGGTGACTGATGGACACCCCTTGGAAGGGTACAAGGAGCCCTGTGGAGGCCTAGACGATGCTGCCAACGAAGCCAAACATTTGGGAATCAAAGTGTTCTCCGTCGCCATCTCCCCCCACCACCTGGTAGGGACCATACAGCAGGGATGCTCCCTGCAGGGGTCCTGAGTGGGACCATGGTGAAGGAGACCCTGAGTGTCCTTCAGAACTCCCTGGAGGCAGGATGCGGGTTCTCAGGGTGACTTCTGGGGATGGGCCCTGCACGGGTGCCCGCAGGTCTCACTCTGCCCTCCTCACCCCACAACCACAGGACCACCGGCTCAACATCATTGCCACGGACCATGCCTACCGCCGCAACTTCACTGCCACCAGCCTGAAGGCAACCCGGGAGCTCGACGTGGAGGAAACTATCAACACCATCATCGACATGATTGTGAGCACCGTCCACCCGCTCCCCAGCCTGCCCCCTCCCCAGCCTGCCCCCTCTCTGAGCTCACCCATCCCTCTCAAACCCCTTCTCTTTGCTTCCTTGTCTTGCAGAAAGCTAACACGGAGCAATCGGTGAGTGTCCCCTGGAGCTCTGCTCCCCCTCGATCCTGTGCCACCGCCTGTCCCCTGCGGGTCACCCAGAGCCAAGCGGGGGTTTGGTGGCACAGCCCTGCCCTGCAGGCAGCCCCTGCCTGGCCCCCGCCAGCCTGGGGATCTCCCCTCAAGCAGGGTGCAACCTGACCCTGCTGCTGCCTGCTGCCTCTAATGCTGTTTTCTCCTTCTCTCTGGGCAGTGCTGTTCCTTTGAGTGCCAGGTGAGTAGGGCTTTTGAGATGCCCTGTTCCCTCTCCCTCTCAGCCACATGACCCCAGGCTGTGTCTTGGTGGCTGGTCTAACTCATACCTCCATACTGCAGCCTCCCCGAGGGCCTCCGGGACCTGCTGGCGACCCAGGCAATGAGGTGAGGGACGGGCTGCAGCCATGCTCTGGGACTGGGGTGGTGGGACGGGCTCACTGGGGATGCTCAGAGAACCGGTCCTTGGCACCCCACCTCCCCCCCATGGAGTGGTGGATGAGGACCCAAACCACACTCCCGTGCAGCTAGCATTGTCTGTTCCCCATATCCATGGAGCATTGCTGTTACCATCCTCCCTGCTCTTCTTTCAACAGGTCATCATTCTGCTTCTGGGGATGATGAGCTAACTTTGTTTCTGTCCTGTATTGCAGGGAGAAAGAGGCAAGCCAGGTCTTCCTGGCCAGAAAGGAGAGGCTGGAGAACCAGTAAGTAAAAGACCATCCCTGGTGACTCTGTGCAGGGGCTGTTTTTTGGCCACTTCTGGCCAGACGTCTCAGGTGCATCCTCACCTGCTCTTGCCCCTCAATCACCCCATTTCCTTGGGGTAGTCAGTGGAGTCACGGCCAACTATGCCCCTCCGCAGCCACCCTGCCAAGCAGTGGCTCCTGGCAGGCAGTGGGGTGGCCCTCTCCTCTGTTGCTACAAGGCTTCCTTGTTCCTCACCCAAAATAGCTGTTCCTCCTGGAGGACATGTCTCTGACTCATGTGTGCCAGCCCAGAGGTGGACTCTGGGCTCCCTCCTGCGTCCTCTGACACGACAAGCACAGCAGTGTTACAGGGAAACCTTTGGTAAATAATTAGCTAATAGCATGAGGAAACTATTTCCCCCTCCTCCCTCTATTTTTAACTAGGCAGACTTATTTTTGGGAGGTGTGTTTCTCCCACACACGTGAGTGTGCAGTTACTCATCTTGTGTGTTCCCATTTTGGAAATCCCATGCCATGCATCTTTCCTTCCCAAGGGTTTTCTGCCCTTCCCTTTCATCCCAGACGATGTGTCCCCAAGCGCCTGGTTTTCCTCGCCCTCAGGAAGGGCTGGAAATAGTGGAGGTGAAAGCAGGTCCCCTCTGCCCTCCACAATGATCCCATGCTCCCAGACTGGGCAAATGAGGAGCAGAGTTTAGAGAGAGCCTCCTGCGGGAGAGTATGGCAGCTGGGGCCCAAGCCCCACATCAAGATCCTGGGGGAAACTGCCCTGTGGTGATGGTGGTGACAGTATCTGCCTCCGTAACACCGTGTTTCTGTCCTCTAGGGAAGGCCAGGGGACATGGGACCTGTTGGCTACCAAGGAATGAAGGTACGTTGGGCTGCGTGGTCACGGGCATGGTGCCTAGATGGGCCACGGGCTTTGTGCTGCAAGAGTTTTTCATTCTCCCATTTTCTTCTTTCCTTTCATCCCTAGGGTGACAAAGGAAGTCGAGGAGAAAAGGTGAGGACGGCAAGGAAGTTGGGGGGAGATCTCTACGTCCCCCTGCTTGGTTACCCCAGGCTGCCTCTGCAGCTGCACGGTGTTGGTGTCTGGTATGTGCCCGTGCGTTCGTCCCTCCTGCCAGCACTGCCTGTGCCGGAAGCAGAGATCTGATGGGATCAGCCTACCTGTAGTTGACACAGCCTTGGGGATGAGACAAGCACCGTGCAGCGGGCACAGTTGGGAAGAATGGGAGAGACCGGCAGTGTGCGGGGCACGGTGAATGCCTGCACCCTCAGACTGAGCTGGTGGGAGGATCACAGAATGGTCAGAGAGGATGCATCTGCTCTGCCCGGGGGCCTGACGTCTCTCTCCTTCCCTTTGCAGGGCTCAAGAGGAGCCAAAGGAGCCAAGGTCAGCCTCTGCTTTTGCACCATTTATTCTTTCTGGTTGATGCCTAGGGGGAGAAGGGTCTTTGGAAATTACTTCATGATCCCTATTCTCCATTTCAGGGTGAGAAAGGCAGACGTGGAATCGATGGCATTGATGGCATGAAGGTAAATCTCCACTCTGGGGCTTAGCCTGAGGACCCTGGCTTTTGCCCCACAAAAACCATTGAATGAAGCCAGTTTCCCACATGGGGCACTGGGGCTCCCTCCCTGCAGGGCGGTTCACCTGCCAGCCAGGGACTGGGCTGGGATGTCCCTTGCAGAGCACTGGGATGGTGGACGGGGTCTTCCCATGGGCACCCCTCCTGGAGACCCCTGCTTTGTCTGTCTGACAGGGTGAAGCTGGATACCCCGGGTTACCTGGCTGCAAAGGCTCACCCGGATCCGACGTACGTACCCTTGCATGCGAGTGAACCAGCGCGGCAGCGCTGCCATGATGGCGTGTGGAAACGGGGAGCCCCCCAAGAAGGAGAGCTGTGGGAGGGGGTTGCCGCCCTTGGAAATATACCTCTAGACATGCAATGCTCATCCCAGGCATGGCACCTCGAGGGTGTCCCCAGGGCAGCCTGCCTTGTCCTTGCCTCGGAGCTGTCCTCCATTGCACGGAGCTGCCCGGGAAGCCACGCACTGGGGGAACATTTGGCCGGCGACTGTTCAGCGCAGGGAACTTGGCAAAGAGGAGCACAGTGCCAGATAGGCAAGCCCAGGATTAACCAACCTCAGCTGGCTGTGTCCAACCCCCCAAAACATGTTGGAGATTTTGGACAACTCTGGAAAACATTATTCTGACATTGCATTTCTGCAGTTTCCCTGATTGTTTCTGTGATCCCAGGATGACGCATCTGTGGTGGCAGCAGTATCGCTGTGCTCCAGCCACAGCAGCCTTTCAGCCATTTTTCTCTGAGCTGTAGAAGCACGCTCAGTTTTGCAGTGCTTCAGCAACGTGGCCGTAGCGTTGGTTGCACGGCTCCATGGTGCAAGTGCACCACGCCATCCCTGCGTTGCTCCTGAGTCCACGTCCTTTCTGTCTGTCCCTCTGGGGAGCTGAGGGTCAGGCTGCCAGGATGCTCAGCCCATGCCCGATTTCCCACAGATAAGTGATAACAGCGTGGTTTTCTGTGATCCTGCCTTTATTTTCAACAGGGAGCTCAAGGCCCGCCTGGACCGAAGGGAGATCCTGGTGCTTATGGACCCAAGGGAGGAAAGGTGAGCCACTCCGCTCAGCCCCACGTGGAAGGAGGGGTGGTGGGATCCCTATCCTGCAGGAGGGAGACCCATTGCTGGCCACCTTGCACTGCTCGGGGGCAAGCCTATGCTGGAGGACACTGCCCATCACCCACAGTAAGATCTGGCCGGTGCGAGTCCCGGCATGCCCGAGGTTAGCAGGTGCCCACAAGGCTGACACGAGCATCCCTGAGATATTGGGGAGGTCTTGTGACAAGGTGACTCTCACTGGGCAGGTGGTGGGGTGATCTGCTGAGGATGAGGAGCTCCCTGGTGAGAGACCAGAGACCAGAAAGGGGCTTGGGATGCAGGGGGGCTCCTGGTAGCCTCTGCAATGTAGGAACCAAAATCCACTGCTTGGCCCTGGATGCACTCTTGACTGTGCCTTGTGTCCTTGTGAAGGGGGAGCCTGGGGACGACGGAAAACCTGGTCGGCCGGGGATTCCTGGCAGCCCCGGAGAGAAGGTGGGTGAAGTGCTCCTGCGCAAGCATCCTCTGCCCACCCGTGAGAGGGAGAGGTCGCCTGCTCCAGCCTTGGCTTCAGAGCAGAGCTTGCCCAAGGTTCTGCAAGCATATGGGTCTTTGCTCTGAAACCTGCTGACTTGTGTCATTTGCACCCCTGTGGCTTGCTCATGCAGGGCGCACCTGGAAACCAGGGTGAGCCTGGACCGGCCGGAGAGACGGGTGACGAGGTGAGTCCTCTGCCCATGCCCGCGATGTCCTCCGTCTATGCTTGCCAGCCTTCCCCACTTCCCAACTACCACTATTGTTTCTCCACAGGGTGCTCCAGGTGCAGATGGTCCTCCTGGAGAACGGGTAAGCAAGGGCACTGCTGCTGGGCACCACACCGGCAGGAGCTGGTACCCTGTGGAGGAGAAGGAGGGCTGGGAGTGAGCCCGCTTAGAGGTGGACAGTGAGGGAGGGCTTTGCTCCTGCTGGGAACACATCCTGATTTTGTGTTTCTACCATCTCCCTGCAGGGCAGCAATGGAGAAATAGGCCCCCCGGGCTCACCGGGTGACCGCGGGCCAAGAGGAGAGCCGGTAACTGCGTCCACGGGGCGGCTTCGGCATCGGCTTGCAAACGGGGCGTGCTTGGCAGCCAGGAACTAGAAATAGATGCCCAGTGGCTGAGTCCACCAGCCTGTGGTCCAGCAGGCAAGCTCAGTGCCTTCACCTGCCAGCCCAGGGGGGACTCTACCGTTGTCCCCCGGCAATCACCCCTTTACACTGGCAGCTAATCGCCAAACAGCTGAAACCCAGAGAAGTAGTGCCCAGCAAGCCAAGAGCAGGCAGAGAGGCATCAGCCCCTGCCTTGAGGCTGCAAAACCAGTTGATGGGGACCAAAGAGGTGAGGTGCCCTACTCCAGATGCTGGGGGGCTGCGTGGGGTACCAGTGACTTGGGAAGGAGGGCACAGGTGCCATTAGCAGCAGGGCAGCATGCATGGGTGCTGACAGGAGGGGGAACACCCTTGCCCCCTCTTTCGGGTGGGAATCACTAGGAAAGTATTTTTTCTGCCTGCTGTGGGGGGTGAGTCACTGAGCGTGAGCGTGGGTGGGACAGGCAGGAGCCTTCGTCGGGCCAGGACAAACACATGGCGAGCGGCAGAGGTGCCACGCACGCCAGGGAGGGACGAGCAGAGCTGCTGCGCAGGCTGAGGGCGGTGGGAGCCAGGATTTCCAGCAGCAGCATCCCGGCAGGTTGCCAGCCGTGTCCCGGCAGGGAGGACACCCAGTACCCACCACCAGCTTGGAGCGGGGGGCAGATGTCCGCCCTGGGGAGGGGGCAGCTCTGTCACGGGGCTGCTGGCAGCCTCCCCTTTCCTGTTTACCACTCGGGGAGCGGCAGCGCTGCCGCACGTGGTGTGCGGGGCAGATGTGCGCAGGGGATGAAGGCACGCCAGTGTCCTGGAGTTAAATCGTTCAGCAGACGATGGGCTGCTTCCTTCCAAGTTTTAGTCCAAGCACGAGGCTGCGTAACCTCGCCAGAAACGTCTCCACCAGCGCTCAGGGCCCTTTGGAAGTTGTGTTATGTATTTACTGTTTGGCTTGGGCATCTGGAAGCTTCTAGCTTGCAAACAACAGCTTTAGGTCACCAAGCTTTTCTCAAAGTTTGAAGTCAGGTGACGTTGTCATGGGAAGTTTCTGAATGCCTCCCTTCCCCACGGGCTGGGGGCTGCCTGGCCCCACGTCCCAAGGCTGCAGGCAGACCAGCACCTCGTGCAAAGATATTTGTCTTGCAGCACTTGGTGCTGGCTGATTTTGGGGGTGGCTTGGCTGTAAGGTGCAAAACTCTGTGCTTAGCTGTCATGCAGCCCTGTAAGGGGTAATGCTCCGGTTTGCAGCAGGGAAAGCTTTCTTCTGGATTGCCAGGAACTTGCAGAGCGCACTTGGGCTGCAGGGATGGGGGTTGGTGCCTCCTGGCTCTCCTCTCCTGGCTGTGGGTCTAGATGGGGAAGGTACCCCAGTGCCAGCCCAGGTCTGGCAGACGCGCTGTCCTGTTGGGGCACAGCTCTGCTGGACTGGTAGAACACTGACCCTTTCCACACTGGACAGAGGAAGGTGGGGTGGAGGAAGACATCTGCTAGCCTCAAGTCTTTGCCCATGAGTAGGGACAACAACTCCTCTCCATGCAGACTGCCCAGGGCAGGAGCTTCTCTAGAAAAGCAGCCGTGGTGGCAGAGTGTGGCTGGGAAAAGCCACTATATGTTTGTGGGGCCAGGGCCATGTCTGTGTATCTGCAGAAGCCTTGCAAGATGGATGTTTCCAGGTATCTGCTTTTCTTGTACAAAATGGGCTGAAACATGTCACCAGAGGCAAACGCTCCCATCCTTCAACAGGCCTTCCTCTTAGGGCTATCTTCGTGGCTTCAAGGTGGCCATGCCAGCACACCTTTCTCTCCCCACACCTCTGACAGTTTCCTGCTCATCTCGTGAAGCTGCCTGAAAGAACTCCCTGTTTGGATGACTGTTTCTATCCAGCATGTGCTGTCAGGGCTGCACCCCTGCTCCCCATTGTGCGTGGGGCCCTTTTCACTGGATACCTGTCCCTCTGAGTTTCTCATGCCCTCTGTGTGCATTTTCAGGGAGAGCCTGGACCACCTGGTGACCAAGGGCGGGAAGGACCCCTCGGACCACCTGGCGACCAGGTAAGAGCTTGGATTAACCTTCTGGATCCCAGGTGGAAGTGGCTGGGGTAGAGGGGAGAGTGGAGTAGGGGCTTAACTGATGCCACAGCATCCTGGGGCAAGTTCTAAGCATCTTCCAGACCAGGTAGCAAAACTGGTGAAGCAGGGCAGGGATTCCTAGGAGAACCCAGAATATGAACAGGGCTAAAGAAATGGAGACTTGGCTGCTGGGCTGGGGACAGAGCAACCTCCACACCATTTCCCAATCCCATGGAAACAGATGTCAACACGTCTGACAAATTTGGCAAGTGGCAAGTGCAAGATGCAACAACGCACAAAATGTTCAGGCCTGAAGCCAGTCGCTGCTCACCTCGGTCAAAGGAGTCAATGAGACATCTTGTGTCAGTGAGGACAGCCTGACGGGGCCCCAGCGGTGTCCATGACACCCCTGGCATCTGCAGAGACAGTCTGTCCCAAAGCCAGTGCTCAAGTCTTCTTGCTGCAGGGTCTGGCCCCCCTGCTCTGAGGTCCGTTTTTCCTTGTGTGCCTCAAGGAACAGATCTCAGAACAGATCTTAGACCCCATGGGCTTTCTGGAGAGCAGAGCTGGCTGCTTCCAGCCTGATGAAGGCTTCTGTCCCCTGAAAAATTAAAGGCTCTTTCTTCCCAAAAGCGGACCTAGCTCCCAGTCGATAACTCAGTCTGGAGAGGTTGCTGGGTTAGTTCTCCATGGTGATAGCACTGATTGCAATGACCAACAGGGTCTTTGCACTTGAGCAAGCGTGCTTTGACACCAGCCTTGGATGGGGCTCTGTGGGACAGCTCCCCTTCTACCCGCACCATCACAGTTTTGACGGAGCCCAAGAGACAGGGAAGTACTGAGATAAACGTTCCCACACTGGTAGAGCAGAACTTCCACAAGGGGTGAAGCATGGAGACCAGCATGCAGACAAAGATGAGACAGCTTTTGAATTCCTTTGTGGTTGACCAAGTGTTGAAGAGCCCTGGAGGAGATCTGAGGTGCAGGACAGCCATGAAGGGGCCACTGTTACGTTCATGTTATCCCCAGCACAGGTGACACCTGCAGCAGACCTGCACCATGCCACAGCCTGGGGAGAGGACATGCTTGTGCCAGGGTTGTGCTTGCCTGGAGTTGGGCTTCTCTTGAGCCTGTCTTATGCTAGTGAAGAGCACCAAATTCAAACAGAAGGATTGTCCAGATTCTACTGTCTGTAGCTGAGCTGAGGTCCTGCCACAACCAAAGAGCATCTGTCAGCATCCAGCTTGTCAGGCACTGCTGTGGTGAGAGGTGTTGTTCTGGGAGGTGGCCCTGGTAGGAAGGCAGCTTTTTGGATGTGTGCGTGTAATGGATCGGTGCTGCAGGCTGACACCAGCGAAGGAGGAAGGACTAGAGCTACTCTCCATGTGGTACAGGCGTATTCCAGGTTCAAGGCAGGAGAAGGGACTGCACAGAAGAAGACAGAGTTAAGGTGGAGATTTGATGCAAGCCTGGGAGCCGACGCTGTGCAGACATGGTTCGGAGCCAGACTGGGATAGATCCTGTCTCCAGCCTGCCTTCACTGGTAGGGAGGAGGCAGAGAAAGGAGAAAGAACAGTCTCCCTGCTGTCACTGAACCTGTGGGATACCAGTTTTCCCTCCCCAGCACTGAACTTGAGTCAAACCCCCGTCAGAGAGGGAAGCATTACAGCAGCAGCTCTGATGCCTCCCCAGACCAGACACTGCCCCAGTGCCTCCACCGCGCCAGGGAGATTTCAAAAGCAGTTGCAAAGCAAGGACGTTTTTTCCATAAGCCGGGGAAGAATGCTTTTGCATGGCCAAATTAAAAATAAATGCGTAATTGGGCTTGGGCAAGAGTAGGACTTTGGCAAACACAAGTGTTTTTCAGGCCGTGTTATCTGCAAGCTCTGGCTCTTGGAGCCTGTTTCTCTTGGCAAGGGGAAAGGGCTCCTGCTAACCTGTGACTCCCTTTCATCCTCTTTCTATCTGAGAGAAGCTAAAGGTCATAACACTCTTTTCCTGACCATCATGGGCAGGTTCAGTGGTCCCTCTCTCTTCCTGGCCACAGTACATATCCCTCCTGCATTTCCTGTTGCACCCAGAAAGGTAGTGGACAGGGAGCTGCTAAAGATTTCCCAACCCAAAATCCTGCATTTTCATAAACTCCTCCAGGGCCGTGAGGGATTTGTGCTGTGTGCTACAGTGAGAACATGTAGGGCCAGCGTGAGCCAAGGGTGCCGTGGATCCAGCTTTGGCTGATGTGAACGGTCATGAGTTCCTGTCCCTCCTTCCCAGTTTTCTCTCCCCTGGGCTTTTGTGCAGAGATAAGGTCACATGCCTCTGAGCAGTTTAGTGCTCTGCACTGGGCTGTGCAACTTTAAGTCCTCTGCACCCACACATACACCTTTCGTTGGAAGAAAGGTGCGTGCGGTGTGCATGGATGTTTGGCACCAGTTTCTCCCATTTGCTGTCATGTGAAGAGGAGCAGAGATGACAGCTGGAAGGGATTTCAGCTTCCTCAACTTTCTGGTGGTGAGAGAGCAGCTGCAAAGCTGGGCTAGGCTGGGCAACCACACAGAGGCAGCTCCCAAGAAGCTCAGAGGTGCTGCTGATGCACGGAAAATACGGAGGAAGATCTTGGGCACGCACTGCTGCGATGCTGAAGCCCAGGTGCCGTTGAACAAGTCCTGCCTTCCGCCTGCCAGGAGACTGCAGTCGAAACATTTCAGAGGTTCGGAGTCTTGAGCTGGCATGACGGCTGCCTGCAGCAGCGGTGCTGGAGGGGCCAGTCTTCTGAGCCATCGCTCGCTCCCGCCACGGCTTGCTCTTTGCCTTCCCTCTGCCCACCTCTGTCATCTCCATCGCCTGGTGACTGCCTGCACACCCGGCTCCATGTGAGATGCTGCCCTGCTCGAGCATTTGGAGCTGTGGGTAAGAGCATCATTACCCAATTTTTACCCACCATCATTTCCAATCTCCTGGCAAGCAAAACCTGTGAAGGTCTGTTGGCACCGAGCAGAAGGTGGAGGGGCTCCACTGGATATCTATTGGAGCTCTGAGAGAAAAAAAATCGCCTCTCGCCTCCTCTCTTTTTTTCTGGCTGTCCCTGGCCAGCCCTGCAGCTGATGGACTGAGTGGCCGCTGCCCAGATGGGATGTGGCAGAATGACAGCTCTGGTCCATTCCAGCACACACTGCCTGGGCTCTGCAGCCTCCTGAGGACAGAAACTCCCAGCAGCCACAGAAAGACCTCTGCCAGGCTGCCTGTGACCCAGATGTGTCCGAGCCCTGCGGCATGGGGAGGACCTCTGTGAAGGGAGGTCTGTGTCACCTTCAGGGTGACAGTGCTCCACCAAGGACCCATCTCTCCCCCGGAGGCACCTTTGTCATAGCCCATGAGATGCTACTGTGCAACTATTAGAAAGCATCATGCATGTCTCACTGGTCCCCTTCCTCACCAGGTCTTCTGTTACTGGACTGAGGTGTGGACAAGAGGGGTGGATTCCAGGGCCTTGGAGGCTCTGCCTAGCGGCTGCTCCCTCCTGCAGCCCGCCTGCCACTGAAAGCACGTGGNGTTCAACCCACGCCAGCGGTGTCACACCTTGGCCCAGAAAGCTTCTGGCTTGTGCTCAGCAGGGATCTGGCCAGGGCTGCCTCCAACAGGGCTTTGCAGAGAAAACAGGGCGTCGGGAAGTGTGGGGAGCCACAGCCTGTGCAGGCAGGGGAAGGCAGAGGTGCGTGGGGAGAGCCAGGCACAGCTCCTGAAGCATCTCCCTACCCCCCTCAACCCCCATGAATAGGTCCTTTCTTGTGAGGCTGGCTGAGGTGGAGGTGACTCACTGACGGGTGCAAGGCACGAGGTGGATGCCCCCACCCACCATGTCACGAAACGAAGGGACCAGCCCCTCGGTGCAGGAGCCGCACCAAGAGAAAAATCCCTGTTGTGAGAGCTCTTTGTGTTTCCCCAGGGCGAGGTTGGACCCCCAGGACCCAAGGGCTACAGGGGAGACGACGGCCCCCGTGGCAACGAGGTCAGTGCTGCTTCATCACCACATCTTCTGGGGGAGCAAATAAAGGGAAGAGCAGAAGATGCTGCCTGTTAGGGCTGTCACCAAATCCGTCAGATCTTGGAAACCTGTTGTAGGTATGAACTCAGGTGCTAGCTTCCTGGCAGACATAGAGGCATTTTTTCATGGGTCCTTAAGGCCATGGCTGCCTTTTTGCTCACTCCCAGAGGTCATCTCATGAAAAGGGTACAGCCACACCACAAACCACATGTCTTCCCATCACAGAAGGTGGGGGAGCTGCTCTCCAAGGGCAGCCGCCTGATTCTGCCAGCAGATCTGATACCCAGGGCAGGGAGAAAGCTGAATCCCAAGCCTGGCTGCGGGCTTTGCATTGCTGTTGTGTAAGCAAAACACCTCCCATGACTGGCTCGTGATGGTAGCTGGTTGCCTCAGAAGTCATCATCTTCCCAGCTCAAAGGATGGTGCGCCATGCTTGACTGCTTCTTCTGCTCCTTCCAGGGCCCAAAGGGACTCCCTGGAGCACGTGGGCTGCCCGGAGACCCCGGCCTGATGGGAGAAAGGGTGAGTGGTATTTGATTTGGGGGTATGCATGCAATGTGGAAGGATGTACAACAAGCTGGTTCCACACAGCGTGGTCTGACTCAGGAACAAAAGAAATGGCGCTCATACACAGCTGAGATACGCTGAGAAAATTTGCAAGCAGCCTGCTTTTGAATATGCATCACATCTGCAGGCTCAAAGAGACGTATTTTGGGATGTACTTTCCAGCAACAGAGACCTGATACTTCCCAGTCTGCTCCCAGCCTGTGGCCATATCCCCAGTCTGTGAGAGGGCCAGTGTCACTCTCCTCTCAGTGGCTGTGCAAGTCACATACAAGCAAGATGTCCTTTTTACCCACCTGCACCAGTGTCCAACCCACCAGTCGCATATTTTTTGCACAACCATTTTGTTGTGGATATAAACTGACCGAGGAGGGCAGGATCCTGCTGCTGTGCTATCTCAGGGGTCTGCTTTTCATTATCTCACTCACTTCTCCCTTCCTTTCCAGGGAGAGGACGGCCCTTCTGGGAACAGCACAGTTGGATTCACAGGCATCCCAGTAAGTCGGGGGATTTTGTGCTGCTTTCGAACTGTAAGACCATTATTTCTGCTTGTCTGACCTAACATGCTTCCTTTCCTTCATCCCCAGGGGCAGCCGGGAGACAGAGGTGACCCTGGCATTAATGTAAGTGTGCTGCTACCTCATCCACCCAACAGAAATTACCCTGGCCAGTGGTTTGTCTCCTAGAGCCTCTCCATCTGCTGCATGGTGAAATGGGCTCCTGCTCCTCCAAATGGGCAGCCTGCTCCTCCAAAGCACTCTTTTCCTCTGCCCACTTCTCCCTGCAGTGGGAGAGCACCTCTTCTGGTGGAAGTGTCCTGCCTTGGTGAAGCTGTAGTAACACCCAAGCGCAGCAGCCTGGGCAGGGCGTTCTCCAGTGCAGCCCTGGAACCAGAGTTTGGGGTTGGGAGTACCACCCAGGGGAGGTGAATGGTGCTGTAACTCTGAAAGCCATCTAAGAAGCTCTCTCCCTCAATAGCACTGCAATTAGATGTCAGGGAGCCTATACAGTGCTCCTCAACCCTCTCCCGAGCCACCTCTCACAAAGTCACTGCATGCCAGCACCAACCTCACCTCGCTAATAGCAGCTGTCCATGCAGGAGCCTCTTCTGTACTATTTTTCAGGGAACGAAAGGTTACGTTGGTCCTAAAGGTGATGAAGGAGAAGCTGGAGACCCTGGCAATGATGTGAGTAGTCTGTGTAAAGCTGAATCATCTTTCTCTGTGAACCCAGTGCAGGAGCTTTGGGATGGGTCTCCAATGGTACCTTGCCTGTGGGTCAGAGCCCACCAGACTTTGCAAGTCTGCAGGCACCCTTTGCTGCTGAACAGTGTCTGATGGCAAGGGTAGCTCTCTCCAGATGTTCATTTTGTGTCCTACAGGTTATGGCTGGCTAACCTCCAGATCTGTTAGGTTGAGGGGTAACCATCTCTTCCAGGTTCTGTATGCTTCCCAGATAGCACCAATGGTTGCGCTTTTGCTGCACCACTGTCATGTGGAGGGAGATTTTCCTGGTGTCCATCCCAAACCTCACAAGTCCTAACTCGTTTGGTTGGATACAGACATGTCAGATAAAGTTTTTGTGGTTAAATAGGGCTCAGCAGATATCTGGAAGAGGAAGGCGCTGCACTCTGACATACACAGATTTGTGGATTTTGGTTTTATTTTTGTTCCAGAACCCAACCCCTGGCCCCAGGGGCATCAAAGGAGCAAAGGGCCGCAGGGGACCTGAAGGCCGCCCAGTAAGTAAGGACCCTGGCAGGGCTTGCACCGGTGAGCACTGCGTGCTGGGTTGACGGATCTCCCACCATCAGGGCTTGCCACAGGCTTGCTGTGCTTGGCCCTGCTCACAGCAGGAGCAAGGCAGTTTGAAAACCTGCTGCTGCAGGCTGGTACACGGGTCTCTGAAATCATCCTCAGCCAAAATCAGGGCAGAAAATACAGGCACTTGTGCCTTTTCATGAGGCAAGCATTCTTGTATGATCAGGTTCACTAAGGGCAAGCACCCTATTGGAGTGGACACCCTGAGCTGAGTTTCAGTTTGTGTTGAGTCACCCCTTGTTTGCGTTGCCTCACGCGTTTGACTAGAGGCTACATGAGAGGTATCTTCCAAGCAAATGGCATCCATCCATCCATCCCCTGGGTGCTGTGAGGGCAATGCCAAGCCATGTCACACATGGTGTGTGTGCTTGCTGCCCACAGCAAGAGCTTGCGTTCCAGCCTTGGTGGGCATGGCACATGTGGAAGGTGGTCTCCTTGCCCCCATCCCCGTGCAGCCCCAGGGCATGGTGCAAGCAAGCAGATGTACCTGCTCAAAACCCAGTGCAGGGGTCAGCAACTGGGAAGCCAAGAGACTTTTCCAAACTCTGCATTGCTTAGCAAGGTGTCGACAGAGTATGTCTCAGATAGGACCGGCTGCTCTTGTAAGTGCTCTCTCCACGCTTCTGTTTGACAGGGACCACCCGGACCTGTGGGGCCTCCAGGACCAGATGTGAGTGGGGGACAGTATTGGGGTGCTGCTTGCTTGCTCGGTCTGTGCTTCCCCTGCCCTGCATGATGGCTCCTGGGAGGAGGTCACTGCTGGGGGACCCTCGTGCTCCCAGGCTGGGTGGTGGTTGCCCCCAGTTACTGTCCCAGTGAGTCTCACTGGCCAGATTTCCTTCATGCCAGTCCCCTCTGTAGTGCATCCCACTTGCGTGTCATTCCTTTCCAGATCAGGATCTGCTTTGAGGGCACAAAGCAGCAGTGGAGGGGATGGGCAGCACCTGGGAGCTAGGCAGCTGCCATCGCTGTTACTCAAATGTTCCTTTACCTTTGTTTTCAGGAATGTGAAATCTTGGACATCATCATGAAGATGTGCTGTGAGTATCCCTGTACCGCTCCTCCCACCCTACTCGGCTCCTTGCTAAGCAGGATGTGGCTGCTTTTTGTCTGTCCCCCAGCTAGCAGGAACGTCCCCAGGCAGTGTGCAGAGGGATGCCATGGGCATTGCTCCCCTTCCACAGGTCACAACTAAGTCAACGAACTGGGGGAGAGGTGAGAAGTCCTCCCTGCAGCTGGGACAGCAACCCAAAGAGGCAAATCTTTTGCACACTGCTGTCCCTTCTGTTGACCCAGGGACTTCCAGCTCACTCTCTAGAGTAGGTCATGCAACTGGTTTGATGCGTCTGTGGCTCTATGCAGACAAAACTACCCTTCAGAGAAAATAAGAGTGAAGCTGTGTAAAATCTTTGTGTGGACCACTTTTACAATGTTTTTTTTCTTAAACAGCAGGGCCTTACTTTCCCCCTTGGGAAAGGGAAGTCTGTCCTGGGGTGTCCTGCCATGGGGAGCAGCAGCACGCACGTGCTGCAAAGGGTTTCTGGCCCACGACCAGTAATGAAGTGCTGGAAGGACGCAGAGTACTTAGGGAACTGAGTTTGAGTTCTGTCCTCTGGCGATTTACTCAATCCCTCCAGGATTAGCTTTTTATGTATTTAAATAAGAACGCATCAGCGCATGCAGAAACAGAGCTCTGCTGCATGCAGTGCTCCAGGTTGGGGCATCGCAGTCTGAGACAGGAGAGGGATCATCTGGATTTTTCAAATGGGAGAGAAACCTCCGTGAGCTTGAATTATCCAGACCGGTGTCTCTGGGTTTGCAGAAACATAAACCTGCAGTCTGCACTAGTGCGTGAAAAACCCTTGTGTCAAGCGTTTTAACGTTTCCTCTTTCTCTCCCTTCTCCTCTAGCTTGCTGTGGTGAGTCTTACTTGGCAAAGCTGCTCTGCAAACATTTGCTAGCCCTTCTCCTTGCTTGCACCCCTCCCTTTCCTTGCTCCCTGCCTTCTGCTGTGGAGACATGGTGAGAGCCCAGGAGGGAGGACCGAGCATGATCAGGGCAGGGGAAAGCAGCAAGCTCTCCCCGAGGCTGCTGCACGGATTCAGAGGCTGCTGTGGCTGGGTCCTACAACGGGAAAACTGTTCTCGAGGCGCCCTGTGCCAGCAAACTGCAGGCGGATTTTCTCCACCCTTGCTGCAGTTGAAAGGGATGTCAGTTCAGGCCACGTTGTGGATCCAGCTCTGTCCTCCTCCTCATCCTCCCAGATCCCATGCTGGTCTGCAGAGAAATGTGCTGGGTTGTTGTTTTTTTTTTTTTTTCCTTCATTCTGCTCTCCTGATGGATTGGGTTTGCAGTCCAAAAGCTTGAAGGAAGTGCCAAGGGCACATAATGTCCTTCAGCCATGGGAAAGAGGGGGAGCAAGCTGAGTCAGCCTCCTCCAGCCCACCAGTGTCACCTCTGTCCTCCTGGACTGGGTGAATGGAAGAAGTGAGAAGGCTTAGGAGGAAAAGGGTTTTGAAATAATTACTGGCTGTTTTAAGGGTACTCGCAACTTGGAAATGCTACGTGTCTTCTAATGGGCTCTGAGCAAAACGCAAATGGAAAAATTAGCAAACTGACTCTCAAGTCTCCTCTGCAGCTATTTTGCCGCTCTATTTTACACCGCGCTGCGTGAGTAGATAGGGCACAGGCACCCACATGGTCAGGACTAACGGCAGACATCAGCTGCTTGCTTTGGTATGCCTCCCTGCAAAACGTGCTGCTCTGAGCGTGCTGCCCAGGCAGAAAACACAAGCCCCTCCACTCCCGTGCCTTGCTGCAGAGTGCACCTGCGGTCCCGTCGACCTCCTCTTCGTGTTGGACAGCTCGGAGAGCATTGGCCTGCAGAACTTCCAGATTGCCAAGGACTTCATCATCAAAGTCATTGACCGCCTGAGCAAGGACGAGCGTGTGAAGGTGAGATTTCCACCCAGTGCTGGGATATGCTTGTATGCACTCGCTTATTTTTCACTGCGAGCAGAAAAATGAGGAGATTGCTCCACTTCACAGGAGCCTCCACAGGGCTCAGCTTCAAGTGTGTAACGAGGGTGGGTCTTGATTCCTCCCAGATTCATAAAGTGGTAGAGACAGCAGTTTGTTGTCCCCAAATACAGGCATTGCACTCTTCCTGAGCAAAGGGACTCTTCTTCCATGTCCAGTTCATTAAGTATTTGCCTGATCAATCAGTCTCTTCCTTATCCTGATGAGCATTTTGGGTGGCTGGAGTAGATAACACACGAAGTGTGTTGCAACTTGCCCTAGCTCCCTGATGGCCAGCCCCCATGCTCCCTCATCTGCCCCCAGGCTTTGGTTTAGGTTACCAGTTAAGCACGCTACTAAAAAGGATCTTTGTAGCCCAAAACAGCAATATGGTCGCAGTGGCGAGCCTTTCGGTCTGAAGAGGGGCACAAATGCTTGCTCTCCTAACCCTTTTCTGGTAACCTACTGTGCATGGGGAATTTCATTTACCTCTGTGATTTGGAAGGTACGTTTGGGATCCAGCCTTTCCTTACAGTATAATCAGACACATCTGTAGCACACAGGCTGTAAAGCCACGACGACCTGCCTTTGGACACTTCTGTAGGCATGGATGGGTCTCTCTGGCTGGTAAAGAGCTGGTGAAAAGCCTGAAAGGCTAGAGATGGGCAGCAAAACCACTGCGTTGGTAGATCGATTCCTAGCCACCCACCACGGCCAATGGCTTGCATTGAGACCACTGAGCCGGGAAACCTGGGTTTGGGTCTTGTTTCACTGAATGGCTCATCAAATTCATCCCTATGTGCATCCGCTCCTACTGGATCTCCTTCTGCCTGGAATAAGGCAGAGGAGAGGAGGCACAGCCCGCCATGAAGGCGTTCTGTGCGAAACCACCAGCAAGATTTCTGAGCTCTTCAGGGCCTCTGGAGGTATCTGGCCCTAACTGTCGTCTTCTTTTTCTAACAGTTTGAAGCTGGGGAGTCGCGTGTGGGCGTTGTACAATACAGCCATGACAACACACAGGAGCTGGTGGCCATGGGGGATGCCAACATAGACAACATTGGGGCACTCAAACAGTAAGTCCCGC
>Ga0065711_1033128_pt1 | contig 26054 bp, 12 predicted proteins | sample Hoacrofraction12_FD_59098 | JGI IMG/M metagenome (GOLD analysis project Ga0065711, IMG submission 59098) | Hoatzin crop microbial communities from Cojedes, Venezuela - Epithelial fraction 12 v2 (version 2) | ecosystem: Host-associated > Birds > Digestive system > Esophagus > Crop | place... | reverse complement strand
AGGTCCTGGAGGACAGGAGAGGTGCCCGAGGACTGGAGAAAGGCCAATGTCACTCCAATCTTCAAAAAGGGCAAGAGGAGGACCCAGGGAACTACAGGCCGGTCAGCCTCACCTCCATCCCGGGAAAGGTGATGGAACAGCCCATTCTGGATGTCATCATTAAGCAAGTGAAGGAAAAGAAGGTTATCAGGAGTAGTCAGCATGAATTCACCAAGGGGAAATCATGCCTGACCAATCTGATCGCTTTCCACGATGGCATGATCAGCTGGGTAGATGAGGGGAGAGCCGTGGATGTTGTCTACCTCGACTTCAGAAAGGCTTTTGACACAGTCTCCCATCACATCCTCCTAGGGAAGCTCAGGAAATGTGGGCTAGATGAGCAGACAGTGAGGTGGATTGAGAACTGGCTGAATGGCAGAACTCAGAGGGTTGTTGTCATCAGCCCCGCTGAGTCCAGTTGGAGGTCGGTAGCTAGTGGTTTTCCCAAGGGGTCAGTGCTTGACCCAGTGTTGTTCAACTTCTTCATCAGTGACCTGGATGAAAGGACAGAGTGTCCCCTGAGCAAGTTTGCTGATGACTTAAAACTGGGAGGAGTAGTGGATACACCGGAAGGCTGTGCTACCACTCAGCGAGACCTGGACAGGCTGGAGAGCTGGGCAGAGAGGAAACTGATTAAGTTCAAAAAGCGCAAATGCAGGGTCCCGCACCTGGTAAGGAACAACCCCATGCACCAGTACAGGTGGCTGACCTGCTGGAAAGCATCACTTTGGAGAGGGACCCGGGTGTCCTGGTGGACAACAGGTTGACCAGGAGCCAGCAGTGTGCCCTGGTTGCCAAGAAGGCCAGTGGGATCCTGGGATGCATTAAGAAGAGTGTGCCCAACAGGTCGAGGGATGTTGTCCTCCTTTTCTACTCTGCCTTAGTGAGGCCCCATGTGGAGTACTGTGTCCAGTTCTGGGCTCCCTAGTTCTGGGCTCCCCAGCTCATGAAAGATGAGGAGCTACTGGAGAGAATCCAGAGGAGGGCTATGAGGATGATTAGAGGACTGGAGCATCTGTCCTATGAGGAAAGACTGAGAGAGCTGGGCTTGTTTAGCCTGAAGAAGAAAAGGCTGAGAGCGGACCTTATAAATGCTTATAAATATCTCAAGGGTGGGTGTCAGGATGATGGGACCAGACTCTTTTCAGTGGTGCCCAGCAACAGGACAAGGGGCAATGAGGGCAAACTGAAGCATAAGATGTTCCGTCTGAGCATGAGGAAGAATTTTACTTTGAGTGTGACAGAGCACTGGAACAGGTTGTCCAGGGAGATTGCAGACTCTCCTTCTCTGGAGGTACTCAAAAACCCGCCTGGACAAGGTCCTGTGCAGCCTGCTGTAGGTGACCCTGCTTTGGCATTGGGGTTGGACTAGATGATCTCCAGATGTCCCTTCCAACCCCAGATGTCCCTTCCAACCCCTACCGTTCTGTGAATCTGTGATTCTGCTACTGTCGGGTTTTTTTCAGTTTGTTCTAATAACAAATGAATGTATCACCAATGGTTTTCAGAAAATGAGTTTTGTAAATATGATTGAACAAAACAGTTCTCTGGAATGATGACATGTTTTTGAGAGATTGGTCTTCCATTTATTAGATCAACGTTTCTTGTGCATTTATGCTACAAAAATCTACTGTCTATTTCTGTAGTAAATAGAAATTATTGTCTTTAGATGTTCATGAATAGTTGCTGCAGGTCAACAGATGTGCAGACAATTGCAATATATATAGTCTACTGCCCTGGAGGGAACCCAGCTGATTCGCACTTAACTCTGAAAGAGCAGGCGAAAAACAGAAAGGTGAAGCAGATTAGAGCACAAATTCCCAAGTAAGTGTCTATTAATTAATAATTCTACATATACTTCTGTGTACAGAAGATGATCTTTATGGCAGTAAAAAAAGGTAAAAATTACCTTATTCCGTTTACATAATTATGTGTGATTACTCCACGAACAACAACATGATTAAAAAGCAGCTGTATCAGAAAGATCACAATCTTTAATTCACAGAGTCCTGACAGGAAACAGGTACAACCAACAGCAGCCCAGCCTTTGGGCTCACTGCAATCCATTACAGAGAGGCCAACAGAAAAAAAATTTTTCTTGCTCTGCTTTTACTAGTTTGAGATGTGAGTAATTTCAGACAATAGAGGCCTGATCTCTTTCTCATGGTCTTTGTCAAGATCTATGTAACAAATGATTCTGAATGTGATTAGTACCACGATTAACTTCTTACTCCCATTCCTGTGATTTGCGTCCAGCAGTAAATAGATAATGTATTTGTACACTTAGCTTCGTTCATTTAATGCTTGAAATGAATTTCTACTCCATGAAATGTTCAGATATTCCCTTAGTGTTTTTATTCTCGTCAGAAGAAATACTTCAGCTGTTAATATTTTCTGCAAAATGAAATTCCAAAGACTGTTTATGGGCAAAATGGAAACATAATTATATTTTCTGAAGCTAGAAAGAATGTCAGGTTGTCTCCGTGTATCTAACTTTACGGACTTTGTACCTTGAGTCCAGTCAGGCAGAATTCAAAAATAACACAGGAAGATCCATGAAGATAAAGTTATCTTTTTTTCCAGCCAATAACCTAAGGAGTTGCAAGGCTGTGAGGCTCTAAGGGGAAGAAGCCATTTTAAGCTGCAATTCTTGACTTGTCAGTCTTTCTGCTACATAAATGAAAACTTTAGACAAAAGACAGGACCAGAATACTGAAAATAATTCTTTCTTCTGTAACAACTGACTCTAAAGCTTTCACCATTGGCTGAGGGCAGCAAGTCATGTTTATTGAAGAAAAAAATCCAAGAAGTGCTTACAGTGTTATCTGGAACAAACAAGTACATGTATATCACAAGGGTTTAGAATTAAAAAAAAACCAAAACAACCCTGCAAGCTGTTAATTTCTTAGACAATGGAAAAGGAAGGAATCAAACTTTCAATCACTTTCATTTAGTAGAATCTGCAACTGAAGTACCTTACAGATTTACAGGAATTTTTATATAGCCATAAATGTCAATTTTTATGTGTACAGTGAATATCAGGAAATGATATTTTGAGGAAATATAGAAAATATAGTTCACAGAATGGAAAACTATTGAGAAGTTTGTTTCAGCTTGTCCTGCAGAAATGTATTTATCTTCCCAGTTCACCAGCTCAGCTCACCTCTCAGCTCACTGCAAAGTGTAAGTCAGTCTTTCACATAAATGTTAAAATATTCAGCCTTGACTCGTCATTTTTAGCTGGTAAGATACATTTCTTATATATACACTAATACCAGCTAATAAGATATCCCAAATGAAAACATGGCAGCTATGCATATTTTATTCAAAATACCAAATCAGCTCCAGATGTGCAAATGAATGTATTAAACAGTGAAAAATTCTTATATATGCTTAAGTTGTATGATATTTTCTAATATGTGCTACAAAATTTTACTGTCATATTCAAACGGAACTGCGTGTTCATGTACAATAGCTTCAGTGGAGGTATTCATGGGATACTTATTGTTCAGTATAACCAAAGGTCTTTAGATTCTGAGTTTGACATGGATGATTTTATTACTATGTTAAAATTTAGATAAATATTATTTAGGTAACTAAACAGATAATTAAAAAAAATTCTCTGTAAGCTAGAAAGGTAGCAGAACCTTAAAAAAATTTTAAAGGTTCCTTTAAAAAAAGGCTTTTTAAGGAATTTTCTGCTTATCTCCTTCGTTGAAGTGTTCCCAATGATAGCTGCTTAATGATTATTTACTTTTGTCATCTACTGAGTACCTAGAAGACAGCCAAGAAAAGAGAAAGTGAAAAAGCAGTAAATCAAGGATTTTTTACTCGTTGCCTCCACCTGTACTCTGCCTTCCTGAATATGTCAGAATAGGTATGGCTGCACAGAAAATGTCAAATACTCTCAGAATAATCATGCCATGTTATTTAAATACTTGCTACCACCATGTCTTTTAAACAGTTTCTTATTCAAAACTTACACAATAGCTTTTTGTTAACTTTGATTTAACTGTTTTAGTCTTTCCCTGCCTTTTTTTTTTTTTCCCAAAGATTATGTAAATATTTCTGCCATAAAACATGCACACCTTTTTGAAGTAGATAGATTCCTTGTATATGTTTGATTGCTCAGGTACCAATATGACAAATTTAATAAGACTTTTTTTTTTAAATCTTGTGCTGCTCCTCAAACATGGATAAGTTTTTTCCCAGTCTGAGGTTGAAGATAGGCGTAGAGATTATCAGACTTTGTATCAGGCTATTGCGTCACATGATTTGAACATCTTAAGAATTATTTCCTCTGACTTCATACAATTAACTTCCAGATTTCAGTTTCTTCCCTTCATCCATTATTTATCCGGAGTTATAATAATTAATGTTAGTACAGGTTACGGTTGTTTCTCCAATAGAAAAACAAATTTTCCTTTTTAATTTTGTTTTCAAAAAAGAACACTATTATTGGCTTGTTTTCAGAGAGCAGCACCTGATGAAATATTTCTTGGAAAGAAAGCCACTTTAGGTAATTGTAAGATTTTTTTTTAAATAGTTTTAATTAGTATTTTTCACTTTCTTTAAGTTTTTCTGTAAGGATTCTTTTAAGGACTTGTTTCATATGGCGGATTCATTTGTAGATGGGAGGATAGGAAAAGCTGTACAAATAAAGATTTTAAAGTTTACTGTAACTCTTAAAATTGCATTGTTTGACTTTACTTATTTTTCCTTAGACTCTTTTCACTCTCTGAATAAATATGCAGTTTATAAATCCTTTATGGTGTAAATTACTGCTTGCTTATTAGTGGGAAAACTACAGTAGAGTTTTGTAGTTCATCAAAAGTGATTTTCAGTCTGTATAGCTTGCACGTGTCATATATTTCCTTATTTTCTATATAAATTTTAGGGTATGAAGCTTGAAATGAACCCTGTCATAAAAAAAAGAGTTAAAAAAAATTTAAAAAGAACAACCGAACATGTTTAATCCAGAGCTTTCCTTTCTGGAACTGTTGAATGAAAATTGCTAGATTTCCAGTTCATTTTTTTGTGCCCATTAGATTTGCCCATTTGATTTTAGACATACAACACATCACTGCAAAAAGATTAATTTCTCTGTGGAACAGAATTTGAAGACCTTCATCAAGCTTTCCTTAAAATTAGAGAAAAAGACTGTAAACAGACAAAGATGTCAGTTGGCGAGATTTTCCATAAGATTCATGAGATCTTGGATTCGTGACAACTAAGACATGAGGGCAATGGAGGATCTTGAATTTATGAGGGCTATGTTGCTTTGAAATGAGGGTAATGGATATGCTAGCAATGCTTCTAAATAAAATTTATCTTACTCTTTTGGTGTCCAGCTTTGTAAGTTAGTAATGCAACATTTTAATTTACATATGTAATTAGGAAATTAGTTTAGACATATTTGTGTCAAGAAGATCCTTTCTGTCCTCATTTTGTCAGGGATGTTCTGTAGGAAGGGTGTGCTCGGTATAGATTTTAGATCTGAGGCATGTTAATGTGGAATAATTACAAGGGAAAGGAACAAGTTTTCCCTTTTAATTATAGAGAAAAAGAATACTATAAAACTACCTTAAAAAATTCAAGATTAAATTGCAAAACTCCTAAGTTATGTGTTTTACTTTCTCAGCAAGTATAATACAACAAGTTCATCATTCTGAATAGCATTCATATGATTGATATTTGTCGTAAAGCATGTAATCCAAACAGGACAGAATATTGCATTAATTCAAAATGTGCATAAATGCAGTTATGTTTCATGAAACTTTTTACATTTAAAATTCTCTGAGGAGAGTCACATTTTGTTTTCTGAATACAGAAGTAGTTGAATTAGCTTAAAATGGATGAATATGTAAGCGAATTAGGTAACTGGGTTGGTTTTATAATTGTGAAACTCAGATAAGAACATTTAGCACTCTTTCAACAGGTGTCAGAGCAAGAGAGAGAAAGTCTTTAATATTCAATTCTGAAAAAGCCCGTATTTTCTTCTTCTTTCTATTTCCTTGGTGCATGAGGTGTAAACATTCTTTGATACAGGTCATACGATCATTTCAGAATTTGCAAGCATTGTAGTTTATATGGACAATATTTGCATACATATTTCTTTTTATTCTGAAATAGAAAAAATATTTCTTTAAAAAATAGACCTTGAAATTGCATTGGAATGCAGTTATGAGATGAACAACTGAAAAAAATATTTAAAGTGAAAATTCTCAAAAATATTTCATGTTGTCTTCTACCATGTTCACATTTTGACATAATTTTTTCCACCTCAAATTTAATTTATTTTCAGTTCTGGAAGACTGGCTCCTCTTTTCCTATTTTGACCATAGAATATTGTTAGCCAGATATACAAAATCTGCAGTTTGTAATTTAATTTCATTATTTGTATGCAATTATTCATCTGTTCTGCTATGATAGATGATAAGTTTTGTCATTTTAAGATATTACTTTTTTAGTAAAACACACATTTTTTCCCACTGGAAAATGGACTTAATTTCTTAAAAATGGTGACTCAAATATCTTTCTTTTTCATCTATACAGAAGTCATACAGAATGTACTTCCTATACTTGTGGCTTATATTTGGAGTTTTGTTTATTGTTGCAAATCAGAAAGACACTATTAACAGTTCCTAAAAAATTAAACTTTGTCTTCAAACATTTTCCAAAGTATAAAATGAACTTTCCTATATAATCATTCAGTCAAGCAGACTTCATAAATAGTTCAAAGAAAAAATGTGCAGTCCCTGTTAGTATGTGATCCAAATCCACAAAATGCAGTGAACATCTTACTGTTTATTCTAATGTAATTCTTTATTAACTTTGTCTTTCCCATCTGACCCTTACAACTAGACTAGCATATTATGAGCTGCTCTTGGAGACACCAGTGACTACAAAGATAGCCTGGCTTAGTAAGCTTAGACTACACATCTAAATTCCATATAGCGAAAGTTAAGGCTTACACCTTAACCACGTAGTTACATTAAAGTAATGATAAAAATTGTTTCCTATTAGATCACATGATGATGTAAAATTACAGAAGTTTTAAATAGTTAAGCAGATGCAGTAAAACAATGTAGACCACAATCTTGTTTTATTACTTGAACAGAACACACTCTTTGTTCCCTTCAGTTACAACTTTTTGGACTTTGTGAGAGTGTTTTAAATTATTAAAAATAAAAGACAAATAATAATATAATCCTAGAAACTGAATACGGATTCATTCATTCAAAAAGCAGTAACATTGTCAGGTTTGCTTTAACGATATTTGCATTTCTGCAGGTACTCCCTATGCTTTCTCTAGCTCTTTCTTATATCCTATGTAAAGTTACAATTGCAGAAATTGCTTACAGTTCTTATTAAATTAAAGGTTGTCTGGAGAATGAAATCACCAGGATCCCACTAGATGAGATGTTCAAGACTATGTAGGTATTTCCCACAAAAAACTTCCGTCTTGAACTACTTGTAACAGTTCAGTAACAATATAATAGAAAAACCAACTCTTACTATGAATAAAATCAGTCTATGTACTAGGTGTGTCAGGGTGTTGACAGCCGGTGAGGGCTGCAGCAGTGGTTTCTGTGAGAAGAGGCCAGGTGCTTCTCTGCACTGAACACAGCCCATTCCAGCCATCTCTATAATGGATCACTGCAGGACACAGCTGAGCCCATCAATGAAGTGTGTGGTGCCTCTGGGAAAACGTGTTTAACAAAGGGCAAAATGCTACACAAGCAGTGAGGAGTGAGAAAAAAAGTATGAGAAACAGGCAGACACAAAGGTCAGAGAAGAAGGAGGAGGAAGAGGTGCTCCATGTATCAGAGCAGAGATTCCTCTGCATACTCTGGAGAGGACCATGGTGGAAAAAACATCCACTCTGCAGCCTGTGGAGGACCTGACAACAGAATAGGCGGATATTCCCTGAAAGAACTGCTGCCTGTGGAAAGCTCATGCTGGAGCAAGTTTATCCTGAAGGACTGCAGTCCATGGAAAGGACCCATGTTAGAACAAACTTGAGGGAAAGGAGTGGCAGAGAGGTACTGTTACAGGCTGACCACAACCACTCACTCCCTGTCTCTCTGTGCCACTTGGAATGGGAGGTAGAGAAGTTGGGAATGAAGGATTCAAGCTGAGACTGGACAAAAACAGGTGGTGGGGGAAGGTGTCTTAATTTTATGTCTATTCTCTCACCATCCAACTATTTTTAGTTGGCAATAAATTAAATTAATTTTCCCCAAGTCAGGTTTATTTTGCCTGTGATGGTAATTGGTAAGTGATGTCCCTGTTTTTACCTTGACCCACGAGGTTTTCCATCATATTTTCTCTGCCTGTTCTGGTGAGGATGTGGAGTGAGAGAGGGGATGGGCGGGCATATGGCAGTCAGCCAAGATCAGCCCACCACAGGCCTCTATCAGTATTTTGGTGTTATCAATAAGTCATGTAGAAGTCTCTATTTTTGTGTTAGTTCTAATTCATATTTTTCTCTTTTTAAATTCGATAAAACTGTTCCACAGATGAATTCTCATTGTCTGTATGAAATCTAGTAAACTACACTAGGAAACTACAAAGTATTTATAAAGTGTATTCTCCTGACTATTTAATAATAGACCTTAATACTTCATTATTACTTTCTAAAATGATTGGTGAGTGTAAGGGTCCAGAGAATATGAGGCAAAATGTCTGAAACATTTGTCTAAGGTGCTAATATGAAGGACAAAGCCTGTGAGTGTTGGATACGGGAGTGTTGTACTTCTCTTGTGCCGATAAGCACTAGGCCTGAGCAAAGGGCCTGCTCATCCTGGCACCTGGCGGTCTGGTGCTAAATCAACCAAGTGACATCTGGACCAAGAGAGAGACCCTTATGGGCTGATGTTACTCTGGTAAAGCTAAGCAGACCACTTTTAATTGCCTCTGTACCCTACTCCCTTTTTACATCTAACAAGTCAATAGTCCTGCACCGGGAGGAGGTCAAACAGAGGTAACTGTGGTAGGGGGAGACCGTGACCTCCGACTCCGTTCAAGACCAAAAAGACTTGCCCCCCACAACTGTAAGGAGCATGCATGCTAATTTACATGGAAAGTGAGCCTAACTTAGGGTACAACAGAAAAGGTGGTTGTCACCAACCAATCAACTAGCATGAGAAGCAAGAAATTATACTGTCCTGGGTTTGGCCAGGAGAGGATAAATTTTCATCAGAATCCAGGAAGGGGCACAGCCGGGCGGGCTGACCCCACCTGGCCAAACAGAACAGGGTATTCCATACCATGTGCCGTCATGCTGGGTTTCGGTGGGGGGGGACCTGGGCAGCGGGAACTCACTCGCGGCTCAGGAGCGCGTGCACTGGTCCAATCCGGGAGAATGGCTCTCTGGGTCATGCGGATTGTGTTGTGCTTTTCTCCTCATCTGTATTGTTGTTGTTACTGTTCCCTTTGTTTGCTGTTCTGTTAAACTGCCCTTATCCACACCTACCAGTTTTCTGCCTGTTTCTTTCCATTCTCCTCCGCACCCCGGCAGGGGGAGGGGCGGTCACGTGGTGCTTTTGTTGCCGGCTGCAACCAAACCAGAACATCTACTAAGGGGAGGGGGCTAGCTTCCTATAAAAACTTAGAAAAATCACTGTAAATATGATGCCACCCAGGACCTGGACCCCCCCCTCCATTGCCCAGATCAGTGCTGGACCCAGGACTGGTGATACCTTCTTATTTCTTCTGCTTCCTCTTTCCTCTCTAACTTTTCTTTTCTGTCCCCCCTCGTGTTCTTTTCCTTCTGCTTTGAAACTGTAAAAGCAAGGCTTATCATAATCATACCACAGTAGCTTGTCTATCCTAATCATGCTACTGTAGTTGCTGTGATCATACTACCATTGTTTGCTTGTCATATTTGTACCACTGAAGTTTGCTTACCATCATAGCGACTATACTCATCCCTCAGTAGTATGCCTGTCATAATCATCCCACAATAAGTTGATTTATCATAATTGTAAATAAAACTTGTAAATTAATATAGGATCTCTGGTGTCGTTTCACCTTAATCCAGCCGAGGGTATCAGTGAATCTGAGTCACTCTCAGTAATGGAGTGGGGCATTTAATCAGTCTCATTATCGGGGTGTGACAGTGAGCCCACTTTTTCAGTGTAAAATTAGGTACTTTGTGACTATGATTTTGAAGACAGGATGTCAAAGCAGTGTTTCTTTTTCCCTTTCTTGACAAGAAATTAATTTTCTCCGGTTCACCTCTCCGTATGACCTTCTTTAGGCTTTTTGTATGAGATGGAGCCAAGAAGCTACTGGACTTAGTGAATATTAATGAAGCTACCTCATAATTTATACCTCCCAAGAGACAATAAAAATATGCAGTATTACAGCTAACAAGTATATTCCCATGGTCACTAAGAATTTGATTCAATTTATTTAATTGGAAAAGTAAAGGAAATAATATTGAAATCCCCATGGGTATAGGATTCGACATCCTCTAATATTCTGCTTGAAATATAAGAATTCCCATTATACAAACGTAGATTAAGGCATCATAAATTGTGGATCAGACTGTAACTCCATTTACATGACAGTAAAGCTGGAATAACAAAGTGACAATCGATAAAATTACTTTTCGATGTCCATTATCATACACATTACGTAAGTTTATATACTTATGTGAGGTTTAAATTTCAGTGATGTTAGCAAGACATATTTATTCAAATTTGTTATAAAAACAGCACATAGATGCTATCTTCAAAACTGTGAATAACTAAAAATGCAAGTTCTTTTAGTGTCCTATTTAAAGTTCATTTATTAAAAAACCGTGTTTTTAAAATCCTTTCATACATAAAAATAGATTTAATTTTACAGCCTGTTTAGTTAATCAGTTAATATCTGGCAGTCACAAGAAATTACATAGATGTTACCTCTGTTGTGGTATTAACTGAGCTCTGATGAGAGACAACATAGTATAGAATTGTGTGTACGTGTATATGTTGAGCCTTGCCTGACAAGTTATGTGTCAAAAAGCAGTCTTTCAAAAGCCAGAGGTTTTGCTGTGATACTACTAGTGTTACTAGGTCTACTATATCCCTAAATGAGAAAGGTCGATAAGCTTAGGGTTTAAATTTGTTCTGAAGTTTCTTTATCAGAGATCATGTATAACAAATGGGGATCTCTGTTTAACACAGTATCAGACTGAATTTGTCAATTTGTAGCTGAAAGTTTGAATTCATTAATTATATAGTCACTGTAGAATTTTAATACAGAAATTTCTGGAAAACATTTGGCAGGTTGTATTTCACCACTATCATGTTTTCCAACAATGAATGTCAGAGCCGTTGAAGTTCATCTGCCATGTACATATAGAAATTGATTAAAGCCTAATATCTGGAAGTTCTAGAGAGACTAAAAGCTGTTGAGGAAATAGTGGTATATTCAAAGGCTGTGCACAACAAGGAGACAGTTAATAAGAATCTTAACTTCCATTACTAGGATGAAGCAGATGAAGATATTTAGAGAGAGTTTGTACTAATATTTAAAGAAGTCTCAGTGGCCCCCTGGGAATATTTATAGCTAAAGAAAACATTTTGAATCCCCCAGACATATTGATGAATAGTATTTTGGAGTCATACTGAAATGATAAATCCATTTGTTTTATGTGTTCCCAGCACTATAAGCAGAAATTATATAAACATGTTCTTCAGCATAAATTTACCCTAAAATGCATTTAATTAATTTTTTCTCATGTTTCACTTTTTCTCTATGTTGGTTTTCCTATCAGTTCAAAAAGTGGTATTTTTAGTAGGCTGTTTCCTGATATCCGTTTTATTCTAATCAGAGACAACAGTTTTTGTGACAGGTTTATAATATCTCTTTTGCAAATGTTTTGTAAACTAACAGGCACTTTGTAAAACATTTAATGCAGGAACTGACCAAGTGTAAAATATGCCTTAAGAAATATGGGTGATGGTGGTGGTTCATATTTAACTTTTTTCCCCAAGAAAAGGAACAGGTTGGAGAGTGACCAGCAAACTTTACAACAGTGACCTGAGGAATATTAGCTGGATGCTTATCTTATTTCTAATGCATCATCCTTTTCTTAACTTCTCTACAAAATAGTGATGAAAATGGTCTAATAATGAGATTTACCTCATTTTCTTGGAGCTTCTTGATTTTGTTTTATACAAGAGGAATCTAGTTGTCTAATTTTAATCTAAAATGAGAGAATATTTACAATCACCCTAGTCTAACAAGAAGTTTACATTTAGAAAAAAATGCTTGTCAGTCTCTCAGTGGTATTACAGTGGTTAAAAAACTCAGAAATATAGCCTCTCAAGTATGTTTCATTCCTTTTGGAAAATAATTTTCTGGCCTTCTGAAATGGATTAACAGAAAGTTTCAAGGGATGTTGTCATTTCACTCACTTTTACTTTGCTTCCAAAGGTGGAAAATAGATACACTGAATTTCATTTTATGCACACTGCATTTAGAACATCTCTACTTTTGCAATCCCACTAGACATACCTTCAGAAAGCTCCTTTATTCAGATGCCACTTTGCTTCTAAAATACCCCAATATGCATGAAGCTCACATAGTCCTTGTGTGTGACAATTCCCAGTAGCTTCTTATGAGGTATTGTGTTATCTTAATGGCTATGGTTTTATCTCAATTAGCTAAGTAGCACTGCAGTTGTTCTGGAACTAGGAAAGACAGTGAGACTATTACAGTTTTTACCTCACCCTGAAAGAAAATAAAAGCTAAAATTTTAAGAAATATTTATGAATTGAAATTTATCATAAAATTTCTTAGTGAAGTTCAAGCACAACAATTTTGAACACTTAACACTGAAAATATTTCTCATTTTTTCATAAATCCTTTTTTTAGAAAATCAAGAGCTTATTTGGTAGAAGATAGCCTCTGTTAGTGATTGCAAAGACCTTCGAATCAGATCTGTGTAAGAAGATAGGCACTTTTGCTAGTCGTAGACCATCAGAGGCAATCACTTTCATTCAGTAGTCTGACTCAGGAAAGCTCCTAAAATGTCGCACCTCTGCAATGCAATAAAGTAATACTTTGGGTTTTTTTTTCATAATATTATAAAATAACTTGGTGCTGTTCTTTAACGAGTTATGTGATTTACATTTTGAAAGATACTTATGATTGTGAGTTATCTGGATGTTTATGAGCTATTGTCATGGTTTAGCCCTGACCGATGACAAAGGACCACGCGATTTCTCTGTCGCCCCTCCTCCCAGTGGAGTGGGGAGGAAAATGGGAAGAAAAAGGCAAAACTTGTGGGTTAGGATAAGGACAGTTTAACGGAATGGCAAAGGACACTAACAGTAACAATACTGATAAGAATAATATACCAAAACAATGGAATACACAGAGCAACTCTCTCACTGCCAAGTGCCCAGCACGCTCCTACACCACGACTAACCTCCCCCCAGCCAGCTCCCCCACTCAGCACTGAGCATGATGTCACATGGTAACAAATACCCCTTTTATCTGGCCATTTTGGGTCAGCCAGCCCAACTGTGTCCCCTCCTGGCTTCTTGTGAAAATTAACCCTATCCCAACCGAACCCAGGACAGCTATGAGTAGCATGTACCCTGAGCCACAAATTGACATATGTTTTACCAAGCAATGACAAAGCATTGTTTCTTAGTGTTAGGAATATTTTGTCTTTTAATCAGGTCTTGGAAGTTCTAGTTATTTTGCTGAAAATGCTTTCTTTCAACATGAAGCTACATTATCTATTCTATTGTGTATATGCTGCTCAGTTCTGTAGGGTCATACTTGCCCTGGGTGAGCTTGCACTACCGAAATTAATACAGTCAACAGTTGATTGAGGCTAATTGCTCTTAGATGTTACCTTAGGTACAGAAGATTGAGAATACTAGATTCCTGCTAAAAGTAACTTTTTTTTTTTTGTGTTGATTCACTGTGAATACTCTTAGAAACTAAAAAATAATATTAGTGTATATCCTAGATTACAGTGTTATTTCTAAGAACTGGGCTGATTGCTAGATAGAACAAAAATTTACCAGGACTTTGAAAATCATATACTCTTCTCTCTCTGTGATATTTTTTCCCAACACAGTGTCCTCAGTTCAGCTGGGATAGAGTCAATTTCCACAAGAAGCTAGGAGAGGACTCAGTCGTCTGGAAAAACAAATCAGTATTTGATTGCATGTGATGTGATGCTCAGTTTGGAGTCGGTGAGCTGGTCGGGGGGGAGGTGAATTGTTGCTGGGCAGAGTTCTGGGCATTGGGTGGTGAGAGAGTTGCCCTGTGTATTCCCTTGTTTTTGTATGTTCTTCTTGTCAATATTATTAATACTGTTTTGCTTCCTTCACAGTTCCGTTAAACTGTCCTCATCCTGACCCACAAGTTTTGCCTTTTTCTTCCCATTCTCCTCCCCACCTCACTGGGGGGAGGGGCGATAGAGCAGCTACGTAGTTGTTTTTTTTTTCCAGCGGAGCTAAACCATGTTACTCCCTAATCGTATAGATGAGTTTAAGCTCCTCTAAAAGATGGCTGAAGCCAGTTGAATTCTTTTGCTGTGCATCTGATTTACTGTCTTGCCTAGGAGTTTCTTAGATTTTAATTTTCAGATATTAAGGTTTCTACCCATAAGCATTCCATCTGTTTGGTGAAGTCTGTATATTGTATCTTTTCTGATAGATAAATGTAGATGTGTGAAATAATAGAAATTCGTAGAAAGTCATAGAAATTCATAGAAACTCATAATAATCTGAGAAAATAAATTCTAAAATCTCAATTTCAAAAGTAATATATGACTTCTTTGTACCCTTTTTGAGACAGAAGTTATAATCTGTGGGATGGAGACGTGAATGTCCTGAGATTAGTTTAGGGTCTTGAGAAAGAAGCTAATCGGGAGGGGGGAAGGTTAGTATATATTTAATATACAGCATTTCTAAATACCTGAAATGGTTATTACACAGTATTTCCAAGTACCTGAGTTCAGTAAAAAGAGCTAATGAAATATCTGTGGAGAATATGAGTGATCTCTGAAGTGCTGTTTATTGATCCACTCACTCTGTTAATGTCCTGCTGTCTGGAGTATACTGGGAAATTTTCTTTTGTCTGTACTAGCAGACACAGATTACGACAACTGTCATTGAAAGACTCTGGCTTGTGTTTAGAGCAGTAAAGAGACTCGAGAAATGCAGATTTAATAGTGTAAAATGTTGTGTATTATCAGCCTACTCACAGACAACCCTTTCTTTTTTTACTCACTATCTCAACTAAATTATACAGCCTTGACAGATACTTTATATACATCCTTTATATACCTGAGAGTGCTTACATACAATCTGTATGTGCATTGTACACACACACACACACAGACTTGTATATATTTGCAAATAGATTTATATATAGTAATTTTTTTCCTAGTAAACTGATCATTCTGATCTCCACCAACTTTATGCCAGAGTAATTCCACTTATACCAGTAGTCACTTCTGATTTATGTAATATCACTACCAGGAAAACTTGTACTTATACAACAAATCAAGATTTAAGTGTATGAAAGATTTCAGCACCACACATTACTAGTTTTAAGCTTTTAATAATATCAGTTTAAATTTCAAGATACCCTGACTTAATGTTAAATATTTTTTTGTATTCTTAAGAGTGAAAAACTTTATGTATCTTCCAATTTCTCAGAATTTTTCACTTTGTTGTACTGCTCAGTCCTTTTACTTTTGGGTGTAAAATCCATGGTCATCAACTGTGCAGTGCTGATTTATAACAGCTGAGGACTTTTCTCTTTTCTCTGAGGAGACAGCAACCAAAGGATAAAAATTAAAATGTTGTGTTTCAGGAAGCCACTGGCCAAAATACATATTAATTATTTCCAAAACTTTTGTTTCTCTAAAACCTTAAATGTTTTGTTTAATCAAATCTCTACATAAAACTTCATTTATTTCATGAGGTGAGTAATTCATGTTTTGAAATCAAGTTTCTGATTTGAAATTTTTGGCAAAATGTAGTAAATATTTAAATTGGCAGTATCCACAGTTCTTCACTGTTACTGTCAGCTAAGTGTTCAGCAGTCATACAGTATTACAAATGTAAATTTTTTGTCTTCCAAAACAGGATATGAACAAGCTCTTTATTTCATTCTAATAACTTTCCTACACTTGAACATAACATTAGCTCTGACTTTGAAGACATCAGACAAACTACTTTTATACATCTTTTCTTGCAGATATCAGAATCCTAAAGCAAAAACATTACTGTCAACATAATAGCAAGGAGGTATCTATGGGTGTTAATTGCAACAATCTAAGGAAGATGAAAATATGCAATAGTCTTGTTAACAAAAGCAAGTAAAGAAAAAAAACCACTTGATTTTGTATGAATTTTATGTTTATTACATATTTGTTAAATGCAAATGTATCTGCTGCCTTTCAGCAGACATCTGACCTTAAAAATACTTTTTTGTCCCGTTTTACAAACAGTGCTGCGTTCACTAACATAGGACTCGATAATACCTGTTATCTGTGGATTATAAATGTATTAATATATTAATAATTCCCTCTGTTCTGGAGAGATATCTTCAGAAGGCAATGCTCTCAGCGTAGAGGTTATAACTGCAGTTGTGTCAAAAGAGCACATAACCTAGTTGGCCAGTATTTTGTGGATTAAAAGCCTGAATGTAGATGTTAATGTCAACTGTTTTCCTTTTGCTTCTGAAATACACTCCCATGTCTTTAAGTATCCACTGACTTCCTTTCCTCAACCCCACCGCATAGAATACAGTTATCAGCGGTTTGAAATGAAATTGATTGAACAAGCTCAGACATTTAATTAAGCTCCTAGAAGTGCTTTTACGCTAATTTATTCCACTTAAAAAGAAAACCAAAAAAATTTCTTGATAAACCATGGAAAGAAGAGAGAACTTTTATTTAGTTAGTTTTCTCGTTCAGCCTACCCAGTAAATACGTAAGAATTTGATGCCTGGAAATAGCACTAACCGTGTAGAGATGCTTAACTCATGTAGCAGATGTTAAAAAAAAGGAAAACACCTGAAATTCTGCTTCTCCTCAGGACCTGAAATTTCCTTCTCAGCCTGAGAGAGACAATAAAACTAATATTAAGAACACCAAATCTTTTGCAGCCTTTGACAACATAACTAGATACAAAGAATTGGTCTTATTACTGTTTCTAAAGACACTCAATGAATGAAACAGTGCCTATCTATACCATAGACTGCCTACATATATTACATCTTCCAGAGAACTGAACAGTGTTATTTCAGGAAACAGTAAAAATGTAGCCTGTTGTTTCCCACTCATCCATTCATTTGATTTTTACTAAAAATGTATCAGTGTGTTGTGTATATATGGGGGAGGGGAGAGTGTTCAGTGTTCCTTCTGAGGCTGACAACTAGTAATTAATCTGAGTGAACACTCAGATACCCATGGGGATTCAAGCAAATGTCTGAATATTAGTTTAGGCAGAGGTTTGAGTATGTAATTTTTTTATGAACTAATGCATTAATTCATGAGAATCTGGAGGTGGTTTGGGGATTAGGGTTTTTTACTCCATAATCTTTCCTTTGGAAATGTATAGTTTAGCAATCTTAGCTAGCTGGTGATTAAAACACTCAATGTGAAGCCAGATTGGTTTGCTTAATTTTTGCTTCCATGTACCTCTGAGCCAAGCGTGAGGTACTGACATCAGTCTGTCATAATAGATCTGTTTGTGAGGAATTACATAACTCTTTGAAAATGTTCTAGACCAGAAATTACCTCAAGTAAATCCCCTTTTTCAGAGAGAGGTCAGTCATTTATCTAACAAACATTTAAATAGAAATTGAAAATTTAAACAAATGACTAGTCCTGAAATCTGTGAGACTGTAGCTAGATGAAGAGCAGCAAAGATGAAAGAAAAAATTGTAAATTTTTGTAAATATATAATCAAAAATGTTACAGATTTTTAGAAGGCTTTTTCTTTTTTTTATTATGAGAATAATGTGCAACACTTTTATAGCCTTGGTTACTTGCCTTTGTCCTTTAAATAAACAATGAACCAAGGGACAAGAGACTGCGGTTCTGTAAATATACAGCAGAAAGGATAAAATATCTTTCATGATGTCTCTGAGGTTATGCTATAGGTTTTGATACTTAAAAGTAAAGAATAGAAATATCTGACATTATTTTTAGACTCATGTAGAAGACACTGGGTCCTATTTCTTTTCTCTTTCTTTGCTTTGTTTGTGCGAGTGACTATCACAACAAATAGCTGACATCTCATTCTAGATTGATTCTAAAACTAGAATTAACTGAAAGAAAACAGTTGCTGAAAAGATTTCTTTAGTCAAGAAAAAAGAAAAGAAAGCAGTCCTGAATGTGGAATCTAAATTTTGTAACTGCTTCAGAAGAAGAGGAATAAAATTAATCATACAAACAAAAAGGAAGTGAAAGCCTACAGTATTACACTGTTTCCCAATTCTGTTTCTTAATTATTCTGAAATCACAAGAAATTACACAATTTCACAGTCTAGCCCCAATATTGTATTTTAGCTCTCTTCCCTTACAGAAAATCAAGTCCCTCTCTTCCTTTAGGAATTTCCAAGTCAAATAACAGTTTTTATGAGATACCAATAATTTTTCCCTGTTGTCTTGACCATGCAAATTCAGTCAGATATAGCCAAAAATTATGCACATAAAACATATATACTGTTACGTAAAATATGTATCATACTTCTTTTTAACGTAATCTTTTTTCTGCTGTAGTCTTTCCTGGCAAGGTTTTCTCTCAAGCTTTCTGTATCATTATGTCTAGTAGCACAGTGTGAGGAGAAAAGTGCTGCCCATGACAAAGTTAAGGATGACTAGAGAGCATTTATCCAAGAAATCCAATGGAGTGGGTTAACATCATTGTGAGGTTTCTCTCCACAGTTCTTCAAAGTTGTATAGTATTCTGGTATTCAAATAGTTACACAAGATAAAGTTTTGGGGAAACTCTACTATAGTTATTAATTAAATAATTGCAAGTATTTACACCAGGCAGTTTTAGTGTCAGTAAAACAGCAAATTAATATCTTAGAAGAATTCCATGACTTCTTCCTAATTAAACTGTGACTATCAAAACTATGACTTCTTTCACAAGGAAAAGTTACTTGTTTAAAATTAACTGTAAAGTATTCATGTCAGAGGACAATTTCAATCATAAAAGTGCAGAACGAAAGATTTTCTCTTCATGCATAAACACAAGCGTCTAAAAGGTGTTTTCTTGCCTCACTGAAGAGCTTTGTTAATGATCTAGTAAAATAAGTGCATATTCTTTCTTCAAAATTTTACTCAAAGCTACAAAAAGACTGAGAAAGGAAAGTACTGAATGAACCCAATTGTTTATGTGTGTTTCTTCATTACATCTGCCCTGCTATGAAAGGGTGTCTAAATCTAAGTACATCTTTCTTCTAAATTTTTAACAGTAAAGTTTTCTCTTTTTTTACTCGCTTAACTTATTTGCTGCTAAAGGCAGCAGGGTCATCAGGGTAGAAACCTGATAGATCTTAATAAAGTCAGATTTATCTACATTTAAAAAGAAATGTATAACTATTTAAATTATTTTTTGGGGGGGAGGAATTAAACTAACTATAAAGTACTTGCTGGTTGATATTTAAGGATGACCTCTTCCAAGCTTAAGGAAGGTCCTTACCAAAAAGTAGGAAATCAAGCAAAGATGGCACAAGGAGTGCATGGATGAGCAAGGAAATCCTGACTGAATTCAGACATGCAAAGAAAGTATACAAGAGGCAGATGCAGAGGCAGGTGACCGAGGAGGAGTACAGAGACACTGTCCAGTTGTGCAGAGATGGAGTTAGGAAAGCCAGGGCTGACCTGGAGATTAATTTGGTGAGGAATGTGAAAGACAACAAGAAAGGATTCTACAAATACATAAAAAGTAAAAGGGAAATGAGGGGAAAATATGGGCCTGCTCCTGAATGGGTCAGGGAAATGGGTGACAAATGACACAGAAAAAGCCAAGATACTCCATGCTTTCTTGGCCTCAGTCTTTTCTGATAAGATGTGTCTTCAGGAACTGCAGGACCCTGAGGCCAGGGTGAAAGTGTGGAACAAGCAAGACCTTGGTGGAGTCTTTGTGAAGACCATTGTGAGGTCTCTCTTGTTTGCCTTTGAAAGGTCATGGTGACTGGAGGAGGTTTCCTAAGCCTGGAAGAGAGCAAATGCCATTCATAACAGTGAGGAGGAAGAATCAGAGAACTACAAACTGGTCAGCCTCACCTCAAACCCTGGAGCAGTGGAGTACGTAGTTCTGGAAAGCATTTCCAAACATTTGAAGGACAAGCAGGTGATTGGGAGTAGTCAGCATGGATTTACAAAGGGGGAAAATCCTATTGAACCAACCTGATTGCCTTTTACAGTGAGGTGACTAGTGAAAGAAAGGATAGCCGTGCATGTTGTTTGACTTTAGTAAAGCCTTTCACAGTGTCTCTCATAATGTCATCATAGGCAAGCTAAGAAAGTACAGTTCAGATAAGTAGACAGAGAGGTGGACTGAAAATTGACTGATTAGTAGGGCCTAGAGGGTTCTGAACAGTGGCAGAAAGACCAGCCGGAGGCAAGTCACTAGTGATGTACCCCAAGGGTCAATACTGTGTCCAACACTGTTCATCTCTTCACTGGTGACCTGTACATTGTGACAGAGGGTGCCCTCAGCAGTTTTGCAGAGAACACAAAACTGGGATGATTGGCTGGAGGAGAAATTTGTTATCAGTGCACTCTAGCAACCTCCTGGCTTGCTTATACTCTGCTGTGTCATACCTCCAGAAGATATTGGGGTAATTGAAGCCCCATGAGGACCAGGGCCTGCAAACTCAAGGTTGCTCCTATATATCTGTAGAGAGTCAGATGCACTTGTTCTTCCTGGTCAGGTGGCCTGTAGCAGACACCCGCTATAATGTCACCTTTCACTGTCCTCTTTAATCCTAACCTATAACCTCTCAGTTGGCTCCTCTTCCATCCCCAGGCTGAGTTCCACGCACTTCAGCTGCTTTCTCATCTAAAGGGCAACTCCCCCTCCTCATCTTGCCATTCTGTCCTTCCTAAAAAGCCTGTATTCCTCCAATGCAACACCCCAGTCATAGGAGCCATCAGACCCTGTCTCCATGATCCCATTAAGTTCATAGCTCTGCAACTGCACACAGATCCCTAACTCATCATGTTCATTCCCCATACTCTGTGCAATCAGGGGCATTATGGCACAACCAAGAGGCACTCCATCATGTTGAATTCCTGGAGAGGGTTTGGCGGCTTTTACTGTAATGGAGTTTTGAGGGTACTTGCTTGCTTACATACAAGTGGTGGAGGTTAAGACCTATCATGTTGATTTTGTGATCCCTTCCCATCACATCACCCCATGCCCTTTGCTCAGTGATCCTGTCTGTCAGTCCCTCACAGGACTGCTGGTTACTTTCTCCCTCGCTCATCATTCTTCATTTAAAACTCTCCTTATGAGGTCAGCCACCCTATTGGCAAAACCAGCTTTGCCCTGAAGTGGATCCCACATCTTCCAAGCAGAGGCTGATACGTAAATGCAGTCCCATGGTCACAGGATCCAAAACCCATCATGCCTGAGACTGTTACAGTGGCACAATTTCAGCTGAGGTCCCTTTGTATTCTTCTGGATGTTCTGCACAAACTGCTGCTGTTCTGGCTGCCTCTAGGAGCTGTGCTCTGTGCCTGGCTTTTATACAGGTCTCTCCCAAACACTGGCTAAAGGGTGCTTGACTCTCACTGATCAGGAGGCAACTAGGTTAAGGGCAATTAATAAGGAATTTTAGAAGCTGCTAGAGCTTCCTTGGATCCACATCCTATGGCTCACCTTAGCTCATCCATTGCACAGAAGTCTCTTGAGATTCTGATGGGCAACAAGTTGATCATGACTCAGCACTGCACCCCTGAAGCAAAAAAAGACCATCAGTCTCCTGGGCTACATTAGGCAGTGTTCCCAGAAGGTCAAGTGAGGTGATAGTTCCCCTCTGTTCAACACTGGTGAGGCCACACCTGGAGTACAGTCCCCAGTCCTGTGCTTCCCCAGTACAAGAAAGATATGAACTTACTGGAGCATGTCCAGTGAAGGCGAACGAGTATGATGAAGGGACTGGAGCATCTCTCAAATGTGAAAAGCTGAGAGAACAGGGACAGTTCAGTCTGGAGATGAGAAGGCTGAGGCATGATCTCATCAGTGTGTATAAATACCGCATGGGAGGGAATGGCGAAGAGGAAGCCAGACTCTTCTCAGTAGTGACCACTGACAAGAGGTAATGGGCAGAAATTAAAAATGAGGAAATTCTATCTGAACACAAGAAAACACTTTTTTTACTCTGAAGGTGGTCAGATACTGGAACATGTTTCCCAACAAGTTTGCGTAGACTCCAAAAGTGAAGATATTTGAAATCCAAGAGGATGCAGTCACAGACAACCTGCTGTAGCTGCCTCTGCGTGGAGCAGAGGAACTGGACTAGATGAGCTCAAGAGCTCTCTTCCAATCTTAATGATCCTGTGACTCTGCGACTTCGATGTAATGAAGCTGATTTCTGAAGACTTTCTCTTAAAGCTTCAAGAGAATAACCCGTGAGACATACTATACTAGCTAGTAGATTTTAGATATTAAAAAAAAGTATATATTTGTTCTTTACTAATATATAAAATCCTCTCCCATCAATGTATTTAATCATCTACTGAAGTCAGTAGTAAACCTGTATTTTCTTCGGCTATGTGTTATACTATTTCTTAAAAATAAGAAGAAGAAGAAGAAAGAGAGATGCTCAAGTAGGATATAAATTCTTCATGTGATGTGTACCAGCATATAATAGTATAAATTGCTGTTGAGCCTTGCGAGAAAAACAGCTCAAAATTACTTTCACCATGGTTAGATTTATAACCCAGGGAAGAGTACTGCCATTAGGGCTCCACCTCTTCTGCATCAACCAAGGGACCTTTGGGTTTACTGCAGAGAATTAGAACTACTATTTGTAATGTAATTCTGGTGATTTCCTGTGACCCTGCAAACGAGTGAAAAAAGAAATTCTTAGATCCTTCCAAGACTCTGTACAATTGGCAAGATATATCAGGAAGTAAATAAAGGTTAATCACACTAAAATACATTGTTAAAAGAGAGTGCTTGCTCACAAACTCGCTTTACTACTCTGTCTCTTCTCTTTCACATAACTTTTGAGGTATAAAGAAATCACAAAAACACAAGAACTATGTTTGTTCTTAAAGACATAATCTCAGAGAAGAACTGATCCCAGAATAGACCTCCAAAACCTTTTGCACACTTCCATGTTGTTTATCTGTCAAGGAATCATAGAACGTATCATATAATATTTTGGGTTGGAAGGGACCTTAAAGATTGTCTAATTCCAACCCCACCTGCCATGGGTGGGGATACTTTCCACTAGATCAGGTTGCACAAAGCCTCATCCAACCTGAATACTTCCAGGGAGGGGACATCCATGACTTCTGTGGGGAACCTGTTCCAGTGCCTCACTGCCTTCACAGTACAGAATTTCTTCCTAGTATCTAATCTAAATATGCTCTCTTTTAGTTTAAAACCATTGTCCCTCATCCTATCACTACGGTCCCTCATAAAGAGTCCCTCCCCACCTTTTCTGTAAGCCCCCTTTAAGTACTGGAAGGCTGATCTAAGGTCTCCTCAGAGCCTTCTCTTATCTAGGCGAGACAACACCAACTCTCTCATACAGGCCTCTCTCATGACCACCTCAGCCAATAAGCCTACCTAGGAGACCCCTTCAACCTATAGGAGTTGTATTTGACCATGCGCCACTATCCAACCTGGTTATAAGTGGAGCCTGCTGGAAGACTCCCCCCCTCACCCCCACCCTCCTCGATCCAGTCTTCCTCTGAGCAGTGGGTCTGCAGTCGGAGATGATTCCTTTGGATCAAGATGCCATCCAAAGAAAATTCCAAGAATTGAGTGTTCTCACCTTATGGGGGAGTATTTTGTGCATTTTGAGTCATCATCATTCTAAGCTTAGATTTAGTTACACACTGTGTGGTATTAGTTCGCAACAGACATCCTGAACCTGTAAATAAGTTTTGTTTGCCGAAGTGTTTGCGATATAAGATCCCTGTTCAATCTGACCATTCTGGTTTTGACATCATTAAAACTTATTTTTGGAACATATTTTTATCAGTCTTACATTTCCATGACATTAGTACCAACTCCTGACAGACCCTACTCATCACTCATCTCCACCCCAGTATCGGGCCGGTGACTGCAACTCTTTGAGTGCAACCATCCAGGCAATTCCCTATCCACTGCGTGGTCCACCCATCAACTCCACAGATGTCACAAGGTGAGTGACAGCCCTACATTCAGACTTCACAAAGGGAAGGTAAGCTTGCTTCCAACCCTGAGATGACAGACTCACCCAGCTCAAGAGACAGAGGAGACTGGACTCTTGCCTCTGCTTGGGGCAGGAGGTGAAATATTCCCCTTCCCCCTGAAGTGCCCCTATGTATGATGACCTGGGGTGGAGAATGAAGAGGGAGTGAGTAACAGGCAAGACTCAGGAAACGCTAACCATGCAAAGTTTGTCCAACCACCTACCCATATTAGAACCAGTGCTACCAAAAAGAGTACGTAGGGTGTTAGTAATTGGAGATTCCTTACTAAGACGCACTGAAGGGCCCATTTGTCTCCCACACAATGTCTCTAGAGAAGTTTGCTGTCTGCTGTGAGCTTGCATACATGATGTCATGGAGAGGCTGCCAAACGTAGTAAAACCTGTAGAATATCACCTACTATTTCATGTAAAGTCAAATGAAGCTACAACAAGGCAACTCAGAAATATCAGAAGAGGCTTTATGTTGCTCGGAATGTCTTGTTTACCTAAGAAGGCACTTATGGGATTTACAGTGTCAGTCGTGATGATTAGTGGACATCCAGCATTCAACAGCAGGTGTCTAATTGTTGTAGATCGGTGCATGTCAGATGTCACCCTTTGGTGTAAGACTTCAACAGATCTTCTAGCCTGCATGAAGTTCTGCGTAGTCTCTTTTGAACGAACTGTCTACACCATCAGACAACTTGTTGTAGAGCACGTCTTAGCTGCATTAAGTGATGATGGTGTATAAACAGTTGGTTCAAATTGCTCTATATATTGATTACAGGTGATATATATAGTCTACTTACACATACACCATCTGATCTGCCAGGATTTTGTGGTCTCTGTTAGCTGTTTCGATAACTCTTTACATATGTCACTATCAAAACCATTGAAATTAATGGTCTCCTTATGACACAGTAACAGTTTAGTCCTCAGGGAGAAGTGAATGAATTGTATAAGAACACCTCCAGGTTATTATGGAAGCTGGAATAGTTTGAAAGACTTCAAATAATAATGAAGAGAGCTATACCACAGAATGATGGATAACCCAACTGTAATGGTGACATCTCTATAGGGTTCACGTTGAAATGTCTGTTTTGCCTGAATGTCTGTTTTGCTGGTCAGAAAGGAAACCGCAACCCAGACTGAGGTCCCTAGAAAGCACACAGCTGTCCAGGCCTCTGGCTGCAGCGAGTGCCACCTGCTAGCGCTGGAAATGGACAACAGCAAAGGGAATATCTGCATAAGGTGCGACCAGGTGGACTATCTACTCTGCCTCGTGGCAGAGATAAGAGAAGGGGTAGATAGGCTACGGAGCATCAGGGAGGCCGAGCAGGAGATCGACTGGTGGAGCCGTGTCCTGACAACCCAGGAGTGCACTCAGGAACAACCTGTAAAAAAGGCCTGGGACCAAAGGGCACTAGCAACCTCCCCCCATCAGGCTGAAGGAAGGGATGCAAAGGAAAACAGTGAGTGGAAGCGGGTCCGCAATCGGGTCAGGAGGCGAACCCTTCCCTTGCCCACCACATCTCCACAGGTGCCTCTGCATAATAGGTATGAGGCTTTAGATGTGGAGGACAAGGCGGTGGATGGTGCAGGGGTTGACC
>Ga0065711_1007996_pt1 | contig 26055 bp, 8 predicted proteins | sample Hoacrofraction12_FD_59098 | JGI IMG/M metagenome (GOLD analysis project Ga0065711, IMG submission 59098) | Hoatzin crop microbial communities from Cojedes, Venezuela - Epithelial fraction 12 v2 (version 2) | ecosystem: Host-associated > Birds > Digestive system > Esophagus > Crop | place... | reverse complement strand
TTAAAAAAAAAAAAAAAAAAAAAAAGTGAATTTTGGTAAATCATATGAAAGAGTAGCGAAGCCACATGGAAAAGGAAGCCTATAGGGGAAAATTAAATCAGCAGTTTGAGACAGTCTTACCATATCAAGCAACCTGAGGCAAACCATATTAAGTAACTTAATATAATCTCATACAATCATAGAATAGTTTGGGTTGGAAGGGACGTTTAAAGGTCATTTAGTCCAACCCCCGTTCAGTGAGCAGGGACATCTTCAACTACATCAGGTTGCTCAGAGCCCTGTCCAACCTGACCTTGAATGTTTCCAGGGATGGGGCATCTATCACAGTGCCAGTGTTTCACACCATCATCATAAAAAGTTCCTTACTTATATCCAGTCTAAATCTACCCTCCTTTAGTTCAAAACCATTATGCCTTGTCCTACCACAACAGGCCCTGCTAAAAAGTTTGTCACCATCTTTGTTATAAGCTCCTTTAAGTACTGAAAGGTCGCAATACGGTCTCCCAGGAGCCTTCTCTTCTGCAGTCTGAACAGCCCCAATTCTCTCAGCCTTTCCTGACAGCAGAGGGGTTCCAGGCCTTGGACCATTTTTGTGGCCTCCTCTGGCTCCGCTTCAACAGGTCTATGTCTGTCCTGTGCTGAGGGCTCCAGAGCTGGACGCAGGACTCCTGCGGGGGGTCTCACCAGAGGGGCAGAATCCCCTCCCTTGGCCTGCTGCCCACGCTGCTTTGGATGCAGCCCAGGATATGGTTGCTTTCTGGGCTGTGAAGGCACATTGCTGGCTTATGTCCCGCTTTTCATCCACCAGTACCCCCAAGTCTTTCTTGGCAGGGCTGCTCGATCCCTTCATCCTCCAGCCTGTATTGCTACTGGGGTTGCCCCAACCCAGATGCAGGACCTTGCACTTAGCCTTGTTGAACCTCATGAGTTTCACATGGGCCCACTTCTTAAGCTTGCCCAGGGCCCTCTGAATGGCATCACCTCCTTCAGGCGTGTTGACCGCACCACACAGTTTGGTGTCATCTGTAAACTTGCTGGAGGTGCAATTGATCCTGCTGTCTATGTCACTGATGAAGATATTAAACTGTAGTGGTCCCAGTACGAACCCCTGAGGGACACCACTTGTCAGCGATCTCCATCTGTCCAATTTAGAGATAAGGATGTTGTTGGGGACCGTGTTAAAGGCCTTACAGAAGTCCAGATAGATGACATCGGTAGCTCTATCCTTGTCCACTGATGTAGTCACTCCAGCATAGAAGACCACTACATTGTCAGGCAGGACTTGCCTTCGGTGAAGCCATGCTGGCTGTCTCAAATCACCTTGTCCTCTGCTTAGCATAGCTTCTAGGAGGAGTTGTTCCATGATCTTCCCAGGCACACAGATGAGGCTGACATGTTGGTAGATCCCAGGGTCCTCCTTTCTACCCTATTTAAAAATGAGTGCAATGCTTCGCTTTTTCCAGTCACCAGGGACTTCACTTGACCGCCATGACTTTACAAATATCACGGAGAGTGGCTTGGCAACTACATCAGCCAATTCCCTCAGGACTCTGCGATGCATCTGTTCAGGTTCCATAGCCTTATATATCTTCAGGTTCCTCAGGTGGTCATGAACCAGATCTTCTCTTACAGTGGGAGGGACTTTGCTCCCCCAGTCCCCATCTTGCAGTCCATCCACTCAAGAGGTGTGGGAAGACAGAGTGCCAGTGAAGACTGACGTAAAAAAGCCGCTGAGTACCTCAGCCTGCTCCTCGTTTGCTGTGACTATTTTGCCAGTCTTGCTCATCAGGGGGAGTATGCTTTCTTCGACCTTCCTTTTCTGGCTGACATACACACAGAAGCCCTTGTTACTATTCTTTGCATCCCTTGGCCAAGTTTAGCTCCAGCTGTGCCTTGGCCTTCGTGATGCCATCCCTACACAACCAGGCAATGTCCCTGTAACTCTTCCCAGGATACTTGTCCCTGCTTCCACTGCCTGTGCATTTCCTTCCTGCCCTTTAGTTTGACCAGCAGGTCTTGACTCAGCCATGCTGGTCTCTTGCCTTCCTTGCCTGACTTCTTACTCCTGGGCATCGAGAGCTCTTGTGCTCTGTGTAAAGATCTGCCAGCTCTGCTCTGCTCCCTTGTCCCTGAGGGCAGTTTCCCAGAGGATCCTATCGATGGACTCCTTCAAGAGCTGGAAGTTCGCTTTCCTAAAATTCAGGGTCCTCACTTTACCCTTCACCTGACCCATATCCCTCAGGACTGTGAACACCACCAGTGCACAGTCACTGCAGCCCAGGCTGCCTCCAACCTTGACGTCACCGATTAGCTCACTTGCATTGGTGACCATCAGGTTCGGTATTGCATTGCATCCCCTCTGGTAGGGCTGCCTATTATCTGGCTTCAGAAGTTATCCTCCATACACTCCAGGAGTCTCCTGGATTGCCCACAGCTTGCTGTGCTACTTTTCCAGCAGTTGTTGGGGGGGTTGAATTCCCCCAGCAGGACGAGAGCCTGCGAGCGCGATGCTTCCTGTAGCTGGAGGAAGAAGGCTTTGTCAACAGGCTCCCCTTGATCGGGCGGCCTGTAGTAGGCACCAACCCCAAGGTTCCCTTTGTTGCCTGAGTCTCTGATTCTTACCCATAAGCTTTCTGCCTGCTCGTGGCTATTCTTCAGGGACAGCTCTTCACACTCTATCCATTTCTTGATGTAGAGGGCAACACCTCTGCCCTCCTTCGTCACCTGTCCCTTCTGAAAAGCCTGTGGCCATCAATAGCCACTCTCCAGTCATGCAATTTGTCCCATCAGGCTTGAGTAATGGCAACTAGCTGATAGCTTTCTAGCAGCATGGTGGCTTCCAACTCCTCCTGTTTGTTGCCCATGCTGTGTGCATTGGTGTAGAGGCACTTCAGCTGGGCCATGTCACCTTCTTTGAGGAACACCCCTTCATTCCTTTGAGGTATTTCACTGGTGTTTCCCTGTTGGCCCCTATTACCTTAGAAGACTGAGGTTCATCTCCGTAAGACTTCAAGTGTGCTGCAGTATAGCCAGGACATCTCAGAGCAACAGGCTGAGGGCCCTCGCTAGCACCCCATCCCTCTAACCTTGGCGTGTCATCCCACATCTTGTCACAGACAAGCCTGATATTATCCCTCTCCCCCTTGAAGTCTAGTTTAAAGCTCTGTCAATGAGCCCCGCTAGCTCGTGAGCCAAGACCCTCTTCCCCCTTGGAAAAAGGTGAATCCCATCTGACACCATAAAGCCTAGTGCCATATAGGCCATCCAATTATCAAAAAACCCAAAATTGTGGTGGTGACACCAGCCATGGAGCCATGTATTAATAGACTGGGCCTGTCTGTTTCTTCCAATATTGCTGCCTGTCTGTTTCTTCCAATATTGCTGCCTGCAACTGGAAGGAGAGAGGTAAAAATAACCTGTGCTCCAGATTCCCCAACCGTCCCAAGGCCCTGGAGTATCTTTTGATCAGCATTGGACTACACAATGCTGCTTCAACACCACCCACATGGAAGAGTAGTAATGGGTAATTACAGTCTGAGGGCTTTTTCTTGGTGATGTCAGTAAGGGCATGTATATGCTCTCAAAGACAGAAGTTACTGTTTCCTCTAGAGTCTTATACTTTGGTTTTATACATTTATTAGAAGTGGTCCAAATGTCATAATATGAAAAATTGTTAATTTCATTTTGATTCTACAGCAGAAGGCTGGCTATGCCCTACTTATAACATGCTTTGCCTCAGTACATATCATATGTCACAAGAATGATTTTATGCTGAGTCGGCTTCCATAACATCTAGCTGTAGATTATAATTCAAGGCCTGTGCATGTGAAAAATAGAAGAAAGATATACTGCATACACTGAGAAATCATTCCCAACAAAGATGAAACACAAACATACTTCAATAAAGTGAAGCACAAGACCTGAATCCACAGGTTCAGAGTTGAATTACGTTTTAAGCTAGGGTTGTCTTTCTATGTTTTCTTAGCTCAAGATATTTAATTCAGTGCAGCACACATTGACTCTACTGAGGTATTCATAACAGAAAATTACTTTAGTTGTCTATAATGCTGAAACTGGAGGAGCTGATATATCACAGGTGTTCCTAAACTCCCTTCCCTAAAGTACACAAGAACTGGAAATCCACTGACAGCTTCCTTAGCTGTACCATAGTCATTGTACTAGGCCAATTCCATTAATTCTAAACTGTATAGTTTCACTTCAAAGTACCTTTTTATAACCTGATTTGTAATAAGAATAAAACAAAATGGCCAGAAAAAAAGAACGCTTCATTTCTGCAATCCACCCGTTCCTTAAACTAGAAAGAAAATCAGAACAATCAAAGCATATCAAACAGGTTCAGACTTTTCTGAACCAGAAAACGCATGCCAGTGACCAACACCCTGTATACTAAACCAGTGCAAAACTCTGCAACAGCATTTGAAAGGCACTGCATAATCTGTGCATGTTTTGATTAAAGTCTTACTTTACATATAACAGAGCAAAAACCAAGGTAATCACCATCACAGCCAGGGCTATTTACTTCAAAAAGCTACATATTTTTAATGATATTATTTCCTTATAGTAATTGGCAGCTTTACATCATATTTTCTACATATCCAGTGATCCAGTGAGCATTAGGATAGCTGCTAAAGATTTACTGCTTTCCTAACAGAGTTATCATTTACCTGTTGGTGAGTGACATGTGGCATGCTGGTGTGACATTTCTAGTTTAGAAAAACCCTGAAATTGTTAATACTGTAGCTGGAAGCTCATATGGTACCACCTCAATGTTGCATTATGTTAGCCACCATAAGCACCACAGCTTATTATTGATGTTACAACTTCAAACATTTTCACGAATACATCAGATATCAAGATCAATAATATCAAAAAACATAATATTTCTTGGTTTACACTGATAGTCTATCATTTCACTATTAAAACTTTTTTCTTGCATCTGTGTTAGAAATATGCATTATGTTCCTATATAGAGAGAACTTGTGATACCATTCACTTAGAAAGGATTTTTCTGCCGTTTTAATAGCTTTTTGTCATGCAGCACACCAAAGAAAATGATCTATGACAATCGAACCACAGTTACGACAGGTGGACAACCTGTGGCATATTAAAAAGTGTAGTTGAAATAGCTTTCAAATTTATAGCTTAATTATAAAAACACAATTTAAAGCTCATAAGAGGGAAGCAGAGGTAGGCCCTTAGAAGTTACTTTCAGTTCAGCAAAATTTACTGCATTTAAGACTGCAGAAATAAGCTATAAAGAAAGTTCAGTAGTACTTTGAGGTCTACATTTATGTCCACTACCTTCATGTATATTTTTACTCATGACAACTGCCATGAACCTGTAACAGCTCTCCACAGCCTTCTAGGCAGCCAGGCAGTCATTGCTTATATATAACAGTAGGAAAATGGCATTCACCAGGGTTCACTGGTACCCCAGTCACAGCAGGAAGGCGTGGCTGTGCCATGATCCAGCTTTGCAGTAGACTCAGAACAAAAAGGCTTAACCCTTAAGCTTTTTCTACCAAATTCTCCACTGAACACTACAAAAAAATGTCATCATCTATGCAGCACTCATGCAACTGCACAGTATAAACATGAAAGCAGCCAACATTGCATTGCAAGACCTAGGTCCGACTGAAGCCTATGCTGTTACCAGAAAACAGTTCTGAAAATAGACAAAGCCTTGAATTTTGAGCACCAGCCATGACAGTATATTCCTATCTTCCCATAACTCTCAGGCAAACTAAAACACTGCATAAAATGGTAGATTTCAAACACTCTCACAAATAGAATGTATTAGAAGTAAAATATCAATAACATTTTCTAAAAAGCAATTGAGTGTCTTGGTTTACAGAGTAGAACCTCATCATTAGTTAGAGAATCCTCCTCACCGAGCATGGGACTTTATGGAGGTTTAGATGAAATCCAAGATAATCTCAATTGTTTTGTTCCTGAGACATCACAGGTGCTACCATCAGCAGCATTTCAGGACACCAGAATTTTGATGAAAGTGCTTACAACAACATTGACATGGGCTCTTTTTGGTCAGTAGTAAATACGATGGGGAGATGCAGTGTGCAGGAATTAATGTAGGTGAGTTTTTAGGCGAGGGCTGTACAGAGGACAGCACATCGCTTGCAGGGAAGAAGAAAGGGGAGAACAGCTTCTTGTTATGTTATCTGGTTGTTACTTTTTTGTTAAGTTTTTATTTGGTTGCAATTTCAGAAATATAATTAACAGTCTCCAGGCAAAACTGAAGAGGTGGAATACTAATGGAAATTTTAATCTTCAGCATAAGAAATCAAAAACATTTGAATAGCCTACATACACACATATCCATTATTTAACACTTGAGACCAATTCAAATGTAATATTTCTTACCACCCAGGTCTCCATTTCTTTCTACAGTAAAATAATTTTAGAAATTCCATTTCTATGCCCACCTGTCCCTCTGAGAGACATAATATTGCTAAGTGTCATGTTTGCAGAGGCAAGAATAGCAATATTAAATCTCTGGGGTTGGTTTGTGATAAGTATGGGGCAGGTAGGATATCTCTGCATTGAATTTATTTATTTAGGTTATGGTCCTTACAAGCAAAGTAAAATAATCCTAGAATCCTCATTAAAAGTTCGTGGTGCCTCAGAGAGTTATTCTGCTTGCCCTTTTCTTTCTTTCCAATGACTGCTCCAAGATTACTACAACACTTCAGTATTTTTCAGCTATGTTTTATCTTGTCTAGCACAGATATTCTGTGTAATCAGAAAACAGTCTTAAATACTTTGTGATTTGATGATTCTTTGAATGAATCCATGAGCCACATATACAGATTAGTTCATGGTATTGTCCCTCACTGGACTCCAGTCATACACCGTATTTTGGAGGATACTATGTTATCACGTAACAGGTTGTGTATAAGAAGGGAGATCTCCTCTTTAAATTTCACAGCTCATGATGTGATTTGGGTCTAAGCTATATATATGCACAGATATACACATACATTTGTATATATACTTCATATATTAGCCAGACACATTTAAACTGATTGCCCAACAGAAAAGTAATCAATTACAGCTAGGGTAATGCTCATTTGACAGCTGAGAAAGTACCACTGGCCATTTATCCTTCATTTCAGGTTTAAGGGAAGTGTCAAGGGTGACACTGACACCCATCATAGAAGTGAGGGAAGGAGAGGCAGAGAAGATTAAAAAAAAAAAAAAGAAAAATGAAACAGGAAAAATGAAGAAGGATAAAAACAGAATAAAGAGAAGAAATGGGAAGTATAACAGCTTCACTGCAGGTGTGAATTGCTGTTCCTTGGTGTTACATCTCAGTAAACAGAATAAATGCTTGGTGGTGTGTGACTGCTTTCCAATCAGTGAGAGCAACGTGCTGTGACTAGTAATGGGTCATCTTTCAGCCTTCCTTTCTATGGGGAAGAAAAACAATGACAGCGATTATGGTAGACCTGGACTGAAAAAGGATGGCTGGTCCATGCCTTAAGTCAGGAAACTCTCTAATTTCAGAAGTTAAAATCATCATTACAGTTTAAACTGGGTTTCACAATTGGTGTGACTCATTTGTAAAAAATACTATAGATGTCAATTAACCCTTTGCCCATATCCTTCAGAGGTAGAAGCACTATCTTTCGCATTCCCCTGACAGTTTTACTCAGATGGTCATTTATGCCATAATACAATAAAATCTTAGCAGAAACCATGTGTTTCCTGACAAAGGCATGCTAGAGAGTCACAGCTGACAATGTCTGCAGGTGCTCTACACTCTCAGTAACAATGCAATTTTGCAAAAAAAGGCATTTAAATAGATGAAACTGGCACAAGTATTTACATGCTTAAAGAAAACATACTATGCACTAACAAACAGTATAAACCATCAGCTACAATAACAAACACATTGCAGAGGGCCTGAATCCATGGTCTTTGTCCACCACAGATGAGCTTCACTGACAATTTTTTTTATTTCTGGTAATGGTGAATTTACATTTCCGAGTGGAAGGCCACTTTTTTTTACCATGGAGAGCTGCATCGTTGCCTAGAATGGTTAATGCCAGCTTGCATTGCCAACAGGTGACAGGAATTTACAAAACAGAAAGTCAGTTTGTGTATTTGATTTCTGCATGAGCCAGCCCTGAGGATTCAGAAACTTGAACAGGAATCAAAGGAGGTAGATGTAAGTTTTATCTGAGTATTGAACAATTACGAGCTGTGCTATCACTAGCCATTTCTGATCTGCTCAGAGAGCCCACACCCCCGTTTTTACACTACTTAAGGTAGCCGTTGAATTTCTTCTCTTACAAAAAGAAATTCCAGTTACTGCAGAGCTCTGAATGATATCAATGTCAAGTGCTTAAGTTCTTTTTCATACATCAGCCTGACAATCTAAAGAAAATGAAATTTCCTCCTTGTGATCTCACCAAATCCTGATCTCTTTCGAGAGCTACAATATTCAATTTTATCATTTTACTGTTGAGTTTTAAGTCCTTCCTATAGACAAGACAGCGTAGCCATTCCCCGAAGCCTACAGAAAACTTGGCAATCACTAGTCTGCTGATGTATTAAGGTACTACTTATCCTGCTGACCACTATTGCCTTACTATTGTGCTCCACTTATGTTTGCTTATTTTGTTTCTCTGTGTCTGTAAAGGTAGACATAGAATTACGTGAAACCAAATGCTGGTTTTGCATCATGGCAACTTAGTGCCTCAGGTTGCCACCTCAGAGAGAGAAACTGGGTGTAAATAATCTCACTTAATGTACCAAATAACATTCATATGCAGTAAAATCCTCCCTTCAGATACTAACTGCCTACTCTCTTTTATAGGCTAACACTTAGCAATTAAGCCACTGAACAGCTGGGCTTCCGATCACTCAGTAATCATTTAAATCAAAAAGAGGATCCACTGAATGCCTCTATGGGTCATAGTGTGGAAGATAAGCCCAAAGCAAAATATCTGTGGCACATACTGAAGGGCACATTTTGAAAACAGCTGATGCCTCTTATTCAAAATTTACTAAAGCAATGTAGGAAGCTGAGCATCCTGATGATTTATGTGGATAAATAACTTAGTGAGATGCAAAGGTTTGCACATCTTTATTACAATAAAAAAACACCTGGTGCCCTTTTGTTACCATCTGCATGTTCAAAACAATTTGGTCAGCATTATTGGCTTGGAAGATAGCCAGAGAGTAAATTTATTCACTAAACGGTGTGTATGAACCAAGGAACTACAAGCAGGTTTTTGAAGTATGCTAGCAACAAAACTTTACCACATGTTGCCCTAGCTGACAGCTTAACGGCAGCAGGAATGGAAGGCCTCAATTTATCTACGGAGCTTACTTAATTGCTCCTTGATGTACCTCACCTACCCAGATTTCCCCATAGGAGGAAGAGGACATTGCAGTCAACACTTGTCCCTTACAAATGTATCATCTGCTTGTAAAGCATGTCTATCCCAGTAAGATCTGCATGTCTGCACTTATGATTCCTAGTCATTTCAGAAGGAAAAAAAAATTTAAAAAGTACTAATTAAAGCAGTATTTTTTAATTAAGTTTGCTACAGCCAAAACCTGTTCATAGACCTTTACTGTGTGGGCAGATCTATTTGGAAAGAAGGTTAAGGAAATGGCAGTACATTGACTGGAGGACAAGCACTACTCACTACTATTCTCATGAAAGCTTCTCCAATACTTCTATGTTGCAAGCAAGCTGGCTAGAACTGAGGGAATCAAACAGCACACCAAGGAGCTACTGATACTAAATAATTCTTCTTCAGAAATTGTGAAAGACACACTTCCTTCTTACAAATGCATTTCAGACACTTGTTTATCCAGGCATTGGTTTTATCCTAATACAGAAGCTCTTTAGCACTCAGAATTCCACCTATTTGGACTGGACAGATGGGATTGAGGCATTTCTGTTCCTCGGCAACTGTCACTTCCAGAAGCTGTGAGCATTCAGAGGTGCAACTTCAGAAAGCACCATCCATGGGCGACAGTACCGTTCTGCACCTCTTCCTTATGACTGCTGTTTCATTAAATGCATCTTTCAGCAATTTACCAGATTTTCATGGAAATCAAATGCAAAATGATAGGAGTCCACGAAATGTCATTAAAATCAAAATACTTAATTGGATCTATAAAAATTTTATCAATTAGACTGAGGAAAAATCAGGAAACGTATAGAGGCGGGGTGTCCAATCTGGACCTGGCATCTGGCTCACCATGACTGTATTCTCGTTTTTACCCTGCAAGTAAATTAAGTAGCGGTGGAGCAGCTCTGAACCTTTCACAATCCAGCCACAGTCAAGTCAGTTTCTAGACATTACAGTATCTGTAAAATTGACTTACCTTTTCTTTTCTAAACACTCTTTTTCATGAGTTACTGCCCCATCTGCTTCAAAATGCATTGACCTGAAACAGGGAATACAAGTTAGTAGCCTAGAAGCAATGTTTCATGTTCATATAAAAAACAAGTGTCATGAGGCTATTTTAGAGTACAGAAAAGCAAAAAATCATAATTTGGGTTTCCTTCAAGTGCTCTTCTAGCAATCACTTCATAATAAGAGGTGCTTTTTTATATTCAAAATCTAGTCCTGTAGTTCAGAATTTAGTGTTGGCTTATCCCCTGAACTATTTGAACATAAAAGAGATCTAATATGAAAACTGGCCTCTGTGAATAAAATATAACCAACACTAGATTTTTTTTTTTTAATTGCTGAAAATCCTACTGAAAAGGAAAGAATGTTGCAATATCTGCCTTTCATAACACAATGGAATTCTAGAAATTTGATGGAATCAGAAATTGGCTTATAGTGAATGTTTCCCGTAACAATGAGCCTCCCTTTATTAATGCAAAAAGGTTATTTAGAGTAACTGTAAATAGTAACAGAAGAAGACATAACAACAGAATTCTTGGATATCCTGGGGATAGTTTGCTTACACAGAATTATTTTAATACTCTAACAGGAAGTGAGAAAGGAAGGAAGAAAAAGAGAAATGCTTCTTTATTGTTAAAGCATGGCTCCACTGCCCAGATGGAGGATGTAATAGAGCAAACCCACAGTTAGCATCATTGTAAGGGGGCTTATTTATACCAGCTGAGGACTGGTACAATAAATAATACATAGACTCGGGTACTGTTGGACTATTCAAATTTCATTGAACTTTTTTTCTTTAGATTTCGAAAAAATACACGGCAGAAACAAAAGGGCCACAGTCTTTGTTGCCATGATGTTCTGCACAGGAAACTTGTCTCTCTTCCAGTAGCTCCACAGGAATTGTATGAAAAAATGCTCAAATCTCTGATCTTCCCTGTTCATTTTCACGTGAACAGACAATATCAGGGAAATTTGCCAAAGACAGAGTTAGCATTTCCTCTTTTTTGTTGTTTTGTTTTGTTTTACCCTTTGAAACACGGGGCAATCTCAGGCAGTGTTCCCTGTCCAAAGCTGTTAAATCACACTGCTAAATACAGCTTGTGCAGGTTGCCAGCACTGCACTGATCCTGCCGTGCACAGTGCCCACAGGCACCTGCTCTGCTTGGAAATTAAATTCTCTAAACCAGATTAAGGTAAATTTACAAACTGGAATTCACACAACATCAAAGCACAGGATTTAGACAACACCAGTCTCTAAACAATTATAAGCTCTAATGTGAAATATATATGCTGAGGAAGAATTCTCAAACTTCAGCAGTTTCAAAATTGCTCAGAAAACATTGCCAGATGTACAAGTACCATTCAGCAGGTGTAACTTAGTCATCTAGGTACAGAATACAGCCCATATGGGTTCGCTTGAGGTTAAGTGGAAAGCCTGGACTCTAGCTTTAGATTACCAAAAAAAATGTGAGATCCACATTGAAACTGAAACAGATATATTTATAATTCTATTTCAAAATTTGCCCCCCTATTTTAATTTATCACATAGTAATTTTCTGTTTACATCATAGATATTGTCCAAGACATTTAAAGTATTTTTTTTCAATTGGCTATGTACAGTGTTTTTGAAAATAACCTTTGGAAAATCAAAGTGGTTTTATGTTTCCTTTCGAACCGCAGTAAAATTTGCTGCTATTTTTTTTCCCATGGTCATTGACATCTGAAGGTTAACTTGAAATTTTGTCTCTTTGTTTATTGACAGGTCTGGCATAACAGAATTAAAAGCTTGGGTGATTTGCTGCTGTTTAACATTATCAGAACCAGTCCTGTGTAATAGTAGGGAGCACTTTTTATTCCCGTAACAATGACCATGACAACAGCCTGTAGGATGAATATGAACTGAGAACATATACGAAGATTTTCAAAAATATTTTTATATGAAAAAGTGTTTTTGTCTTGAGAGCATACAGTATGTCAAATGACATAGCAAGCACTTCTCGAATGGACTGTACCTAATACTGCCTTCCACCTTACTCTAAAAAATAAATCGACATTTTCATACTAAAATTGCACCTGATATTCTAAGCAATCCTAGCACTTCATTGCTATCAGTAGGGTTTCTGGCTTCCAGAAGGATTGTTTATGGAGATCTTGATAAAATAGGCACAGGAGTCATAAGACACCTATTTACCCATGGAAGTGAAGATAATACTATACTCACTAGCATAGGTTTACCTGTGTAAGTAGATGATGTAGCTAAAGATGTGTTTACAGGATCAAAATCACCTACCACCTACTCGCAAACAGTAAAACTGCTGTGGTTTTTTTTCTATTTTAAAATGATAATACAATTCATAAACATATGACTTACATTATAGAACAATGAATCTCTGGTGTCACGCTAATTAAAAAGCTAGTATTACATTACTTCCTCAAGGGCTCATTTTATAATTTTTAGGATTACAGCACGTTGATTAATTTATACAAGTTTTTAATCCCCAAGTATTTAATGAAGTCTAGGAACTTGGGAACGTGTGTATAATTTAGATTGTATAATTTTATTACGTAGGAGGAAAGTTAAACTGGTCATGTACTACTTCATGTAGAAAAGTGTCTGAGCACACCAGTTCAACCATCAGCCTATTAACCACTGGCAATGAAAACATTTGAGTCTAAATTAATTCTAGGGTTATTAGATTATTTTTCAGCTTGCTAAAGACTCCAACAAGCATCGCTTGTCTTATGTGCTTGTCAACTGCCTTTTAATTAGCTACTGTGTAACAACTGAGCACAGTGGGAAACTAATATCTGTTCAAGTTATCTTCCATATCATTTAGAGCGCCTTGAAAACGACATTGTCATTATCCTGTACAGCCTTGGATTTACCCATTCTGGCACATCAAGTTAAATAGCACGCTGCAAATAGAGGTTCATAAATGCATTGCAACTAAACACAATAGGAACTAGCAAAATAAATTGTTGAAGACAAAATATTCTACAAAGATAAAATTCTGAATTGTGTTTTAGACTGGTGTCTGGTTCATTTTTACAGCCTGAAAAATACAGTTCAATCATCTAGCTGTCAAAGCGTTAGACCCACCCACAAAGCATAGGCTCACAAACAAAAGAAATTTATTTGAGGTCTTTCATATATAGTGTAAAAATTCTCAAAAGTTAGTTTCAGGAAACATAATCCTGAATCTAAAAACAAGCCTTATATACACCTCATGAGAGGAAACAAAACAAACAAACAAAACAAACAAACAAAACACCTGGGCACTGAATCTTGAAGTCCTGTTTACCCAGACCTTACAGTAGGTCAGAGACAGACTCCAACTCTGGGCGTTAATCAAGAGAAACAGAAATATTCTGGATGCTTAGAGTATATTTTCTGGTCAAGTGATGGCTACAGAGAAACATTACAAAATCTCCAGCTCTCTACAAAGTGTAGATACAAAGGAAGGAGACTGATTATTTAAGGCATTGAAATAAGGTTATTACAGAGGTGGAGGGGGGCACACGGTTCTATTTATAATGGCACTTCTGGACTCTGAAATCTTTTCACTTAGGATGCTCCAAATTGTAATAAATAAAGAGGAGGTAAAAAAAGATTTTAAAAAAAAAGGAAAAAAAAGGAGTAAACTTGCACGGTCACAAGTGACCAGTGATTCTTCTTAAATACAAGATTTATGAACCATCCCTTAACAAAATGTTGCAGAAAATGTTTCTTGTTTTAGTCATCTGTTGGTTTTACAGACCAGCCTTTTCAATTTTCTCCTTCTCTTTAATTTGGATTTACTTGATTTAGATGATAATAAGGAATTTAAAAAAGACACATGAATGTTGGCTAAGTAATGATTAGCATTGATAAGCACGTTGGTCTGCACTCTGAGAATTTGGGATTTGCATTCTGCTTCACATCACTTTTTTATTTGGCAGCATCTCAACACTCCCTTCACATAGATGTAACCAACTAAACATGGCATCTGTCTAGATGGGTATTGACAAAGACATTTGCTGTTGTATTTTATGTTTTCCAAACAAGTGAGCTAGCATGATACAAACCACTACTTAACACCTTGCGCAGATACAACTTAACAATGTTGTTACTCAGGAGAATACCTACAGCAAGAAAGGAACAGCTAATGTGTTGGTTAAGGTGGTAAATTGTCTCCACTATGTGATAAAAGATGTTCCAAAGCCTAATAATTAACTTGAGTTAGAAGACTATTTAAAGAAAATTCCTTTTTGTTCCTATTTTAGAAAGATCTAACACTGACAGCAATGCTAAAAATTAGACTTTGGTGCTAAAAAGTACTCAGCCATAAAACATTTATCACCTCTTGCAGAGGAAACACCTTTAGATTATTAAATATCTAGGTTTATTTCAATGCATAGTGTAGTGCTAGGCAGAGAGGTAATTACGCAGCAGGGAGAAGTGTCTCTGTGAAGGCAGTAGGAAGAAAAGTCCTTATTTATTTCAACTCCCCACAATTATATTCATTTTCTACATGTTTTTGAAAATCTTACTGGCCTGTCATGTTTCCACCTTAGACAGCAGAAAATGATTAGGGGTATGAGTAAGAGTCATGTTTTCCTTTGACAGTGAGGTGAACACTGCAGAGACAATGATAATTTTGGGCTCAGTGTCTTGGGGAGCTTAGACGCAGCACATGTAACAAGGCTTTCCTGTAACAGCTTATAATTGCTTCTTAGTATTTTAACTTGCAATATTTATATAGATTAAAAAATAAACTCTCCAGATATCTTCTCTCTGGTTTTGCATTTTTCAAATGCAAAATTAAATATTTAAATATTGCATATGACAGAATATGCAGGCATGATACCTGAGCAATACTTTAAAGCCTTTCATCACCTACACAAATTCACAGGAAGAAATCTGTTTCTGTGGTATAATTTAGCAAATCAAATAGAATGAGTATCTCCTTGTAGACTGCACAAGCTCTCTCTGATTCAAAAATTATTCAGTATTGTTCTTTAGGTTTCCATTAAAAAAATCTGTATATTTTTTTGTAGTGCTATTACCATGACGCTTCCAGCATCACCATAACTCACTGTTCTCACTAGTTACCTACCCTTTTGCTTGCTCTTATTGCCCAGCCACGTCCAGTTCATCCCCAATGCACAGCACAGTATGCCGCGCATCCTGTCCTAAAAAGCTGTGCAAGTGTGCTTCATTCCCCATGTCCAGTCGCTGTAGGATCACTTGTTGAACTGAGTGGCTCTAAGTCCATACTGCAGTAACAGCAATAACTACAGTTATAGCTATATAGGTATGGCAATAATCCCACGCTCATCAGTGTGAACTAGGTAACTATCTCCCTAAATCTATGGGACATTACAGGAGCTGACAATTTCTTTGCTTTAGTATGCGTTACTTAGATTATAACACCTCTATGAAGGTAAGTGATAGTGGCTCTGATGTTCAGCCAAGACTGCCTAGATACTTTCTGTCACAAGACTCTGCTTTAGTTGCTTATAGGTTTCTACACTTTAATTGCTCTGACTGACATTTTTCATTCCAGGCTGATGTCTGCCTCAGGCTTTTTTATTTTTTTTAAGTTTCAGCAGAAATGATTCAGCTTTTTTAAAGAATAATTTATGTGGAAAATACATTGTTCTTACCATGGTAAATTTTGCCATTGTGTTGAGAAATTCTAGTACCTTCTGTTTTACAATAGTGGCCTGCTGCTTTACATGAAGTAAATGTACGAAGCATCTGGAAAATGTATCCAAATTTAGACAACTTACGAATTTGGGGAAAATGGCAGATAGCATGCTTCAAAAAGAGTGACTTGCTAATGCTGCAAATTGAAGCATTCAGAAGTCAGGAGTGGCACAACTGAGGAATAAGCAGCAGTTTTCCCCTGCATGTAGGCGTTGTGATTATATATCATACAGCCTTGTATTTCATAATTGAGAAGCACAGGTGACTGAATTAAGGTTGCAAATCTTGTGTTTCCCAAGTTCTGAGGGTTTTGTGTTCGTTATTTTTTTGCAAACTACCTCATTCTTTTAAACACTGGTTGATTTTTTTTTTTGTAGTTTGCAATAAAATAAAGCTGAATGCAACATGTACTTAGTTCAAAACATAAATCTAGGATTCTCTACCTAAACTCTGTTGAAAACAGATGAAGGTTTCATGTTAAAAAAAAAATCTAAAGCAGACACTTGATCAAACAAGGTATTGTTGGGGTGGATTGCCTGGGAGGGCTTGTATAGCTGAGTTTAGTAACATCAGCGATCCTGTCTGAAAGACGTGTTCAGCAGGAGGATCTCTAAATGATTTATGAACAGCTGAATCAATAAGCAACCACTGGTGCTGAAAATGCCTTTTGAAGTAAGGTATCCCAGTCTGCCTTTACAGTGTCTGTCTAGAGTCCAAAATAAGGAAGCAGGTTGAAGATAAACATCTCAACAGGCTCTTGAGGAGTAGCATTTCCTAAGGAAATCTTTCTTAGTCATTTAACTGCTATTGCCCCTCAGACAAAGGTTCTGTTAGAAGAAAACTGAAGAAAGTGTCATGATAGAAGCTATGGGATCTCTGTAGCACTGGTCATACAGGAGTTTTCAGTCTGCAACTAAGAAGTGCCAGTTATTGCTTGTACAGATGCAAACAGGATTATTTTTAAGAGGAAAATGCCAACATTTTGAAATGCTTAGATTTTGCATCATGCATGATTTTTTGCTTATATTCTGAATAAAGAATATTCAGCAAAAACACCCACTAAAAATATTAGAACACTAAGAAAACTTCATTTGCTGTTTCCCATTTAGAAATGCAGCATCCATTGGCTGTGAACTTCAGGGGCTCTTTGGCTGTCCTTGAGATACAGGAGCAAGCTGAGCTCCTTATGCCCAAAGCCAAGGACTCCCCCCCACACACAGAGTGATACAAGCAGCTCTGAGAAAACTGGTGGAAATCCGAGGCTTTGAGGCTTGTTGCTGAGAAGAAGAAAATCTTGAGTTAGGGATCCAAGAGCTGCTGGGTTTGCTGTCACAGGGCAGTAAACTCGACATGAGGACAAGACTCTTCAGCATGCAAGATTCCTTACGTAAAACTAGGATCAGGCTCCCAGGCTTCTGGGCTACCAACCTTAGGACTGAGAGTATTGTAATAATCTTATCCTTCAGCTGTAAGTTCAGAGAAACAGGACAGCAAGATCTATCAATGCATGTTTCCATCCAGAACAAGGAACTGAAGTCAGAAATTCTGAGTCTTGATGATCTTCTGCTAAGAACACCCAAAAATCTGCTACCAGAAGTTGTATCACTCCACAACCAAGAGCGACAGAACAGCAGCCTTACAGTACTACCAAATGTGTCATATGTTCATGATTTCAACCAATGAACTGTGACAGACATCCTTCTAATTATTTTCTGAGAGAAAACTCACCAAGTGAAAATTCCTGACCCAACCATAATGATTATGTTCAAAGCTATGAGAATTGCCAGGTATCTGAATGGACTTTAAAAGTACTGAACTTCACTATCAACTTCACAGATTAAAGATTTTCTCTGATTTTTTTCTTTTTTTAAAGGGGATATAACAGCAGACATCTGGCTGAATTTTAACATTTCTTAGTAGGGACTTGACAAGACAACAGATTCACAGTTAATGAATTCAAAGCTTCATGAATATATAACAGCTCAAGCTTTGCAAGTGTGAGCGCTACCTCTACAGAGCTAAGCTACAGAGTGGTGATGCTGTATTTTGTCAGAAAGGCTACCCAGCTATGTCACCATAAAGAATCAGCTGATTTCCTCTGGGATCACCACTGGTTCAGAACAGCTCTATCTACTTAGGGTAAAACACACCAAAAACATAAGCAAATAACATAAAGCTGATTATCTCCCCTTTCAATGAACTTTCAAATTCCTCATGACATTATCAGTGATTGATGCAGAGTTTTTAAAAGACCCTGTGGCAAGAATGAAAGCACTAGGAGTCTAAGGAGAAAGGAAAAGCTCATCACAGCTTACAGAGGGAAAAAACTGGCACACAAAGAAGGGGTCTCTGACTCGATGTCTGAACAAACTATTCCAAATGGCAGATGGTTCACTGAAAACAGAGGAGTTTTGTGCCGCCAGCAAGTATTTTTGCTTAAAATGTACCAGAATCTGGAAACAATAGGAAATAAACCAGAAGAGCTCAAAATGTCATAAATAATGTAGGCATATGTTATCATTAGGCTGCATGAATATAGGAAAAAGTTACCATAAATATTCACTTTGATATTTATAGACATTTGCTATGGTCACACTGACTCACCTTGCCATAAGCATTCAATAGACTGGCACAAATATTTGTAAAAAGCAATTTAGAGCCATGGAAACAAAACTCCATCTGCCTGGATATGTTCCCTGAATTGTTCACAGAGTCACTCGTTGTAGAGAATCAGTGCAACAATATACAATACGACACAGACATCTCACTCTTGGCCCTCTGCCACAGACACTACAAGCAGCAAGAGCACGACCCAACTATGCATTACCACCATTTGCATGTGTTCAGGCAAGTGCCAAAGCATATTGGGACATTGCTATTATGAAATATTCCTAAAAAACTAATTTAAACCAAGTGCAGGAAATTAATAGATGTGGTAAACATGGGTTTTGCTATCTAGCCTTCACAGAAACTACAGTAACAATGTTATTAGTGTGGCAGAGTTTAGAACCACCAGATCTAACAGCATTCTTGACATCCCTCTTTCCCCTTTCAAAACAAGGCAAATGAGAAGGATACTACCTGCAATACTACTTTTAAATGTCCTCCCTTTAACTGTCCCCTCTAAAGGAGAGATCTGCCACTAGGTACTGTTCATTCCGGACAGCAATGAGTTACATGGGGAGTGAAGGGAGAACCAGATACACACGCCCTGTCCCAAAATGTTTAAGCTAGCTCCGTGCGTACACATCCCTTCACAGTGAAAAAATAAAACAGGAGCTGTCAACAAGATTATTTTAGAGGAAATCAGATAGCAAAGCATGAGTAATTACCTCACTAAATCAAGTAATCTCTTTAATCTTAAAAGGAAATTTCAAACCTGCCTTTTAGCAAGCTTTATTTCAGTTTCCATACCCAATTTAGGTGTAAAAAATGTTTGGTTTAATTTTTAAGAAATGCATAGCAGGACTGAACTCTGAAGACCATAGCTTGTTGGATGTGAAGAAATTATTTAAGATAAATTATAGTGCTGTCACACTCATACCTCATAGTTTAAAATAAATCTTGTCATCTAACTATACAAGAGCTTGAGTTTGTTTAACAAATTTCTCAGAGGTATTTGTGTGGCACTACATTTCCCTACGCCTTTGATTATAGCCTATCATTTCTGTCTTTTCCCTCTATAGCTTTCTATGTTTTATTGTGGTATTTAACAGGTTGCATTTATCACATCTCTTCAGCTGGGCTAAAGCAGATAAAACCGTGAAGTCTCAGTACAGTTCTTGGCAGTTCACAATTAAAGAATTATTTAGAAACAAAGGCACCCCAAAAAGGGATTTCTGCTCTCAAACTAAGAACTTCAGCAGTAAGAAACTGGGTCTCTGAAAACAGTTTTGATGTCCCACCCGCAGGTCTATTGAGAAAATCAAGGGAAAAAGAAAAATCCCCTTGTGTTTTAATGCCCACGCTATATTCTCAAAATGTCAGGGCAAACTTGACTAGAATCAGCCAAGTCATTGTAATTATTTCAAGAAATTATAGTCTGTAGAAGAATCTGTCTCTTCCCTTCTTGCTTATCATTGACATCAGGTAAGCTGTGAATTGTTCAAGAGTAGTCTTTATTGAGGCAACACCAAGAAGAGGGGCAAAGAATTGTCATCAGAAAAAAATTAAGCACAGCTCCCTAGGAAGTGCTAACCAACTTGATGTTATGTTACTGAAAGAATTTCATTGACTAAAACATTAAAGACAAGTCTAAGAAATACAATAACCAGCCTCCATAGGAAATTTGAAGCACTTCCAAAAGTTGGCAAGGGTCTAAGTGACTAGGCCTAATTTTGAAAGATGACATCTCACAGATGTTATTTACTGTAAGCCAAGAATAATCTTTATGGCTTAATCACCTGATCATCATAATCTGCTTTCTTAATGACTCATAACAGCAAGTACTTGCAAACATACGATTATACATCCAGAACGGGAAGGCTGCATAAGGCCATCTTAAAACAGGTCAATTAGTGTTTACCACTCCATATATTGCCAAGCCACAAGATAGGTATTTTCAAGTTCTCTGACCAATCTAACGTTACATATCTCTTGAGATCAAACTCTTCCCCGTTGATGGTTCTGGAGATATTGTATCATAGCTTGGTTCACTTGCTCACTAAATAAAGTTACCTTACAAAATGCCTCAGTGTTAAGCTGTGGTTGATATTAACAAGCTGTTGAAGTAAATTTTGATGCAATTTTGAGGCCTATCTCAAAACTCAAATGCAAATGTGCCTATTTCATTAAGCAGTTAGGACCACTGAAGCTCATATCGAAGGGAATAACAATTTTAAAAGGGCAATTGTATTTGCTTAATTCTTTTCCTCGGCATTTTCTTACTGCTTCTTTTCTCTCCAGTGGAAGAACTGCACCTGCTTCATCACTTCTTTCAGACAACTATGACACATTGCTATATCTTCTGCAGGTATCACAATCGTGTTATCAATGCAATACCATTGCTGAATTACATAGTTTATTTTATCAGGAATAAACTGACTGTAGTTTTCTTACTATGAGTTAAAGGCTTCCACTATTGAAATTTAAACCAAAAACTGAAAAAGAAGAGAGGATATCACCACCCCACCTGTTAGAAAGAGTGAATGTATCCATCAAAATCTACATTTAACGTAGATTAATCAGATTTTGATGGACACGTTAAACTGTAGACTTTGTTAAAACTACGTTAAATGTAGATTTTGATGGATACATTCACTCTTTCTGTTATACAGGATCTAATTCAAGATGTTTTAAAACACCACATTTATTCCAACACTACTTCAGAATCAGAGGTAACTGCAAACTTTACTTATCATAGTAATTATTAGAACCTGATCTTAGCAACAAACAAGAGCAAATAAAATGATAAGCAGCAAGCCTTACCCTACTACTTCAGGAACTTGGAGCAAAAACAATAAACAAAGGAAAAGAATATGTGTATTTTTCATAATCAGTCATTCCTCAGTAAATTTATTTTGCTTTTAAAGAAGAATTTTCACTGAAGTTCACCTCCATCTTCTGAAGGAGTGAAAGCCCAGCTAATGACTTTATCTCAGAACAAGAAAGATTTGGCTTCCCATTTTCTGTTCCATGCCCCTCCAAGAGACTTTCTCGTTGTTGTTGGCGGTGATGAAAGAAGCTATTTGCTTGTGACAAGAACAAGAAAATCTTACTGATGGAAAGTGAGGCAGCTTTTCTGTTTGTTTCCCGATTAAATCAATAAAACCCAAAATGTGCCAGTTTCACTTTCCATTTTGAAACGTATTGGACAGCTACAGGGCAGAATGTTATTCTTTCATTATTCTCTCTATTAGTCTTCAAATAATGTTATTTGGGATCAATGATCACCTCAGACATGCTAATATAAACACAATTTGTTTCCATAATAATTGGCATGCTGCTATTCAGTGCATTATAAATGGCTGTATAAATTAATCACAGATTCACACACTGGGTATGTGCACTGCAATTTGTCTTTACAGAGTTACTACTGTCAGATCAAGTTTTTATCTATTCTTAATTTTAAGCATGTAATTACATTAGTATTCACACTATAAAACATACAAAGAGGTCACAATTACCATTGCCCTTCATGAGATGAATTAATTTAAGTCATAAATCCACTCTCCTGTAGAAAGGAACATCCAAAGAATCACTGTTTAGTTCATTGACTATCTGGTGGTTTCTTTCTGTCTAAATGAAATATCCTCACTGTACTCTTACTGGAGTGCACAAAATGTCCATTTATCATTGCGCTTTTCATTTGCTTTCGAGTCAGAGGAATGACCCTTCATCTATTAGTGTATTTAAATGTCACTGAACCTTTCTGGGGATTCTGCCCCATAAGTAATAGTACATATCCTGTAAATCCAACCTGTAAAAACATCTCCGGCCTTCACGTTCTGCTAGATTACCCTTTAAAAGGAACCTTTTCTCAAATTATTGGCCTCTGTGTTTCAGCACATTTCACTTCCAGAAGCTGTAACCATGATGGAAAAAAGCAAAGGAAACAACAGAAAGAATTCGGCATCAACAAATTTTACAAATGGATCTCTGACCCCAAAGTTTCAGACTGCCAGAGTCAGAGCCCAGACCAGACTCTGCACTTTGTCCTTCCCCCAGGTGCGGTTCTCTTTTCATTGACTTACTGTACATTCCCATGTGCTATGTACAGATTAACCAGTTCGAATTTTCACAAGCTAACAGACCATGTTCACACTTCTCTGCATATCATGTTTGTCACTGCTCGTCTGCCTCTGCATGATGAGATACCTTCACCTTGCACTAGGTGCACATCACCCACCGCCTTCCTCCATTCCTTTCAGCAGCTGCCAAACATTAGGTGAAGTTCCCTTTGGTAAGTGAGTACATTCAGGTGCACATTCTCACCTTCACCTGCCTGTCCTTGAGCAGGAGTACTTCATGATGTCTCCTCCTGTAACTGACTGCCAGCCTTCCAGGGCAGGGCTCAGGGCCTACTACTCATTCTTCTGCATTTCACAGAATCACAGAATAGTAGGGGTTGGAAGGGACCTCTGTGGGTCATCTAGTCCAACCCCCCAACCGAACCAGCTCTCTTCCCGGGCCGAAGAGATGCTGACTTTTCTAAAGGGACTGATGAATAATGTCTAAGTTAAGGAAGGGATAAAAATAAGCTTCCTGGTCTTGCAAGAGAAAGCAGGGATGAGTTTCTAATGTTAAAAGGGAAAACTGTGCAAGACCAAACAGAATTGGTGAAATAGATGCAAGAAAGGGAGTAGGGAATGCAAAGAAAGGGTAGAGTCTGGAGGTAGCAATATGGTAGCATAATTTTACATATTGGCAGGGAAGCCAAGAGACAATATTGGCAGATTGTGGATGAGAAAGGAAAGAGGATTGGAAAGGATTAATAATTCAATGCTAGTTTACAGTGGCTTAGTTTCCATGCTCAAGATACAGATAAAAATAGTGAACACAGGTGGCTCAAGAGAGCCTTCCATCCAGGTCACAGAAGTGCACTTGTCAGATATCACAAAAATGCAGACCAAATATTTCCTTTTGACTTCCTTGTGCAGCTCGTAAAAAGGATTATCCAAGGAATAGAAAGGTTTGATCACCAACAGGTCTATTCTGCATCACAGACACCCAGCTAATACTCCAAAGCACGTCTAAGAAAGAGGAGAGCAAAATTATTGCCACACAGCTAGAAATCTTGCTCTTTGAATGGTGGTTCCATGGCTGCGAGTGAGAGGGCTGCCAATCCAGGGCAGGTCCTTAAATGAGAAGTGTGACAGATTTTCTCCTTGCCTTAGCAGGAGTAAGAAAATAAGGTTCAGCAAGCTCTCTGCTCACTATACCTGAGATGTTTTCTCAGTACCATCTGGTTAATCCGTGTGCCTTCATATGAAGTGTAATTAAGAGAGACTTTCACTGATGCCCTTACAAAGAACTTCCCTACTTCGAAGTCACACCCATCCCATTTCTTCCAAAATCCCTCTAGGCAGCTATTTTGCCTCTACCCTGCCAAGCACTATTAACAGGTTTGCCATTAAGCAAGGGAATTCATTTCTCCCCCAAACAGGAGACATCGATCTAAATTTACACATAACTTATATAGTCAATAAAGAGAAAATGATGTAAACCTGATTCATGTTCTGTAAACCAAAGTCATATTCTGCTAGCAAAAGAATTCGCTTTCTCTCCAGTGGCTACTTATGGTGCATAACAAAACAAAACTCCTTTAGGTGTCTAAAATAAAGTGATAAGAATCTCCAACCTCAGTACCTGAATCGCTTTAAAATTTCAGAGGTAGTTCCTGAATTACTCCAGTAGTGATTATAATCATAGCTTTGCTGTTGGTCTTCAAGAATTTTCAACCTAAATAAACAAGAAGTTCAAGCAACCTTAACAAAACCAGCTCACAAATAAAGTAGCCTAGAAATATGTCTCAAACGATCTAATTTTTTAAACCGTGCTAAGTCGCTTCCTCATTTCCCATTGTTCAGATGCCCTAGCCAGCCATAAGAATGATATAAAGTATCCTCTAGCTATAAACTCCATCTATAGTTAAGTCCTGAAAATAAAATATGTATACTAATTTTCTCATCATTAAGTCACTAATTATATTGAAAAAAAAAATGCAACACATTGATTTTTTTTTTTATTTTTCACTTGGGGAAAAAGTTTGTATATAATTATCAGTTTCCTAACTCTTTACTTGCCCTTTTCTTTTAATAATGAAAGAAACTCTTTCATCTGTCTGCAAAATAGTATCACAATGGGACAGGCTGGAGGAAATATGAAACCCAGCGATGCTTCAGAGCTCTGGAGAAAACAAGCAAGATCTATTCCTAACCTCTTATTGACCTGTCACTGGCCTTAGACAAACAAGTTAAACATTCAATTAGTAGAAAAGAAATGAACGTGCTGTTTATTAATTTGGAAGAGAAAATGCAATGTTGTGCACACTAATTCACCTAATATGCCACACAGCATCTGAACTTCTGTTAGATAAATCCCATCCAGTTTCAGATACTCAGTCCTAAGAGGCAACTTGGTAGCAAAATGTATAACACACAGGTCTCTGCATATTTGCATTACATAGAGGAAATTTGGAATTAATGATTTCTCAGTTTCAGTATGTCTTGAACCTTGTTTATTTATCATAGATCGAAGCTGCCTAACTCCTTGATATCTATTCATTTTAGCTCGTTTTCCATCCTGTATCTATCTTCCCATACTCCCTCATTCCCTGCTCTTTGCTTTGATCTTTAACTTCTATCTCTCTTCTGATTTACATCTGTATTTACAACCACTATCTCACAACCCCATTACAGAAAAGCCTCTTCAGCTCAACTGCCTGTCAAACTGCTCTCCTGCCCTCCGTCACCAAGCACACTGCCTCGCATCAAGCGCTCCACGTCCCCGCTGGGCCACAGTCTGTCAGAGCAAATGTCACTGGTGCCACTCGATCCCCCTTCATCCCCATCCCTAATGTCACGCTGGTATCCTTGCAGGGGCCATATGGAGCGGGTGGCTGGAGTGAACTGCAGTGGCTGTAAAACCTGGTTGGACCACTGGGCTCAAAGCATAGTGGTCAGTGGTTCGAAGCCCAGCTGGCAGCTGGTTAGCAGTGGTATTCCACAATGGTCTGACAGTGTTTAACATCTTCAGCTGGAGCATGGAGCTGAGCACATCCTCCACCAGTTTGCGAGTGGAACCAAACTGGAGGAAGAGGGCAATATGCTGGAGGACAGGACTGCGGGGCAGAGGGACCTCAACAAGGTGGATGGATGGGCCTGACAAGGACTTAGTGAAGTTCAACAAAGACAAGTGCAAAGTTTTCCCCCTCCTCCTCTCCACTGCAAGACTAGAAATATAATCTCAATGCATCCTAACCATACTATAAAAAAAAAAACAAAAAAAAAA
>Ga0065711_1033127_pt1 | contig 26056 bp, 8 predicted proteins | sample Hoacrofraction12_FD_59098 | JGI IMG/M metagenome (GOLD analysis project Ga0065711, IMG submission 59098) | Hoatzin crop microbial communities from Cojedes, Venezuela - Epithelial fraction 12 v2 (version 2) | ecosystem: Host-associated > Birds > Digestive system > Esophagus > Crop | place... | reverse complement strand
AGGGTCACCTACAGCAGGCTGCACAGGACCTTGTCCAGGCGGGTCTTGAATATCTCCAGAGAAGGAGACTCCACAACCTCCCTGGGCAGCCTGTTCCAGTGCTCGGTCACCCTCAGAGAGAAGAAGTTCCTCCTCATGTTCAGACGGAACTTCCTGTGCCTCAGTTTGTGCCCAAAAAAAAAGTAAAAAAATTTTCAAAAGTAGATTAACTGCTCTAGACACTTCTGAAAATCCTACCAGGTGATTATTTGCATATTTAGATACTGAAATACCTCTGGAAATCTCAGCTTCAGAACTGTTCGTTCTGTAGTAGCATATCCTCAGATTCCTTGCGTTTTTAAGAAAAGCATGGGAATGAAGCTGTATCTAGCTGTTGTACAGTTTCTCACCATCAGCACTGCACCGTGGTACGGGATGCTGTAGACAACATTGCATATATGACTGGAAGACAGTTCAAGAGTTGGTACCAAGCGCAGCCATAGCGGAGTAATATGTGGCAGAGTACTGTGTTGCTGAGCTCGCTTTATGATTGTAACAACAATCCATAGCTTGTTTTTGCCGAGAGGAATCCGGTGACCTTGGAACAGGGTGAAGCATAAACTAGTGGAATCATTTATCATTCTTACTGCAGGGTAGTAAATTTTATTATACCAGCTGCTTTGGGCTCTACCTAGTCCACGAGACTACTTGTTCTTTCAGGGCACTGACCAAGAATACAAGCTTATTGTCATCCCAAATTGAATTTAATTCTCTAGATCTCCTTGCTGTGGCAGGTGGGTGTGGCGCACAGCTGCAGACTCCGTTCTTGGCTGAGTACAAGGAGTCACATAACATTTTGTATTGCTGCACCTCAGCAGTGTGTCTGGCAGCCCTGTGATACAGTGCAGCCATCCTGACTGTCATGCCTAGCAAGTGTCTGCAGCCTCCACGTAGTAGCGGTTGCCAAGTTAGCTCTGGGGAGATTGTGCCGTTAGGTTAGTTCACAGACGTAAGGATTTATTTTCAGTATCGCTTTCAGTGTATTTAGCCCTGTTTGTTACATTAAAATTAATAGACTTTGCTAGGCTAGTTTTTTGCTTATTGTGCTAAGAATGCAGGACCTGAGAGTGCCGTAACCCTGGCCATATGTGCCTTTAGTATTAAACTGCTAACACGTGAGAGGAGTGTATCTGCAAAAAGTGCTAGTAATCAGGGGTAACAGACTTTAAACTGAAGGTATCCTTTTTACTTATAAGAAGCACAGGAAAAAAAGAAATTGATATAGTTTGGTTTTTTCCCTCACTTTCATCCTTTTGGAAATTAACCATCTTATTTGTGAGACAATCCATTAGTAGTAATCTGGAAGAAAATGTATCGCAAGAACCATGTTAAAGAAAATCAGTGTCGAGTCTCTAATGCATGCTGGGTAATAAACACTGCATGATTTTCCCAAACAACTGCAGTAGATGCCCTGTTTGACGTGGTTCCTTTTACTTATTCCCATTTTCTTGGAAGTGCAGGTGTTTCCTTCGTTTCAGAATCATGACCTTTTTTCTGAGTCTCCCATGCAAAGGTTTAAATTGAGTATCATCATGTGTTTGTCAACTTTTTTATCATTTCTTTCCTCACTTAACTGTAAGATACTCTTCACACCTGAGCACCTGTTAACAAAACTTCTTGTCACCAAAGTCAGTAAAAGGCACCTAAATCATCATCTAATTGTCTCAAATGGGTAGGAGCATAGATGGGGTTGTAAGTGAATGATTTAGGCAGCCAAATATAAATTTGGGCCATCTGAAAATAACATATGAAATATAAAAACTATTGGGGTTTTTTTTTGTAGAAAGCTGTGATGATTTATGTTAGGGTTCCCTTCTGTTGGGTTGCTTATACGCCTGTGTGCTCATCTCATGGACATGTGACTGGTTTGAAGAAAATGATCAGATTGTACAGCCTCCTCCTGCACACAGGGAATAAATGCATATGGGATGGATGCGGTAGGGGCCTGAGCTTTCTGAGCTCCATACAGCACAAAAGTACCCTTGGAGACTTGGGAGTTGGTGAACTTCTTAATGTATATCTCTGATCATGTTTCCTTTCAGCCACCGGTGCTACGCCCAGCCTTGTCAAATTCCTTGATGCAAGTACACTGGGACTGTAAAAGAGATCAGTTTATAATGAGATTATGTATATTAGGAATGGAGTTCTGTTGAAATCAGTGGGAAAACGTTGAGTGATTTTAACAAGGGCAGAATTTGACCCTAGAAATGTTTTAAAAAAAATAAAATCAAGTTGTCTCACTTCTTTTTCTTTCAATGCAAAGATATTTTCAAAAGCACTTCAGGGAGCTCTGTTAGCAACTCTGCTGTAAAGGTTCAAACTAGTGCCCCTTCCTCTCATTGTCATCCTCAGGAAAACCCTATTTCAATCCTTGAATTTCTGCTGTAAGAAATAACGTGCATTCCCCATTTCTGGTTCATACAGTGAGAACTCTCTCCCTCAATTTCTGTCCATTTTAACTGTTGTTTTCTATAGCCTACACAGAACCAAATCAAAATAATACTTTGAATAATGAACCATGATTCATGCATTCAAGCCTTTGGTTACAGTGGAAGACATAACATTATAAATGGGACAATGCACAGTGTATTTCACACTCTGTTCATCATGGAGATTACATTTCTCATACCAGTATTGAGGCTAGTCAAGCCAAGAGGTATTTTTCCTTCCCCTAAATCGGTAGAATAGGAAAACTTTTTTGAGTGGGAGAAGGGATCTTAGCCAGAGATGAACATTTTTTTCATGTGCTTGTTTTAATTCACAGTGGGAAATTGTTTTCTGTTTTATACCCATGTTACTATCCTGAAAACAGTCTTCCAGCCCACAGGCAAAATTGGTGTTGATCCCCTTAAAAAAACAGGGAGTGCAGTGCATGATCTGGAGTAATTCTAAGTCAGTAAAAAATAGATAAACGTGCAGGAAGTTATTGTTTCTTTTCTAAGATGAGATAAATTGCATTGAACAATCCAAAATATGCCTGCAGTGCTTTTCATTGTGGAAAAGCCCCAAACAATTACTTTCATAACAGGAACTGGAGATGGAGATTTAGATAAATCTGTATATGCTGCATTCTGTCTCTGTGTATGCACACAGATGACGAAGGATCAAGGCAAGGCCTCTATTTGCCTTTAGCCACTTTACTGACCACATACAATAGGGTCCTCTACCTGTAGAGAGCAGTCTTGTCCAGTCAAGCCCTTCATTCCCATTTGCTTTTTAAAGTAAGCTACTGCTGAAAATACACTTTGAGATTCCAATTGAAACAAGCTTGTTTAATACGTATTTTTAATGCAACTGCAGTATCACTGCTAATAACAAAATCTTTACAAACAAATCACAGCAGCTGGCAAGAACTTGCTTTATGACATACAAAAATTTTTTTGGGCCAGCTCTGAAGTATTCCCTATAAATTGGCCTGGTTTTGTGCATTTCTGATTTCTGCAGTCCAGCCCAGTGTGAAACGCTGTGACTGCTCTGCACTTCTGTAAAACTTCCATGACCCTTAAGGAGCAATTGAGCTGCCTGCAGAAAATATTTTATAATTTATCTATTTGCATTTCCTTGAAATTATTTGGACATGTTTCTGTGTATTTGTATTCTGCATTTTGCAGTTTTCTCATTTTTCTGACTGTGACAGTTTCATCATAATGGTATAGGATTTTCAAACCTGTTCGTGCTGGCCTACTGTTCCCAAAGACTTAAGATGAGCTCGGTCAACCCTTCTGAAAATGGTACCTGTTGTGTGTTGTCTTTCAGCTCTTACTGACATGAGGAACTGTTACACGCGTATGTAGTTATGCTCATTACGTAGGGAAGTTGGAACTGTTGCAATTAGCAAGCCCTGTAGACACTGAGACACCCATTTTTTAGATCAAATCAAATAGGAGGAAAAAAAACCAGGAAAGAAATTCTGTATGGAATGGAAAAGAATTTAAAACTGGCTGTAGCACCATGAAATGAGAATTGTCATGCTCTTAAAGCTTACCGTGGGAAGGCCCCCAAATCAATTTAATTTCTTGCATAGTGAATATCTCAATATGGAGTTATTAACATGCCTGAATAAGATGGATTAAAGTGTCTGTTGACTTGACTTTTTTCTACAGTACTCTGGAGTCTCTAGAAATATAAGGCCTAGAATAGAAATTCCCAATCAAGCTATGCACGTGAAGGTGAATAGTTACATTTGTTTCCTTATTTATTGGCTATTGTTAAGTTTTATATTTTACACTGTCCCTGATTTATCAGATATGCCACCAGAGTTCATACCAAAAATGGAAAAACTGTTTTGAAAATGTTGCTGAAGAGCAAGATCTGTTACGTCGGCAATTTCCTAGGGCCTATATGTTGTTTATCTTTCAAGAAAACTAGGTTGGCTTTGGAGCATTCAGGCGGTGTTTGAAGCATTTCACAAAGGTAGGACTGACACCTTCATCCTTCCAAATGCAGATAGCGTGTATTGTCAATAAATATAAATTCATCTATCTATGGGCGTGAGCTGTTTATTCCAGCTTTGAAGCCATGGTTTGTGGATGTCCGCAGTTCAGGAAGAAAGTATGGTGGTGTTTTTCCATTGATTTGCTTCCCACATCTGGATAGTCTCTTGGCAGTAGCAAAGCGTGGAAATGTGTATGTTTAAGCACGTGATGAACAATTATGTAAAAATGCCTAACTGAGCAGCTTTCTAGTCATACAGTTAAAAAATAGACATAGGGTGCTGCCTAACTGTAGTCAGCAAGTCTTACTGAACTGACATGCTTGCTTCATGCAATTCAACAGCACGAAAGGTGAATTAAAATAGAATTATTTCACCATGAACAAACTATGAATCTAATTTACTAAGATACAATGAAGTTACAGCATGACAGCACAAAGACATGCTGCAGCTACAGTATGTAATCAGGGCTTTTAGGTGCTTTATCTGTCAGTGTGATTAAGAGATTTCATTATTTAAGACTGTAATTAAGCCATCCTCATTTTTGAAAACTATTGTGAAAATAAGTATTACACATTACGAGTTTCAAGGCTACAAAAGCCACTCACAGCTTTGTGCAAACTAGTTTGCAAACTCTTATGCTTCGCTGCAGTGTTGCCACAGTGCAACAGTGAATATGCATTATATAAAAAGGTTCTTATTTGAAAGCTGAATACCTTATTTTGTATTGCAGTTACTTTCCTGCAGCAAATAAGTCAAGACAAAAAATCCTCGTTCGAGGATTTTGTCATGGTGCCATGGGAACGCTAGATATGACTGGTGGGAGTTTCATGAAGCTCATTGTTGATTACTGAAGCCCATTAGGCCCCAGGGCATGCAGCTGCTTATACTGCCAGGCTGGTGACCGGGTGTGAAAGACACCTCAGGGCCTGCGTTTCTCTGAGCTTAATGGAGTCTCTCCTTATGGAATGGAGATTGGTAGGGAGTAGGAAATGGCATGGTCTTACAGGGAGAACTTTTCTGGCCGATATCCAAAGAAGAATTAATGGCAAGAGGGACTCATTTGCACAACTCAAGAACAAGTGCTGGTTTGAGAAGAGCATGATATTAATAAAGTGAAATTCTGGCAAATGACATAAAATGGTGGATCACGTTATGGTCAGATTCCCGTGGACTCAGTCCACCATGCTTAGCAAACTGAATGGAAATCTTCCTATTGTACTGTGGTCCATAACTGCAACTTGTCACTAGACTAAGAAGTGAAGCTTACAGAAATCACATTCTTTGCTACTGAAATGTGCATTAAAGTGGAACTAGAACCTGATCTACTAATCTTCCCTTTTTATATTTTACCCATTAAATTTTATTTTCTTACATTTATTATTCAAATTGTAGTGGATGTACTTGGTGCAACCTTGGCAGAGACAGATGGACTTCAAATGTCCTCTTAAAATTCCTTCCAGCCTTGTTATGTGTGACTCTCTAATGAATGCCTCATATTTTAAAATATTTTATTATGGTTGCTAATGGTGTAATGAAACTTATATCAGTAACTTGTCATGTGGAAGTGACCATATTAACAACTCCACACCTAAGGCTGTAGGACACATTTATCTTTATTTTGGATTTGTCAGTTCTCACTATACCACCTCCCTAGATCATCAAAAGCAATTTGCTTATTTCTAGAACTCTTTGGATGTATTATGAATGACTGTGGTGGGTAAAACGAATGTTTATGATTTACATGATTTTGAAGAAAGATCAGTTTCACTCTGCACAAAGAGCTCCACTTTTTTAAGATATTGACTATCTTAAGACATAAATTTTAAAAACATTTTTTGTGTTCCCCAGACTTTCAGGAGAATTGAGATCTATTGGTCATATTGAACTATTATGATATTAGTGGGCTTATTTGCTGCAGAAAGTAAAAAATTCCTGAGGGATGCATTAAGTATCTGCAAAGCTTGTAAGCCAGTGCCTCCTCTGCTGGTGTAGATCTGCCCCGTTCTTCGCAATGCTACTGCACTGGCTGAGATTCTAAACCTTTGCTTTCTTACCAAACAAATACGTACTCTCTGTAAGAGTAAAGGGAATGTCAGCAGCTTTTAAATGAGGTCAGGATAACTGTGCAGTTTTTTAATTCAATGGCACCAATTAGAAATGAAGTCTTCAAAATGTGCATGGGTCTGTGAGCTTTGCCAGAGCATGACAGAGCCAGGATTACTTCAAAACTTAACGTTAACCAACATCTCAGCCCTCATTATGTTACAAATAATTGTGAATCCATTTATAGTTTAGTAGTAGTATTAGTGCTGGCTAGAAAATGGAAATCCTTATGAATAATTTCACATCTTAAAAGCATTTTTTACTTTAGAGTCACATATTCTTTGTAAGCAGGAAGTGAACCCTACAGAAGCTTTCTAGGCATGCAAAAGCAGGATACTCCACTGAATTTTCCATTAGCGGAAATTGTTTTCCAATGAAACTGTACGTTTCTAAGCGTAATATTAATGTTAAAAATTGCAACTTTATTGAATCATAATTTCAGGAAAATTACTGACAAGCTTTAGTATTATTATTGATAGCTGAAATATTTATATTAGTATTACTTTTTTTTCGGCATTTGCGTAAGTCATAAAAATCCTACATCAGTAAGTAAATTTCCAAAAAGAAACATCACTATGACATGTGTTGCATAAAGTTCTACTACCATATTATAGCATACTTTCCAAATTTTAAAGTATCCTCAGAGCAGCCAGTTAAGTTCCTACTCTTAATTTACTCACACCTGCTCAAAAATAGACAAAAAGCTGCAGGCTGATAGTGCACAGATCTTTCAAGCCCCGAACTAGTATTCTTCCAAATGCACAATTAATGGTAGTTAAGACACTGAAGAATTTTACTACAATTTTTCAAGCAGTTAGTCAGAGTTCAGGGTTTTGCTAAGTTATTTTTCATTACAATGATTGTTTTATTACAAATTCAGCCTTTTCCCATTCAATTTGTTTACTCCAGTTAACCGGTGGACTCAAATTTGTTCAGAGCAATTTACTGTCGTTGTTGTAATTGGATACACAGGCTGCATGGCATTTTTTATCTTTTGTGTAACTGGCCTCAGGCTCTCTCTGACTGAGGCATCTCTGCTGACATCATTGGACTTGGATGCACTCCTAAGGGCTTGCTGTAATGCTTCATGGCCAATACAGGGACCCTGATTTCAAATTCAGTCTTCATTTTCTGTGGTCTGAATACTGAACTGAATGTGGCTGACTTAATGAAGATTCTTGCAGTAACTTACCACCCAGTGCTCAGAGAAAGTGAATAGAAGAAGAATTGAGATCACAGTTAAGCGTATTACAATTCAAACAGAAAAATGATGTTATTAATCTAAGCCTAGTGTGGATGCAATAGAAGACCATACTACTTTGTATGCAGAGGTAACAGGAAATGTCCATTTTCCTTCATGTAACTGCTATGAGAGACCTCTGTGAATGTCATACTTGGATTCCTTGCAGTACTGTTCTTCCCTTCCTTGACTGTCACTTTCTAGTTCAGATGGACTAATTGTGTTTTGATTTCAGAAACACACAGCCCTGAGCTGTCATACCGTTTACCTATGGAGTTATCTTTAAGTATTTAAGCAGTTACGGTGGTTGTCATTAAACTATCCACATGCTTACATATAAGAGCCATTCTAATTTGAAGTTTCAATTGCAATTTTCATAGATTTTAAGCAGTTTGTTTTGTTTAGGGATTTAGGCATCACAAGTCATCCCAGAAATAAATCTGCACCTATGTTAATCACCAGCTAGTTAAAACACAACAATACCTTTCTCACCCAACTTTCCGTTTTGCGTTACACACAGCGATGGCTTGGACTTATGGAAACCCATTTAGGCTGGTAGAGTCATACAAGAGAGTGTTTTCTGCAAAGCTTTTAATTGCTTGCCTTGGAAGCCTTCAGGAAAAGAATAAAGCCTGTTTAATTGTTCACCACAAAGCTTTTCATAAGGACTCTGGAAATCAAGTAATGCTCTCATTGCGTACATGCTCTTGAACTTTTCCGTCAGAAATGCTGAAAAACTTTTGAGGTTCCACAGGTTAAAGTAGGTGCCTCTTTCCTCATGACCTGGACAGTTGAGTGACTAGTCATCTTTTCAGCATTTGAAAGCCTTCTGCAATCCTTCAAGACAATGATTCAGTTCTCAATGTATACATACGGACTAAGGTATCTTACAATCATCCACCAAAAAACCCTTTATCTTTTGAAATTATGTAGACTCCAGTACCTTATTCCTGCTTTAATTCCTAACTTCTGTTGGCTTTATTTGAAGTAACACTTGCTTGAAAATTTGAAAGAAAAGATCAACAATTCAGTATTTCCTGAAATTTGCACACTAAATAGATCATGTTCTGCTAGAAATGCCTGAATTCCAAGTTGTTGAAGTGCTACTTTTAAGCTTTGCTATGAAAAAAGTATGTATCTCTCTGACTGCTATTGATACCACTTCTATGAAGGACAACTCCCTTAAATTTCATGCTTTCAAAAATCCTGTCTTATCAATTTCCAATGTCATGATACCTCTGCTAACAGCAAAAATCAAGTACTTATAGTTAGGCATCTTACAGTAGTTATTTGTTTTAAACTGAAACAGTAGTTTAATAAGACAGATATGTGCTGCGTAGTCAGTTGCAGAGTGTCTGTATCTGTGCTGAAAGCACACAAGGTATTTTTCACTGTTTTATTTCAAAATGGAATAGGCCATTGAAAATTCATCGAGTTTTCATTTTATGTTTATAATTTCCAAATTTCAGTACAGCTGGTTATTTTAATTATCAGCTCAGAAAACTAAATGAAAGTTTTAGTGCATTGGATTATCCACACAGTCTGTGGATGTATTGTATGTATTTCTATGCATTGGGAATGAGGTTATGTCTAGAGGAAGAGAGTATGAAACCCGCATGACTTCATGCATTAATGATATCTTAACCTCATGCCCGTAGTTTGAAAATCAGAATACAAACAAGTCTTTTTCAGCAGCCAGAAGAAATGCAAATGTTTCTCTTCTGTAGTTTTTTCACTACACCATACTCTAGATTTAAGGTGCATTATTAATTTGTACAGCCAGCGATGCTGTCATAAAATCGTGGAATGGTTTGTGTTGGAAGGGGCCTTCAAGGTCAAGGTCCTGTTAACCTAATCGGCAGTGGGAATGCTACTTACAAATTAACAGTTGCTGTGCACCAAGGGATGGGTGGGTGTATGCTTGCTGTGCTCTCGAGGGGAGCAGACAGCCCCACACTGTGTGATGCTCTCATAAATTCACTTTGATAGTTGGCTGCCCCAGAGAATTGCCTTTTTTCTGACAATAAGTTTGCTGTGCTTTCAGCTGTGATTTTGGTATGACAGATACAGTGTAAATGTGATTTCTCACACTGAGTGCATCCTGTCTTCACACCCTTCAGACATGTTTAGTCATCATCAGGAAACACTTGATATACAAGCTCTTTCAGGAGCTTCAGAATCTTTTCTTGTAGAGGTAAAATGTGAGAGGATAAGAAGTGTTAAATGAAAAAATAATACTTAAAGCTTATGATTCAGAAGGTGCTTTGTCGTACTTCAAGAAGAAGAGTAAATGTTAGAGAAAAAGGAAATCTCAAAAGGAGATGCAGATCTCGTCTACACACCTCCAGGTACAGGTAAACAAGAGATACAAGGTTACATGTCAAAATGTGTATTTTGCATATACTCTTGGAATTATAAAAGATTTTTTTCCATAAAAGGCAAACCTAGGAATACTTTTTTTTAAAAAAAGCAAAATCTTATTTTATAGTAATGGTTTTGTCTGCCACCCATTAATATCTGTATGTCTGCTGGTTATCTGAGTAAAAGGGAGAGGGAAGCATTTTCATGTGAACAAAACTTCCATAAAGTTTTACGTACAAATTTATCAAAAAACTCAGCCATCTCATTAATTTTTATTCACAGCATAGAAGTTAGGTTTCATAAAGAACAGGAGTCCATGTGTTTCCTGTATACCTACAATGGTATAAAGTAGCTCAGGCTTGGCGGTGCTACAGTGAGTATTAATAACAACCTGAGTAGAGCCATCACCACCCTTGGGCAAGTAAAGTAAATTCTGAGATAGTACCGTAATGATATATAGCTATCACTCATTAATATTTCAAATATTCTTCAGTTGCTGAGTGTAATCTACCTATATGTCATTCTGTACATACATAAACCCAATTGTGATCTCGGTTTCATTGTTTAGAAGAAAGAGAAAAGGTCATACAACTGAAAATGTCTCGTGTGCAAAATTCATAATTTTAATAGCTGTAGTATATAGGGAATGACAAAAGTTCTGTATCTAAGATTGGAATTGGACCTTGTGTGTTTCACTTAGCTTTTGGAGTTACCTACATTTATAATGGTTTACGGGGTTTACGGTCTTGATAGCAATGGATAGCCTAAATCAGAATTCGTTGGGGTGTTTGGTATGTAAGATGTATGTTCACTTTATGGTACGCAGGAAAATTATTGGCCAGAGTTACTTCTACTATTGATTTGGCTTACCTCTGCATGGTCACCATTACTTTTTAATACGTAACCTGAAGAACGTGTATTGGTACGTGATCACTTCGTAGCCTTTTCTTTCCTTATCCCTATGCATGCTTAATCTGTTTTATAAATTAATTTTTGGGTTCAGCACAGTATCTTTCAGTAGGGCACAACTGATTTCCAGTCCCTGACTGGAATGTAGCAGCAAGCTCTAAAATGGTGTTGTTGATCATTAATTGATGAGTACTTTACAAAAGAAACCATGATGCACATTCAATCTAATCTTCTCCATGAGGAGTACTACCTTTCAAGAAAGCAGAAAGCTGGCTCCTGGGTCTGAGAGTGTTGGAAGGGAGAAAAGTAGCGGTGTAGCAACACGGTATGTTGAATATGAGGATCTATGAATCGCCCAACAAAGAAATACAGATAGAGTTTTAGTTCTTGCTATGAAAACATAAAAATGAAAGAACTAGTGGAAAATGCAGGGGGATGGGGTAAAGAGACAAGGGAGAAAAAGGATGACCATAGGCAGGGAGGAGAAAATGAGTACACAAAGTGGAGAGGAGTGAGGTCAATGCTGCTGTATGAAAGTCTGTTGGTTTTTTCCAGAGGAAACTTTACTTTTAATTTTTACTGAAGAATCACATGGTATCATTCTGGGGGAAGCAAACTGCAGAAAACTGAATCACTTAGTATCTGCCATTCCTTCTCTTTAATTGTGAAGTTGCCATCAGCAGAATCACAGCAAAATGAGAGGGAACAAAAGTTTGCATAAATAAGCCCTTATTTCTTTTTGGCACTGAAGAAATCAGAAAATAGTATCGGATGGATAGTTTCATTCTGAGGGGTATTTTACTTTCAAAATTCTGCTGTGAGGGACGGAGTTTTCATCCCATATTACCTTCTGATGCTTCCAAAGGTTCTGGGGATGTCAGGAGGGAATATCAGCTCTTGTTCCATATGGATTGGTTTGGGTCTGTTACAGTATACTGTAGGGAATCATGTGGGACTTTTTGTACTCAATATTCAAATTTTGTTTTCCTCTTTTTTGTTTCAAAAAAGTGATGCACAATTTTGAAAACACCTGAACCATTTTTGCCACATTTTGGAAAACATAAAGGTGTAATTTTCAGTGTTCTTCTTTTTTCTGAAGAACCAGTTGTCCCATTTCTAGTGATAATAATTCTGTCTTAGGAAGATGTCTGTAATCCAGCAGCCATTTTCCAATCAGCAAAACGGTGCTTCACAAGGAGAATTTCATCCAGCTCAACTGTGAATAAATGTTTGAACTTATAGGTAAGTAACAATATCCATAAAACTTTCAGGGTTTGTGCAACACTGATACTGAAAATTTCTTCCCACAGTCTAATTTGTTTCATATCCCTAACGTCAACCCAGAACTACGTTGGGGTGCAGGCCCTCAGTGCTGACTTGTTTCCTCCCATAAAAGCACTAAGAACATGATTGTGATTAGTACTGAAAGCAAGCTGTATACTGACTAAATAGCAACATTCTCTGGCAAAGTCACAAATATAGCTGATACCTAATTACTTCTGTATGGTATATAACATATAATCAGCCTATCTGCAAAATACCAGCTATGTAATTAAAGGCCCGGCATTTACCATTTCAGTAAAGAGACTATGCATAATACCTGGGTTGTGTAATTTCCTGACTTATCATTGAGTCTAGATACAGAGGCATGGATATACAACCATTCTTCACTTTACAGAAATTATTAAGGTAGCCAAATATGACTCATTGCCACCTTTTGTCTGCAATAAAAACAAAATAACATTTGCTTTTGTCTGCATTATGTCCTAATTACCTGCTGGAACTGAAGTAAATACAACAACTGAAGTAAATACAATCTGTGTGAGGAAGGGGCATCTATTTCTTACGTGTCTTTCTGCAGTTATAGCTACCTCCATCTCTACAGCAATATTCAAAATTGCTATGGTAGTGGACTCCCATATGAAAAACACCAAGTGATTCTCTGGAGATATCCTCTCAATGTAATGTGAGAGTTATGTAAGAGCAGGAATTCTTTTATCTCTGGTTTGCACTGTGCACCTTCAACACAGCTAGTATCTTTCAAGTAAATCACCTTTCCCAAAATGTGGAAGTTGTGAAAGGGTGTTTCATGCCTGTGCCAGCTCTGTCCTGCTTTGCCGAGTATGTTTAAAGTAACCCTTGCAAGCAGTGTCAGCACTTCCTTCAGAGACAGCAGCCCTTTGCAGAGGGATTTGCCAGCTGATGGAGACCCTCAAAGAGCCAGCAGTACCATTTTCAGCAGCTGAGAGGTCATCAGCCCAGGAGAGTGTTCTGGTGCGCGTTCTTCTGTGTGGAGACTACCCAGCCCAGGAATCCTGGTATTTTCCAGGTGATAGATGAGAACTGAGATGTCAAGACTGGATATTTATTTCATTCATGAAAAATGGCGCATAGCACTTCTTGTGGGATATGAGTAGGTAAGGGGGGTCTAGTGCTTTGGTCTAACGGAGTGAGTGATGCGTGTAGGTGGGAAGGTGTGAGAGGGAGGCAGAGGAGAGAGGAGTTCTCTTCAGAATCCGGTTTTCAGAGCTGAGCCCAAGTGTTTCCCCTGAAAAACAAGCCACAACTAGCCTGTTTGCTTTGTCTCTGGAGTCTAGTTTGAATTAATCACACTCTCTGCACCTGCATAACATGTCTAAATGACTGAAAACAAGCGTTATATTTGTTCAGATACGATCAGCCAGGGAAGGATATATCATCTTATTTTGAACAGTGACAACCTCTTTTTTCTTAGTGCAGCCTCCTTATGCTCGAGGAGAAAAAATTACTCAGTTACTGAATACCCTTCAGGAGTATGGCCAGACTCCTCAGCTGCCTGAAATCTCAGTCCTTGGGGCAGCAGGCAGTCAAGATGCCTGAATTAAATGTAACCTTCAACATTTGAGTATTAGTATTTCAGTCAGATTATTAGAAAGGAAACTTGAGAAATGTAGTATATTAATATTTGAAAGGTAATTGCAAAGGATAGGAGGGCTTGTTTTGTAAACACTCATAGCCTTTTTTTAAAAAAGTATTACTAGCATACTGAAAAGTATTTCCTTGGTTTTCTAGCAAATAATACGTGTTTCAGGAGGCTAGTTAAACATGTATTCCATTTAGTTTATGACCAGAACTCCATTTGCAGACCATACATAGTACTGAACCCTTCGAACAGTAAAAAATATGTTCATTGCAAATCTCTTAATAGAAATATCTCACAGGCAGAATCCCTGCACATACCATCTGAGCAGAGGCAGATCCTGGAGATCAGAGAAAGTGGTTTAGATTCCAGGTAAGATTCACAGATGAATGATGAGGCCTCACAAGTGAAATGAAGTAGAATTCTACATATGCTGTCTTGAGGTGGGAATAAACTTAACAGACCAAAAGCTCATTTCGACTGTCTTTGAAGATGGTTTGCTCAAAAGTCCACACTTCAGTTTTGGTTATACATCAATTTTAGAAAGGACATTAATAATGCAAGAATGTAAGACTACCACAATTTGGGCCTCAATGTACGTGAAAATGTTATCCCTAATCTTTTTAGTCACTTCTCATTCATGTATTCATGATCGTAACATGTACCCTTTGGAAATAAAAACAGTTTCATGCTTTGTAAAAGACTTAAAAGTCAAAATTCAAAAATTTAGTTGAAAATTTCAATTAAATAATGTGAATCAGATTTCAGGTCTCAGAACACGAAACAAATGAGGTATTGGGGCTATTTCAGTTAGGTAGGAGGTCAAAGGATCTGGTGGTTTTCATTTTTTTTCCCTTAATGTTAATCTTATTTGTTAAGTGGTAAGAATGTGTTCGGTTTGTGAATAATTCTCCAACACTTTATCTCCCTAAGTCTTTGCATTTTTTAATCTCTGATCATATATATGGACATACGGATATATAACATTTATAGTAGTTTCTGTAATTTAAAGAGATGTTTAACAGAAAATTTGTATTGACGAGTCATACTGTAGGGCAGTATCTGGTGTATAAATAAATAAATAAAATCATATAAGCCCTTTAAAGTTGGGGGCAGAAAATCTTGTAATATTTATTCTGGCTCAGCATCTCATTGTTCTTTTTATTCCTCGGATTCAGTTAGATAAGAGTTGATTCGACTTGATTTAAAAAAAATGTTAGCATGTTTCATTATTAGGTGGAAAGTGCATTGATCTCAGAGTATTGATCATTCTTTCCGTTTAGAAAGCAGTTGTTTCCCATTATGACAGGACCAAGGAAATACTTTATTGAGCCTGACAAGCTGCAGCGTTTCATGATGGGAGGTATAACGCCTCTTTCTTCCCTTTCCTTTCCTACTTTCTGTAGCAGTAGATTTCAAAGGGCAGATCCATGGCGACAGCGGCCATGCTGCATTTCTGAAGCAAAGTTCTTTCCATTATGCTTAATAGTTTTATTTATGTGCAGGTAACTCGTTTGTGACTTGTTGGCATGGGCTGCAAATAAATAGCAGTAACCAGCATATTAACTGCTAGATCTCGGAGCGCCTTACAAAGACCATCAGCATAACTGGCCCCTTTAAAATGTGAAATGTGGTGGGAAGCAGTAAGCGTGTCCAATAGAATGCTGCTTTTACTTTGCAGAAAAGGTATGAATGGGTAGGATGATCTTTTGAATAAAATTGACAAGGAGCATAATTGAAATTCCCACGTTAATAGAACTGGGATATTATAATTATTTTCATCCATAAGTATGACATGTACAGGAACTGATCAAAGGCTAATCTGTGTTTTAAAAAAACACAGATCGCTTTTCTAGGTCACATTCTGTCTTTGCTAATAGGAGGAGCTTCCACTGGCCAGATACCATTGCACAAAGAGTAGATTCTTCTCGTGCCAGTAGTGGCTTTTCACATGTACTTAAAACTTTTCCAAAAAATTAAAAAGGGGGTAAAAGTGAAGCTGATGGCTTATCTGAAAACAACATGAGGTTAGCATTCCTCATCCTTATTCTAGCATTATTTAAGCACTTGTTAAAATTAATATTAGACTGTAGCTTGCGTTGCTCACTGATGTGAAGAAGATGGTAATAGTAAAGCATGGACATACAGAGTAGCAATGTTTGGTGGTTTCTGTATATGTTTTTTCATTTTTTATTACTGTGCTAACACCAGAAATTAGCTAAAAGCAAATAATATGAATGAGATTTAAAATGTGCTAAGTATTTGTTTTATAAATTATTTGGGTTTTTTTTAAATACAGATTTATACGCCTTAGTAATAACCTTTGTAGTATGTAGCATTTCAAATGGTTCCTGGTTCTCTTTAGTTTAGTGGCATCCATTAGTGTATGTTCTCCTGAAACGTACAAAACATTTGTTTCTGTAAGATATTTGCCAGAACTCCTTATCTGCTTATTTGGTGTATTCTTGAGCAGGTGTTGCAGAGGCAACGTTATGTGGTCTTATACTATTAGCATATATTTAGGTTTGTGCAGTACATATAGAGTTCCTATCTAATGATGAATAGCCTTCTCCAACCTGAAAGCATTATGTGACTTTTCCCAGTAGTAATGCTACAGATACGGGAGTGCCACACTTAGGCTTTTGGCATTTGACTAAGATATCTCTAGTCTGAAAAGCTGTGATAAGCAGTAAGTGAGCTGACAAAGTTTATTGTTATTGTTTAGGACTACTGCACATGGTATACTTGGATAATGCAGGGCTTTATTTTTTCCATTTTGCTGGAATGTAATTGCAGAATTTTGTAATGGTTTAATGCTGTATACAGCTCTATTAACTCCGAAGTTTGAACTTTTGTTATTGTATAACACATGTAAACAGATGGTAAACGCATTTTTTTTTCGATCACACTATGTGCTTGTTTTCAGGAGGTGAGATCAGGTTAGGGTCACCTCAGCCTAGCTCAAGATACTAAATTTGGACCTCCATTTCAACTGCCTAATGTTGTCACTAAATGAGATTTTGAAGGTTTTCTGTTGATGAAACCTGAGGAGACTGGAGGTCTCTTTGGAAGTCTTCAAAGTAATATACTTTGGACACACTTAAAATGAACATGCAGTTTTAACACCTAAATTAGGTAAATGAAATCATTGCCCCTTCCTCTAGCCCCAGGTGGTTTGTGGCCTGTGTATTTATTTTTATAATCCATAAAGACAAGAGAGAAGGAGCTATAAAGCATATGGGTCAAAAATACCATCACTCAGAGAGATCAGAAGGTGCGTATTGGTCATGATTGGTTATGGTTAGTTAAAAGCGAAAAGCTAAGCAGAAATTGTCCAATTTAGATGTGGGCAATGTAGAGTTTATCTACTTCTGATGAACACTGCTATAGATACAGTTCACTCACCTTTTAGTTTCCTGGTGCTCTGTTGATGAATGAATGTGCAATTCAAAAGAATTCGTCTGTGTATTCTTAAAAGAAGAATGCTTAGTAAAGACACAGGACTGTAACATACTCAGTGAGTTCGTGATCTATTGACAAATTTTGAGTAGTTTTTCCGAGATTTACGGAAGTTCCATGCTGTCAGGGACATCAGGCATAAAAAAACTTCAGCTGGGTGCTGCTATACAAGCCTGACATGTATGCTGTATAACGTTTCGAAAACTAGTTTTCAGGAAAAGACAGCATCAGAACTCACAGCTTGTTGTGCATAGTGAATCCAGACTATTTACTGTGGGTTCTTTTGCTTTCATTTTCTACCATGTTATGTTTGATTTTCTTTTGGGAACTTCTGTGTAGAGTACACATGGAAATGAATCAATCTATGGAAGAGTTGTATCTGTCCTAATGAAGATTTTGAATTTTTTAGCCACTGCTGGAGGAATATTTTATAAAATGCTAAGAAGAAAGTCTGATGACTGTGGGGTTTTTTGTACAACAAACATTTTCTGATACCTAGTGCACTCTTTTTCCTTAAGAGAGCGGAAAACAAAGCAGTTATCTAATACTCCTTTGAGATCACTAATTCTGACAAACAGTTGGACTACTAAGTGCTGTTTGACCTTTCATCAGGGTGCTTTTCTGCCTTTTGTTAGTTCATGAGTAAGTGGTGTTAATTAATAGGAAAAAAGTTAAATAACACTAACAGTATGAGTTACTGTTCAGTAAAACTTTCTGTTAAAGGTAATGAGTATTACAACAACAAAGAGCAGCGAAAACGGAAACCTTTTTTTAAATACTATTATTTAGACAACAGTAGAGAAAGTTGCTGACTGCTGACTCACCTCCTGGCTTTCTAACTTCTCGTTCATTGGGTACCAGTTTCTGACAGCCTTATGAGAAGGGAGTATTGCTTCCGAAACAGGGTGCCCCTTCAACTGCACCCACTATATACTCTCATTTAAAGACCACCCCTCAGCCTCAAAAGCCTGGAGGGAGGGGTGGCCCGACCAGAACACCACGTTCACGTAGTGGTGTTCACTAGGCTTATTTGCTTGAGGGAGAGAGAGGCAGGCAGAGAGAGTTCAACGACCAGGAAGAATTTCCTTACTGATGAATAATCATCAACGTGTCACTTGCTAATCCCATGACTATTTCCTTGTGGGATCATTGTAACAGTGTATACAAATTATTTTACCTTCTATTACCCACCAAGACTTTGTTATTTGGTAGCTGGAGGAGTATCAATAATAGTTTTGTTTAATAGTACAGTTAACAGTTCATCAGTTTTCTGTTTGCTGTGTTTCACTTCGGTAGTTTCAATTTCCAACTCAGCCATGAAATATTTAGTTTCTGAGAACGCTGTGTGTATCTTTGGATGCTTTGATAATTTCTCCTTTTTTTAGCAATTTTTAAATCAATTTGTTCTGATACAAGCTGTGAAAGTACTCTGAAGTACCCTCGCAACTGGTAGAATACTTCAGATTGGTCTGTGAAAATATTCACACTGACATGAGCTGTTTGGGGCTTACTCGTTTTGAAAACAGTGTTTCCTTTTTATTTGAATACACTGGAAAACCATAGCTGTTCTGCAAACCTGTTTTCAAATTTTATTTTCTAGGCTGTAATAAGAAAAAACGAAGTCTGTGTGTGTATGTATGCATATGCATAGTTACATATATTATACATTCATATATATGTACAGCTAAAAGCTAGGAAGTATGGAACCACTGAATTGTTTTTAACACATCCTTGCCCCTTCACTCATCTCTCAGTCTTACAGTAATGTAAAAGTCTTTAGGTACGGTACAGGGGTAGTCTAGTCTCTTCTGAAAAAATAAGACAGGAGAAGAAACAATCCAGATTGACACCCAGATACATTTCAAAATAAAATGGTTTCTGATGGAAAAGGGCCAGCAGTAGTGTCATGCAAGATCTTATCAGGGGACTGTAAAATGACAAGCTAAGAGATGTCTTTGATTGTTCCCTTCCCCCCCCCCCCTTCTCTTTCTACAGTTAATGAATAGAGGTTTACCATTAGATTTTTTAATTCCTTTCAGTTTTTATACTCCGAAGATTGGTTCAGATGACTCAAATGTCATGTGTGTTTGGAATAAAGTTTGCTTCATTAAAGGGTTAAATAGAGTGGATACTGTGATTAGAAAAGAGGGCAGGGAATACTGCGATGACAGACAGTGTTCTACTCTGCCTGGCAGAATGCCAGCAGCACAAGGGAGACTAGGAGAATCCATCTAGCAAAGAGGTCAGTGGTACAATTAACATCCTCTCTCTAGCATATGGGGCAGGTAGTTTAGACAAAAACAGTTAATAAATCTTGGAAAACTCGAGTCAGATCTATATACGTAGCTCTTTTAAATGGAGGATCATACACGAATCAGATTAAAACCAACTCACAGTAATAAAACATTTGCCCCGGTTGCCACAGGGTGACTGCAGTGTCTTTGTTCACCCTGTTCTTTGAGATGAGAGACATTTGCTGAGCCAGTAGACCTCAAAATAAAATACACTACAGAGCTCTGCAAGATTCATTTTTTTATCTCGGGAAAGTCAAAGATGAACACAAGTCTTGCATCAGTAAGTCTGGTACTAAATACAGACTCACCTCTTTCGGGTGCTTGCTCTCCCTTCTAGATTCGTTTGAATGGACACGGAGGGGAAAGGGCTGAGGAGGGAGAGAAAGGATTGCTTTTATTTGGCACTACAAGGTAAATAGGCAGTTCTGATAAAATGCAACAAGGCGTTTCCCGTGGGAACATCAGTAGCTATGCAGTAGTATACTTGGCAAGCACGCTATATAAATGTGTTTTCAGGAATTAGTTTTGGACCAGTTGGTATTCTTGGGGTGCTTCTCAAGAGAAAACAGATTTTTAAAAGATGGTACTTCTCTCACCAAATTTTCTGACATTTAATGGACTTCCACACTACTGTTTGACATGTTAAAGAAACCATACTGCGTAATAAATATCAGGACTCAGGATATTCTGATAACATATTCTACCTGTATTTTCTTAAGAATACCAAACAAATCTTAAGGCTGTTCCCTGAACAGTCTGTGAAAATTTGTACTTATAAGTGAAAGTGAATGTCTAAATTGTATAAACATTAAGCAGAAGAAAAAACATGGACTAGACAGTGAGTAAACAGTTGAAAATATCAGTTTTGAAGGGCTGTGATTAGATATGTATTTGTTTGCATACAGCATTTTCTTGAGCAAGGTACATGAGAAAATCCATGAGTTTTGTACTCAGTGTGTTGTACTGAATAGTTTATATTGAAATACTTGTTTCATAAGATACACAAAATACAATTTTAAAACAATCAGCATTAAATTGCATTATCTTTTTCAGTTAGTGAGATTATAAGGGCAAAGAAGTGCCTCCCAGTCCTTTGCCTCCAGTTCCTCTGTGTCGAAATACAACGTCGTGGAAAATGTCTTCTGCTTTGCTTAGCTTTCTAAAGGTGGGGTCAATATAGTGACGTCTGAGGAGAGTTTTAGGGCCACAGTTGTCAGGGTTTCATACTGTCTGTCTACAGGCATGTAACTGGTAGCTCATTTAGCAGCTGGCACTTGCTCTGCTGTCAGTAGAGCCTCCTGTGGCTCTCACCCACCTTAATATAATCCCAAGAGGCTTCTCTTCCTTTTGTGCGTGCAGCCAGAGGTAGGGAATACAAGCTGTGTTTCTGGTTTCCTCACCGAAAGTCCTGTGACGAAGCGGTAACTCAGTGACTTGCTGAAGAGTCGCATAATGAGCAGGAAAGTCTCTCTTTTGCTTGCTTCTCTGGTTAATGTTCTTCGGATACTTCGTTGAGGTTCCAGAAAGAAGGGATTAATTTGCACGATGTTCAGTCTCCTGTATTCTAGGATTGATCATACACATTCCTTTATAACTGCAGAATTACATGGCAATAAAATGCACAGATCATGATACGCTGCTTTCAGGTCTTCGAAAGCTAGTTTTAAAATAAATTTAAAACACAAATATAGAATAATGTTTATTTAATTTTCAAATTTGTCTCCCTGTATACAAAAATGACATAACATCAGCATATGTACTAGAGAAATCCAAGTTCTGATACAGGTAGTAGCTATGGAAAAGCTTCCTCACAAAGGAGTACAAGTCACTCCGTGTAACAACCACTACAGCTAACAGTTGGAAGAATGGGGACGCTGTAGTCTCATAGGCATAAAAACACTGGTCCAGAGCAAAGAAGTCTGCTTGGGGTTTTTTTTTTTCCTTCACTGCTTGCCATCAGCTGTCAGAATGCAGGAGTTTGCTCAAAGAGACTGTCATCAAATTCGAGCAGGGCTATGCAGGCTAAGGTTAAAATTACAAGTTTTATGTGGAGGTTAAGTGTGCAACAGTATTCTTATGGAGAAAAAACACTGAACTTGTAGATTGTGATGATGCTTTCCAATGCATCACCCATTAACTTAACTGGTGGGAGAATACTAATTCCTTCTTTTCCTATATGCAGGGTATTTTTCTTCCAGCCTGCCTTAATTACGACTTACATACTGTATCTGCTGCCGCTTCAGAGGCAGGGCATATTAATTGCTGTATCCCAAGTGTCCTCCTGACCTCCTTGCAAGCAGAAGTAAGCGTTAGTATTCTAGCAGCTTGGGTATGGTAATCCCTATGTGAATGCGGTTCTTCCTTCATTAATGATCTCGTCTTGCTATAAATGAATATAATAGCCTTCTCCATTATAGTCTTGATCACAGAGGGGCCTAAATGTTTTACTTATTGAAATACTACCAAATGGCAGAAAATAGACATATTGGGAGGACACAGAATTCAGCTGTGATGAAGAAAAGACTGCTGCCGAAGTGCTCCACAGTCTTATAAACAGTTACAGTTCTGTGAAGGCCAGTACATTCTGGAGTTATATTCCAGCAGATGTGCATCCTTTCATGCAGGATCATTTATATTCTGTAAAATTACATTGAACAAACAGCAGTTCAGATTCTTTTCTCAGTTTAAGTCACCTCTGGTGATAAGAATTCAATTCTAGAAGTGAATTAATTCATGCAATGTTAATGTTTAATGGAAATCACACTTAGAAGTTTGCCATAAAAAGGAAGAGAGGAGGAGATTTGAACACCTTTGCCATTTCTTGTGTGTATTTTTTATTCACTTTCAGAAAGGCAAGCTGTGTTTGCAAATTTAAAACACCTCTAGTCTGTGACGGAAATGGAAGTATTGGATAGATTGGCCTCACCAGCCCAGCTGTTTGCAATGACTGCTGCACTCAGCTAACCACCGTATTGTCAAGTTTTTAGCAGATGACTCACTGTCGGTAGTCAGTCTCTTCTTCAGGCCGAGTACGCAGAGAGTGTCCCACTGAGGAGATGCACTAGCCCTACTGCCATTTCCTTTGGCGTTTGACCTTTGCGCATGAGCACCACCCCAACACAGCCCACATTCTGACCTAGTTTAGGAGAAGATACTAGATAGTTACTTCCCGTGTGCAACTATTTAAATTTGAATCAGTTAGTAAGATTGCAATTAAGTCTAATTGTTAGTGAAAGAAAGTGATCCAGTCAGCTGACCAGTTTTTTAGCAACATATTTTAACAAAAACAGAAAGGAGGAAAAAGGACCAGAATAAAAAAAAACCCAACAACTCCAATGGCCAATGGCATTGACTTTATTGGTTTGATACCAGTTAGTGTTTAAGGTGCTGTAACAGATTAAATGCTGTAGGTAAAAAGGTAAAATGCTAAAATTAGTAGCAAGGGGAAAGAGTAATAGAGGTACTGGAAAAAAAGTATCTGAAAGACAGATTGGAGGGCTGTGTATCAGAGGGATATAAGAACTGAGGGAGTTACCGAGAGGATAAATTCCTCTATTGCTGCTTGCAGATACTGGAAATGGGAAATTATTTCAGAAAATAAAACTTAGCTTAACTCGAAGTGTTTACTGCTCTGCTGATAGTAGCCAAATCACAGTGAAAGAAAAGATGGAAAAGGGTGCTCCAGTTAGTTGAAAGTGTTTTAGCATTTTCAAATGAAGTTATTAGTTTGCCCCTTCACCTTGTTGTTTGGGTTTTTTTAATTTTTTTTATGTGTGAATTATGGTTACAATGAAATATTGTAACTGATGTAAACCAGTAATTTGGGATGTTTTTCCATAGAGAATTTAGGATTTGGAGCGGTTTATTTCTAAAAGGGAATTTTAAAAATCTGTTTTGCAAAGCAGTTCTGTTGTTATTCCTGTGAGCCTCCCAGTTCACACCAGGAGTCAGCAGTTAACAGAAGTATTGTGAAGCTGGCACACGGACACCAAGAGTGAAACAAAGGAAGCGGCAATATCTGTGGGGTAGAGGGTAGCAAGTTTTCTAAGAGGCCTTGCTTAGCCAGCATGTGTTCTGCCTCCACCAAGGTATAGCTTTTCCAAAAGCATGAAGCTGATTTGGAAGAGGACTTGCATTCCTGTTAGGTAGTTACAAACACCTCCATACCAGAATACGTGCACTTTCTGCAGTCCCTTGGAGTGGGCAGTAGCTGTGGTTCTGAAATGAATGCACAGATTTTATTCTCTAGATTCTCTATACGTGTTGTCAAAGCTGGTATAAATATAAAACATGTTCTAGCTGATCTTGATGTGAAAGGAGTGCAAACTAAAGCCTTACATATTTGTCATCCTTTAAAGAGGATCTGATTCATAAACATCCATATTGCCAGCATCAATGACATTCAGCTTTTCAAAACATGGTGGAATGTGCATGTAGGAAAAATGTCCATATAACCTCCCCCAAATACATCATGGTAGGAGCTGTCTGCATGAGAAAGTCATCACACATCAGAGCATGGAGACATCTTATGTACCTTTCAAGAACTTTGGAGGGGCTGGTCTTTTTCAAATATGTCCAGGGGAAGATGGTGGTAGTATTGCTGTTGTGCCTCATATCCTGGTGGTTACAGCAGTCACCTTTAAGACAGCAAGCCTGAACTATAAATCCTGTGGCTGAGAGGATTTGAACATCTCCCATTTTTAAAAAAATGCCACGTCATTCAAGTGACATGGTTTCCCTTTTGTCACCTTCAGTACAATGGAGTTTATGGAATCAGACTTACAATTTAGCTGGGAAGAGACCCTCAGGAGGTCTCTGGCCAGCCTCCTCCTTGAAGCAGGGGCAGCTATGAGCTTGGACCAGGTTGCTCAGGGCTTTATCCAGACAGGTTTAGAAAAATCTCCAAGGATGGAGGCATCATTGTGTGTCTCGGCAGCCTGCTCTACTGTTTGACTGTCCAGGTGGTGAAATGAAGATTTATTTATATCCAGTCTGAACCTGGCGTATTTCACTTTATGTCCATTGTCTCTTTGTCACACCATGCACCACTTTGAAAAGCCTGTCTCCATCTGCCTGGTAACTTCTCCACAGGCACTGGAAGGCTGCTGTTACCGTCCCCCTAATACTGCCCTGCTCCAGGCTAAACAAGCCCACTTCCCTCAGCCTCTCCTCGCGTAGCAGGAGCTGGCTGGCCACTTTGTTGGCCCTCCACTGAATTCAGTCCAGTTTAATCAAAGTATTTCTTGTATTCAGGGGTCCAAAACTGGGCACAGCATTTCAGATGTGTGTCGCGTTAATTTGGCACAAAATAAACCCCCTTGCGTTCTAACTCTCTGAGTGAGAGGCTAGGTGCAGCTAGGTTTAAATTCTGAGTGATATCCAATTTGCCACTACCAGTCCAGTCGCGTTTAATATGTATATTAAACTCCCGCGATTCTGGATACACTAATAGCAGTCTGCACCTTCAGTCCAGTCGTGCTCATGAACTGGCACGGCCACATTTGGTCACGTTCAGTGAGAAACTGTGACAACTGGCTACTTAACAGTGCAGTTTTATTTGTGCAACAGGTATATAGGTTTTTTGAATTGCCGGTGATAGTGACTGTCTGCAAGAAAGCACGTGCAAATATAAAACCCGTGAAAAGGTTATAAATAATACAACCTGGCTATAAACATTAGGGAGTAACTATTCCCGAGAAAAGCACTTAGTTTAAGTCTCACCCAAGGCGTCCCAAGGGGGAGGAGAAGCAAGGCTCAGCCCGTCGGCCAGTCCCGGTTGTCGGAGGCAGTCTGAGATGGAGTTCCCTTGATTTGCTCACGGTGTTATCTTCTTCTCTCAAAATCCCCTATTTCCCTGGCTTATTTTTATATTCTTTCTACATTTAAGGTGGAGTTTGAGTGACTGTAGTCATACATACCTTTTATCACGATTGGTGTAGAATTCTCTCGCTTCATGTTTAAAGGTATAGTTTAACTTGCTGAATGTACCCTCAGCAAGTTTGCTGACGACACAAAACTGGGAGGAGTGGTAGATACACCGGCAGGCTGTGCTGTCATTCAGCGTGACCTGGACAGGCTGGAGAGTTGGGCAGAGAGAAACCTGATGAGGTTCAACAAAGGTAATTGCAGGGTCCTGCACCTGGGGAGGAACAACCCCATGCATCAGTACAGGCTTGGGGTGGACCTTCTGGAGAGCAGCTCTGTGGAGAGGGACCTGGGCGTCCTGGTGGACGACAGGTTAACCATGAGCCAGCAGTGTGCCCTGGCTGCCAAGAAAGCCAATGGGATCCTGGGGTGCATCAAGAAGAGTGTGGCCA
>Ga0065711_1003859_pt1 | contig 26057 bp, 11 predicted proteins | sample Hoacrofraction12_FD_59098 | JGI IMG/M metagenome (GOLD analysis project Ga0065711, IMG submission 59098) | Hoatzin crop microbial communities from Cojedes, Venezuela - Epithelial fraction 12 v2 (version 2) | ecosystem: Host-associated > Birds > Digestive system > Esophagus > Crop | place... | reverse complement strand
TGGAGGGAAGGTGTTTCAAGATTTAGTTTGATTTCTCACTTTCCTACTCTGATTTGATTGGTGATGAATTAAACTGCCTTTTCTCCCCAGGTTCAGTCTGTTTTGCCCGTGATAGCAATTGGTGAGTGATCTCTCCTTGTCCTTGTCTCGACCCTCGAGCCTTTCATCATATTTCCTCTCCCCTGTCCAGCTGAGGAGGGGGAGTGATAGAGCGGTTTTGGTGGGCACCTGGAATTTATCTAGGCTAAACCTAAACAAAGAGGAAGCTGGACAAATACCTATTAGAGGAACGACATTTTTAAGACAAAGAATAAATGTTAATTAAAACTGCCTACTTATGGACATGGCAGATAAATACTGAAAGTCTTTAAGTCAAGCCTGATCATCTTTTTAAAATCTGTGTTAAAGCCCAACGGAAGTGATGAGCTTGAGACAGCTTTATTTAGTGTGGCACCATGGCCTTTGGTAGGTCACAAGGTCAGAGAATATCAGTCACCAGCGCTGCCTTTTCTGATGCCTGTAATCTGTGAACCCTTCCAACGAAACTGTGTGACCTATCGTTAGCAAAACGCATGAAAAATGGCCCAAGTGCATATTTGGTTGCACGTCACGTCATAAATTACCAACAACAGGGCTATTCTGATCAACAAGTTTTCACTGAAATTAACCAAGAAAAAAATAGGGAACCAGTGTTCCCACTGTCACCACTGCCTGTCAGCAGATATCACCATGATGAGCTGACGCTCCTGGTCCCCCAGGCAGGCCTCTGCCCCCGGGAGCCGTCGCTCACCTCTGCCAGACCAGCCACCACTGCTGCATGGCCAAGCAGCTTGTCAGCCTGTCGCGTTTCGACCTGCTGGCCAGAGGGCCAGGCTGCCCATCCGCATCTGCCAACGGGATGGAGCCTTCCTCCCTCCTTTCTGAAATCACCTCGACCGAGTTCCCCAAACAACTCGTTCGCAAAGCACCAGCACTAACACCTGACTGCCTTACGGACTGGGAGGAGTAAGGTGGTGGTGACAGTCTGTCTTTGACTCTATAGGAAAACAGGGGATTTCAGGAAGGAAAGACCAAGGACCAGGATCAGAAACACCGTGTCAGGGCATGGCATGTAGGGCTTGAGATGGCTACGGGAATCTGGGGCCCACAGCAGTGTGGGTTTCCCTGCCAGCAGCACTGGTGTAGGGCACAGCCTGGAAACGTGCCTCCGTTCCCCACGGGGGCAAGCAGGGCTCCGCGATCCCCTCCTGCCTCTCTGCCTCTCACAGCACAACCTCTCAGACTATAAACAGGACCAAATTCGAGTTTTATGTATTCCTTCACAAAAAGTTTCACTTGATTAGAGTTAAGGTTGTTCAAATATCTTTACTCATAAAACTGGACATATTAAAAAAGGAGATATTATCCTCAAGCCAAGGAAGACACGCTAACTTGCTCAACAGTGTAACTAAATGCTATCACTGCAGAAAACCACAAAAGTAATACAAGTCTCTTCGACCTTAGTAGCTTTCAAAGTGCTAGGCAGTGATGGGAAATTTTCTAACCTGATTTAAGAAATCTGTTCTGCTCTGCAATCTCCTTTTTTTTTTTTTCTCCTCTGTGATATGCAACTTCAAAAGCCTCCAGCATTTTTCTGACTCTGAGATGAAGTTCAAGAAAGGAATCTATCATCTGACAAAAAATTACCTTAAACAGTGACGATACTTTAGTAACCTCCACAGACACCACAATTCCTTTACCCCTCTTGGGAATGTTTCCCAACATGTGGGAGTGAATTAGGAGTTAAGCATCTTTGTAATCACAATTTGAGCAGTGAATTGCAGTACGGTTCCTAAATCACTTGAGAATATAAATTAAGCTTCTTGGTCTTTTGGTCTCCTAACATTTTTATTTATCTCCCTATCTCTGTTTAGATTGAAGGTATATGCCAGTTTATTTTCATAGCAAAATACAGCAGCTGTAACGCAGACTCCAGAATACATTTTAAAATTTGTATTTCTGAGGTTCCCTTTCTTTCATGCTCCCATGACAACTATACCGGGGAGAAAACAAAACACAACTGAATGACTAAGAAAAAGGGACACTACAGACAAAAATCACAGCTTGTATTCTGTATCCTTCAAGCATACTCCAGGTCAAATTACAAAGTCAAAACCAGACTTCTTTTGCTACCTAACACATACAAATGGGGTGAATTATTCAGTTTTATGAATCACATCTTCAACCTTTTTTTTCTGGGTTACTTTGCTGGATTTGTGTGTTTAAACATCTTACAAGCAGGAAAACAAGTTGCAGAGGCAAGAAGGCAGCTGAGTTCACTGGCTGATCTCAAGGAGGTTTCTTAGCTTATCACACCCACACACCACCTGCAAATCTTCCAGTGTCTCTTCTCAATAGTTTAGAGAGCAATTTGCTTAACTGCGAGCTCACAAAATTCTGCAGACAACACAAGCTGCAGAGAAAGGCAAAAGGGCAGAGGTGGAGTAGCTATCCACATAGCATCACTGTGTACTTGCTGCTGAGTCTGATGCTTCTGGAAAGACACAACTCATCCCTCCATCTGGATTTGCAGAACATGTGCAAGAAGTCTGACACTTCCCGAGCATCAGGAAGCAAACTCACTCAGCATATGCCGTAAAATTGTTTTGTTTACATGCAGTGAAATGCAGAAATGAAGGACAGAACACAGGACCTTTGTTCTTCGTAAGAAAGGGGAGATCATGTTAAGAATAGTGACTGTAGAAGGTGTATGAACCTCTAACCAGAGAAAACAGACCCATTCCTACATGAGATTTTGCTCTCATAAGTTCCTTGCTCCTTATAGGAACTGGATTTCCCTTTTATACAATTTACTCAAGGAACTAAATAGAAGAGGAAAAAAAATCAGAATTAAACTGCATTTTAGAATCTTACCTGGAGCTGTATAAACTTCCTTACTAAAAAGTTCTATCCTGCTATTACTGAGGGTAGTTGGATTGTTTCCTTTTTATTCACTCTGCACACAGACATTAAGCAATATCAGCCAGGTTACGGAATCCAGTACATCTCTGTTATGAAACTGCAGAATTAATGCGCAGTCTAAACCCAGCCTAAATGCTTATCTAGGCTGGATTAATAAATTGTTTATGATACAGTCTTTTAATACACAGCACTAATGTTGCTTTATTTAACACACAAGACAGACAATGCTCATTTTAAGAGCAGCTCGCTCTGTAGCACTTTCTTTTGTTCCACTGCTCATAATGTAATCTTTTGTAGTGGGCTTTATTTCCTATACGTGGTTCAAAATCTGCTCTGAAGACAAATTTATTTACTTTGTCCAGGCATTTTTTTGATACTCATCATTAGAGGATACAAGTGATTTAGACATATTATTTTTACTGCAGCCTTGAAAAAGTCTGCATCTGTCTTCCACAGATGACAAAAGATGTGCACCGAGATTACAGTCAGAGAGATAGAGGTATACAAAATCTGGGACATCTGGCACATGAGCTGCAATAGTAGATAGCACTATTCATTATTGTGTAGACTCAAAACACAACTCTCTAGTGACTTCAGGAGTAGATGTGGGTGTTCAACGCTTCTGATTAATCAGAGTGTAGGATCTCAGAGTCAGCACAGAAGCTGGGGAATACACATATGATATGAAAAATTTACTGACTTTACTAAACATTGGTGGCAGAGACAAGACTACAGTCCTATTTTTCAGAGTCTTATCTAACTTCTCACCTATATATTTCCTTTCCTGTAGTCTTTGATTTATCTACTACATGCCATCCAGCTGCAGGAGATGAACAGTCTCTTCCACTGCACCACGTATCTCTGGGCAGGTCTGACTTGTAGTCTGGGTAAGGCAGAAATCCCCCAGGAGGTGAGGACGTGGGGAGAAAGAAAGAGGCAGTATGCGATTACACAGTTACAGACTGTGTTCTAATGCACGTGAACAAATCAGCTATCTTAAATGACCTCAAATCTGCCATTTTATAACTTTTGAGTACTCCACTTTGCTACCTTAAAAATACTCTTTCTGCACTATTTTTTTCATGGTATTGCCACATGAAATCCTGTGCTCTGTGTGTCAGAGAACTACAATGGAATAGAACAGAACGCTCCAATAGAATTTTGGAAGGGCAATAGAGGACTAGGAGAAGGATATTTCCATATATAACTTTTTTTTAACTTTATGCTTTGCTTTTTCCTTAAGGCTTTGTTGGTTTGGGTTTTTTTTCAGGGGGGGAGGGGGTATTTGTTGTTATTTATTTAAAATATGAAACTAGTTTCAGGTGTATGCCTTTTGTGAAAAACTACACATGCTAACTAGTCCCTTATTGAATTAAGAACGTATTTTCCGTTATATTCATTGAAGAATAAAACTAACGTCTCATTTAAGCACTGAGATTTGGATCACTTCAAAAGACTGGCCGACAAATGAAAGGCAGCCGAACGTCCGCACACCCGAGCTGTGACCGCCCGCCGCAGGACGCTGATGCCGTGGGGCTCGCTGCGAACGCGCCGCTCAAGGTAGCACCCACACGAGCCCAAAGGCTTCGCCAGAAGAAACACATTCAGACTCCCGCGACGTGTTCTATCGTCATTAGCCTTCGGCTTTTTTCGCCTGTGAACTGGACGGAATTTCTTTTCCATTTAGAGGGTGGAAGACGCGCCGGCTCCCCCAGCACAACGCTGCCGCTGATCCACCCCAGGCTAGGCGGGCGACCTCCCCCTCCGGGAGCGGGGCTGCGGTGGGGGGGCCGGGAGGCTCCAGCGCCAGCCCAGGAGCATCCTCTAGCGGCCAGCGCCTCGGGGAGCCCCCGCGCCCCCCAAGAAACCAGAAACTTCTGGAAGAGCGAGAGAAATCGGCAGCTGAGGGAAACGGGCAGCAGCCAAGAAGATACCCACAAGACGCGGGGTACCTTTCCCAGTCTCATTTTTGCCTTCACGTCAGACTAAACGGGAGACGGTTCTCTGCTGGGGTCTCTGCTCTGGAAAACCCTCATCTTCAAGGAACCAGCTCAGCAGCGCTTTGGCATGTAAGAAAACAACAGCAGCAAAAGAAGAAGAAAAAAAAAAGACACCCCCACACACACACACTTCCCAAGCCCCTCACAAAAAACTCCAAACCAAACACTCCCACAAACTCAACCAGTTTTTAAGTCCTGTAAGAATGAAGCTGAGATATGTGCTGAGAGATATAGGTGGGAACTGTGTACAAAACCGTGTGAAGTGTGTTACATTTGCATTAATTTTGTAGCCACTTCACTAACAGCAGCCACATTAGATTCTAATCAGCGTATGGTGCAAAACAGGGGCCAAGTATGAAAGAAAGAAAAAACCGCCATCACATGTGCGTGCCATTTCCCCAGCCCATAAAACAATTTCATTGCAGTTAAAAAAATAAAAATAAAAAATTGCCCAGTAAGACTTCACTAATTTAACTGCTTGGGAATTTTACAGATTTTGGCACAGATGTGGACTGAAGTTTGGCTCTCTATACTATTACTACAATCTAGGATTAAGGCAAGTAAAAAGTCCATGGTGGGTACACACTGGCTGAAAACACAAATTAGTTTGTTAGGGCAAAAATCACAGAGCAAGGTCAAGCAACTAGAAGGCAAAGCACAAGGGCGTAATATCTTACGGGCCATGAGGATTGCATCTGGGATCAGAAATGGGCACCTCGAGAGCTGCAGGATGAGGGACACTACCGAGAGAGAGCACACCAGGGTTTGGTAGTGACACTGGCTCTCGCGAGGCTCTCAGCCCCACAACTGCGCTCTTTTCTCTTCTCCTTTGATCGGCTTCTTTCTCTTGGGTAGCATTTGCCCTCCAAACACACCAAAACCCAGCACATTCACCTGGACTACTCTTACTCTAACACATTCCGTCCATGCCCGGATTAGGAATACAGGTAGCATACTTTGACAGGTATGACAGCAATACGGACAAGTGCAGACAGTATATTTATAAAAATGACTGTGTTTGACTTCCAGGCAAAGCTTAAAATCAGTCATGTCCTAACGAGTCATATTTTGAAATAAAATTTGCTTATTTACCTTACGTTTCTACTGAGGATCATTTTAGTGAAATTTCGCCTCATCTTAAAGCAGACTGCACTTGCCTGTGTTCTCATGAAAGGAAAACATGACTCAGTTTTCTTCCATTTCTAACTGGATGTGGTCAGAGACAGGGGAGAGCACCAGGCCAGGAGCAATGACTAAGCCACCGTGTGTCTTTATGGATCAGCCGTGACCTGGGCACCGTGAGTGATGCACATGTAACCTGCACTCCAGCAATCTCAACCAGACCCTGACCATCACCAAAGAGAAGTAGATAAAGAAATTTGAGTATTCCTAATGTTCACTAGACCCACAAGACTCACACCAAGCGCAGTGTGTTGACAGCAGTATGGTTGCCACAGTGATGTAGATTTGAGCAAACAAACAAAAAAAAAAATCACAGGAAAACAAACAAAATGGCTTCTGGCAGAGACAACTATCCTTCAGGTACTTCACCTTCCTTCCTATCAAGGAATCCTGGTGACTAATTTTTAAACACATGGCACAGACCATACGCATTGCTGACGCAGTCTTACAAGCCATCTTTTACATTTCAGTGCAGTGGAAACCAAGAGACCTTTCCGGTAAAGACGCAACACAGCAAGGGACCAAATATACGTTCTTAAATTTCAGTCAGACTTCAAATCAGGTCACGGCATGGCACAGATATCTGCAAGTGGCAAATTTGCCAGTCCTGTCTGCTTTTATAAAAACAATTAGAGAAGGCTGACTGATGAAGCATTGCTCTTCTCCCTCTCATTCTTTCACTGACCTGGAACCTGACTGGGCCAGTGTAAATTTAGGTCTAATTAAAAGCAAAATACAGGCAGATGACAAGGTGATTCAAAATTCTTCTGTTGCTGTCTACGACATTTAACTATAAGCTAATTCTGAAGGCTTCTGAAGGTCATATTCAGCAACTAAATTATAATGTTTGATCCAGCCGAGAAACAAAGACCAAAGGGACAAACAGATGTCCTTAAAGAAATCAACATGCAAACAGGAAAACTATCTTTTTTTTGTCTCTGCTGTAGTTTATAGGTCAAACACTGAAAGAAACCTGGAGTCTCTCACTGAACATGCAGCTACTATATATGTACTGAGATAATCACTTAGCAACACCTGAGAAGTTGTAACTTGTTTTATCTGCAGTCCAAAGTGAATGCTGAAGTTTTAATAGCTAATGACTCTGTAGCTCTTCTTAATGAGGAAACTATGCCAAAGCCTTTTGTTTTCTCTTGCTTTGATTTAAAAAAAAAAACATTTAAATTGTCCAAATGTCATTGAAATCACGCATTTAAGTAGCAATAGCTACTAATCAACAACAAGGAAAATAAGGTTCTATTTGTTTGTACTATGCTCTCCTACTTTGCAAAATTATACAAAACTGAAGTTTTCAAGTTGGCTTAAAGATTTATGACATCAGAAAAGCAAAATTGGGAAAAATTCAAGCTTTTATTAGACAAAGAGAATGGCTGAGGACAGATCAGCACTATTTGCTGTCTTGTGTTGGTTACTTTGGCTTCCAGCATGGTTCTTGGGATAAAATAGAACAATCGTGAGTGGGTTAAAAGCAAGGAAACAAAGAACAGGAAATCAATGTTTGGTTTTCACAGTAAGGGAAATCTATACCAGAGCACCCTATGCCAGATCTATGCCAGGCCTTGTTTTGTTCATGATACAGTTTTTGTTATAGGCAATAATAAAAGCAGAAGGAATAGTGAAAAGACTCCGTTATAAATACAAAATGATTTGTGTAGCCAAAAGGGTAAAGGACAGTTATAGATGATCCTGTCATATCAAATCATCAGCTTGTAAAATAGCAAGTGAAATTCAGTGCTGGTAAATGTGAAGTAGTGCACTTGAGAAAAATTGACTCAAATATCCATACATATTTCTGCATATGTATCTGTTCATAAGTGTACACATACCCCGTGTACCTAATTATACACACACACATATAATGATGCAATCTTACTTGGCTAGTACAATTTCAGACGGTTATTGTCTGTAACCCTATAAGAATACCAATTTTACATTCAGTAGGAGTCAAAAAGACAAATAGAATACTAAAAATTTTATAGAAAAAGAATACAAGACAAAAGATATAAAGCTATTATGATAAAGTCCAGGCACAATTCTGGCAACATTGCCAAAAAAAGATGTACCAGAACTCCACAAGAGAAGAGCGAAGAGGATGACCTATGGTGTAAGAATATTTCTGTACCAGGATAAATTCGAAAGTTATACAATCACTAACAGGACAGACAATATTAGGGGTAATGATTATTAACTCTTCCCCATTAAAGAGCCTCAAATACAATTATCAGGCAGCTTTAAAACGTGCAAAAGAATTACACTTCCACACAGCTCATATCTAGATGCTGGAACTCATTGCCACAGAACACAAAAGACTTCATTAAGTGTAAATGCTTAAAAAAAAAAAGTTGAAAATATATGCATGAAGGTAAATCAAGCTTCTTAACACAAAGATACAGATACAACCTCTGGCTTAGGACAGTCAGCTGCTTGATCCACTAAAGGATGAGAGAATATAGTGAGGAATCATCATCATTTATGTGATCTGTTCTTCACGTTTTCCCACATTTTCCATTCTTAAGCTCTGTAAGGTTTTGTTTTACTTGCCTTCTCCATGTAAGCTTATGTCTGTAGCCTACCAACTACTTTACCCATCACGAATGCATCATACTTTACTACAGGTATTTACTACTGCTGTAATCATCAAATGTTCACATCATTCTTTTTAACCTGGCAACTGCTACAAAATTCAGCGACACACTTTCAGTATCCCAGAGTAATCCAAGAAGATAAGTTTTTGTATTTGTTCCTTTCTAAATTACTCATTAACTCTCACCTGGTAGATTTTACATTTTCTCGTTATCTTTATGTTTTACCTTGCAATTCTGAACTTCTAAGTCTTTTAGAAAGAGACACATGAAAAAAGCACAACTTACACGTAGCCCTATGATCATCCTATACACACAGCAGTGAAATGAAGAATTGGACAGCCCTTGATAACCATTGTTTTATCTTATTTACACTTGTGTGCTGACAAATACATTTAGAGATTGATTCTTAATGAATTATTAAAACTCTATTAATGCTACTGATACCATGACCTATTATTCCTCAGTATAAAAAGAATAAATAGAACAAGTTAAAATGAAGAGAAAAATACATCATAAAACATATTTTCACATGTAGTTGGCTTTCAATTTTGGTTCACAATAATTTTGTAACCATGAAGAAGGTATTTTTTTATTCTCAAAACACAAATATCCACTGTTAACTTTGTTATTGTCAGTCAAAAACTCTGCACTAATCTACGGTCCTCAACACATTCTTTGAAGCCAGATAAAAAAAGAGAGGGGGCAGAAAAGGAAGCAGGAGAGAGGACAGAAAGAGCTTTTAAACTTTCAGACTAAAGTTCCAAACTGTTACATTTCAAATTCAGGCCACTCTGCAAATGAGCAAATAGAGGAGAAAAGAAAAAGACTGAAAATTCTTTAAAATGTTCTTTAAAATGCTTGGAGGGGGCTATGTGCAATTCTATTCCACCGCATTTAAACAAAGGTTGTATGAGTATACAGATGAAAGGTAAAGCTGGTTGGCCATAAATTAGTTTAAACTGCATGGCCGAGTTTCAATAGCAACTGTTCCCTTCCTCTTAAGGACGGGTGCTCAGAAGCTTGGTCTTTCCTGAGCCCACTGGGCAGACACAGCAGCCAGGCAGGCTGTCTTTGCCTTGCAGGGAGAAGCTCTGGGCTAAAGGCAAAATCTGAGGTACCTGTGCTCACAACGTCGCTGTGCTAGGCATGACACGGAACAGCCAAAACAAACATATTCCCAGGAAAAGTTCACGGATGGTCAAAGATGAGTTTGGATTATCTTTCAAAAAGTTACATCTGGTCTAAATTCAAGTCCATGTTTCTGTGACTTTGCCAGCTAATCAAAGCAGAGATAAGCACTATTCGTTAGAGTTGTTGCAAGCTCCTTGTAGATTACGAAAACATATAACCTTAAAAAGCATTCTTAGTTGAAATTTGCATGGCCTTCAATAGAATGGAGTTTAAACCTCAATGGTTGAGGCTTGTAACTGCTACCAGAACAATACAGAACAGCAGGAGCATCACTACCATAACCAGTAGATCAAAAAACAAACCAACCCAAAAAAATCCCACAAAGCAATAACTCATGCCTACCCACAGAAAGACTAATTCATTACTCCATTACCTGCAGAGGACATCTTAGCCATGACTGCAATCCAGTATTAAACAAACATGGTCAATGATCATTGAAATACTATTATTTCTTTCTAAACATGTTGTGAACATGATAGTCGTCTGAAAACAAACCGATACCTTTGCACACGTAGGGATCAAATATCTCCAAAATGTTATCATGCAAATGTAAAAATACAGATACCTTAAATTAACCTCTGGGCTTTTTAATGTCTTTTTATTTTTCTTTTCTTTCCAAATTAGTGGAGATACAATTCTATTATCTACTTTCTCAAAGTTTGACACAGATCGAACAAACTCACCCTTTTAATAAAAGGATGCTTAATAAAATTGTGCTTTATAACACACTTGCTAACAATTTTACGCTGGTCTGGTGAATTCAGGGGAATTTTAAGTATAAAATCTACAGTATAAAATCAAACGTTCCGGGAGGAGAACAGGCGCTTAAGTTCCTAGTGACTATATACAGCATACAGGCTGCAATGCTTTATTGCTGCCCAGCAAATATTAGACGGTGCTCAGTCTGCCTTCTTTAACATAAGAATTTCTACCCCATATTCTGCAACAACAAGAACAAAAATAGCATCTCTATAGTAAATTACTCAGAAAACAGTCCATACTGTGAATACTAACAGCAAACTAACTAAGCCTTTCAGGAACAGACATTATATGAAAGTTTATATGGTCCCATCTGCTTCAGTTCTTCATACCAGAAGAAACTTTGCCAAGTGTATGAGTATTTCATTGACTGAGTAAAGCAGTTTATAGATTATTCAAGACTGCAGAGATGTGCCGTGGTCTAGGTACCATGATCGGAAATTTTGTTAAACAGCAACTACGTGGTCTGTGTCTTCACTGAAAGTAATGAAAGCCATATAGCTTGGCCTTTGCTAACAAACACCTCTCCCCACCCCCAAAATGACCTCAGCTTTCACTGATACACTATTTCACTGCCTCTACAAGGCTAATATTATCTTAAATCATGAATTTAGATGGACCAGATCATCCGTAGGTTCTCCTATCTTGACCACGGGGGGATGTTCAGTCGCAAGCCTTTCACAGTAAAGGATATTACATGTTTGTCTTCATATATTTACCTTGATCAGGAACAAGACAGGGCTTACAAGCTTTCATTTAGGTTTGTTTGGTGGGGTTTTTTTCTTACATATATCTTATGAAATTTGACTTGGGCCCAGATGAAAAACTTCTTCAAGTAATTCTGCTTAAAGAAACAAGCAGTAAAATACTTCCATAAAAGATATGCTAAAACATGTGGGAAGTGGAAACATTCTTCAAAAGCCTAAAAAAACTATTGCATGCTTGCAGAATATAATGTGTTAAAATATCCATAATTTTTACAGTGCAATTTTACTAATTTGAGAAAGCTACACAAACTTGCTACCATGTCATTTTCTATTCAGAAGAATAATCTCACTAGTTGGTTAGAGATTGCACTGCATATATATGATACGTTTATGCAGATGTAACAAAATCCACATCGAGAGTACACCTGAAGGCAAAATTTGAGCAGAGAAAAGTCCAAGCTCTACAGCTGTAGTTCAGGCTGAACTACGCCAGTCATATCTGGCAAATCTCAGATCCTCGATGACAGGAAAGCAATATGCCCCCAAAATTGATTAAAATAAAACTTGAAATTCTATTTTAAGTTTATTTGTATTTCAAGGGAACAGAAAGTGAAGTTAGAGTAACTTTTATCAAGAAACTACTGACAAAAAAAGGAACCTGCCTTACTTCATTGAGAAACAATTTTTTTGGTCATAAAATGGAGGAAATACAAACTGTAATGAATTAAATATACAAAAATAACATTAAAAATTCTTTATACAATTGTTCATGTCAGAGCAAGTGCTTTATATAGAAAATTTTATTTTAACACACTACCAAGGAATTATATTCATTCTAAATGTGTCCGCATTTCACAATGTTAATTTAGATTTACAAACTATAAAGCATTGGACAAAGACTTTACCTGTATCAGAACTAATGTCATTATATTTGTGAGGTATACCGAGGTCTGACAAAGGAAGATGAACAGGAAATCTATCGCATTTCTCACATTCACATGCAGTCAAAAGATACAGCCATGGACATCTGTGGCTCCAAAGTATGCCTGCAGAAAGCGTATATAAAAGAGGTGGAATAATGCCCTTTAGATGATTTCATGAGGGATATTATCCTGGTGTCTGCTTACAATTCATAAGATGCAGAGGTGTCAGGAGAAGCATAGAAAAGCATATTTGTGAGTTCAAAGGGTATGTATTTAAAGGCTTTTCAAAGCATCAGTAACATCTTCTCAAATTCAGGTTCCACACTTGTCCACTAGAAGTAATTGAGACCACATCTCCAAAATTATTTTTTTAGTACAAGATTTAAAATCATTAGGTGCTTTTTTAATGCTTCATTCAGTCTATTAGATCTTCTGGAAACTACTTAGCAGATAGGTGTTATGAGAGACAAATAGGATACATCAGACGCTCTTGCCTGGACTCTCAAAACTGATGCACCCTCTCAACAGATTTCAGTTTGTGAGATTCAGAGTGGAGAAAGAAAAAAAGTTATCTACTTCCACTGCCAAATTGGCCCATGCTATCTGAGGGGAACAGATATTACAATCCTAAGATAAGATGCACCTTACAGTTTCAGGTAGGTAGGTTTCATTCATGGCTAGTTTCTGCAACTTGCTGAAATCTGTTTAGTAATGAAAGAGTTACAAACTGCAGATCCTCTCATTAGTTAAGTTCCAAGGCCTGATGCTTGCCCCTTCCACACAGCTACTCTTTGACTGCACTGCATAAACCGATTAGTGATCTTCTTCCCACTCACTGACACCAGCACCTGGGTTCAGTTATTGCTCATTTGACTTGCCATGGGTGATACAGGTTCTTTGGTGACCTAACTCGGAATGAATTTTGAGTACATACACCACTTACCTTGTCAAAAAGAAATTCCATTAAAGGGCAACTTATTTTTACTGACTGCTTATCATTCAATAACAGAGTAACAAGCACCTTTAATACTGGGAGGTAAGATGCACTGCTGGTGTTAGCAAGTTCTGCTCAGGTTGTCTCCTGTCCTATCCTTTGGATTACTGCACAGAGCTTAATAGCAGGACACAGCTGAATTCACTGCTCCACAAGCTGGCAGCAGTGTGGAGAAGAATCCGTTTATAAATGATTGTTTATGACAACCGAATTATCCTGAAGTTTACAGTTAAGCATTTGCTGTGCTGATCATTTAAAAGATAAGATGGAGATCATTTAATGGAATCTGAAGCACTACATGGCTGAGGAGATTATAGATTACAATCTACATTTTCATTACTAGAATAGCAGTTTAACATAGTATTCCACAGAAGTAATGGCATAGAATACACTGCAAAACTATATAGTTGCATATGTACCACATCACCTGCTTTTACTTGGTATTGGCATTATGTAACCTATAACAAATGTACGTTATTGCCTTCCAAAACAAGCCAGGGATTAAAACCTATGAAGCAATATATATACCGAGACATTCAATAATTAAAGAAGACAGAGGACAGTTCAACAGGAATCCAAGTCTTACAAAAGCAGTTAAAAATAAAAACCAGGCAAGGGCAATGGAAACAGACAGTGCCTGCTTTCAAGCAAATGCTATGCAAAGTATTTCCCTTGCAAGAGAAAAGTTAACCCAATTGTGAAACTCTCAGTAGCTTTTCCATCCTTAGGCAACATTTTACAGCTATTGCTCATGCGATGCTTCTGGCAGGCAAATGTCATTTTTAAATAACACGTGAGGAATGCAGAGTCAGAGTTCACCCAGGAAGACGAGCACAGGGCTCGGGGTCTAGTACACAGGTCAGCTGGAACCAGCGGTCATACGTTTTCTCTGTAATCTCTATTGATTAGAGAGATCACTGTGGTTCAAACAAAGACTGAACTTCTGTCTGTCTGTCTGGTATGACAAGTATATAACAGCTCTCAAAACGTGGCACTCTCAAAAAATATACTAATTTAGTTTAGTGCAGCATACCAGACAGTCAAACAGAAAGAATCAGTTTTAAATTGTGATCTTTCTGCCGACAATAGCCATCTTGCAGAAAATGGAGTATCAGGTCACCCTGTGCCATTAAGCTGTGTGCAAAAAAGTGAATGGCAGAATAATGGTTCATCATTTGCAAAAACTAATAAAGAGAGAACCCAGTTTTCTAGGTTGAAGTCCAATTACTCACCCAGTTCTGAAACATTTTGAAAAGTAGAAGACATCTATTAAGCTTAGTCTTTAAAACTAGTATGCAGGGCTTTTCCCTGAAGAAAGTTCTTATTAAAAAGGGATCTTTGAACCCTTGATTATAAGGCACCAGGATAATATTTGGATATTTAAAAAGTAATTTTTCTTTTTTTCTTAGTCAATTATTCTATCTTTATTCCTGAAACAGCTGTAATGAATTAAAAGATAAGAAGCACCCTAAAAGTGACTGTTGCATTGTAACAGGAGAAATCTTCATCAACCTCTTCAGCTGAACAAAGTCACTAGAACAGGCATATTTCTCCTCTTTTTCTTTTCTTCTTTTAGCTAAAAGCAAGAGGATTGTATCACCTCTGAGTCTGAAAGACAAGCTCCTCATTTAATGGCTGATACTGTGTTGTGGTAAAACTCAAAGGATTAGACGCCAAAATTTCAGCTTCAGTTGCTTTTCATCACTCTTCACTGAATTCAGTAACTCCTGCATTACTCCTCCTTCCCCACCAAGAACATTCATGTATTTGCATTACAGAAATTGAAATGAAATTTTAGGTATCCTTTAAAGACAATGAGAATAGTTTATATTGTACAACAAGAATTAAACTACTATTTTAAATGCTAGAGAGAGATTGACAATTTTTTAACAGTTGAATAGACTTAGTATTTTTTTAAGAGTTTCTGTTTGTGGCAGGGTGTTGATCACCTGGTGCTGGAGACATTCGGCACCAGTAGGACGACTGACTGCAGACCGATTTCAGTTACCACCCAAATTCTCCCTGACCAATTCATGGCTGACCTCAAAGGAAGACAAACCTTCCCTGCGTTTGTAAGTAAAATACCAACTTGTACGTATGCATGGCCAGAAATGTGATAATTTCAACTGGTCTTCATCTTCAGAAAAGAAAGCCTATCTAGCATCCAAAATCAGACCGCTGTGAAAGGTCCTGTCAGAGTAAATCTCGTCCATTCAGGTGAAGCTATCTGAAAATAGTGTTAGGCTTCTAACAGTTCCGGCATCTGAAAAATGGGCCATGCCTCTTTTCTTAGAAAGCAGAAGAAATATTCTTTAAGAACTCTGTCAAACCAACATCTCCCTTACTGGCCATGAAGAAATATGGCCCTTAAAGTACGAGAAGAATACGTCTAACACTTAAATTATTAATACTAAAAATTAGATGTGAATAAAAACTTACACATTTGTTTTCCTTTCTTTCTGTTTTTTCTATGTCACACTAAAGGCGATGTATTTCCACTGAGGCCTCCAAGACAGAATTTACTCAATTTTTAAAGTGAAACGTAGTTTTATACTTCTCTTTTTATCAGATGCGCTGAGCTAGCACAAAACCAGAAACTTCCAAATTTGCTAGTTGTTTCTGAGAAGTGATGCTTCAAGTGATTGAGGCAGTTGCCATGGGTAAACTCCTGGCCTTGCTAACGTTTCCACCAAGCCTTCCACAACAGTTTGCTGGTCTGAGCATGTTCCACGAGTACTGCTAAAATAAAATCCTTAAAGTACAAACTCACAGCTGTTTTCTGCAATCACTACTGAATATTAATAGTGTACTCCCTTCCTACTCCACACTTTAACTTAAAACAAATTTTCAAAAAGAACAAAGTAAAAAAACCCACGTGTGGCATAAGAAATAGCCAACTGGAAAGATTTTGCTCAGGTTTTTGTGTATCACATATTTCTTTCTTTATCTCAGCATCGCCATTCCTACTTCAATGTGTCTAAGTGGGTATTAAAATGAGTGACACTACCCATGACCCAAACCATTGAAAGCAAGTAATGATGGGCAGCTGAACCCCATGTTGAAAAGCCGTTGCCAACCCCCCCTGCTTTCCTCCCTCACTTTTTCCCAACCTTTTGGCCAGATCTAATTTAAATGTGAATACCTTAAGTAATTGCCAATATTTGTAAAGTCAGTATATGCAACTGCATTAAAGACAACAGATTTTTGTGTACTGTTTTGCAAGGGTGTTTTTGTTGTTTTTTTTTTAATGCCCTGCAGTGGCTGAGAAGGTGCTTGGTAAAACTTGCCTCAGTTGGTGTACAATTGTTTTATACACTTTCCCCTTACTTCATTCTTTAGTGAACATCTCTGGAATAAGTAATTACTGTGGGAACACTTCTTTACAGCAATTCTCAAACAGCAAAATTGGCAGAGGTTGGTTTTATAAAGTTCACAAACTGAATGGTGCCTTATTGCCATAAACAAAGGGATTTTAACTACTAGCATTAAAATACACTAAGAATAACAGATAAGTGAATCTGTGAATAAAGATAAGTCCTTAATTGACAAGAAAATGAAGGATTAAGCTAATGCAGCATTATAGCAATATGCCAGGGATTCAAACTTCGGCCTACATCACCATTTTGGACTAAGTGATTATAAAAGCTTTTTAAATGACAGAAAGCAGGACTCCCCTGAGAAATTTTCTGCCTAAAATTTGTCAAAATGAGTGCAACTGGTACTAAGCCTCAATATAGGCTCTCTAAATGAATACATAATGTATTTAGTTACTTAAGATAATTGAAGTTTTGCCAATTTAATTAAAAATAAGCCACTTGTTTAAATGAAAATACATTTCAAAATCTCACAACTACTGGTACCATTGGATGAATTCTATGAATTTGGTTTTTTATCTGCTGCGTACTGGCTTTTTCTGAAAAATCAAAGATCTTTTGCCTGAAAAGACAGCTAATGCAAAATTTGAGGAACAAATCTGGAAGTCTTCACAGGCTTAAATGAATAAGAACTGCAAGCCTGGAACAGCAAGTGGTGTACATAAGTATGTAGGTTGCTCTAAATCGCATCTAGGGAGTATCTTAAAAATCTCATTGCTTCTCCATTTGTCCCTGACATCATACCCAACCTTTGTAAAATAAATAAATAAAATTAAAAACTAAAAGGAAAAGCAACTTAATGGAACCCTACGAGTTAAAGTTTCAACAGGTATTGCAAGCTGATCTCCCTTTTGAGTGAACTAGTGGCTGAATACTCAAAAGAAGATAAATACAGTTTTTGTGGATTACAGTGAAATCAAGGATGTGAGAGAACAAGTTCAGGTTACTACCAGTGGGAAAGGATTTATTCAGAGACCCCTGTATAACTTTTATAACTACAGCAAAGGAGGAGATGAGACAGCCTCTGTCTACTAACACGTGCATAATAGCATAACTTACTCCACGTACAGTCAAAAAATATGACAGTCACTTCTTATTCAGACTGTTGAGTACGGACATGTTGCTCCTCTTCCTAGTCTCATGAAATCAATTCTAAACACTACAAGAGTGTCACGTTGTGGAGTGGCTCTGAGACCTAATTCGTCTGAAACAGAAACTGCTCATAATGTATTTTATCCTGAAAGAGACAACTAGTGCACTTCAGCGCAGAAAAACTAAAGTGCTTTGTTGGATGGAAATCAAATGCTCTTATCCTTAATGTTTGAAGCAATTTATAAAGACATTTCACTACACAGCAAGGCCTGGATGTCTGTGCAAAAGCCTTCGCTTACCCATAGCTCTTCCTGAGTCCGTAGGAGCTTATTGAAGAGAAGAGTCGATAAAGACAGTACTCAGCTCCAATACTGGTTGTTCTGCATTTTGATATATCTGCAATGTCATTCCCTCCCTGACAGAAGATAAAACATATAAAAAATAAAACTACAGCTGAAAAAGTCTACCTTATTTAATGGCACCTATTGAATGGTAGATTCAACTCTGACAATGGATTATGTTCATTTAAACAACAACCCCAAGAAACCCCCCAAAATCTATGCAATCGTTTTGAACTCTTTCATTACAAAAGAGGTCAGTCATATCTAAAACTCTTTATTCTTATCTTGAACTGTGGTAGAACACCATCAGCAATCTTCTTGAGTTTGTTAAAAATTATTTTTCATAGAAAGATTCTGAGATTCTCTTAAATTATTTTTGAAACTAAACAAAGCAGGATTTATCCGTGCTTTGAGGAGATGGTTGGACTAGCACATCTCAGGAGGTCTCTTTCAAGTTGTATTACATTATGTATCTATGATAGAATTATCATTAGCTGCAATGGACTTTAGAGGAAAATATAAAAGGGGCTGATCGAAAGTCACAAAACATCTTGTTTCAGTTTCTGGTTTTATACTCATTTTCAGACTTACTGGAGCAAACACGCACAAGTCTGTAATCAAGAGCAATGTCCTTTATAACCCTATATTCAATTCATGCAATTTTACCCATAATACAACTTAGCTTTTTAGGCAATATGTTAATTCATCTGAAGTAAACATGTATGCATCTTTTTATTTATTTGAAATGAAAAACAATCCAATGAATTTCTAGGTAATTTTACTGTTACTATCTTTCTGCAGTGGGAGAAATTCTTCAGAACTATCCAGAGACTTTAAGATATACAGACAAGTACTTAAGTGTCAACCAAGCAAACTGTTTTAGGAGTGAGACAGCCAAGGCAGAATGTTCTGCAGCGTATTAGCTATTCTCTGGCCCCTAAAGGGGAAAAAAAAAGGAAAAACGGAGAGTGGGGAAGTAATAAACTAGACATCCAGTTGCTAAATCTGAATTGCAAAGCACAGAGTCTAGAGAAGACCCCGGAGAAAAGTTACCCTCACGAGATACTTTAAATGTAGCCAGAGAAGGATGAGCTGAAGGAAGATTTCTAAAGAAACAAGAGTGACAAGGAAGGCAAGCTAAGGTTTAACAAATTGAGTGCAAGTAGAAACGGATCTGGAAAATCAAGTCACAGTAATTTGTGGGATCCATTTCATCCTCTGGAGACTGACAGCTTCCAAAAGCATGCAAGGTTGTTGTGAATGGAAGTCAAGGTAGAGCCATCTCTAATTTGTTGCATAGTTTACCACTAAAATTATCTTAGAGCCAGCGTTGGTACGTCATGCCACATATTAACACACATATTGTTTTTACTCAGAATTTCAAAATGCAGTGCAGAAATGGGAACACTTTAAATTTATGTTAAATCTAGTTTATTTTAGAGAAAAGCATTTATAGAACTTAAAATAACAAAAGCAAACACTCACTGAGAATCAAAAATTCACTATGGTAAAATGAAGAGCAGAATGCTCCCTTGCCGGTAAAAAGCAAAGTGACAGGGATATGGAGAAAGAGGTCCCCAAAGCAAGAGATTATCTCCGATTTGAAACAAGACTCTCACACAAAAATACTGGAGTGCAACTGTAGCAGGAAAGAAAAGATGGCAGAAATCACAGGTGGCTGTATTCAAAATCTGCGAGGGTTTTCTTTTGGATTTTACTAGATCTTTAGGAAGCTAATCTAAATAGCTCCTGTCATTCTCCCCCTTCCCAGCGTGGTCATTACTTGTTCACTAAGACATTCCTTGTAGAAAAAATGTAGTTGAAAGCTGGCCAAATCAGATGTAGTTAACTGCTGACAAAAAGTAACTTCAGAAAAGCAGAAGTATGATGAGAGGCCATGGGTTCATCTCAAGCGGATATGTCAGCTGAACTCACAGACCCTGCAGGTACACACAAATCATCAAAGTATGTGCTTGGACTGTGCATACAGGGACAATTAACCAANGTTGCGTGAATGTAGGCTGCAACAGGGAAATGAAGTTCTGGGCTCCACTGCTGGTCATGTCCTCCCCAGTGGGGAATCTGAATTTGAGCACTTAGTGTCCATTTCAGGGCAAAGTTGGAACCAAAAGTTAGATAAAACACCTTCAGTATAGCCACATGAGTTAGAGGACAACTTCTGTAACGAGAAGCAAGACGAATAAAGACAGAATGCAGTGGGTGACAGTCTAACATAATGAAAATCAGTGCAGATCCGTTTATATNAAGTTTGCCAACTCANTTCCTGTGGCAGCTTGGTCTGGACACCAACAAAACAAATTCCTTTCAATTCTGTTAGCTAACATAAACAGTAGATATCCTGGTCATAATTCTACTTTTGAATACANCAGTTTAAATGGCATGGACTTCATCACAGGTCCTAATTTTGTATTTACATAGGCAGTTGTGAGAATAAAACTCACCATGGTTAAACCCTGACAGGCTGGCATCCATGTTTAGAAAAACAGAGGCAAATTTTCTTTATGCATTAAGTTTAGCATTGCTTATATCCATGTTACAGTTCCAAAGCAAAGGAATTTGTTTCATGGTTGCAGTCACATGTTTGCAATGTTTAGTCTTCATTTATGAAGTTTATGGAATTTAAACATTTCTTTAATGGTATCACAGTCTTGTGTAAGGTATTTCACAGTAGACTTTTTAACAGACTACTGCACATAATCAACATTTGGATATAGAGTCTTGTCACATTGTGGAAACATATTTATAAAAATTTCGGAACTTGATTAAAGTTTCACAGACCACATTTAAAACTGTACCGCTTAGACTTACAAAGCAAGTGGAAATTACTTCATTTCTGAGTCAAAGTACTGATTAAAAACTTTAAGGCGCTGTGGGTGGTCAGCATCTCTGAAAGTCAAACATTTATTTAAGATGTCTGCGGCTAACTTTAAACCTTGATGTTTTAAAAGTTTTGTGCATTTGAGGGTTTTGTTTGCCTTTTTCTTTCTTTTTTTTTTTTACTATTATTTTTAATATGTGTTGATATTTCTTATCCTTTCCTCGCAGGAAGGAGATGATCATAGAAGAGGGGTGGACGTTTTTCTTTTTCCCACTACTTTAGGAAGATATTTGGCTCTACAATTCACATACTTGTTTGGAAAACAGACTGACTCAGGTCTTCTGGCATTTCAGAAGAAACATTCAGTTCAGTTCCAATGCCATATACAGTACTACAGCACTACTATTGGGTTAGCAAATTAAGCTGGTATTCAGTACCAGTTTTGATATTGGAAACAGGTTTAATTCCACAGTGTGGAGCAAGGCCTGATTTGTTCTATTCCCTCCTCTCACTCATTTGATCTTGTCTAGAAAATGGCAGAAATTATTTTCTACCAGCAGACAGACTTTCCCATGGCTCAGGCAAGATAGCTGGTGGTCTCAGATCTACAACATGAAAATGATCACTGTCTGTGAAGTCGCTTTGCTTGCTAGCACACTCTATTCAAAAATCAAGAACTGAAAGCGCAGACTTCACTAACATCTCACTCCTAGCATGAGTCTCATGAGATTTGTAACCAGGCTGTCTGGAATTGCAAAACGAAGCAGAAATTCCATTGAAAACCAACTTCTGAAAGCAAAGTAATGTAAATGAAAAAAAATCCACGAATTTAAGCAAACTTCTGATGAAGCACAAGGTGATCTCCAGTGACTCCCCGGAAGGCTTCTATGCAAGCCGCACTTCAGTAACCTGTCCTAGGGTTTGAGGCTGTGGAGCAAGAAGCCTGGAAGACAATTCAACTCTAGCCTGACAGCCTAGCCTGTTGGCTCCATAAGAGAGATTTTGAAAGACCAAAGGAAACTTTGTATTACATCTTAATGGGAAAATAAAACCTGTCCTCTGGCCCAGAGGTCCAGAGGACAGAACAGCAAGGCTTACAACCACATAGTTAATTCTGTATCCTAAAAATAGGCTGCACATCCATACTGCCATATTTTATTACTTGGCCCACGGTATTGCTTCAGACACGTTCAGCCACAAGCCAAAATTGTGTTAGGGAGCATGCTAGCAATTAAACAGCGTGGACGATTGCATACTAGAACTAAAAATAATGACCTGATCCTACTACTTTTATTAATATGGTAATAAACTAGAAATGCTGAAAATTACCTCCTGTGCCAGCAGATCTCAGGAATTTCTTATGTACTTTCAGGAGTGTAATCACGACATCACTGGAGTGCCAAAGATGTTCAGCTTAGCTGCGGTTCATAGACAGCTGAGACCAGTCCACAGTCAGTCCAATAGGACTGAAGGGCACCAGTCCTTTAGAAGTCCTGAGTAAGCTGATACCCTGTATCCTATACTCTCGGGATCATTTTAGTTTGGAGATATCTGAAAGGAAATATTCTGTTTATTTAAAAGCGATTTTTCTCTCTTCGCACAGAAACACAATTTGACTTTTTATTCCAAAACACAACAAAACTCTTTAACTTCCTGCTTCTGGTTACTTTGACCTGAAGCAATCTGTCTGCCATACTGCAACATCACTTACGGGCACAGAAACTAGAAGAAAAATACTAGCTTTGATCAACTTTGTGTGGAATACCAAATAGACGATACATAGGTAGGGAAACTAACAGGAAGACACATGCCTTAGCAATGTCACAATTGGCAGCTGATGCTATTTCTACTGAACTCTGAAGTATTGGAATTCAGTATGGATTCTTCAGATCAGGTAGAAATTTTACTTGTGAAATTGAGAATACAAATAACTTCTTATTCATGGCATCAAGGCAGAGTAGGCACAAGCAAGAGCAGCTATTTCCAAAAGTGTTTAGATTGTATTTCTAGTGTTTAGATTCAGAAATTACAAGTGGCAGTATGCTTAATAAGCAACATGGGGTTTAAGCAACTTATCACAGTGAACAGGGGAAGATTGAAGCAATCACAGAGACATGTGCTTAAAAGAGAGTGCTGAGCAAAGTTTTTCAGTCTCTTTAGCAACTTTCTCTTTTAACTATGTGAAAATGCAATTTCATCTCTCCACATTTCAGGATTGTTGCAGTTAGAAAATAAATCATTGATGGAAAGTCCTTTCCAATCCATCAATTTGGAAAGGACACATGCAGAGCTGCTGAGTAAAGTAGAAAACAGTACTGGCAGGCAGATCCAAATGAGAAGTGTTGGAGCAAATGCTGTTGAAGCTCAAGAACTGCAAAGAAGTGCAGAAAAACAAAGGAGGAAAAGGTGTCAAGGGAGGGGGGGACAGTAGTGCTATCATGATTCATGGCCAATACTGAAACCATGACCTTCCTCAGTTCTGGGTCTACTCGGAAAGCTACTCTTGTGTCTAAAGAACACAGACATAATGAAATTATAAAAAAATTAAATGATCAGAAATACTAAAGCCTGACATTTACAGAAGTTTATTCAAACAACAACAAACATGTTATCACAGAAATTTCACTGTCTAGAACAGATCAAGGTAGTCTTCAGTTTTCTAGCTGGCACTCTTGGTGAGAAGTCATGCCTTGAGACCTGTGCAACTTCATAATAAGCCAGAAAATAATCTGTATAACAGATTTATTGTGTTGGGAGTTTTCTGACTTTATTGGGCATTGCATTCTTCTTGGTTTGAGTTCTTGTTGAGATAAGAGCAGTACATAAAAAGAGTAATTGTTTTAGGACAAGAGTTATTCAGGACACAGATCGATGGTCACGGTGGAAGAGATTTATTAGTTAGGTTTTCTACTATCGGTATATGAAATATTCAGCTTGAGCAGTGGACAATGTTGGAGTCTTCCTCTTGAGCAAATGAAGGTTAATCAGGAAAGTGCCTGGTTGAGATGTATGTATCAGAAGGCTCAACTGCCACAGAAACTCACTGCTATTTATATGTCTCAAAACCAGATGCAGAAGTCAGAGAACATTCATTAGCAGTTTTTCCAACTCTAGACTAGTTCCTTTAATTAGGTCCATGTTATTCATTATTTTAAAGCACCGTTTGGTTGGTAGTTTGTAGGAGTTTACTCCCTAAATTTGAGCATCTTTAAGATGCTCATTGGTACACAGACCAAGCTGGCAACAGAAGAAATTAAAATTCACTCAAACATTTGAGTTCCTCTGTACTCCAATTCTACTGATGAACATATTCATAGCGATTTTCTTAATGACAGGTTGACTTTTCTGACTACATCATTTCTGTGTATCTGTCTGTAAAGTCCTTTTAAAATGAAACACCTTTGTATTCTGTGTCGTCTTTGTGAACTTCCCATCACACCGACTGAAAATTTCCATCCACGGGATAAATGAGACAGGGTTAGTAGCTAGGGAACATTAAATCTTTGTGAATAATGTTTGAATGTCTTTCAATAATTTATTGAATATCCTTTGGGATATGAGGGATAGTAGTGTGTCTCCCCAGTTTTTGTTGCACGAGAGCGGTAGCTATTATTACACTAGATGACGAGGTATTTTTTAATCATCTGATAAGACCAGTCAGGAGATCTAACAAAAAATGTATAGAATTTATAAAGTAAATACTAGAATTTATTTATAGTAATGATTTGCTTTTTCTTAAGAAGAGAGCATATGGAATATGACTGCAGGTACAAAAAAGAAACTCCGTGTTCCAGAAGACACTGATGAAGAGAAATGAAGACCAGGTTCCATAAGCAACTCCGGCTTTTTCACTGAAAGGTGTCAAGAAATGAGGTAAAGAAATATATTTATTTCTTTAGTCTATTTCTTACACTGTTTGACATAAAATGTGATTTTTTGGAACAAAGTCTCCATGCCTGTTAACTTATGGTTCAGCCACATGTGGTAGTTCAAACTAAGACTGTCCTATGAGCCAAGAAAATGGGTACCCAAGCTGTTGTGAAGTACAAGTACCTTGGTTTATTCAGCTGCACCAACAAGGCCACCAGAGTCTGTAAAAAGGTAAAAGGCTCACAGCTCCTGACCTGAAAATTTGTCAGAGAAGGAAGAGGCCTAGTCATTGCAATCTAAGGAAAATTTTAGATGTAAGGATTCAATTTGTTGAAAAGGTTTGGGTGTTCAAAAGGGAGTGGCTACAGAACCATGTGGTAAATGCACACGCTCCCACACACAAACCCTTGAATAACACTAAGAAAAAGTCAAAGTAGCATAGCTTAATTTATCTTACTAACACCCTGTCAGGTAGAAAGATGACTAAATGCCAGTACCTTCACTAGACCCGACTTGACTATTAAAAATTTTATTATTTTGCATATTATTTTTTCTTCGTGGACCACACGCACACACCCTTGCTGTAAAAAGTAAATTGCATGTGGTCATTCTTTGCTTACTTTTTTTTTTAATAACTGATTTGGATGTGTTAACAGTACTGTTGCTATGTCCTACTTTTGGTTTTCAAGAAAAACACACAGTATGCCCATTTCTTTAAAGAAAGAGATGGCTAGGAACCTCAAACCCTAACAACGCAATTTTAAACCCATTATACTCTCCCATTCTTGAAGAGACTATAGCTGAAGCTGCTTCAAATGCAGTCAGGGACTTGATACCAGTTCTTCCAATGCATATTACTTGCATATATAATTAAAGAAGTCACGTCAAAACTGCTTTTCATAAATGCAGTGCTTTTTTGAGGACCTAACACACTTTGTAACATTTCATTTGCAAAACTTTATGAATATGCATGAACAGAAAGACTATGAATTAACTTGATTTTGTACCCAAAGAAGAAAATGGGACTCCTAAGAGGACTAGGGCATATAATAACAAGGATAGCTGTAGGGCAGTCTGAACCTCAAGGGGAATACCTCCAGGCATCCTAGTTATAGTCATTTCCAGCACATGTTTAAGTCATTCTATCACCAGACTTGCATATAAAGTTGGATTTCTTTTCCCATAATGAATCCCCAGGAAACCTGGCAAAAACAGCAACAT